>ERZ1066122.81-NODE-81-length-107054-cov-29.347723_pt1 | contig 107054 bp, 97 predicted proteins | sample MGYA00382769_ERZ1066122 | MGnify/ENA primary metagenome ERZ1066122 (study PRJEB33369, sample SAMEA5778352) | biofilm metagenome | biome: Industrial cooling water; feature: Water cooling tower basin; material: Biofilm | place: United Arab Emirates | collected...
CGGCGCGGTGGCGATGGCGCCGATGCCCGCGATGGCGCCGGTGGCGGCGCCGGCGGCCGCGGCGGCGCCGGCCGAGGCGCCCAAGTCGAATCTCATCGAGGTCAAGTCGCCGATGGTCGGCACCTACTACGCGCAGCCCGAGCCGGGGGCCAAGCCCTACGTCTCGGTCGGGACGCGTGTGAGCAAGGGGCAGGTGCTCTGCATCATCGAGGCGATGAAGATCATGAACGAGATCGAGTGCGAGGTCTCGGGGGTCATCGCCGACGTGTGCGTGCAGGACGCATCGTCGGTCGAGTACGGGCAGGTGCTCTTCCGCGTCGACCCGAATGGCTGAGGCGACGGTGGCGTCGGCGCCGCCGGCGGCCGCGCCGGGGATCCCGGCGCAGCTGCGCGGTTGGCTGCAGCAGCTGATCGACCGGAACGGGTCGGACCTGCACCTGAAGGCGGGGCGGCCGCCGACGCTGCGGCTGGCGGGCGAGCTGGTGGCGCTGGCGGGGGAGCCGCTGGCGGCCGAGGGGCTGCTCCAGCTGGCGGAGCAGATCATGCCGCCGCGCTTCCTCAAGGAGTTCCAGTCGTCGCGCGAGGCCGACTTCGCGATCGCGATCTCGGGGATCGGGCGCTTCCGGGTGAACGCGTTCCAGCAGCGCGGGACGGTGGCGTTCGCGATGCGCGGGATCCCGTACCAGACGCGCACGATCCAGGAGCTGTCGCTGCCGCCGGTGGTCGAGTCGCTGGCGATGCGGCCGCGCGGGCTGGTGCTGGTGACGGGGATCACGGGGTCGGGGAAGTCGACCGCGCTGGCGGCGATGATCCACCACGTGAACACGCACCGCAAGGCGAACGTGATCACGATCGAGGACCCGATCGAGTTCCTGCACCGCGACATCAACAGCCACGTGAGCCAGCGCGAGGTCGGGACCGACACGCTCTCGTTCGCGAACGCGCTGCGCCGGGTGCTGCGGCAGGACCCCGACGTGATCCTGATCGGCGAGATCCGCGACCTCGACACGCTCGACACGGCGCTCAAGGCGGCGGACACCGGGCACCTCGTCTTCAGCACGCTGCACACGACCGACGCGACGACGACGATCAACCGCATCCTGAGCTTCTACCCGGCGCACCAGCAGGCGGAGGTGCGCTTCTCGCTGGCGAACGCGCTGGCGGGGGTGCTGTCGCTGCGGCTGGTGCCGCGGGCGGACGGGCAGGGGCGGGTGCCGGCGTGCGAGGTGCTGGTGAACACGGCGGCGGTGCGCGACTTCATCCGCGACCCGAACTCCGAGCTCGACATCGTCCAGCTCATCAAGGAGGGGACGGTGCAGTACGGGATGCAGACGTTCGACCAGAGCCTGCTGTCGTGGTACTCGCGCGGCGTCGTGACGTACGACGCGGCGCTCTTCAACGCGACCAACCCGAGCGAGTTCGCCCTGCAGGTGCAGGGGGTCGGGTCGGCGAGCGACACCACGTGGGACGCCTTCCGCGGCGCGCCCCAGGGCTGACCGGACCATGTTCAAGAAGGTGCTGATCGCCAACCGCGGCGAGATCGCGCTGCGGGTCATCCGCGCGTGCCGCGAGCTGGGGATCCAGACGGTGGCGGTGTACTCGGAGGCGGACCGCGACTCGCTGCACGTGCGCTTCGCCGACGACGACGTGTGCATCGGGCCGGCGCCGGGGCGCGAGAGCTACCTGCGGATCCCGCGGATCATCGCGGCGGCCGAGATCACGGGGGCGGACGCGATCCACCCGGGGTACGGCTTCCTCGCGGAGAACGCCGAGTTCGCGGAGACCTGCGCGGCGTCGGGGATCACGTTCATCGGCCCGACGGCCGCGCAGATCCGCGTGATGGGCGACAAGGCGTCGGCGCGCAAGGCGATGGCGGAGGTCGGGGTGCCGATCGTCCCGGGGACGCCGGGGCCGGTCGAGGACCCGGACGAGGCGCTCGCGTTCGCCGAGTCGATCGGCTTCCCCGTGATCATCAAGGCGGCGGCGGGCGGGGGCGGCAAGGGGATGCGCGTCGCGCGCGACGCCGACGACTTCGCGCGCTCGTTCGCGCTCGCCCGCTCGGAGGCGCTGAGCGCCTTCGGCAACGGCGACGTGTACGTCGAGAAGTACCTCCTCAAGCCGCGGCACATCGAGTTCCAGGTCCTCGGCGACACGCACGGGCACGTGATCCACCTGGGCGAGCGCGACTGCTCGGTGCAGCGGCGCCACCAGAAGCTGATCGAGGAGGCGCCGTCGCCGGCGATGACCCCGGAGCTGCGCGCGCGGATGGGCGAGGCGGCGGTGAAGGGGGCGAAGGCGATCGACTACGTCGGCGCCGGGACGATCGAGATGCTCCTCGACGAGGACGGGTCGTACTATTTCATGGAGATGAACACGCGCATTCAGGTCGAGCATCCGGTGACGGAGATGCTGACCGGCGTGGACCTCGTGAAGGAGCAGATCCGCGTGGCGGCGGGGCTCCCGCTCTCGGTGCGCGAGACGCCGGCCTTCCGCGGGCACGTGATCGAGGTGCGGGTGAACGCGGAGGACCCGATGCGCAACTTCCAGCCGTCGCCGGGGAAGATCGCGACCTTCCACCCGCCGGGCGGCCCCGGGGTGCGCCTCGACAGCCACGCCTACGCCGGCTACACGGTGCCGCCGCACTACGACTCGCTCATCGCGAAGCTGATCGTGCAGGCGGGCGACCGCGAGGAGTGCGTGCGCCGGATGCAGGTGGCGCTCGAGAGCTTCATCATCGAGGGGCCGACGACGACGATCCCCTTCCTCGCGAAGGTGATGCAGAACGCGCGGTTCAAGGCCGGCGACGTGGACACGAAGTTCCTCGAGCGCGAGACCGAGCTGTTCGCCAAGGAGTGACGGTGCGGCTGGACACGTACCTGTCGCCGGCGGCGCTGACGCCGACGGCGCTGGCGGGGGCGGTCGTGGCGGTGATCGACGTGCTCCGTGCGAGCACCACGATCGCCGCCGCGCTCGAGGCGGGGGCGCGCGCGGTCATCCCGTTCCTCGAGACCGAGGACGCGGTGCGCACCGCGCGCCAGTTCGACAAGGGCGAGGTCCTGCTCGCCGGCGAGCGGCAGATGCGCCCGATCGACGGGTTCGACCTCGGCAACTCGCCGGGCGAGTTCACCGCGGCGCGCGTGCAGGGACGCACGGTCCTCCTCACCACCACCAACGGGACGCGCGCGCTCCACGCGGCCCACGACGCGCAGGCGGTGCTCGTGGCGAGCTTCGCGAACGCGACGGCGACGCTCGGCCCCCTCGCCGCGGCGCTCGACCGGGGCCAGCGCGTCGCCTTCGTCTGCGCCGCGCACGACGGCCGCTTCTCCCTCGAGGACGCCACGCTCGCCGGGCGCCTCGCCGAGGCGCTCGCGGCGCGCGTCCCCGACGTGGCGACCGACGACGCGACGCGTACCTGCCGCCTCCTGCACGCGCGCTACGGCGACGACACGGCGCGCCTCTTCGCCGAGGCCGAGCACGGGCGCGCGCTGGCGGACGCCGGCTACGCCGACGACCTCGCGGCGTGCGGCGCGATCGACGCGCACCCGATCGTCTGCCGCTACCGCGACCACGTCATCCTTGGCTCCCCCGCGCCGGCGACGCTCGGCGCCGCGGCGGACCGCTGAGCGCCGTCGTCATGGTGCGCCGGCAGCTGGGAGGGGTGGGGCTCCTGCTCGCGGGGATCTTCCTCGCCGGCGTGCTCGCCACGTACGCCGTCGGCTCCGATGCCGGCCTCGCCGACGTGCGCGGCGCCTTCGGCGAGATCGGCGCCTTCCTCGCCTACCCGCTCGTGCGCCTGCTCGGCTGGAGCGGCGCGGTGGTGCTGCCGCTCATCCCCGCGGTGCACGGGCTTCGGCTGCTCGGACGGCTCGACCGCCGCGAGGACAAGGACTGGCTCCGCTTCCTGGGCGGGCTCGCGTTCCTCCTCCCGCTCGTGGCGGCGCTCGCGATGGGGGTGCGCCGCGACCCCGACGTGCACGTGCTCGTCGGCCTGTGGGGGAGCTTCTGGGCCTTCTACCTCGACAAGTGGGTCGGCGGCGCCGGGGCGTGGCTCGTCGCGCTCCTCCTCCTCTCGGCGCTCACGATCGCGACGCTCGCGTGGAACCCGCTGCTCGCGATGCTCGACCGGCTCCGCCACGGCCCGCGCGCGGTCGCGGCGGCCGCGCAGGGGGCGAGTGACGCGGCGCGCGCCGCGCTCGCGATGGCGCCTCCCCCGGAGGAGCTGCCGGCGATCGACGACTACGTGCCGTCGCCGGCGGCGGCGTCGGCCCGCGCGCGCACCGTCGGGGCGACGCTCGCCACGCCCGAGGCGCCGATGCCTGCGGACGGCGAGGTCGACGAGGACGATCCCGTGACCAACGCGCCACGCGCACGTCGGTCGCGTCCCGCGCCTGCGCCGGCATCCGAGGCCAGACTCGAGGAGGCGGACGACGACGATGCCCCCGCCGACGCCAAGGTCGTCCCGATCGCCTCGCGGCGGCCGGCGACGCGCGAGGAGCGCGTCGTCGCGGCGATCGAGGCGACGGCGACTCCCGAGACGGCGAGCGACGCGCTCCCGCCGGTGACGCTCCTCACCGAGGCGCCGCCGCGCAACGCCGACGCCAACCGGCGCGAGCTCGACGCGGCGGGGCAGCGGCTCATGGCGTCGCTGCGGACGTTCAAGGTCGAGGGGCAGCTCGTCGGGCGCACGAGCGGACCCACGGTGACGCAGTTCGAGATCGAGCCGGCGGCGGGGGTGAAGGTGCGCCAGTTCGCGACGCTCGCCAACGACCTCGCGCTCGCGATGCGGGCGCCGAGCATCCGCGTCGTGGCCCCGATCCCCGGCAAGGGCGCGGTGGGTGTCGAGGTGCCGAACCCGTCGCCCGAGATGGTCGCGTTCCGCGAGATGATGGAGAGCCCCGAGTACCAGCAGGCGCGCGCGGCGCTGCCGGTGGCGCTGGGGAAGGACCTCGAGGGGCGGCCGGTGGTCGCCGACCTGGCGAAGATGCCGCACCTGCTCATCGCCGGGGCGACGGGGTCGGGGAAGTCGGTGTGCGTGAACACGATCATCACCTCGCTCGTCTACCGCCACACGCCGGCGACGCTGCGCTTCCTGATGGTCGACCCGAAGATGGTCGAGCTCTCGGTGTACAACACGCTCCCGCACCTGCGGCACCGAGTGATCACCGACAACCGCGACGCGGCCGCGGTGCTCAAGTGGGCGGTGCTCGAGATGCAGGACCGCTACGCGCTGCTGGCGGCGAACGGGTGCCGCAACGTGCAGGACTTCAACCGGCGCGTGCAGGAGGGGGCGCGGCTGATGAAGCCGCGGAACCCGGAGGTGGCGTTCGAGCGGAACGAGTACGACGGCGGGATCCTGCCGTACATCGTCGTGGTCATCGACGAGATGGCGGACCTGATGATGACGGTGCAGGGCGAGGTCGAGACGCCGATCGCGATGCTCGCCCAGAAGGCGCGCGCGATCGGGCTGCACATGATCCTCGCGACGCAGCGCCCGAGCGTGAACGTCATCACGGGGCTGATCAAGGCGAACTTCCCGAGCCGGATCGCCTTCCGCGTCGCCTCGCAGGTCGACAGCCGCACGATCATCGACGGCGCGGGGGCCGAGATGCTCCTCGGCAACGGCGACATGCTCTTCATCCCGCCGGGGAAGAGCGAGCCGTCGCGGCTGCAGGGGGCCTACCTGTCGAGCGAGGACACGGAGCGGCTGATGGCCTGGTACGAGGCGCAGCGCGAGGCCGAGCAGGCGCGCCGCGAGGCCGAGGGGCTCGCGCCGCTCGCGGCCGAGGCGGAGCCGGACATCCTCGAGCAGGTGCGCGCACGCGAGGCGGCCGACGCGGGCGACGACGACGACGAGGAGTTCTCGCCGGCCGATCGCGACAAGCTGTTCCGCGAGGCGGCCGAGGTGTGCATCCAGCAGCAGGGTGGCTCGACGTCGCTGCTGCAGCGGCGGCTCAAGATCGGGTACGGCCGCGCGGCGCGGATCATCGACCAGCTCGAGGCGGCGGGGATCCTGTCGCCGGCCGACGGCTCCAAGCCGCGCGACGTGCTCGCCGGGTTCCAGGACCTCGATCGCATCTGCGGCGGGGCCGAGTAGCGGTTCCTTCGCGTCCGCTCCTCGTTGGCTCGGTCGTGTCGCGCGGGCGTTCGTGTGCGGTCGGCGTGGTCAACGGCAACTGCGTGGGGACTGCAGGGAACTGCAGGGAACGGCAGCGACTGCAGGAAAGGCCCAAGACCGACGTGGGTCCGCAGGTGCGGCTCACCCGCTCCAGCGTGCAGTCGCCGCGGGCGGATGGACAGGGTGCGAGCGGGGGGCGCGCGGAACGCCGGATTCGATCCGCCTTGCGATGGTGACGGAAGGTGTGGGGCGCCGGTCCGCGCACGTACCTGCTGTTCGCTGCAGTTCCCTGTCGTCCCTGCTGTTCCCTCGCAGTTGCGGTCGGGGACGCGATCATGCACGAACCGCGGCCGAACGCGGTGGACCTCCTGCCGTCCCCCTGCCGTTCCGCCGTCCGCCGGCTTCACCCCGGTGGTTCGCCGCTCCCGACGCGCTCGCGCGTATGGATGCAGCGAAAGGATGTGGGGTGCGCGAATCGGGTTACCGCGTCGGCGTCGAGCGCGCGTACCGTCGGCGCATGACGACACGGACACAGGAACTCGGGCTCCTCGGGGAGCGGGTCGCGGCGCGGTGGCTGCGGCGGCAGGGGTGGCGGATCGTGGATCACCGCTGGCGGTCGGGGCGGCGTGATCTCGACCTGGTGGCGGTGCGCGACGCGACGGTCGCCTTCGTCGAGGTGAAGGCGAGGCGCGGGACGTGGTGCGGCGGGCCGGTGGCGGCGGTGGGGTGGCGGAAGCAGCGCGAGCTGACGCGGTCGGCGCAGGCGTGGCTCGACCAGCGCGGGCCGGTGGCGGCGCCGGGCGGTGCGACGCTTCGCTTCGACGTGATCGGCGTGGTGGTGGCCGAGGGGGCGGTGCGGGTGGCGCACGTCGAGGGGGCGTTCGAGGCGTTCCGGGCGGCAGGGTGAGGCGGCGGCCGTGCGGCGCCGCGGCGGGCGGCGTGCGCGCCGCCGGTCGCCGAACGGGGGGAATCGCTGCGGGCAGGAGCGCGGCTTGATGGTGCGGGCGCGGCGCCCGACGCGTGCCTTGACGGTCTTTCTTCGGTTTCGTACTTTGTTCGGGCGCCGGGTGGTTTGCCCGGATTCACTAGATTCGTGTCCCGAGCCCGCGGGACACGACGGTCCCTTGGCAGGGAGCCCTGAGATGGCCACGACTGTGATGACTGACGACCGCAAGAAGGCGCTGGCGCTGGCCGTGGCGCAGATCGAGAAGAACTGCGGCAAGGGCTCGATCATGCGGATGGGGACCGACGCCAAGGTGAAGGTGGATTGCATCTCCACCGGGGCGATCAACCTCGACGCGGCGATCGGGATCGGGGGCGTCCCGCGCGGGCGCATCACCGAGATCTACGGGCCGGAGTCGAGCGGCAAGACGACGCTCTGCCTCCACGTGGTGGCCAACGCGCAGAAGAACGGCGGGGTGGCCGCGTTCATCGACGCGGAGCACGCGCTCGACACGGAGTACGCGCGGAAGCTGGGGGTGGACGTCGAGAACCTGCTGATCAGCCAGCCCGACACGGGGGAGCAGGCGCTCGAGATCTGCGAGATCCTGGTGCGCAGCGGGGCGGTCGACGTGATCGTCGTCGACTCGGTGGCGGCGCTGGTGCCGAAGGCCGAGATCGAGGGCGACATGGGCGACAGCTTCGTGGGGCTGCAGGCGCGGCTGATGTCGCAGGCGCTGCGCAAGCTGACCGGGGCGATCGCGCGGTCGAACAGCTCGGTGATCTTCATCAACCAGCTGCGCGAGAAGATCGGTGTGATGTTCGGCTCGCCCGAGACGACGACGGGGGGCAAGGCGCTCAAGTTCTACGCGTCGCTGCGGCTCGACATCCGGCGCATCGGGCCGGTGAAGGACAAGGAGGACGTGGTGGGGTCGCACGTCCGCGTGAAGGTGGTGAAGAACAAGGTGGCGCCGCCGTTCCGGCAGGCCGAGTTCGACATCATGTACGCCGAGGGGATCTCGCACGCCTCGCTGGTGCTCGACATCGCGTCGGAGTCGGGGATCATCGACAAGTCCGGGGCGTGGTACAGCTACAAGGGGCAGCGCATCGGGCAGGGGCGCGAGAACGCGAAGATGTACCTCAAGGACAACCCGGCGCTGCTCTCGGAGGTCGAGGAGCAGGTGAAGGTGGTGCTCGGCGTGAAGATGGCCGACCAGCCGCCGGCGCCGGAGAGCGACGACGAGTGAGTGTCGCCGCCGTCCGCCGGGTGCGAGCCCGGCGGCGGTGGGTGGCGGGTCCCGGGCCGGAGGCGAGGGTGGGCAAGCATCGTCGTGTCGCGGGTCCGGGGCTGGGCGGGGCGGAGTTCGAGCGGCGCGGGGCCCGGTACCCTGCGACCTCGGGCGCTGCCCCGTTCGTGCGTTCGGTGGCGCCATTGCGGCGGGTGCGCGATGCGTGAGCGCGAGGCGGGGGGCGGCGCCGCGCGTCGTGGCGGCGTGCGCGGCGCGGATGGGCCGGTGACGGGTCGGCGTGCGGACGGAGTGCGCGGTGAGGGCCGCCGATCGGTCGCCGGGGCGCGGAGCGCTGGGCGGACGGCCGGTGGTCGCGGCATGGGGGGACGGCGGCCCGTCGAGCCGGCGCTCGAGGCGCCGGTGACGGTGCGGGCCCTGGCCGAGCATCCGCGCGTCGCGGGGCGCTATCGCGTACGGTGCACCGGGGCGCGTGCCGAGTCGGGGTTCGAGGGCCAGTCGAACGCGTGCGCCGCGTCGAGGGACGACGCGGTGACGCCTGCGTCGACGGGCCCGGTCGGAGACGCGGCGCGGTCGGCCGACGAGGCCGAACGCACGCTCGTGGTCGGGGCCGCGGCGATCGCCGACTTCGGGCTGCGGGCGGGGCTCGTCCTCGACGCGGCCGCGTGGACGCGCCTCGAGCGCGAGGCGCGCATCGTCGCGGCGCAGGATCGCGCGCTGCGCACCCTCGCGGCCGGGCGCCGGAGCGAGCGTGACCTGTCGATGCGGCTGCGGCGCCACGAGCCCGATGCGACGGTCGTGGCGGAGGCGCTCGCGCGGCTGCGCGCGCTCGGCCTCGTGGACGACGCGGAATTCGCGGCGGCCGAGGCCGCGGCGCGGCTGCGGCGCGGGACCGTCGCCACCGGTGACGTCCGGCGTCGCCTGCGCCAGCGGGGCGTCGCCGCCGACGTCGTCGACGAGGCGATCGCCTCGGCCGCCGACGAGTTCGAGGTCGACGACGCGGCGCGCTGTCGCGAGGCGGCGACGAAACGGGCGCGCCAGCTCGCGTCGCTCGCGCCCGAGGTGGGGCGCCGCCGCCTCGCGGCCTGGCTCATGCGCCGTGGCTTCGCCCCGGGGCTGGTGGCGGAGACGGTGCGTGCCGTGCTGCGGTCGCGTGGTGCGGCCGTGGACGACGACGACTCGGCGTTCGAGGCGATGCCCGACGATTGAGCTGGGGCGCGGCGACGACGACGCCCGTTCGCGGGGCGAGCGGCTCGCGCTCGCGTCGGCGTCGGCTCGCGCGCATGGTCGCGTGACGCCGTCCGTCGAGTCTTGGTGATCGCCCGGCGCCGTTGCGGGGATCGCCGAACCGCTGGGTGGAGCAGGTGGGGGCAGGAACTGCAGGGGACTGCAGGACGGCCGGGACGTGCTGCAGTCTGGATGGGGCGTTCGTCGCGCCGCCCTAGGGTCATCCGTCGATCGCAGGCCGATACAGCAGTGGACCGACGATCATGTCGTCATCTGCCGTTCCTGCCCTGTCATACATCTCCGCACGCGATCACGTGTCGCCGCGTCGGTGGCTGCAGCGGCGGCGACGTGACGCTCGAGCCGTCGGCCGACGTTCCTGCCGTCGCCTGCAGTTCCTGCCGTCCCCTGCTTCACCGAGCGGTTCCGCGATGCCGCGCTGCACCCGGCAGGTGGCCGACGGCACCGATCGCGCATGCATCGTCGCGAGCACGGAGCTGCGCCGCGCGACAACGAACCACGGCAGAATGAACCGCACGGCATGAGCACGCAGGGTACGCCGCCTGTGCCCGCAGCGGACGCCGCGCGCGCCCGAGGCGCGCGCGACGCGAGCCGTCATCGCGGCCGGATCACGTACCAGCCCTCCTGCCGCGGCCGGAAGAAGCGGTAGCCGGCGTCGGTCAGCTCGGCGTCGTCCTCCATCATCACGAACACCTTGCGGCCGCCCCATTCCGGGACCGGGGTCGCGGTGTTGAGCTCGATCGAGATCCAGCTGTTCGCGCGGAGCCGCGGCGCGGCCTGCGACGAGTCGTTGCGCACGGCGCCGCGGAAGTCGATGCTCGCGCCGAGCCCGTGCCCCTGCAGGCCGATCGGGTGCGAGTAGATCATCGCCTCGATCCCGCGCGCCTGCATCGCCGCCATCGTGGCGCGGTACACCTCGCCCGCGGTGCGTCCCGGGCGCGCCTGGCGCAGCATCAGCTCGTCCTGCAGCGCGTTCGTGTTGCGCATCGCCGCCACGAGCCCGGCGGGGACCTCGGTCTCGCCCGGGCGGAGCACGTAGGCCATCTTCTGCCAGTCGGTGTCGAAGCCCATGTAGGTCACGCCGAAGTCGACGTGCACCACGTCGCCGGGGCGGATCACCGTGCTCTCGGGGGCGATGGCGAGGAAGCCGCGGCTCGACTGCGGCGGGCGGTCGGCCGACTGGATGCGCAGGTCGGGCTGGAACCAGGTGCGCAGGTTGTTGCGCCCGAGCGCGTCGTAGAGCCAGGCGCGGACGTCGCCGACCGTGGTGCGCCCCGGGACGATGACGTCGTTCGAGAGCGCCCGGCGCACGATCGCCTCGGTGACGGCGACCGCGGCGACGTAATGCGGGCGCTCCGCGGGGAGGCGCGTGTCCATCAGCTCCTCGACGAGGGGTGCGGCCGGGACGAAGCGCCGCTCCGCCTCGGGGCCCATCGCGTCGGCGATGAAACGGTAGGCGTCGTGGCCCAGGGTGCGCGTCTGCCCGCGCCGCCCCCCGATGCCGAGGGCGATGGTCTGCGGGCGGTGCCGCTCCCAGAGCTCGCGGAGCGTGCGCGCCGGCGGCACGGGCTCGTCGCCCACGCCCGGCGCCTCGAAGAAGCGGCGGAGGTTGTCCTCGGTGTAGCCGGTGACGGCGACCTTCCGCAGCCCGCGGTCGCCGTCGTCGACGAAGACGAAGAGGTCGCGGTTGCCGGTGTAGGGGCGCGGCGGGGCGACGTACTGCACGAGCGGATCGTCGTGGAACTCCTCGTTGGCGAGGATCCACATCGCGATCCCGTGGCGCCGCATCATCCCGAGCAGGAGCGCGTGCCGCTCGGCGAGCCACCCCTCGCGCGCGGCGATCTGGCGCGAGAGGGGGAGGAGCCCGGCCGCGACCCCCTCGGCCCCCGGCGCGCCGTCGGCGGCGGGGATCGCGGCGGGCGGGCGCGTGCCGGCACAGCCCGCGGCGGCGAGGGCGAGGGCGGCGGCGGGGACGAGGCGGCGCACGGCGCGGGCGATCGGCATGCGGGAGCGGGACGGGAGACGGAGAGTGCGGGCGCCGGGAAGCGCCGCGGGCGCGGGTCGACCGGCCACGCGCCCGGGGCGCGACGTGGCGCGACGCGCGGCAAGCTGCGCCCCGCACCCGCCCCCCGCCAGCGGTCGGAGGGGGCGCGGCATCCCCGTGTCCCGGGCGGGGTTAGCTTATGCGACCTATGCTGGCCGCCGAGATCCGCTCCCGCTTCCTGGCCTACTTCGAGCGCCAGGGCCACGCCATCCGCCCGTCGTCGTCGCTCGTCCCCGCCGACGACCCGACGCTGCTGTTCACGAACGCCGGGATGGTGCAGTTCAAGAAGGTCTTCCTCGGCATGGAGGAGGCCCCCGGGGGCGAGCGGCGCGCGACCACGTCGCAGAAGTGCGTGCGCGCGGGCGGCAAGCACAACGACCTCGAGCAGGTGGGGCACACCGCGCGCCACCACACCTTCTTCGAGATGCTCGGCAACTTCTCGTTCGGCGACTACTTCAAGCGCGACGCGATCCGCTTCGCCTGGGAGTTCGTCACCGGGGAGCTGCGCATCCCGAAGGAGCACCTGCGCGTGAGCGTCTTCCACGAGGACGACGAGGCGCGCGCGCTCTGGCGCGAGATCGCCGGGCTCCCGGACGCGCGCATCTACGGCCTCGGTGCGAAGGACAACTTCTGGCAGATGGCCGACACCGGCCCGTGCGGGCCGTGCACGGAGATCTACGTCGACCTCGCGAAGCTCGCCGCCGACTGGCGCTTCCCCGAGGGGGCGAGCGGGGCGTGGACGCGCACCGACACCGACGACTTCGACACCGACGCCTTCGTCGAGGGGGCGGAGGCCGGGCGCTTCCTCGAGATCTGGAACCTCGTCTTCATGCAGTTCGACCGGCAGGCCGACGGGACGCTGGTCCCGCTGCCGAAGCCGAGCGTCGACACCGGGGCGGGGCTCGAGCGCATCGCCGCGGTGATGCAGGGCGTCACGAACAACTTCCACACCGACGTCTTCCGCCCGCTGATCGCGGCGGTCGAGCGTACGGTGGGGATCGCCTACCCCTACGTCCCGGGCCGCGGCCTCGGCACCGCGACGGGGCCCGACGGCGCGCCGGTGGATCCGGCGAGCTTCCGCGTCCTCGCCGACCATGCACGGGCGACGGCGTTCCTGCTCGCCGACGGCGTCTTCCCGAGCAACGAGGGGCGCGGCTACGTGCTGCGGCGCATCCTGCGCCGCGGCGTGCGGCACGCGTGGCTCCTCGGGCGGCGCGCGCCGACGCTGGTGCACGTGGTGCAGGCGGTGATCGACCACATGGGCGACGCCTATCCCGAGGTGCGGCAGCGGGCGTCGCACCTGGTCGAGACGACGCGCGCCGAGGAGGAGCGCTTCCTCGCGACGATCGACGCCGGGATGCAGCGCTTCGAGGAGCTGGCGCCGGCGGCGAGCACGCAGGGGTCGAGCGCTGTGCGCGGGACGATCGACGGGGCCGACGTCTTCACGCTCTACGACCGCTACGGCTTCCCGCTCGACCTGACCGAGCTGATGGCGCGCGAGCGCGGCTACGTCGTCGACCTCGCGGGGTTCGAGGCGGCGCTCGAGGGGCAGCGCACGCGGGCGAAGGAGGATCGCAAGGCGAAGAAGCTCGGCGTCGGCGTCGACGCGCTCGCGGACCTGGGGGCGTGGGACGCGCAGGGCGAGGCGCTCGCGGCCGCGCGCTTCGTGGGGTACGAGGCGCTCGAGGTGCGCACCACGATCGCGGCGATCCGCGCCCTCGAGGACGGGCGCACGGCGCTCATCCTCCGCGACGCGCCGTTCTACGCCGAGTCGGGCGGGCAGGTGAGCGACGCCGGCGAGGTGCTGGGCGAGGGGTGGCGGCTCGACGTGCAGGACGTGCGCAAGGTCGACGGCCGCACGGCGGTGATCGGCCCGGCGACGGGTGCCGTCGCCTTCGGCGAGGTGCTGGCGCGCGTCCCCGCCTCGCTGCGGCGCGACACGGAGCGCAACCACTCCGCCACGCACCTCCTGCACGCCGCACTCCGCGAGGTGCTCGGCGACCACGTGCAGCAGGCGGGGTCGCTCGTCTCGCCCGACCGGCTGCGCTTCGACTTCGCGCACCACGGCCCCGTCACGCCCGAGCAGCGGGCGCAGATCGAGGCGCTGGTGAACCGCGAGATCTGGAAGGCGGTGCCGGTGGTCACCGAGGTGATGCCCTACGCGCAGGCGGTGGCGGGGGGCGCGATGGCGCTCTTCGGCGAGAAGTACGGCGCCGACGTGCGCGTGGTGACGATGGGCGACTTCAGCAAGGAGCTCTGCGGCGGGACGCACGTGCGCAACACCGCGGAGATCGGGCTCTTCGTGCTCGTGCAGGAGAGCGGCGTCGCCGCCGGCGTGCGGCGCGTCGAGGCGCTCACGGCGCGGGCGGCGTTCGAGTGGCTCAAGCAGCGCGACCGGGCGCTCGTCGAGGCGGCGGCGGTGCTCAAGGCGCCGGTCGACCAGCTCGCGACGCGCGTCGGCGCGCTGGTCGACGAGCGCCGGCAGCTCGAGAAGCGGCTCGCCGAGGCGATGAGGGGCGGCGGCGGTGCGCTGGGCGCCGTCCTCGGCGCGAAGGAGGACGTGAGCGGCGTGCCGGTGGCGCGGGGCGCGGTGACGGTCCCCGACATGAAGGCGCTGCAGGCGATGGGCGACGCGCTCCGCGAGCAGCTCGGCTCGGGCGTGGGGGTGCTGGCCGCGTCGTTCGACGACGGCAAGGCGGCGCTCCTCGCCGTCGTCACCGACGACCTGCGCGCGCGCGGGCTCGCGGCCGACGCGCTCGTGCGCGAGCTCGCGGCGCAGGTGGGCGGGCGCGGGGGCGGCAAGGCGCACATGGCGCAGGCCGGGATCCCCGACGCGTCGCAGGGCGCCGCCGCGCTCGACGCGGTGCCGGCGTTCGTGCGCAAGGCGGTCGGGGCATGAACGCGCGGCGCTGGATCGCCGAGCGCCCCGAGCAGCCGCCGGTGCGGCTGCGCGCGCGCCTCGACGAGGTCACGGGCGTCGCCGTCGAGTCGGTGCCGGCCGCGGACGCGCTCGCGGCGGCGGGGCGCGACCTCGTGGGGTCGCTCCTCGCCGCGGGGGCGACGGCGCGCGACGCCGCGCTCGACCTCCTCGCCGCCGACGCGCTGGTGACGTACGCCTTCGAGGCGGCGGCCGACGATCCCGCGTCGCTCGACGCGCGGGCCGCGGCGACGATGCGCGCGATCGCCGCGCTCGTGCCGGCGACGCCGGCGCCGGACGCCTGACGCGCCACGGACGCCGCGCCGGCGCGCGATGATCGACATCCACACGCACCTCATCCCCGGGGTCGACGACGGGGCGCGGACGGCCGAGCAGGCGCTCGACGTGCTCCGTCGCTTCGCGGCGAGCGGGGTGCGATGCGTGGTGTGCACGCCCCACCTCATCGCGAGCGAGGCGGCGTTCGTCCCGCTCGAGCGCTACCGCGACCGGTTCGCGTCGCTCGTCGCGCTCGCGCCCGAGGGGCTCGTGCTGCAGCGCGGATGGGAGATCATGCTCGACCGCCCCGGCGTCGACCTCACCGACGCGACGCTCGCGCTCGGCGCGTCGCGCGCGGTGCTCGTCGAGTTCCCGCGCGGGACGCTCCCCTCGGGGTCGACCGACGAGCTGGCGCGCATCCGCCGGAGCGGCATCGTCCCCGTGGTCGCGCACCCGGAACGCTACGGCGGCGTGACGGTGCGCCTCGTGCGCGAGTGGCGCGCGGCGGGGGCCGTCATGCAGACCGACACCGCCTACCTGCTCGGAAGCGGCGAGCGCGCCTCGCTCGCGCGCGAGCTGTTGGCAGAGGGGCTCGTCGACGTCCTCGCCAGCGACAACCACGGCGACGCACGCACGCTCTTCGCCGCGCGCACCTGGCTCGAGGAGCTCGGTGCCACCGACGCCGCGCGGCTCCTGACCGACGTCAACCCCGGCGCGCTCCTCAGCGACCAGGTCCTCGTCCCCGTCCCGCCGGTGCGCGCCGACGAGGGGACCTTCGGGCGCCTGCGTCAGCTGCTGCGCAAGCTCACCCCCCTCTCCACGCCCGCGTTCCCGGACCGCCCAGCATGAGCGACGCCCGCGCCTCCATCACCGCCGCCCTGCGCGAACTCGCCGAGACGGCGCTGCGCACGGCCGAGACGATCGGTCCCCAGCTCGAGCGCGCCGCGACAATGGTGCGCGAGACCGTCGCACGCGGCGGGACGCTCCTGTTCTGCGGCAACGGCGGCTCGGCCGCCGACGCGCAGCACCTCGCCACCGAGTACGTCGTCCGCTACATGCGCAACCGGCGCGCGTACCCGGCGATCGCGCTCACCACCGACACCTCGCTCCTTACCGCCACCGGCAACGACTTCGGCTTCGACGAGGTCTTCGCGCGGCAGGTCGAGGCGCTGGCGAAGCCGGGCGACCTGCTGATCGTGCACAGCACGAGCGGCAACTCGCCGAACTGCCTGCGCGCCGTCGAGGCGGCGAAGGCCAAGGGCGTCGCGACGCTCGCCTTCAGCGCGCGTGACGGCGGCGCGCTCCTCGGCCTCGCCGACCACTCGGTCGTGATCCCGACGACGCGCACCGACCGCGCGCAGGAGCTCCACCTGAACATCGAGCACGCCATCTGCGACATGATCGAGGCGACGCTGTGATCGACCTGCGCGGCAGCGTCGCCGTCGTCACCGGCGGCGGGCGCGGGATCGGCGCCGCGACGGCCCGGCTCCTCGCGCGTGCGGGCGCCGACGTGGTGGTGGGCTACCGCGCGCGCGCCGCCGAGGCGGAGGCGGTCGCGGCCGAGTGTCGCGCGGTGGGCGTGCGCGCGACGACCTTCGCCGCCGATCTCGGCGCGGACGGCGCCGCCGACGCGCTCATGGCGCACGCGGTCGCCGAGCACGGGGGCGTCGACCTCGTCGTGGCCAACGCGGGGGTCTGGCCGACCGAGGCCGTGCCGCTGGCCGAGATGAGCGACGCGCGCTGGGAGGAGACGCAGGCCCACAACTGGACGGCGACCTTCCGCCTCGCGCGCGCCGCCGCGCGCGTCGTGCGCGACCACGGGCGGCTCGTCTTCGTGTCGAGCACCGCCGGGCAGCGCGGCGAGGCCTTCCACGCCGACTACGCGGCCGCCAAGGGGGCGATGATCTCGCTCGTCAAGTCGCTCTGCGTCGAGCTGGCGCCGCGCGACGTGACGGTGAACGCCGTCGCTCCCGGCTGGGTCGACACCGAGGCGGTCGCGCCGGTGATGGGCGACGGCTACCGCGAGCGCGTGAGCGCCGCGATCCCGCTCGGCCGCATCGCCTCCGCCGCCGACGTCGCGGGGCCGATCGTCTTCCTCTGCTCGCCGCTCGCGCGGCACGTCACGGGCGAGATCCTCAACGTGAACGGCGGCAGCGTCCTGTGCGGGTGACGGCGTGATCGCGCTCGTCTTCACCGGCGGGACGATCAGCATGCGCGTCGACGCGCAGGCCGGCGGCGCCGTCCCTGCGCTCGACGCACGCGACATCCTGCAGGCGGCGCGCGGCATCGAGGCGCTCGCCGAGCTGCGCGTCGAGGAGTGGGGGCGCTTCCCGGGCCCGCACATGGACGTCGAGCGCATGTGGGCGCTCCGCGCGCGGCTCCTCGAGCACCTCGCCGACCCGGCGGTCGAGGGGGTCGTCGTCACGCACGGCACCGACACGATCGAGGAGACCGCCTACCTCATGGCGCGGTCGATCGCGAGCGAGAAGCCGGTCGTCTTCACGGGCGCGATGCGCACGCTTGGCGAGCTCGGATGGGACGGGCCGGCGAACCTGGTCGACGCGGTACGCGTCGCGACGCACCCCGAGGCGCGCGGCATCGGCACGCTCCTCGTGATGAACGGGCGCGCGCACTCCGCGTTCGACGTGACCAAGGCGCACACGCACACGCTCGACTCGTTCGAGAGCCCGCTCGTCGGCGTCGTCGCCGAGATCGACGACGAGGGGATCGCGTTCCGCCCCGAGCGGCTCAGGCCCCCGGCGCCGCTCACCCCGACGGCGCCCGCGACGCCGGTCGACATCGTCGGCGCGTGGGCGGGGGCCGACGGGCGCCTGCTCGACGCGGTGCGCGGGACGGCGCGCGGCGTGGTGGTGGCCGCGATGGGGCGGGGGAACGTCCCGCCGGCGATGGCCGACGCCATCGCGCGGCTGGCGGGCGACGGGACCCCGGTGGTCGTCACGAGCCGCACCGGGCGGGGGCGCGTCGGGAAGACCTACGGCTATCCGGGCGCCGGGCGGCGGCTGGCCGAGGCGGGGGCGATCTTCGCCGGGGCGCGACGTCCGCTGCAGGCGCGGATCGACCTGATGCTGGCGCTCGGCGCCGGCTTCGACGCGGCGGCGCTGCGCGCGCTCTTCGCCGACGACTAGCCGCCCGTGGCGGGCGTGCCGCGAGCGCTCAGGCGGCGGCGCGCGCCTCGGCCCGCTCCCACTGCTGGAAGCAGTCCCACCCGAACTCGCGCGCGGCGCGGATCTGGTCGGGGAGGCCGAAGTAGTCGCGGTACCCCACCTGCTCGGCCTTCCACGCGCAGTCCCACGTGAAGGCGAAGGCGTGCGCGGTCCCCTCCGCATCGGTCGCGACGAGCGTCCCCGCGTAGTCGGAGCAGCCGCTCACCGCCTGGATGCTCACCCGGTCGACGGCCAGAGCCGGCTCGGCGACGAGGAGCTGGGCGACCGTGCGGAGGATCTTGACGCGGGGGTTGTGGGCGCGCGCCTCGATCCGGTCGGCGTTCTCGCCCGCCGCGAAGGCGAGGAGCTCGCGCCGGAAGGCGGGCGTCGCCGCCGAGGCGGCGAGGAGGGGCTCGAAGTCGGACGGGGTCATCGGGGGCAACGTAGTGGACGTGGCACGGACGGGGGCGTCACCGCTCCCGTCCGGCGCGATTCCTGACACCTTTGCAGGCAGCATGCCCGCCACGACCGCTCCTACCCCGGGGACCGCCCGTCTGGTCCCGCCGCCGGCCGTCACCGAGATCGCGGCGCGCCTCGAGCGCGCCGGGTTCGAGACGTGGTGCGTGGGCGGGGCGGTGCGCGACGCCCTCCTCGGCGTGGCGCACCTCGACTGGGACCTCGCCACCGCCGCTCCCCCGCCCGAGGTGCGCCGCCTCTTCGCGCGCACGGTCCCCGTGGGGATCGAGCACGGGACGATCGGCGTGATCGGGAGCGACGGGCGGATGCACGAGGTGACGACCTTCCGCGCCGACGTCGAGACCGACGGCCGCCATGCGACGGTGCGCTTCGGCGTCTCGCTCGACGAGGACCTCGCGCGGCGCGACTTCACGATCAACGCGATGGCGTGGTCGCCGTCGCGCGCGGTGCTGCACGACCCCTTCGGCGGGCGCGACGACCTCGCGCGCGGCGTGGTGCGTGCCGTCGGCGCGCCGGCGACGCGCATGGCCGAGGACCGGCTGCGCGCCCTGCGGGCGCTCCGGTTCGCGGCGCGCTTCGGCTTCGCGATCGACGAGGCGACGTGGGCGGCGATCGTCGGGAGCGCGCCGCACCTGACGCGGCTCAGCGTCGAGCGCGTGAAGCAGGAGTGGGAGAAGACGCTGCGCCAGGTCGCGCGCCCGTCGCTCGCGTTCGAGCGCTGGCGCGCGAGCGGTGCGCTCCGCACGCTCATCCCCGCGCTGCACGACGCGCCGGCGTGGGCCTTCGCGGCGTGCGACCACGCCTCGCGCCCCGACGACGTGCGCCACCCCGCGCGCGCCGACCTGCGCTACCTCGTGCGCCTCGCGCTCCCGCTCCTCGCCGTCCCGCCGGCCGAGGCCCGTCGCATCCTCAAGGCGCTCCGCTGCAGCAACCACGAGGTCAACGTCGCGACGACGCTGGTCGAGGGGTGGCATGCGCACGGTGCCGCGCTCGCGCGCGCCGCGGAGGCGGGCGCCGACGGTGCGGCGCTGCGCCGCCTGGCCTCGGGCGTCGGGCGCACGCGCGTGGCCGGGCTGTTGCGCACGTGCAGCGCCGCGTGGCGCGCGCGCGGCGCCGAGGGGCTCGACGCGCCGACGCCGGACGCGGTACGCCGGCTGGCGGGGCGCCTCCTGCGCACGGCGTGGCGCGAACCCGTCGCCCTCGCCGACCTCGCCGTGACGGGCGACGACCTGCGCGCCGCCGGCGTGCCGGCCGGGCCACGGCTCGGTGCGACGCTCCAGAGGCTCCTCGACGCGGTCGTCGAGGAGCCCGCCCGCAACACGCGCGCGACGCTGCTCGCGCTCGCGACGGAGGGGTGACGCGTGGCCGTCTTCCGTGAACCCGAGCGGGAGGTCACCGTCTGGCGACGGTTCCGCGACGGTGCCGACGGCTTCGCGTCGATCGAGCGCGACGGGCTGCGCGGCGTGCGCGCGGTGGGGAACGCGGAGTCGATGATCGAGCTCTTCCTCGACCTCGTCCCGGCGTTGCCGGACGAGCTGGTGCTCGAGGTCGACGACTGGCGCCACGACCGGCGCTGGCGCGCCGAGGGGGTGGCGCAGGACGATCTCCTCGCGGCGCTCTACCCGCTCCGCATCCCGCTCGCGCAGGGCGGGGGCGTCGAGTTCACGCTGGTCGCGCCGGCCGACCAGCTCACGCTCTCGGCGCACCTCGAACTGATCGCCTGGGCGCGCACCGACCGCTGGCCCTTCCTGCTGCACCGCGCGGGGCTCGTCGAGCGGCCGCCGCTGCGCGGCCGGCTCTGGCGCCCCGACCGTCGCGCCTTCGCCCCCGCGCCGCTCCTCGACGACGCGGTCGCGCGGCTCGTGGACACGCTCGCGCTGCGCGAGGCCTGATGCCGCCGCGGCGCCCCTCGCCCGCGGCTCCGGCGGCGCCGGGCCTCTTCGCCGAGACGGTGGCCGCGGCGCCGCTCGCGCACCGCATGCGCCCGCGCTCCCTCGAGGAGTACGCCGGCCAGCGGCAGCTCTTCGCGCCGGGCACCCCCGTGCACGACGCGATCGAGCGCGGCGTGCTCACGTCGATGATCCTCTGGGGACCGCCCGGCACCGGCAAGACGACGCTCGCGCGGCTCCTGGCGCAGCGGATCGGCTGGGTCTTCGAGCCGTTCAGTGCGGTCAGCGAGGGGGTGCCGCGGCTGCGCGAGATCGGCGCGCAGGCGAAGGGGCGGCTGCTCGCGAGCGGCGCGCGCACGCTCCTCTTCGTCGACGAGATCCACCGGCTCAACGCGGCGCAGCAGGACGCGCTCCTCCCGATGGTCGAGGACGGGACGGTGACGCTCGTCGGCGCGACCACCGAGGCGCCGAGCTTCGAGATCAACGCCGCGCTCCTCAGCCGCGCGCGCGTCGTCGTGCTGCAGCCGCTCGAGCCGGAGGCGATCCGCGCCGTCCTCGCGCGCGCCCTCGGCGACGCCGAGCGTGGCCTCGGCGCCCGCGGGCTCGCGGCCACCGACGAGGCGCTCGACGCGCTCGCGGCGTGGGCCGACGGCGACGCGCGACGTGCGCTCGGTGCGCTCGAGGCGGCGGCGGCGGGGGTGGACGACGGCGCGACGCTCGACGTGGCGACCTTCGAGACGGCGCTGCAGAAGCGGCTCCCGCGACACGACAAGAGCGGCGAGCAGCACTTCGACCTCCTGAGCGCCTTCCACAAGTCGCTGCGCGGGAGCGACGTGCAGGCGTCGCTCTACTGGATGGCGCGCGCGATCGAGGCGGGCGAGGATCCGATGACGATCTTCCGGCGCGCGATCGCGATGGCGGCCGAGGACGTGGGGCTCGCCGACCCGCGCGCGCTGCAGCTCGCGGTGGCCGCGCGGGACGCCTTCCACATGCTCGGCGCCCCGGAGGGCTACCTGCCGCTGGCCGAGATGGTGGTCTACCTCGCCAGCGCGCCCAAGAGCAACCGGGTGAAGGTCGCGCTCGACGCGGCGCTCGACGCCGCGCGCGAGACGCCCAACGCGCCGGTGCCGGTGCACCTCCGCAATCCCGTCACGAGGCTCCACGCGGGGCTCGGCTACGGGCGCGGCTACCGGTACGCACACGACGAGCCGATCGGGACGGCGGCGCAGCAGCACCTCCCCGACGCGCTCCGCGGCGCCGTCTTCTACGAGCCCGGTCCGTTCGGCCACGAGCGCGAGATCGCGAAGCGGCTCGAGTGGTGGGCCGGGCGCCTGGCGCGCGAGGCGGGGGCGCCGGTCGATCCCGCGCAGCTCCCCGACGTCGGGGCGCCGCCGCGGGCGTCGGCGGGCACGGGCGATGCACCCGATGCCGATGGCGGCGCCCCGGTGTACGATGCGCCGGGCGCCGGCGCGTCGCCGCCCGCCCCGTCGGCGCGCGGTGCCGCCGCCCCTGCGGCGCCGGCCGCCGTCCCGTCTCCCGACCCGTCGTGATCGTGTCCTCGCTCCGTCCACGCCGTCGTCTCGTGTCGCTCGCGCTCGTCGCCCTCGTGGCGGCGTGCTCCTCGGCCGTGAAGTCGGTCTTCAAGCAGCCCGAGGTCCGCTTTCAGGGGTGGGGCGTCCGCACGCTCTCGCTCGACGGCCCCGTGCTCGACGTGCGGCTCCGCGTCGTGAACCCGAACGGCTTCTCGTTCACGGCGCAGAAGCTCGACTACACCCTCTTCGTCGACAGCGCGGCCGTGGGACTGGGCGGGCTCGACTCGAGCGTGGTGGTGCCGGCGAACGACTCGGTCGTCGTCACCTTCCCGATCAAGCTGGGGCTGGGTGCGGTCTCGCAGGTCGGCCCGAGGCTCCTGCGCGGCGGACTCGTCCCCTACCGCGTGCAGGGCGACGTGACCGTGCGCACCTTCGCCGGGACCTTCTCGCGCCGCTTCGACGAGCGCGGGACGTACGACGCCGCGAAGGCGCTGAACCTGCGCTGACGCGCGCCCGGAGGATCGTCCCATCGCCCGCGATTCCATCACCCTCGAGGCGCCCGTCGAGCGCGCCATCCTCGTCGGCGCGCCGCGCAAGCGCACCGCGCAGCGCCATCAGGTCGACGAGCACCTGGCCGAACTGGGGCGCCTCGCCGACACGGCGGGGGCCGAGATCGTCGGCTCGCTCACGCAGCAGATCGACAAGCCGCACCCCGGTACCTACCTCGGCTCGGGGAAGCTCGACGAGCTCAAGGAGGTCGTCGCGCAGCGCGAGGCGTCGCTCGTCATCTTCGACGACGAGCTGAGCCCGAGCCAGGGGAACAACATCGAGAAGCTCGTCGGCAAGCGCGTCATGGACCGGGCCGAGCTGATCCTCGACATCTTCGCCACCCGCGCCCGCTCGAGCGAGGCGCGGATGCAGGTGGAGCTGGCGCAGCTCGAGTACATGCTGCCGCGGCTGACGCGCATGTGGACGCACCTCGAGAAGACGCGCGGCGGCATCGGGATGCGCGGCCCCGGCGAGACGCAGCTCGAGACCGACCGCCGGCTGGTGGGCCACCGGATCCGCGTGCTGCGCGAGCGGCTGCAGGACGTCGAGCGGCACCGCGCGACGATGCGCGGGCATCGCGCCGGCGCGTTCCGTGTCTCGCTCGTCGGCTACACGAACGCCGGCAAGAGCTCGATCCTGCGCTACTTGAGCGGGGCGGCCGAGGTGCACGTCGAGGACCGCCTCTTCGCCACGCTCGACCCGCTCACGCGCGACGTCGACCTGGGCGAGGGGTACCACTGCCTCCTCACCGACACGGTCGGCTTCATCCGCAAGCTCCCGCACCACCTCGTGGCGAGCTTCCGCGCCACGCTCGAGGAGGTGCGCGAGGCCGACCTGCTGCTGCACGTCATCGACGCCAGCCACCCGAGCTGGGAGGAGCAGCGGCTGGTGGTCGACGAGGTGCTCGGCGAGCTCGACGCGCTCGACACGCCGGTGGTGCACGTCTTCAACAAGATGGACGCGCTCGACGCCGACACGGCGGCCGCCGTCGAGGCGCGGGTGGGCAACCTGATCCCGGACGCCGTGTTCACGTCGACGCAGGCCCCGGGCGGGCTCGAGCCGCTGCGCGCGCGCCTGCGCGACGGGGTGCGGCGCGTGCGGCCGATCGTCGCCGTGCGGGTGCCGGCGGCGGACGGGAAGCTGCTGGCGAGTCTCTACCGCGAGGGCGAGGTGCTCGAGCAGCGGACGGATGGCGACGCGCTGGTGCTGCGCGTGCGCGTGGACGCGGCGCAGCGGAATCGGCTGGAGCGGGCGGGGGTGGTGCTGCGGGGGTGAGTCGATGCGGCGCCGCATGCGATAACTCGTTGGCCTGCCGCGGCTTGGCTTCAGGCGCGGGGCGCCGGTCGCTATATTCCTGGTCTCCCGGCGATGGTATCGCCGGCCATGCCCGCTCCTCCTCTTCGCACCCATATGGCTCCCCGTCGCGCGCTCATCACCGGCATCACCGGGCAGGACGGCTCCTACCTCGCCGAGCTGCTCCAGTCGAAGGGCTACGAGGTGCACGGCATCGTGCGCCGCGCGAGCACCTTCAACACCGACCGCATCGAGCACCTCTACGACGTGGCCGGGAGCGCCGAGACGCGCCCCATCAAGCTGCACTACGCCGACCTCGGCGACTCGAGCTCGCTCCAGCGCGTGCTGGCCGAGGTGCAGCCGGAGGAGGTCTACAACTTGGGCGCGCAGAGCCACGTGCGGGTGAGCTTCGATCTGCCGGAGTACACCACCGACGTCACCGGCACCGGCACGCTCCGGCTCCTCGAGGCGATGCGGTCGCTCGGCATGACGCGGACGCGCTTCTACCAGGCCAGCTCGAGCGAGCAGTACGGCAAGGTGGTCGAGACGCCGCAGAAGGAGACGACGCCGTTCTACCCGCGGTCGCCGTACGGGTGCGCCAAGGTGTACGCGCACTGGATCACGGTGAACTACCGCGAGAGCTACGCGATGCCAGCGAGCTGCGGGATCCTCTTCAACCACGAGAGCCCGCGGCGCGGCGAGAACTTCGTGACGCGCAAGATCACGCGCGGGCTGACGCGCATCAAGCTCGGGCTGCAGTCGAAGCTGGCGCTCGGCAACCTCGAGGCGAAGCGCGACTGGGGCTTCGCCGGCGACTACGTCGAGGCGATGTGGCTCATGCTTCAGCACGAGGTCGCCGACGACTTCGTGATCGCGACCGGGGAGACGCACACGGTGCGCGAGTTCCTCGACGTGGCGGCGGCCCGCCTCGACATGGACTGGCGCGAGGTCGTCGTACACGACCAGCGGCACGAGCGGCCGGCGGAGGTCGACCTCCTGCTCGGGGACCCCACGAAGGCCAAGCGCGTGCTCGGGTGGGAGCCGAAGGTCACGTTCCGGGGCCTCGCCGAGATGATGGTCGATGCCGACCTCGCGCTCGCGGAGCGCGAGGCGCGCGCGATGGCCCACGCACGGGCCTGAGATGCCGCGCGGCCGCACGGTGCTCGTCACGGGCGGCGCCGGCTTCATCGGGTCGGCCGCGGTCCGCGCCCTCCTTGCGCGCGGTGACCGCGTCGTCACGCTCGACGCCCTCACCTATGCGGGGCATCGTGAGACGCTCGGTGATGCGCTCCACCACCCGGCGCACCGCTTCGTCCACGGCGACGTGGGCGATGCGACGGTGGTGGCGCGGCTCCTCGCGGAGCACGGGCCGGACGCCGTGCTGCACTGCGCGGCGGAGACGCACGTCGACCGCTCGATCGCCGACGCGGCGCCCTTCGTGCGCACCAACGCCGCCGGGACGGCGACGCTGGTCGGCGCCGTGCAGGCGTGGTGGCGCACGTGCGACGACGCGACGCGGGCCGCGTTCCGCCTCGTCGTGGTGAGCACCGACGAGGTCTTCGGCGCGCTCGACCCCGATGATCCCCCGTTCGACGCCGCGTCGCCCGTGGCGCCGCGGTCGCCCTACGCGGCGAGCAAGGCGGCCGGCGACCTGCTCGCGCTCGCGGCCTGGCACACGCACGGGCTCCCGGTCGTCGTCACGCACTGCGGCAACAACTACGGGCCCTACCAGTTCCCCGAGAAGCTCGTCCCCGTGACGATCGAGCGGGCGCTGCGCGAGGAGCCCGTGGCGGTATACGGGACGGGGGCGAACGTACGCGACTGGATCCACGTCGACGATCACGTCGCGGGGCTGCTGCGGGCGCTCGATGCGGGGGTGCCCGGCGCGCGCTACCTGTTCGGCCACGAGCCGCGCGCGAACGTCGACGTCGTGCACGCGCTCCTCGACGCGGTCGACGCGGTCGCGCCCCGTGGCGACGGCTCGCGGCGCCGCGGGCTGGTCACCTTCGTGGCCGACCGCCCCGGGCACGACTTCCGCTACGCGATCGACTGGCGCGCGACCGGCGCGGCGCTCGGCTGGGCGCCGTCGCGCACGCTCGCGGCGGCGCTCCCGGAGGTCGTGCGCTGGTACGTCGCCAACGACGCGTGGCGCCGCACCGTCCTCGCGCGCGCGGGCTACGCGGCCGAGCGCCTCGGCGCGCCGGCGCTGGCGGGGCGGTGAAGGGGCTCCTGCTCGCCGGGGGCTCGGGGAGTCGCCTCTGGCCGATGACCGCCGCGGTGAGCAAGCAGCTCCTGCCCGTCTACGACAAGCCGCTCGTGCACTACCCGCTCACGACGCTCATGCTCGCGGGGGTGCGCGACGTGCTCGTTATCGCGACCCCGGACGACCTGCCCCGCTTCGAGCGGCTGCTGGGCGATGGCGCGCGTTTCGGCATGGCCCTCTCCTATGCGGCCCAGGCGCATCCGGCGGGCATCGCCGAGGCGTACCGCATCGGGCGCGACTTCCTCGGGGGCGGCGCGGCGGCGCTCGCGCTGGGCGACAACCTCTTCCACGGCAGCGGCTTCACCGGCCTGCTGCGCGACGTCGTGGCGACGCTCGACGGCGCGACGGTGCTCGGGTGCCAGGTGACCGATCCCGAGCGCTACGGCGTGGCGACGCTCGACGCGGACGGCCGCGTGGTCGCGCTCGAGGAGAAGCCCGCGGCCCCCGCGTCGCCGATCGCGGTCACGGGGCTCTACTTCCACGACGGCACGGCCCCCGAACGCGTCGCCGCGCTGCGGCCGAGCGCGCGGGGCGAGCTCGAGATCACCGACCTCAATCGGAGCTACCTCGCCGACGGCCGACTGGTGCTGCGCGAGCTCCCGCGCGGCATGACCTGGCTCGACACCGGGACGCCCGAGGCGCTGCACGCGGCGGCGGCGTACGTCGAGGTCGTCGAGCGGCGCCAGGGGCGCAAGGTCGGCTGTCCCGAGGAGGTCGCGTGGCGCCTCGGCTGGATCGACGACGCGACGCTCGACCGGCACGCCGACGCGGCCCCCAACGACGCCTGGCGCCGGTACTGGCGCGGGCTGCTGGCCGTCGGGCGGCGGTAGGTCCCACACTTCACCAGAGCGCATGTCCCCGATCCTCGTCACCGGCGCCGCCGGCTTCATCGGCTCCCACGTCGCCCACAAGCTCCTCGATCGCGGCGACGAGGTGGTCGGCCTCGACAACGTCAACGACTACTACGACCCGACGCTGAAGGAGGCACGCCTCGCCCGGCTGGTGCAGCGCGCCGGCTTCCGCTTCGTGAAGCTCGACCTCGCCGATCGCGAGGGGATGGCGGCGCTCTTCGCGCGCGAGCGGTTCACGAAGGTGATCCACCTCGCGGCGCAGGCCGGGGTGCGCTACTCGCTGCAGAACCCGCACGCCTACGTCGACGCGAACGTGGTCGGCTTCGTGAACGTGCTCGAGGGGTGCCGGCACCACGAGGTGCAGCACCTCACCTACGCGAGCACGAGCAGCGTCTACGGGGCGAACACGGCGATGCCCTTCAGCGTGCACCAGAACGTCGACCACCCGCTGACGCTCTACGCGGCGACGAAGAAGGCGAACGAGCTGATGGCGCACACCTACAGCCACCTCTTCGCGCTGCCGACGACCGGGCTGCGCTTCTTCACGGTCTACGGCCCGTGGGGGCGCCCGGACATGGCGCTCTTTCTCTTCACGAAGGCGATCCTCGAGGGGCGGCCCATCGACGTCTTCAACGAGGGGCGGATGCAGCGCGACTTCACCTATGTCGACGACATCGCCGAGGGGGTGGTGCGGGCGAGCGACCGGACGGCGGGCGGCGACCCGGCGTGGAGTGGCGACCGGCCGGACCCGAGCACGAGCCGGGCGCCGTACCGGCTCTACAACATCGGCAACAACCAGCCGGTGGAGCTGCTGCGGCTGATCGAGGTGCTCGAGGGGTGCCTGGACAAGAAAGCCGTCAGGAACCTCCTCCCGATGCAGTTGGGGGACGTGCCGGCGACCTATGCGGACGTGGACGACCTCGTCCGGGACGTGGGGTTCAAGCCGGCGACGAGCATCGAGGAAGGAGTCTCCCGTTTCGTGGCGTGGTACCGGGAGTACTACGGCGCCTGAGCCCCGCCATCGACCGTGCGAAGGTCGGACATCGCGCTTGGCTCATCGCGATCCGGAGGGCAGCAAGCCGCCCTCCGGGGTGCCCAAGCTCGGCCCCGCGTTCGACATGTCTTCCGCGAGGCCGATCGGATCCAGCGGCGATGATACGATCGCGGGCGCGTAGTCGACCACGATTCGGCGAAGGAGCCGGCGCAGCTCCTCGTCGTCGGCGTGCTCGACGGCGCGGCGACACAGTTCCTGCACGAGATGCCAGGTCGCGGCGTCGGGCGCGGAGTATCGCGCCTTCATGATCTTCGGATGCTCGGTGCGCTGCACGTCGTCACCCGAGAAGAAGAGCTCCTCATAGAGCTTCTCCCCCGGACGCGTCCCGGTGTACACGACGGGGATGTCGCGGCCGGGCGTGAGACCCGAGAGGCGCACCAGATCCGTGGCCAGGTCGACGATGCGGATCTGCTCGCCCATGTCGAGGCAGAAGACCTCGCCGCCGGAACCGATCGCGGCCGACTGGAGGACGAGCCGCACGGCCTCGGGAATCGTCATGAAGTAGCGTCGCATCTCGGGGTGGGTGAGCGTGATCGGCCCCCCCCGGCGGATCTGGCGCATGAACGTGGGGACGACGCTCCCGCGGCTCCCAAGCACGTTGCCGAAGCGCACGGCGACGCAGTTCGCACCCCGCGTCTCTGCGGCGTGGCAGGCGACCATCTCGGCGACCCGCTTGGTGGCGCCCATCACGTTCGTCGGACGGACCGCCTTGTCGCTCGAGATGAGCACGAAGTGCTCGACCCCGTACCGCACGACCGCATCCACCACGTTTCTCGTGCCCACGACGTTGTTGAGCACGGCCTCGTGCACGTTGTGCTCCATCAGGGGCACGTGCTTGTGGGCGGCGGCGTGGAAGATGGCCGTGGGCGAGTACCGGGCGACGATCGCCGCGATGCGGCGCGCGTCCTTGACGTCGGCCACCATCGGGACGAGGTCGAGATCCGGGTGCAACTCGCGCAGCTCGGCGTGAATCTCGAAGACCGAGTTCTCGCCACGGCCGAGGAGGATGAGCTGCCGCGGCCCCAGCGAGGCGAGCTGACGACAGAGCTCCCCCCCGATCGAGCCGCCCGCGCCCGTGACCAGGACCACGCGATCCTCGGCGAGCGTGCGCAGCCCGTGCATGTCGACGCGGACCGGCTCCCTCCGGAGCAGATCCTCGATCCGGACGTCGCGCAGCGACGAGATCGCGATCCGGCCCGTGACGAGGTCGTGAAGCGCCGGAACCGTGCGCGCCTCGAGCCCGGCCTGGTGGGCGAGGTCGAGGACGGAACGGATGAACGCGCCCGGGGCAGAGGGGACGGCGATGACGACGTCGCTGACCTCCAGCGCAGCGGCCTGGACCGGGAGGTCCGACACGGGCCCGAGGACAGGCAGTCCGTGGATCCGCTTGCCGTGCAGGGACCGGTCGTCGTCCAGGAAGCCAACGGGACTGAGCCCCGCAGCGCCGCTGCCCTCGAGCACCTCGCGCGCGACGAGGCGCCCTGCAGCTCCCGCCCCGATGATGAGCGCGAGCCGTCGGCCAGCCGGGCGGCGACGTGCCAGCACGCCATTGCTCAGCGTCCCCACACGCGCCAGCAGCCTGAGCGAGATGACGGCGGCCGCGAAGAGCAGGGCATCCAGGGCCAGGACCGACCAGGGGACCGCGAACCCCATGGGCCCGGCCAGCAGACGTCCCATGGTCACGGTCGTGAGCGCCGCCAGCGAACAGCTGTGCACGAGAAGGAGCAGCTCGCGAACGCTGGCGTAGCGCCACACCTGCGCGTACACCCCGAACACATAGAGCAACGTCGCGCGGGCGACGATCGCGAAGGCGCCGTAGCTGGCGAGCACCGGCAAGTACAGCGCTGGGGGAGCGATGCTCTCGAAGCGGAGCATGGCAGCCACCCATGTGGCGACGATGCTCGCGCCCAGGTCCGCAGCGCGAAGTAGGCGGGTGCGGCGGGTGCTCATGAGGTCGGTTCGGGGAGGGGGCCGACGTCGTCGTCGGTGTCAGGAGGGAAGAATATGGCCGCGCCGGCTACCGGGTGACACCCTTGACGCGTGATCGAGGACGTACCGGGTGATCGTCCTGAGCCGGTCGCCGTGTCGGCGGCCGGCGTCCCGTTGGTGAGGGTCCGGTCGAGCGGCCGGCATTCGCATTCGCGCGCCCCTGCGTCGGGAGGACGCTCCCACGGGGTACTTCCCATCTCCTCCGTCGGTCACATCGCGCACCCGGCGATCGGGGCGCTCCCCAGAGTATCGGTCTGTGCTAGATTCTTCGGCTTGTCACGGTCGCCGTGCGTCGACCCGTGCGCACGACCGTCTCGGCGGCGATGACGCCGGTGCATCCGGAGGGCAAGGTTATGGAAAGGATATTCATCGCTGGCCACCGAGGGCTGGTCGGGAGCGCGCTCGTCCGCCGTTTGCAGCATGAGGAGGTCGAGCTCGTGTGCCGGACGCGCGCGGAGCTCGATCTGGAGGACCCCGCTGCCGTCGACGCCTTCTTCGACGCGGTCCGCCCCACCCAGGTCTACGTGGCGGCGGCGAAGGTGGGGGGCATCCTCGCCAACAGCACGTACCCCGCCGACTTCCTCCGCAACAACCTCCTGGTCGAGCTGAACGTCATCGAGGCGGCGCGGCGCACCGGGGTGCGCAAGCTCCTCTTTCTGGGGTCGAGCTGCATCTACCCGCGCCTCGCGCCGCAGCCGATCCGCGAGGATGCGCTGCTCACCGGACCGCTCGAGCCCACGAACGAGCCGTACGCCATCGCCAAGATCGCCGGCATCTCGCTCTGCCAGAGCTACAACCGGCAGTACGGCACCAACTTCGTCAGCGTGATGCCGACGAACCTCTACGGCCCGGGCGACAACTTCGACCTGCAGACGAGCCACGTGCTCCCGGCGCTGCTCCGCAAGTTCCATGACGCCGTCGAGCAGCAGCTCCCATCGGTCACCGTGTGGGGGACCGGCACGCCGCGCCGCGAGTTCCTGCATGTCGACGACCTCGCGGACGCGTGCGTGCACGTCATGGCCCATCACGACGGTTCCACACTGGTGAACATCGGGTGCGGCGAGGACATCGCGATCGGCGACCTGGCCCGGCTGGTGGCCGAGGTGGTGGGGTTCCGCGGGGAGATCGTGTTCGACCGATCGAAGCCCGACGGGACGCCTCGGAAGCTGCTCGACGTCTCGCGGCTCGCGGCGCTCGGCTGGCGCCCGCGGATCGGACTCCGCGAGGGCATCGCGTCGACCTACCGCTGGTACATCGACCAGCGCAGCGCGGTCCCCCTGGCCAGCGGGTCGTGATCGCGAGTTCGACCGCGTCCCTCGCAGGCGAAGGCATTCCCGAGGTGGCCGGCGCGCGCGCGCGGCTCCGCGGCAAGCGCGCGCTCGACCTGGCGCTCGCCGTCCCGGGTCTCGTCGTGCTGGCCCCGCTGCTCGCGCTGGTGGCGATCGCCGTTCGCCTGGACTCGCCGGGGCCCGCGCTGTTCGTCCAGGAGCGTCTCGGACAGGGAGGGCGTCGCTTCCGGATGCTGAAGTTCCGCACGATGCGTGTCGGCGCGTCCGAACTCCGGCGCGACGACGGGACCGTCGTCACGGTCCGGGACGATGCCCGGGTGACGCGCCTCGGGCGCTGGCTTCGACGCTCGAGCATCGACGAGCTGCCGCAGTTGATCAACGTCGTGCTCGGGCAGATGAGCCTCGTGGGGCCGCGCCCCGAATTGCCCGACGGCTTGGGCGCGTACTCGCCCGCCCACCTCGTGCGACTGGCCGTCCCCCCGGGCATCACCGGGTGGGCGCAGATCCAGGGGCGCAACCTCATTCCCTTGCAGCAACGTCGCGATCTCGACTGCTGGTACGCGACTCGCGCGGGCGTGCGCTTGGACCTCCACATCCTCGTGCGGACGGTGGGGACGGTGGTGACGGGACGGGGCGTGACCGTCCCGGCCGGTCGCACGCCGCCACCGACGGACGCGTGAGCATGCGGATCGTCCAGGCCGCGACGCAGCCGCCGTTGGCCACCGCGCTCGCCGAGGCGTGGATGCGCGACGAGAGCTTCGTGCTCCTCCCCGCTCGCACGTCGCTCGATCCCGCCACCGTCACGTCCTGGCTGGCGGGCGCGCCGGCGTCGTGGGCCGAGGGACACTACGTCCTTCTGACCTCCGGCTCGACGGGGCTCCCGAAGCTCGTCGTGGGCGCGCGCGCACGCACGCAGGCGCTCGCCCGCGCGCTGCACGTGGCCCAGGACCTCGACGAGGTCGCCGAGGCGGTCGTCCTGCTGCCGCTCAGCTACTCGTACGCGTTCGTCAACCAGTTCGTCTGGGCGACGATCCACGGGCGGCGACTCGTCGTGACCGAGGGGCTCGGCGCGCCGGCGGAGGTGCTCGCCGCGCTCGACGGGGCACGTGACGCCATGCTGTGCCTGGTCGGATCTCAGGTGCCACTGCTTCGCCAGCACGCCGGGAGTCGTCGGTTCCCGGGCGTGACCCGCCTGCACTTCGCCGGCGGTCGGTTCCCGCAGGAGCAGCTCCCGTACCTGCGCGGTCTCTTCCCGGCCGCTCGGATCTACAACAACTACGGGTGCGCCGAAGCGCTGCCGCGCCTCACCGTCCGCCGCGCCGATGCGTCCGACGAGGGGGCCAACGTGGGCGCCCCGCTTCCGGGTATCGAGCTCGCGGCGGCGCCGGACGGACGTCTCCTCTTCCGGAGTCCGTTCCGTGCCGTCGGCCTCGTCGAGGACGGGGTCGTGCGCGTGCTCGACGACGCGGAGTGGCTCGCGAGCGGTGACCTCGCCGAGCCCGTGGGCGACGGCAGCTGGCGCCTGCTCGGGCGTTCGGGCGACGTCTTCAAGCGATTCGGGGAGAAGGTCTCGCTCGCCTCCCTCCTCGCCGCCGTGCACGCGGTGTGGCCCGGTGCCGCGGCGTTCCACCTCGAGAGCGCGCAGGGGGAACCCGCCCACGTCCTCACGCTCGCGCCGGCGCCGGATCCTGCGGCGCTGCGTGATGTCCTCGCCGCCTTGCGGCGGGGGTTCTCCCGCGCCCAGTGGCCCGTGCGAATCGAAGCGCGTGCCACCCTCCCGACCCTTCCCAACGGCAAGCCCGATGGACGCGCCCTGGCCGACTCCCCGGGTGCCGAAACGCTCTGGCGCCAGCGACTCTGACCATCGTGATGACGAACCACGACAAGCTCCGGGACCTGCTCACCGACGTCCTCCTGCTGGGCGATGCGGAGTACCGCACCGACCTCACCCGCCGCGAAGTCGACACATGGGACTCGCTCGCCGTCGTGGCCATCGCGACGGGCATCGAGGAGACATTCGGGTACCACATGTCGGAGGCGGAGGCCATGGGCATCGGCGGCGTCGCGGACATCATCGTGCTGCTCGAGCAGCGTGGGATCCCGTTCGGTGACTGACACCGCGCCGTGGACGCCGGATGGACTGTCGACACGGCTCGCCGGCGACCGGACCGTCGTCTGGGCGTCGCCGCATGTCGCGGCGCGCGTTGCCGCACGGTGGTCGTTCCCCCACGTCCAGGCGCTCGATGCGGTCCCGCCACATGCGGAGTGGGTGGTGGTGGTCGGCGGGGGGACGCGGATCGATGCGGCGAAGCTCTGGCGCTACGACACGGGGCGACGCATCGGGCTGGTCGCCGTGCCGTCGCTCTGGGGGAGTGGGGCGGAGGTCTCGCCGGTGGCCGTGGGGCCCGGGGTCACGAAGCGCATCGTCGTCGACCCGACGCTGGTCCCCGAGGCGCGCGTTCTCTGGCCCGAGCTGGCCGACTCGGTGCCGGCGGAACGCGTGCGCTGGGCGTGCGGTGACGCCTGGGCCCACGCGGTCGAGGGGTTCCTCTCGCCGCTCGCCGACGATGCGGTGCGTGCCGACGGCGCCGCGTTGCTCGCGCGACTGCTCGCCTTGCCGCTCGACCGCGACGCCCGGTGGTTCGAGGCGTCGGCGGCAGCGTGCGCCCTGCAGGCGCGCGCGAGCGTCGGCCTCGTGCACGGCCTGGCGCACGTGCTGGAGCCGCGGCTGGCCGCGGTCGGCGACCCGCGCGCGGACCACGCGCGCCTGTGCGCCACGCTCCTGGACCCGGTCCTCGCCTTCGACCTCGCGCAGTCACCGAAAGCCGCCGCGCACTTCGCCAGGTACGGCGTCGACCTCGAGGCGGTGCTGGCGATCGCGGCGGCGCTCCGCGACGACGAGACCCTTCGCGCCCTCCGCCCCCACGTGGACGCCGTCTGGCCCGATGTCGTGCGCGACCGCTGCACGCGCACCAACGCGGCGTCCGTGCGCGCCTCCTCGCGTGACGCGCTGCTCGCCGGGTGGCCCGCGTGAGCACGCTGCTCGACGCCCCACCGTACGCGACGCGTGACGACGCGGTGCTGCTCGCCGAGCTGGAGGTGCTGACGGCGCACCACCGCACAGGGTGCGGGCCCTACGCGCGCCTCACGCGTGGGTGGCGTGCGGGCGGCACGCTGGCGGAGCTCCCGTTCGTGCACGTGGGGCTGCTCAAGGACGTCCTCCTGCGTACCGAGCACCCGGAGCTTCGCCACCAGCGGCTGCTCGCCAGTTCGGCGACGACCAGCGGGATCTCGAGCAAGGTGGCCCTCGACGAGCGCAGCAGCGCGCTGCAGTCGCGCAGCACGGCCGCGATCCTCGCCGCGTGGCTCGGAGAGGCGCGCCGGCCGCTCGTCGTGCTCGACGACGCGCGTTCCCTGCGCGGCCGCGGTGACCTGGGGGCGCGGCTCGCGGCCGCGCTCAGCCTGCGCCCGTTGGCGACGGACACGGTGTTCGTGCTCCCGGATCCCGCCGATCCGGCGTCGCTCCGGTGGGACGCCGTGCTCGCGGCGTGCGAGCGGGGCGAGGAGCTCCTCGTCTACGGCTTCACCTGGGTGCTCTGGCTCGCGTGGGCCCGGGGAAGCATGCCGGCGGAGGTGCGGGAGCGCTTGCGCGGGACGAGGCTCCGCTTCGTGCATTCCGGGGGGTGGAAGAAGCTCGAGGCGCTGCGCGTCGACCGCGCGACGTTCGACGGGGCGCTCCTCGCGAATGCGGCCGCGGGATCGTCGGTGCTCGACTACTACGGCCTCGTGGAGCAGGTCGGCGTGATCTTCCCGCTCTGCGAGGCAGGCGCGCGTCACGTCCCGCGGTGGGCCGACGTCCTCGTGCGCGACCCCTGGACGCTCGCGTCGCTGCCGGAGGGCGAGGGGCAGTTGCAGTTCGTCAATCCGCTCGCGTGGGGAGCCCCGTACCACAGCGTGCTCACGGAGGACGTGGGGCGGCTCCTCCCGGGTGCGTGTCCGTGCGGGCGTGACGGCCGCCGCTTCACGCTCGCGGGACGCATCCCGAAAGCCGAGGTGCGGGGGTGCGCCAATGTCTGAGGCGCTGCGTCCCGTGCTGACGCTGCACGACGGGCCCGAGGGCGTCGTGGGCGTGTGGATGCCGTTCGATTTCGAGGCCTTCGCGGCGGCGGCCGACGCCACGCGCCGCGCCCTCGTGAGGCGGGTCCCTGCCGCCTTCACGCGCGACGAATGGGCCTACCTCCTCGCGTCGCTCTCCCGCGAGCGCCTCATGACGCAGCGCGCCGCCGTGTTCGGCCCCACGCTGACGGCGAAGGCGCCGCCGCGCCGCCTCGCCCGGCCGCGTGGCACGGTCGCGATCTGGCTGCCGGCCAACGTGAGCCTCCTGGGCCCGCTCGCCGTGCTGGCGACCCTCGCCTCGGGCAATCACGTCCGCACGAAGGGATCGGCCCGTGCGACCGATCTGGTGGGCGCGTTCCTCACGGCGCTCCGCGAGGCGTCGGCGCCGCTCGTGCCCTGGCTGGATCGGGTCGAGCACGCCGTGTTCGATCGTGACGACCCGCGCAACGCGGGGCTCGCGGCGGACGCCGACGTGCGCATCGTCTTCGGCAGCGACGACGCGGCGCGGGCCGTGCACGCCCTGCCCGCGCCGCTCGGCAGCGTGGCGTACAGCTTCGTCGACCGTCGATCGGAGGCGTGGATCGAGGCGGGTTGCGAGAGCGACGCAACGCTCCGCTCGTTGGTCGAGGTGTTCGCCATCTACGGCCAGGCCGGGTGCACGTCGCCGTCGCGCGTGCTGCACGTCGGCGCGGACCTCGACGCGACGCGCGCCCTGCGGGACCGCCTCGTCGCGCTCTGGCCATCGACGGTGCACGGGCGACAGCCGATGCACGTGGCGTCCGACAACACGCGTCTCGCGCAGTGGGCCGCGGTGCAGGGATGGGACGCGGTGCGGGTCCCGTCCGGCGAGGCGGTCGTGGCGTGTGGCGAGGCGTCCCTGCCGCGCCTCGACCGCGGCATGGTCCTCTGGCTCTCGCCCGCGACCCCCGACGAGGCGTTCGCGGGATTGCCGTCGAACATCCAGACGATCGGCCACGCGTTGCGAGACCCGGCCGCGTGGCTCGAGGGGCTCGGCACGACGGCGGTGCGACGGTGGGTGCCGCTCCGGTCGATGCATCACTTCGGGTGGGCGTGGGACGGCGAGGAGTACTGGCGCGGGCTCTTCCGGTGGACGGAGTGCGCCGCATGATCGACCGGCACGCGCTGAACAGCGCCTGGTGGGGGGCCCCGGTCGGCCGGGTGAACGACCCCGCGTTCTTCCTGCTCCCGGCGCGCGAGCGGAACGCGCGACTCGCCGACTACGCGTGGGTGGAGTTCGTCGCGACCGATCCCGACGCCGGGTTGCGGCGTGCGGCACACGGCGCCGCGTTCGCGCACGTGGACGTGACGGTGCAGTTCCGGATCGATCTCCGCGCACATCGTGACGCCGCGCTCCCGTGCGACGTGGCGGTGCGCGCCGGCGACGATGGCCGTGGGCCTGTCATTCCCGGCGCGCCGAAGCCGTTCGAGCACGAGCGGTTCACCTACCTGCGCGGGTGCGATGCGGCGCGGCTCGCGGCACGCTACGCCGCTTGGGCGACCGATCTGGCGCAGTCCCATCCCGCGACGGCCCTCGAGGTGACCGCCGGCGGGGGCGTCGTGGGGTGGTATCTCGCGCGACCGGCGGCCCCGGGGCTCGAGCTGACGCTCGCCATGGCGGCCGCGGGCGCGACGGCCTCCGGGCTCACGCTCTACCGGGCGGCGCTGCAGGCGTACGCGCGGCTCGGCTTCCGCATGGGCTTCGCGGGCTACAGCGTGCACAACCGCGCGGTCGCGAACGTCTACGCGGCGCTCGGCGCGCGGCTCACCACGACACGTGATGTCTGGCTCTGGCAGCCGGAGGCCGAGTGAGCGTGGGCGCCGGCCAGGCGCATGTCTGGCTGCTGAACCCGTTCGACGCGCTTCCCGACGAGCGGTGGGGGCATCGCAACAGCCTGCAGATCGCGACGGTGCTCGCCGAGGCAGGGATCAGGGTCACGTGGGTGGCGGCCGATTTCGCCCACTTCGGCAAGGTACGGCGTGATCGCCGGTGGCACGGGGCGGAGCCGCTGCCGGGCGTCCGCCTGCACCTGGTGCCGGTGCGCCCCTACCGCCGGCACGTGGGGCTGGCTCGCATTGGCGCATATCGAGACTACGCGCGTGGCGTGGCGGCGGCTGCAGCTCGCCTCACGCCCCCCACGACCGTGCTGCTGGGGGCGCCGACCCCCTTCCTCGACGACGTCGCGGTGTTGCTCGCGGCGAAGGCCTCCGCTCGCCTCGTCGTCCACCTCATCGACCTCTGGCCCGAGCTCCTCGAGGCGGTGCTGCCCGCGCCGGTACGTGTCGCCGCGTTCCCCTTCAGTGCCGCGCTGCGACGTGCCCGGCGCCGCGCCCTGTCGGCGGCGGACGTCGTGCTGGCGGTCAGCGACGAGTACGCCGAGGCGGCACGTGCCGCCGGCGCCCCGGCCCACGTGCCGGTGCGTGTGGTCCCCTTCACGACGCTCGACCTCGCGGAGGTCGCCGCGTCGGCGACGGTGACGCCGCCAGCGACGGTGCCGCCCCGTGCAGCCGATGAGGTGCGCGTGGTCTACGCGGGGACGCTCGGCGAGGCCTACGGCATCCCCGAGCTGGTGGATGCCGCTCGCCATCTCGCATCGACGGGGACGACGGGGCTGCGCGTGCTGGTCGCCGGCGACGGCCCCGCGCGCGACCTCGTCACGCGCGCGGCGACCGGGCCGGCCGGGCGCGTGCTGACATACGTTGGCACGATGGACAAGCGCCACCTGTACGCCACGCTGCGCGATGCCGACGCCGGCCTCGCGCTCTACGCACCGGGGAGCACCGTCTCGGTACCGGCCAAGTCGTTCGACTACCTCGGCTGCGGCGTACCGGTCATCCATACGCTCGGCGGAGGTTTCGCGGCGCGCCTGGCGGCGGTCGGGGCGGGGGAACGGGTGCCGCCCGGGGATGCCATGGCACTTGCCGGGGCGCTGGCTGCCCTCGCGGCCCGCCCCGCCGCGGATCGCGCGCGCGCGCGCGCGGCCGCCCGGGCCCTCGGGGCGGCGCTTGACTGGCGGCAGGCGTATGCCGCCTTCGTGGACACCGCGCGCGACTGACGAGTCCGGATCGGGAGATTAGCTTCCGTCCGGGTCCCCCGCCTTCCGTCCCACTTCGAGATGGCCATCAGTACGCAGTCGACCGCCACCGCGCCCCCCTTCCTGCCCTTCGCGCTCCCCGACATCGGCGAGGAGGAGATCGCGGAGGTCGTCGACGCGTTGCGATCGGGCTGGATCACGACCGGGCCGAAGACGCGCCTGTTCGAGGAGCGGTTCCGCGAGTATCTGGGCCGCGATGGCGCCGCGCCGGTCGACGCGATCGCGGTCAACTCGGCGACGGCGGGGCTGCACCTGGCGCTCGAGGCGCTCGGGATCGGCCCCGGCGACGAGGTGATCACGACAACGTACACGTTCACGGCCACGGCGGAGGTCGTGCGCTATCTTGGCGCGCACCCGGTGCTCGTCGATTGCGACCCCGTGACGCTCAACATCGACGTCGCGGCGGCCGAGCGGGCGATCACCCCGCGCACCCGGTGCATCGTCCCCGTGCATTTCGCGGGGCTCGCAGCCGACATGTCGGCGGTGCTGGCCCTGGCGGCGCGCCACGGGCTCCGCGTGGTCGAGGACGCGGCCCATGCGTTGCCGACGACGAGCGGGGGGCGGCTGGTCGGGACGCTTGGCAGCGACGCGACGGTGTTCAGCTTCTATGCCAACAAGACGATGGCGACGGGCGAGGGGGGTATGGTTGTCACCCGCGACGCCGCCGTGGCACGCCGCTGCCGCGTCATGCGCCTGCACGGGATCGACCGCGACGCGTTCGACCGGTTCACCTCTCGTCGCCCGGCATGGCATTACGAGGTGATCGCGCCCGGCTTCAAGTACAACCTGACGGACCTGGCCTCGGCGCTGGGGCTCCACCAGTTGCGGCGCGTCGACGCGATGCAGCGCCGCCGGGCCGAGTTGGCGCGCCGCTACGACGCGGGCCTCTCGGGGCTCCCGCTCCGCCTGCCGGCGCGGGCACCGGACGGCGAGTCGCACGCGTGGCACCTCTACGTCGTTCGCCTCGGGCCCGACGCCCCCATCGCACGCGACGACTTCATCGCGGCGCTTGCGGAGCGCGGCATCGGGACGAGCGTGCACTACATCCCGCTCCATCTCCACCCGTACTGGCGCGACACCTACGGCCTGCGCGCGGCCGACTTCCCGGCGGCCACCCAGGCCTTCGAGCGGTGTGTCTCGCTGCCGCTCTACACGCGCATGACCGACGCCGACGTGGATCGCGTGGTGAGCGACGTGGCGGCGCTGCTCGGGTGAAGCCGGTCCCGCATCCGGACGAGGCGTTCACCGTCCTCGTCAACAGCTCGGACGGCTACCGCGACTGCTGGCACCCGTTCTTCACGCTCCTCGCGCGCTACTGGCCCACGTGCCCGGCCCCCGTGGTGCTCAACACGCTCGCCGTCGACTGGGAGCATCCCGCCGTACCGGTGCGGACCACGCGCGTGGAAGCCGTCGCCGGGCGCCGGCTGACCTGGAGCGCGGCGCTCCTCGCGGCGCTCGACGTGGTCACGACGCCGCTCGTGCTCTACATGCAGGAGGATTACTTCCTCGAGGCGCCCGTCGACGACGCCCGCGTGCGTGCCGCGGCAGCGCTCATGCTGCACGACCCACGCATCGCGCACATCGAGCTGACGCTCTTCCCGAACCGTGCGCCGTTCGTGCCGTGGGCCGACGATCCCGCGTGGACGACCGTCGGCGCTCGCAACCCGTACCGCCTGACGACACAGGCCGGCCTCTGGCGTGTCGACGCGCTTCGCTCCTTCCTGCACCCCGAGGAGAACGGGTGGCAGTTCGAGATCTTCGGCACTTGGCGCAGCCGCGCGTCTCGACGGCTGTTCCTCGCGCCCGCGCGCGACGGTCGGCCCGCACCCGTCCCCTACGCGCACGCGGGCGTCGTCAAGGGACGGTGGGTGCGCTCGACGGTGGAGCTGCTCGCCCGCGAGGGGGTCCCGGTCGATGCGTCCGTGCGCGGCTACTGGGAGCCGAGCAGCCGCATCGCCGCCAAGCTCGAGACGATCCGCAAGCTCGCGTCCCGGCCGGACCGCCTCGTCGCGTCGTTCGTGCAGGGTATCGCCGGCAGGTCGTGACGCGGCCGTGACCGACGCGCTGGGCCTCGTCGCGCTCGCCATCGGCGTGCTGGTCGCGGCGGTGCGCACCGCACGACGCGATCTCGCGATCGCCGGCTTCCTCGCGTTCTTCCTCGTGTACTCGGTGATCGCCCTCACGGGGTACCGGTTCGTGCCCATCGTCTCCATGGTGCAGGGGCTCTACTTCGGCCCGGAGCGCTTCCGTCCGGCGCTCGTCTTCACGGGGGCATCCTTCGCGGCACTCCTCGTCGGGCTCCGGGTGCTGCGGCCGGTGGCCGAGTCGGGACGCCGCACCGTGCGGTGGGCCCCGCAGGCGGCCCCGTTCGCGACGGTGGTGCTGGCCGGCGGCGCGCTGGCGGTCCTGATGGCCCTGCGGCTCGCGATGCTGTGGCCGGACATCGCGTACGGGCGCATTCCGCAGATTCCTGACAAGGCGTACACGTTCGTCTTCAAGTATCTCCCCTCGCTCGTCCTCGTGTTCTGGGCCATCGCCCGGCTCCCCGGGCGCGGCACCTTCGAGCGCGCCCTGCTCCGGTCCGTGCTCGTCGGCCTCGGTGTCGTCTTCCTGGCGACCGCGATCCGTGCGGGCAACCGCACGGACATCCTCGCGCTCACGCTCGCGCTCCTCCTCTTCGAGGTGGGGCTGGTCTGGACGGCGGCCGACGGGACGCTGATGCTTCCCGACTGGCGCCGACTGCTGCGGACGGGGGTGACCGTGGGCGCGGGACTCGGGCTCATGCTCACGATCGCCTCGTTCATCCAGCGCACCCGGGTGACCGACGAGCCCGAACTCCTGCCACCGGCCTACAAGGTCTTCGTCAACGACTACTACGCCCCCGCGCACATGCTCGTCGCCGCGATGGCGCTCGACTACGTCAAGCCCCTCGCGGTGCTCGCCTCCAACCTGTCGAACTCGCTCTTGCTGGGCGGCGTGCTCGGCGTGCCGTACCTGCAGCAGGACCTCGGCAACGCGATCGCCCCCGGCTCCTCGAGCCGGAGCACCGGGTTCGCCTTCTTCATCTTCGCCGAGGGCTACATCGCGGCTGGATGGGGGGGCATCGTCTACAATGGACTGGTGACGGCGCTCGGTCTCCTCTGGTGGCGACGCCAGGGGCGCACCGACGACCCGCACTACAACGCGCTCGTGCTCGCGCTCACGGCGATGCAGTGGGCGGTCGTCGCGCGGAGCGGCACGCACCTGCTCGTGCGGAACTTCATCTTCACGCTGCTGCCCATGCTCGCGCTCTTTCGTTTCGCGACCGGCTGTCGCCTGCGCCGTCAGGAGGAGTCATGGAACAGCTGACCCTCGCCCGGGTGCTGGCTGCCGTGCGGGCACGGCTGGCCATGCTCCTCGCCCTCTCGACAGTCGCGGCCGTGGTCGCCGTCGGCGTGCGCCTGTACCTCCCGCGCGAGTGGCAGGCCTCGCTCGGGTTCTCGACCGTGGCGGCGACTCGCACGGGCGGGGCGGCCGCCGCAGGGCTGCCGACGCAGCTGCTGGGCCTCGGGAATCAGGGTCTGCAGGCGGCGCCGCCACTCCTCGCCCGGCTCGCCAACTCGGACGGCGTTCTCCTGGACGTGGGCCGCGAGCGTGTGCCGCCTGGCACGAGCACGCTCTGCGACCGCCTGCTCGAGACCCGCTGTGACGACGAGAGCGACGAACGGTTCCTGAAGAGGGTCCGGCGCGCGACGAAGGTCACGTACGATCGCGAGACCGGGCTCGTCTCGCTCGCGGTGACGCACACCGACTCGGCGCTCGCGCGACGGGCGGCGCTGCGGATCCTCACCCGGGCCGGCGAGGCCTTCGCCACCGCGGCGCGAACGCAGGCGGAGGAGTCGCAGCGGGGCATGCAACGGCGCCTCGATTCATCGGCTGCGCGCCTCGCGCGCGCCGAGGCCATGGTGCAGGAGGCGGCCAGCGCAAACCGGCAGGCGCTCCCGTACTCCGCGGTCGCCGTCCGTATCGAGCGCCTCAAGCGCGAGGCTTCGCTGGCGCAGACGCTGCACACGCAGGTGCTGACGGAGTACGAGGCGGCCCGCGGGCGGGCGCTGGAGTCCATGCCTGCCGTCGTCGTGGTCGAACCGCTGCCCCGCGTCCTTCGCCGGCAACCACGGCAGGCGACGCTGTTCGGCGCGCTCGCCTTCGTCGGTACGCTCGCCGCGGGCATGGGGTGCCTGCTCCTGCGTGACCTCTGGCGTCCGGCGGTGTCGGGCGGCGGGAGCCGGGCGCGCGTCGAGCCCCTGCGCCCGCGCGTGCCGGCGTCCGAGGACGCGGCCTGGTCCGAGCGCGCGTGAACTCGGGGCCCCAGCCCGGCGGTGCGCACGCGCTGGGCGTCGCGAGCCTCTCACTCGTGGCGAGCGCTCTGGGCTTCGTCACGCAGCTCGTCGTCGCAGCCGTCTTCGGGGCGGGGCAGGTCCTGGACACCTACTTCGTGGTGGCGAGTGTGCCCACGCTGCTCGCGACGATCCTCGCAGGCGTCTTCTCGTACGCGCTCGTGCCTGCGCTCGTGGCCGAGCGCGGGACCAGGGGTGAAGCCTGTCCCGTCCTCGCGCCATGGGTCGTGAGCCGGGTCACGCAGGCAAGCGCGGCGCTCGTCGTCCTCGGCGTGGCCGGCACATTCCTCCTGCAGGCCGACGGATCCCGCGACGACGTGCTGCGCGCCGTGGCGCTGCCGGTGTGGCTCGGTGCCGCGGCGACGGTGTTGGCGGGAGCCACCGGAGCGGTCGCGGTGGCGGAGGGGCAGGTGCTGCAGCCGCAGCTTGCTGTGCTCGCGACCTACCTCGGCACCTTGGGCGGCGCGATCGCCGGCACGCGCGCCGGCATCGCCGCCATCGCGTGGGGCACCTGTCTCGGCACGCTCGTCGGCGCCGGTGCCACCGCGTGGACGACGCGCGCCGCGTGGCGACACCGCGTCACCTCGTGCGGTCCGGCAGTCGCGCTCCTGCCGGGCGCCTCGGTCGCGCTGGTGATGACCCTCGCCTACGCCTCCTTCGCCTTGCTGGACGCCTGGCTCCTCCCGGTCACCGGCGAGGGGGCGGTGGCGCTGGCGGGTTTCGCGCAGCGGCTACTGGTCGCCGGAGGCACCATCCTCGCTGCCGGCCCCGCCGTCGTGCTGCAGCCGCGGCTGGCCGCCGCGCGTGCGGCCGGGCACCACGGACTCGCGGCGGACGAGCTGGCCCGGGCGGTGCGGCTCGTCGTGGTCGTCACGGTGCCGGTCCTCGCGATCGGTGCGGTGGTCGGGCAGGATGCGGTCGCACTTCTCTTCCAGCGCGGGAAGTTCGACGCGCGCGACACCGCACGCCTCGCGGCTGCCCTCCCGTGGTATCTTGTCGGGCTCGTGCCGATGCTGGTCGGCGTCGTGCTCGGCAAGGCCGTGTTTGCGTTCGGCGATCTCGGCTCGGCGATCCTCCTGGGCACGGTCACGCCCACGGTCTACGCCCTCGTCCTCACGACCCTGCGTGCGGAGCTCGGCCTCGCGGCGGCGGGCGTCGCGTACGCCGTGGCGTGGGGGACGTCGGTGGCCTTGGTCCTCCGGCGCACCATGCGCGGCGCGCAAGTCGCGAGTGCGAGCGCCCTCGCGGTCGTGTCCGGGGCAGGGCTCGCTGCCGGTGCCGTGTCGGCCCTGACGGCGACGATGCTGCGGACCGTCCGCGACCTTCCGGCCCCGGCCACCCACCTCCTCGTCCTCGTCGTCGGCGGCGTCGCGGGCCTCGCGACGTACGCCACGATCGTCGCCCGTCACCCCGTCACCACGGACGCTCGAGCGCTGGCGCGTCGCCTCATGCCTCGCACGAACAGCGGCCAGCACGCACCCTGACAGCCTTCATGCGCCGCCTCGTCAAGTCCCTGCTCGACCATCTCCCGCCAGCCCTCGCCCTGCCCGTGGCGACGACGCTCCGCCGCCTCGGCGCGTCCCGTGCCGTCCGGGCCCGGCTCGCACGTGCCGACGCCATCGCCGCCAGGCTCGGCGGCGACACGGTACGCGCGGGGCCGTTCGCCGGGATGCGATATCGTCAGCGTGCGGTCGCACAGGGTGGCTTCCTCCCCAAGCTCCTCGGCAGCTACGAGCGAGAGCTGCATCCGACCTGGCGCTCGCTGGCGGGCGGCCAATGGCGAACAGTGATCGATGTGGGCGCGGCCGAGGGGTATTACGCGGTCGGGCTGGCGCGGCTCCTGCCCGGTTGCACTGTCCACGCGTTCGAGATGGAGCGTCCGCTGCACGCCGCGATCGGCGCCATGGCGCGCGAGAACGGTGCCGCCGACCGTGTGCACGTGCACGGACGGTGCACGTCCGCGATGCTCGGCTCGATGCTGACGGATCGCGCCACCGCGGCTGCCACACTGCTCGTGATGGACTGCGAGGGCGCCGAGGACGTGCTCCTGGACCTGGTGGCCGCGCCCGGCCTGGCGCACGCGACGATCGTCGTCGAGGTGCACGACGCCCTCGTCCCCGGCGTCGGGGTGAGGTTGCGCGAGCGCTTCGCCATGACCCACGATGTCATTGCCGTTCCTACGGAGTCGCGCGGAGTGGCCGACCTGCCGCCCGGGGTGACGCTCGGCGAGGAGGATCGCGCCCTGGCGCTGGACGAGGGGCGCGGGGGACCCATGGAGTGGCTCGTGTGCCGTCCGCGGACGTGAGCCGCGATCGCCGCGGCGTGCCCGGCTGGCCCATGCGGGCGGCGTTGGCGCTGTCCTCGGGGATCGTCTGGCTCGCGCGGCTCGGCACCGGTTTCGGCGGTCGCGTCTCCCCCACTGCGCGCCGCATCCTCGTGTACCGCACGGGGCGTCTCGGAGACTTCATCGCCGTGCTCCCGACCCTCGAGCTGGTGCGTCGGACGTGGCCCGACGCGCACGTGACGCTCCTGACGACCACATCGTCGCAGGCGGTCCAGCGCGCGGCGGCCACGCACGCGTCGGCGGGTGGCCGCGGCGACGAGTTCCCGTGGCTCGCGCTCGTCCCACGCGGCCTCGTCGACAGGACCGTCACCTTCGATCTGAGCGACGTCGGTGACGCCGTGATGGCGATCCGACGTGCGCTGCCCCCGGCGCGCTACGACGCCGTGATCCTCGCGTCCTTCACTGGCGAGGGGGCTCCGAACAAGCTTCGGAAGCTCGGCTTCCTTCGAGCCGCAGGGATCCGTGGGCCCATGCTCGGGTGGGAGGTCCGGAGCGACCTGCGCCTCGGCCGCGCGCGGCTCCACGCGAACGGGGCCTGGATCCATCAGGTCCGTGCCGCCGCCGACGGTGTGATCGGCTGGCAGGCGCGTCGGGGGCATGAGGTCGACGATGGGGCGCTCGTGCTGCGAGTCGAGGGGGCAGCGGCCGATCGCATTCCCGCCGACGTCGCGAGATGGTTGGACGAGGGGCCCGTCATCGCGCTCTTCCCGGGTGGTACCTTCGCGCACAAGCGGTGGCCGGCGTCGCGCTTCGTCACGCTCGCCCGCCACGTGAGCCGTGAGCGGCCCGGCGTCCGCTTCCTCCTCGTCGGCAGCGACTTCGATGCCCCGCAGAGCGCCGTACTGCGTGCGGCGCTAGGTGACGACGCGCTCGATGCGACGGGACGCCTGGGGCTCCCCGAACTCGCCGCGGTCCTGAGTCGCTGCACCGCGTTCGTGGGCAACGATTCGGGCCCGTGTCACATCGCGTCCGCGGCCGGCTGTCCGACGGTCGCGATCTTCTCCGGCATCGAGTTTCCCGGCGTCTGGGAGCCGTGGAACGACCGGCATCGTGCCGTCCGCCATCGGACGCCGTGCGAGGGTTGCGGTGGCGCGACGGCGTGCCCGCTCGGTCACGCGCGGTGCGTCACGGAGCTGGATGTCGCGGTGGTACTCCGGGCCGTGCGACGGGCCCTGGACGACGCTCAGAAGCCCGCGAACGACGCGCGGACGTAGAGGTTCAGGCGCGACTGCGGCTGCAACTGCCAGATCCCGGCGATCGCAAGCCCCCCCTCGAGGCTCATCGCCTGGCCGCGACGGAGCCGCGTCGCACCGGCACCCAGGTCGAGAATCCAGTCGTGGTTCGATCCGAGGAACTGCTCGGCGGGGAAGTACAGGCTCTGATCGTTGTCTGCGCCTCTTGCGAGCGGTTGCGTCCGTTCGGCCCACCACCGCAGGCTCCCCTGCGGTGTGAATCGTTCCCACGCGATGCGCTGAGCCGTGACGGCTCCGACTCCGACCCCCTGCCCGAGCAGCTGGCCGCGCAGCGTGTGGCCCTGCCGTATCGGCCAGCCGAGATACAGGAAGCCCTGCGGACGTTGCTGCGCGATGCGGCGCACGTCGCCGTCCAGGTACTCGAGCGTCAGCACGCCGAGGCGAGACGGGCTGCGGTGCGTGACGACGCGCACGGCAGCCGCGAGGGCGCTGTTCTGCTCGGGCTCCTGCGCGAGGTCGCGCATGTCCCAGGAATGGTCGTCCCGGAAGAACTCGAACGTCGCCTCGACACCGCGACGTGGAAAGACCCACCGTGCGTGCACGGACGCGAGCTGGTTGTCGATGTCGCCGGTCGGGTCGATGAACGCTTCGTTGCGGTCGGTGAACTCGGACTTGAAGATCCCCTCGAACGGCTTCGACCACCCCCTCCACCGGCGACTCGGGCCACGCCACGGACTGTTGAAGAAGCGCGACGCGCCGACCTCGAGACCGGGGAGCAGCGACGGCAGCCAACTGACCGTGAGGCCGGTCGCGAGTCGGCGCCTCCCGGATTCGACGGGCGTGGAGAACGTGTCCGCGCCGGCGACCGACGACCATGCACTCTGGTCGAGCACCCCCAGCAGGTACTGCCCGGCGACCCGCCCCACGAGCGGGATGCGGATGCCGCGCGGCCCCGAACTGACGCTCACCCGCGGGAAGCCTCCCGCATTGGGGCCGAGGACGAGCGGGTAGCTCCCGCCCGGTCCCCACGCCGGCGCCGCGCTCGTCAGCGCGAGATCGACGCCCCGCAGTCGAAGCCTGACCGACGACTCTCCGAGCGACGCGAGGGCATACGGCAGGTCCCCGAAGCGCTGCGGCAGGTCGACGTTGAAGGGGTACACGGGATGCCCGAAGGGCACCGGCCCGTCCACGAGCGGATAGGCACGGTTCTGTGCGACGGCGATCACCGGCGCGAGGGTGGCACGCATGGCTCCGAACCGGACGGTCGCGCCGGCGGCCAGCCCGACCGTTGCGCCCGCCCCCTGCCACATTGGACCATCGTCACGGCCCCATGGAAAACCGGAATTGACCGCCACCGTCGCCGCCGCGCCGACCGCGGCTCGCGCAGGGCGCGCTGCCAGGCGATCCTGCCACGGGTGCGGGGTGGAGTCGGCAGAGGCGAGCACGGCCCCCACGGCGTCCGTGTCGAGGCCGCGAATCCCGAAGGGGACGTCGCGCAGCACACCCGCGATGGTGAGCGCGCGGAGGTAGCGCTCCATGTCCGATCCCGCGGGCGCACCGACGACACCGGCGTTCGGCCCCAGCGCGCCTTGCCACTGCGCGCGAACCAGCCCCGGCACCGCAGCAAGGATGACAAGGCGCACCGCGGCCCGTAGACTTGATCGCATAGTGATCAAGTCTAGCCCTCGAATTGTCGATGCGGGACTGCGTGCCGTCGCGCTCGCAGTCGTTCTCGCGTCACCCGCGACCGGTGGTGCGCAGGCCTCGCGCGACGGATGGCGATGCGGCGGAGGCCGCGTCTCGGTCGCGCTGCCAGGGGCCCTCTCCGACGATGACGCACGGGCGACCGCCGTGCTCGCCGACCGCCCGTGGTCGCTCGCGCGCCGGGCCTCCGAGCCGGCGCGGCGCGCGATGCAGCGCGACTCGGGCGGTGGGGTGAAGCTCGCGGTCGTCATGCCCGAGATCCTGCACATCACGCAGAGTGACTTCCCGCTGCCGGGCAACGACGGTCCGCTGTGGGCCGGACGTGGGCGTTCGTGGAGCGTGACGACCGGCGTCGCGGTGTGCGCCGGGCGCGGTCGCTTCGGCGCGATCATCGCGCCGACCTTCTGGCGCGCCCGGAACGACGACTTCGCGCTCGTGAGCGACCCGCGCATCGTGCCGCCGCAGTGGGCGGGCGCGAGTCCGTGGGCCTCGCCGTACCACGATCCTCGCCGCTCGCTCGACCAGCCGCGACGCTTCGCCGACCGTCCGCTCGAGGCGTGGGACGCCGGGGTGCTCGCGGCATGGTGGCGGACGGACGCGCTCGAGGTGGGCGTGACCACCGAGCCCGAATGGTGGGGGCCGGGGCTCCGCAATGCCTTGCTGCTGTCGTCGCAATCGGCCGGCGTGCCGCGTGCCTACGTCGGTACGGCTCGCCCGCTCAACGTCGCGGGGGCGCTCGAGTTCCGTGCCTTCCTCGGGCAGATGAGCTGGTCGCGCTTTTTCCGTGCGGAGCTTCCGGCAGACAGCGCCCGCTCGCTCTCCGGGGCGATCGTCACGTGGCGACCGCGGTTCGAACCGCGCCTCCAGGTGGGCGTCGCACGGTTGGTCGCGGCACCGACCACGGGTGGCGCCGCACTGCTCGGTCATGTGCTCGACGTCCTGCGACCCGTCGGCACGCCCAATGCGCGCCCGCTATCGGATGGCACCGTGCTGTCCGGCCCCGACCAGCTCTTCTCGGCCTTCGCGCACTGGCGCCTTCCGGACGACGGCACCGAACTGTGGCTCGAATGGGGACGCGCCGAGCAGCCCGCGAACCTCGCCGACATCCTTCGGGCACCGCAGCACAGCCGTGCGATCACCATCGGGCTTCAGCATGTCCGCGCCCTCCCTCGCCCGGGATGGCATGCGCGCGTGGCCTTCGAGTACACGGGCACGGGCCAGACCGGGACCTATCGCGAGCGCCCGTCAGGGTCGTGGTACACGAGCCGCGCCGTGCTCGGTGGCTTCACGCAGCGTGGGCAGGTGCTCGGCGCCGCGATGGGTTCGGGAAGCACGGGGCAGTGGGCGGCCCTCGACGTCGGGGCGCCGCGCGGCTCGCTCGGCGTCTTCCTCCAGCGCGTGAAGTGGGATGACGACACGTTCTACACCATCCCGCGTCCCAACGGCAACGGCTTGTGCAAGCACGACGTGTCGCTCGCATGGGGCCTGCGTGCCCTGGCCGCCCTCCCGGGCCTGGGCCAGCTGGAGACGACCGTCGCGAGCCAGCAGCGCATGAACCTGTACTGGCAGGCCCTCGGCCTGTGCTTCGCGAACGAGGAACTGCAGGTCGACGCTCGCAACGTCACCATCGACCTTCGCTGGCGCCCCTCGTTCCTGCGTTTCTGAACCACCGCCGCGCGCGGTCCGCCCTTCTCCGCCCCCATGCCGGTGATCCGCCCCCGCCTCTCGCCACCCGTCGTCGGCCGCCGCATACGCTTCGCCCTCGTGGGGAGCGGCCGCATCTCGGCCAGCCACCTCGGAGCGCTCCGCGCACACGCGGACGATGCCCAGCTGGTCGCGGTGTGCGACACCGACGACGTGCGAGCCGCGACAGTGGCGCACGGTACCGAAGCGACCCCGTACAGCGATCTCACGACGATGCTCGCCCAGGAGCCGGGCATCGACGCCGTGATCCTCGCCACGCCGAGCGGGCTCCACGCCCCGCAGGCCATCGAGTGCGCGCGCGCCGGCCGGCACGTGATCACCGAGAAGCCCATGGCCACCCGCTGGCAGGACGGCAAGGCGATGGTCGCCGCCTGCGACGCCGCCGGCGTGCACCTCTTCGTGGTCAAGCAGAACCGCCGCAACGCCACGCTGCAGCTCGTGAAGCGCGCGATGCTGAAGAAGCGCTTCGGGCGCATCTACTCCGTGGCCGTCAACGTCTTCTGGACGCGGCCGCAGGAGTACTACGACTCGGCCGCGTGGCGCGGGACGTGGGAGTTCGACGGCGGCGCCTTCATGAACCAGGCGTCGCACTACGTCGACCTCCTCGACTGGCTCGTCGGCCCGGTCGAGAGCGTGCAGGCCTACACCGCCACGCTCGCGCGCAACATCCAGGTCGAGGACACCGGCGTCCTGGCGCTCCGCTGGCGCAACGGCGCCCTCGGGACCATGAACGTCACGATGCTCACCTACCCGAAGAACCTCGAGGGGTCGATCACGATCCTCGGCGAGAAGGGGACCGTGCGCCTGGGCGGCGTCGCGGTCAACCGCATCGACCACTGGGAGTTCGCCGAGCCCGACGAGGAGGACGACGCCCGCGTCCGCGACGCGAGCTACGAGACGACCTCGGTCTACGGCTTCGGCCACCCCAAGTACTACGAGAACGTCATCGCCACGCTCCGCGGCGAGGCCGAGCCGGAGACCGACGGCCGCGAGGGGCTGCACTCGCTCGAGCTCCTCATCGCCACCTACCTGAGCGCCCGCGACGGGCGCCGCGTCGCCCTCCCGCTCGACTACTGAGATGCCGGCGAAGGTCCACCCCACCGCGATCGTCGACGACGGCGCCGTCGTCGGTGACGACACGCGCGTCTGGCACTGGGTGCACGTCTCCGCCGGTGCCCGCATCGGCGCCCGCTGCTCGCTGGGCCAGAACGTGTACGTCGGCAGCCGGGTCGTGATCGGCGACAACGTGAAGATCCAGAACAACGTCTCGGTCTACGACAACGTCACGCTCGAGGACGACGTCTTCTGCGGGCCGAGCATGGTCTTCACGAACGTCTACAACCCGCGCTCGGCGGTGTCGCGCAAGGACGAGTACCGCGATACGCTCGTGCGGCGCGGCGCCACGCTCGGCGCCAACTGCACGATCGTCTGCGGCGTGACGGTCGGCGAGTACGCCTTCGTCGGTGCCGGGGCGGTGATCAACCGCGACGTCCCGCCATACGCCCTCATGGTCGGCGTCCCGGCGCGGCAGGTGGGGTGGATGAGCCGGCACGGCGAGCGGCTGGCGCTGCCGCTCACGGGTGAGGGCGAGGCGGCCGACCCGGTGACCGGCGAGCGCTACCGACTGGTCGACGGCGCCGTGCAGTTCATCGGCTGAGGCCGCCGCGGCGTGCCTACGTTCCTGCCGCCCGGCGCCCGTCGCGTCGGGCCCATCGGCGCGGTAGCTTACCCGCCGTCCCGCCGCCGGGCACGGCCGCGTCGCGCCCGACGGGAGCTCCCGCTTTCCACCGCATCCGCGCGCCTCCTCGCGACGTGACCCCTCCCACCCAGCGGGTTCGGCCACGGTCCCTCTCCCCAGCGCGGTTCCGGACCGAGGTCCAGGCGAATCGGCGGAGTCCCTCGAATGAGGTCCCGCTCCCCGAACTGCTGCACGCACGGGCGCCACACGCGGTGCGCCGCCACCTCAACCGGACGCTCGTCCGCCTCGGCGTACTCGCCGTGGCCGACCTGCTCACGGTCGAGTGGCTCCGGATCCTCCTCACCGTCACGCGCGACCAGGGGTGGTTCGGCCGCGGGCTCGCCGAGGTGACGAGGTTGGCGATCCCGGCGGGGAGCGACTCGCGCCCACTGCAGGCCGCGCTCCTGCTCGGGCTCGCCATCTGCGGCGGGTACGTGGGCGGCGCGCGCAAGCGCCATCTCCCGTCGGTGGCGGCCGGCGCCGCGCTCGGCGTCCTCTTCGTCACGTGGAGCCCGCTCTTCACGGCGCCCTCGCTCCGCGTCGTCGCCGGCGTCTGCGTCGTCGCGGGGCTCGCCGTCGCGCTCTTCGTGACGATGCGCGCCTGGCTCGACCAGCTCGTCGAGCGCGTCCGCCCGCGCCGCGCGCTCGCGATGCGAGCGGTCCTCGTCGCCCCCCACAAGGACCTCGCCGCCGGACGCCGCGATGCGGCCTTCGCCGACCCGACCGAGTTCCGTTTCGTCGGCGACGTCGACGTCACCATGGCGACCACGCGGGGCGGGCCCCTCGGCCCGACGGCCGAGATGATGCGGCTCATCGACGAGCAGCGCGCCGACACCGTCGTGCTCTACGGCGCGCTCGAGTCGCGCGCGGCCGAGCGCCTGGCGCGCGTCGCCGACGCCGCGGGGTGCAACGTCGTCTGCCTCCCGCGGACCTTCGCGCTCCAGGGCTTCGACACGCAGCTCGTCTTCCACCACGGCGACCCGCTCGTCCGCCTCGTGCGGCCGGGCGAGCGGGGGCGCCAGCTCGTGATCAAGCGCTCGCTCGACGTCGTCGTCGCGCTCGCCGGCCTCGTCGCGCTCGCCCCGCTCTTCGTGCTGATCGCGCTCGCGGTGCGGCTCTCGTCGCCCGGCCCGGCGCTCTTCGGGCAGGAGCGGGTGGGGCAGGGGGGGCGACGCTTCCGGATGTGGAAGTTCCGCACGATGGTCGACGGCGCCGAGGAACGCCTGCGCGACCTCCGCTCGCGCAACGTCTACGGCGACGAGCCGCTCTTCAAGATCCCGAACGACCCGCGCATCACGCGGCTCGGCACCTTCCTGCGCGTCACCTCGCTCGACGAGCTCCCGCAGCTCTGGAACGTGCTCCGCGGCGAGATGTCGCTCGTCGGCCCGCGCCCGCCGCTCCCCGAGGAGGTCGCGCGCTACGACGCCGCGCACTACGTCCGGCTCGACGTCCGCCCGGGGCTCACCGGGCCGTGGCAGGTGAGCGGGCGCAACCGCATCATGCACTTCGAGGACGTGGTGCGGCTCGAGGCCGAGTACATCGCCTCCTGGACGATGTGGCGCGACGCGTCGATCCTCGTGCGCACGGTCCCCGCCGTCGTGCGCATGGACGGCGCGTACTGACCGTCCCGCGTCGCGCGGTCAGCGTCGCGCGGCCACCCGGGCGGCCACGAACGCCGACAGCGCGGCATCGAACCGCTCGGCCGCGAAGCGGAGCGCGTTCGCGCGGCACGCGTCGGCGGTGATCGCGTCGCCCTCGCGCACGAAGCGGTCGAGCGCGGCGGCCAGCGACGAAGGGTGCTGCTCGTCGAAGAAGAGCGCCGATGGCGAGTCGTGCGCACCGAGCGGGCGCAGCGTCTCCTCGACCGCGCCGCCGCGCCACGCGATCACCGGCGTGCCGCACGCCTGCGCCTCGAGCGGGGCGATGCCGAAGTCCTCGTCGGCGGCGAAGACGAAGGCGCGCGCGCCGCGGAGCTCCGCCACGAGCGCCTCGTGGGGGAGGCGGCCGAGGAAGTGCACGTTCGCCGGCGCGACGCGTCGCAGGGGATCGAGCCCGGGGCCGTCGCCGATGACGCGCAGCTCGAGCGCCGGGCGCGCGCGGAAGGCCTCGACCATGAGGTCGACGCGCTTGTAGGGGACGAGGCGTCCGGCCGTGACGAAGTGCCCGCCGCGCGTGCCCCCCGGCGTGAACGCCTCGGTGTCGACCGGCGGGTGGATCACCGTGGCCTCGCGTCCGTAGGCGCGTGCGATGCGCGCGGCGATGTACGCCGAGATCGCGACGAAGTCGTCGACCGCGTGGGCGGTGCGAAGGTCCCACGCCCGCAACCGGTCGAGCGCGACACCGGCGAGCGCGCGCACGGGGGCGGGGAAGCCGCTCCGCGCGAGGTACTCGTCGCGCAGGTCCCAGGCGTAGCGCATCGGCGTGTAGCAGTAGCAGACGTGCACCGCGCCGGGCGGCACCCGCACCCCCTTGGCGACGGCGTGCGAGCTCGAGACGACGACGTCCACGTCGCCGAGGTCGAGCGATTCGATCGCCGCCGGCATGAGCGGGAGCGCGAGCCGGTGCCGTGCGGCGATCCCCGGGACGCGCTGCAGCCAGGACGTCCGCGGCGTGCGCCCGTGCAGCCCGTCGCGCAGGTGCGCCGGCAGCGTGTCGAAGAGCGCGTGGAGCGTCGCCTGCGGCCAGAGGGCGAGCATGCGGCCGAGCACGCGCTCGGCGCCGGCCCAGGTGTAGAGCCAGTCGTGGACGATCGCGATGCGCGGGGCGCCGGCATGGGCGCGCGCGACCGACACGGACGACGCTGCGGTGCTCACGGCGCGAGCCCCGCGTCGTGCAGCGCGGCGATCACCGCCGCGGGCGGCGCGTCGTCACGGACGATGCGGAGCGACGGCACGTCATGAGGGACCGAAGCGGACCCCATGCCGTCGCGCGCGAGCACGACGGTCGGCCGGCGGTGGCCAAGGCCGATCGTCGCCGCCACGGAGTCGGTCCCGACGACCGCTCGTGCCCCGCCGACGAGCGTGATCAGCTCGGCGAGCGTCGTCTCGCCGCAGCGGTTGACGATGCGCCCCGGTGCGAGCGCGACGAGGAACGTCGCGCGCGCGCGGTCGCCGGCGGCGCCGACCAGGTGCACCGGCGCGAGCGCCGCGAGCGTCGGGAGGAGCGTGCGCCACGTCTCCGGCGGCGGCTCCTTGGCCGCCGTGCGGCTTCCGCACTGCACGACTATCGGCGCATCGACACCGGGCGCCGTGGTCGTCGGAAGCACCGGCCCCTCGTAACGCACGGGAGCGAGGCCGAGCACGTCGAGTGCGTGCAGCCAGCTTTGCGGGAGCGCCGCGCGCTCGTCGTACGCGATGCGTGCGTCGTACTCCCACGCACCGCCACGGAGCCCGAAGCCCGCACGCCACGCGTCGGGGACGAGCCGCGCCAGCGGGAGCGCGTTCGGCGACGTGCACCGCACGTCGAGGAGCACGTCGGTGCCGAGCGCACGAAGGCGGGCCGCGGCGCTCGCGCGCGTCGCGCGGTCGGCGGCGAGACGCGTCGCCCACGGCGTCCCGGGAGGGTGGAGCCACGCCATGTCGTGCTCGACGCGCTCGTGCGCGTAGTCGTGCGCCACCAGCCACTCGGCGAGCTCTCGCGTCCAGCTCCCGTGCACCAGCACGAGCCGCGCCTGCGGGAGCTGCGTGCGGAGCGCGCGCAGGAGCGGCGTCGCCTGCAGCAGGTCGCCGAGGTGGTCGGGCTTCACGATGGCGATCGTGGCCCTGCCGAGCGCGGGGCGCGGGCGCGTCGGCCGCGGTGCCGCCACCGTGCGCCGCGCGCGATCGAGCGCCGCGAGCCCCACGAGCGCGGCGCGCGGATACCACGTGGGGAGGAGGTAGTCGGCACCGAGCAGGCGCGTCACGCGCGGGCGCCCCGCGTCGAGCGTCACGGTGCCGCGGTCGGCGTGGCGCGCGCGTCGTGCGCGCGGCGCAGGGCGTCGCCGGTCACGAGGGCGGCGAAGCCCCACAGGAAGAGCACCGTGAAGCTCGGGAAGGTGGCGAGCGCGAGCCCGACCGACACCAGCCCCGCACGGAAGGCGATCGACCCCCGCCCGCCGGCGCGCGCGTGGGCCCAGACGCGCCGCGCGAAGGCGAGCGCCAGGGCGAGCCCCACCGCCCCCGTCTCGCTCGCCAGTTCGACGTACACGTTGCCAGCGATCGGCTTCCGGTCGCGCAGCGCCTGGAAGAACTCGGTGAGCGCGTAGCTCCGCCAGTGATAGCCGTACTGCGAGAGCCCCACGCCGGCGACGGGATGCTCGATGGCCATCTGCAGCCCCGCGAAGGTGAGGTCGATGCGGTCGAGCTTCGAGCCCATCTGGTCGGTCGTCAGCTTCTCGAGCACGAACTCCTGCAGGTAGCCCGTCGCGAGCAGCACCGTGAGCGCGAAGGCACCGGCGCCCACGAGGAAGCCGATCGCGAGGATCCGCCCCCGCGGGTCGCGCTCGGCGCCGGCGCTGAAGACGATCAGGAGCGTCCAGAAGAGCGCCGTCGCCACGACGTTCGCCGTCGAGAAGGTGACGAGCACGGTCGCTGAGAGCGCGAGCGCGACCCACCGCCAGCGCAGCCAGCTCGCGACCGCCGTCGAGCAGAGGAGGTACATGCCAAAGAAGTTCCCCTCCTCGAACGTCCCCGCCCGGTAGACCACGCGCCCCGCGATGTTGATCATCTGCGGCGTCTCCATCCCCGGCAGCAGCGGGGCGGGGAAACCGGCGGCCGAGGTGAGCGTGATCACCCAGCCGTAAGTGGCGGCGATCACGGCGCCAGCGACCCACCAGCGCGCGACGCGGCGTGCATCCTCGTAGGCGGTGGTCGCGACGACGGCGAAGGCGAACATCGCGAGCGCGAAGTAGGCGAGCTTGGTCGCCCCGTCCCCGCCGGGGCCGAAGCGCGGGGCGAAGCCCGCGCCATTGAACGAGTCGAGCGGCACCGCGATGCGCCACGCGAGAACCGCCGCCGCCCACGGCCAGAGGCGCAGCATCGGCGCGAGCGTGCCCCACGTCCCCGGCGCCACGCGCAGCCGCCCTTCGACCGCCACCAGGAGGCCGAGGGCGAGGAGGACGAGTTCGTAGAGCTTGAACGGGAAGCCGACGTCGACCGTCAGCGCATACGTGAAGGGGAGCGTCGCCGTGACGGCGAGCGCCGCGGCCTGGCGGACCGACGGCGCCGACGGCGCCGCGAGCGGCGGGGATCCGGCGAGCGCGCGCACGCGCGTCGCTCAGGAGACCGCGCGGATCGGCGACCCCTCGGCGCCCTCGCGCGCGGGGCGGCGGATCGCGCCGGCCGCGGCGGGGCGGTCCTGCATCGCCGAGAAGATCGCCGCGGCCGATGCGAGGACGAACGCGAACGCCGCCGCGCCACCACCCCACGGGAGCGGGCGCTGCGCGGGCCGGTCGGCGGGGACCGCCTTGTCGACCACGGTGATGAGCGGCGTGTCGCGCACCTCGGCGACGCGACTTTCCTCGTACTGGCGCGTGAGGCCGAGCAGGACGTCCTGCTTGATCATCACCTGGCGCTCGAGCGCCTGGTACCGCTCGTCGAGCCGCGGCGACAGGCGGTAGCCGCGATTGGCCTCGAGGAAGACGCGCACCGCGTTCTCGGCCCCCTGCAGCTCGCGCCGCGCGACGGCGAGCCGCTGCTCGGCGAAGCGGCGCTGCTCGCGCGAGGTACGCTGGCGGCGCTCGAGGTTGAAGCGGTTGAGCAGCTCGAGCATCCGGTTGGCCACCGCCGCGGAGAGCTGCGGGTCGCGCGTGGTGACCTCGAGGGCGACGATGTTGCTGCGCCGGATCACCTCGACGACGACCTTGCGCCGCAGCTTGCGCAGCGCGTTGCCGAGGCGTCGCTCGGGCGTCTCGCCCGCGACGTCGAGGAGCTCGACGAGCGTCGCTGTACGCGCCGCCTCGCCCGGCACCGGGAAGCGCGTCTCGAGCGTCGCGGTGAGCAGCTCCTGGCTCACGAGGACATCGGCGTAGAAGTCGGCGGTCGGGCCGTCGTTGAGCTTCGACGAGAGCGCGCCGACCGCGTCGGTCCCGCCGACGAGCGCCCCGAGTCCTCCCAGCGCGCCGCTCATGGCGGAGCTGGCGCCGCTCGTCTTCTCGGGGACGAAGGCCGTGCGCGACGTCCAGCTCTTCGGCCAGAGGACCGCCGCGAGCGCCCCGACCAGCGCCGCCGCCACGGGCCACGCGACGAGCCATCGCCACCGGCGCGCGACGCCGCGACGGAGCTCCACGATCGAGAGCTCGTCCATCGGCAGCGGCGGGACCGTCGTGGCGGGGTCCGGGGTCACGGAAGCGGGGCGGAGGGACGGCCGGCGGGGGGCACCACGAGCGCCGCGTCGCCGGCGTGCAGCAGCCGGAGGATCGCCCGGGCACGATCGGGCTGGCGCCGGACCACCGCGCGCCAGACCGCCGCGGCGGCGACCGTCAAATATACGGTCGGCCGGGCCGCGGCGAAGAAACGGCGCGTGATGCGCAGCCGGGCGGCGACGCCCTGCAGGTCGGCGAAGGCCGACTTCGGCCCGGCGGCGCCGGCTCCCGCCGTGGCCCCCTCGCGATGCCAAACCACCGATCCGGGAATCGTCGCCGCCGCCCACCGCCCGCGCGCGCGCCCCGTCCAGTCGAGCTCCTCGCCGTAGACGATCGCCGCCTCGCTCAGGAGCCCCACGTCGCGCACCGCGTCGTTGCGCAGCACCCAGCTCGCCCCGTAGCAGTGGCCTGGCCACGGGATGCGCCGCGGCGTGGCCAGTCCAGCGCCGGCAGCGCCGATGGGCACCCCGTCGCCGGTGCGGCGCCCGCGCGCGGTCCACGCGAACCACTCGCACCCCCCATCGGACTGCAGCACCTCGGGGCGGTTCCACCAGCGCACCTGCGTCCCCCACTGCCCGACGTCGGCGTCGCGCGCCACGGCGGCGAGGATGCCGCACACGGCCCTCGCGTCGACCCACGTGTCGTTGTTGAGGAGCCACGTGGCGACGACGGCCGGATCGGCGAGCGCGAGCCGGAGCCCCACGTTCATGCCGGCACCGAAGCCGCGGTTGACGGCGCGCACGAGCGTCCACCGAGCGAGCGGGCGCGTGGCGTCGGCTGCGGCGGTGACGCCCGGCGGCACGTCGCCCTCGTCGAGCACCGTCCAGCGCTCCGACGGCACGCCGCGCACCGCGACGCGCGACGCCGCGCGCGTCGGCTCGTGGCCGGGGGGGACGACGGCCGCACCGTCGCCACCCGCGATCCACGCCTGCGCGCGCCCCACGGCATCCGCGTCACCCGAGTTGTCGACGAGGATGACCTGCATCGCGTCCGCGCCGCCCTGCCGCGCGAGCGTCTCGAGACATGCGCGCGTGTCGTCCCAGCCGCGATGGTGCAGGACCACCACCGCCAGGCGCACCCGCGCGGGTGCATCGTGCGACGTGCTCACGAGGCCACCCGCGCGAGCCGTGCGCGTGCCGCCCCCAGCACTTCGCGGGGGAAGGTGCTCGCCGTCACCCCGGCCACCAGCGCCACCGCCGCCCACGGCGCCACGTCCACGTCGGCGACGGTGCACGCCGCGGCGACGGCGAGCAGCGCAACGGGGAGACCGAGGCGGGCCCACGTCCCCGGCGCCGGCGGCGCGTGCCGGGCCGCGATCCGCGCCAGCACCGCCGCATCGACCGCGACGCGCGCCGTCCACGCGATGGCCGCCCCCTCGATCCCGTGCAGCCGCACGAGGACCACCAGCGCCACCAGGTACGGGACGACCTCGGCGAGGTGCAGGAGCGCGATCGCGCGGGCGCGCCCCGCGGCCTGCAGCACGGTGTACGGCACCATCGCGAGCGCGTTGATGCCGGTGCCGAGCGCGAGCCAGGCGAGGACGCGCGCACTCGCCGCCGGCCAGTCGGCGCCGCCGAGCCCCGCGATCACGGTCGGGGCGGCGATCGCGGCCGCCGCGAGGAGGGGGAGCAGGACCGCGGCGACCGCACGGAGCGCGAGCGCGTGGAGCGCAGGGAGCGCCTCGGCCCCGCGGACGCGTGCGTGCGCGGCGCTCGGGAACAGGGCGGTCGCGAGTGCGCCCGGGACGACGAGCGTGCGCGTCACCGCCTCGTAGGGGACGGTGTAGTGGGCGACCGCCGCCGCCCCCGTCACGCCGCCGACGAGGAAGCGGTCGACGGTGGTGAGCAGCGGGGAGAGGACGTTGCTCACCGTGATCCACGTCCCGTCGCGCAGGAGGTCGCGCGCGAGCGGTGCGCGCCGGGCCGCATCGTCGGCGGCGAGCAGGGGACGCGCCCGGCGCGCCAGCGCCCACCACGCCCAGCCGCGCACCACGAGGAGGACGAGCGCGGTGGGCCAGAGTGCGCGCGTGAGCGGCAGGAGCGCGAGCGGCACCGCGAAGCTGGCCGCGTTGACGACGAGCCGCACCGCCGACAGCTCGCCGAAGCGTCGCCCCGCCTCAAGCACCGCGCGCGGCGCGGCGGCGGCGGCCGTCGGCGGCACGGCGGCGGCGAGGAGGAGCGCGCTCCACGTCGCGTCGGCGACGAGCGAGGGCGGGAGCGCGAGCCCCTGCCGCACGTACCAGGTCCCCGCGATCGCGCCCGCCACGCCCACCATCGTGCCCGCCGCGAGGAGGAGACGCTGGGCGGTCGCCACCGCCGCGCGCTCGGCGGCCAGCGCGCCGTGCGCATCCGCCTCGGCGAGCCGCCGCACGAGGGCGCGTCCGAGCCCGAGGTCGAGCAGCGCCGCGAAGGCGAGCCACCCCCAGGCGAGCGTCAGCAGCGCGAGCCGCTCGGCCCCGAGCGCGCGCGCCAGCACCGGGAGCGCGACGAGCGCGAGCGCCAGTGGCAGCACCGACGCCACCAACGACTGCGCGGCGCCCGTCAGGACGCCGCGCGTGGTGCCGCCGGGGAGCCCGCTCTCGCCGCGCACGACGCGCCGTCCCCGCGGATCAGCGGTTGATCTGCCCGAGCAGCACGACCAGCGACGTCAGGAGCGCCGCCACGCTCCCCGCGATCGAGGCGATCGTCGTCGCCGCCTGGAGGTTCTGCGCGCGCTCTGTCGGATCGCGCGTCGGCACCGTGACGATCGCGCCCGCGCGCGGCACCGGCTGCCCATCGGGCCAGAAGGACCGCACGAGCACCGCGTCGACCCGGCCGTTGGGCTGGGTGACGTACGCACGACGGAGATCCCCGTCGCGCCGTCCGCCGCCCGCCGCGCGGATGTAGTAGCTGAGCGGCTTGCCGCGCTCGTACGGAAGCGCCGTCGGCGAGTTCACCGCCCCCTGCACGCGCACCACCGCGTCGTACCGCGGGATGACGATCGAGTCGCCGTCGAACAGGATGAGGTTGTCCACCGCGCGCGCGTCCTTGAGCACGCTCGGGAGGTCGACGCCGATCCGCCCCACGCGCCCCCGCTGGCGCGTGAACTGGATCCCGTCGGCGAAGGCCTCCTGCGTCAGGCCACCGGCGCGCGTGAGCAGGTCGGCGAGCCGCTCCGTCTTGCGCGTCAGCGAGTACGCGCCCGGGTAGCGCACCTCCCCGCCGATGTAGACGTTGCGCTGCAGCTCCCAATCGGGCTGGCGCAGGATGAGCACGTTGTCGTACGGGTCGAGCACCTGCTCGTTGGCACCGCTCGGCTGCGCCGGGAGCCCCGGCGGCCCCTGGTAGCGACCGTCCGGGCCACGCTCAAAGAGATAGCTCGAGTCGAGCGGGACGCGCACCGTGCGCGCGGTCACCCCTTCGCGGCGGTCGGTGGGGAGCCGCGCGATCTCCGCCTCGGTCAGGAGTGCGCTCTCCTGCATCCCGCCGGCGAGGAGCACGAGGTCGCGGAGCGTCATCCCGGCGCGGTAGGGATAGCGCCCGCTCCGCCGCACCGCGCCGTTGATCGCGACGAAGCGTACCGGGCGGAACTCGCTCCGCCCGAAGACGCGGATCTCGTCGTCCTCCTGCAGCAGCAGGTCGTTCACGACGGTGCCGAGCGTGTCGGCGAGCGTCGCGCGGAGCTGGCGGCGCGTCGAGTCGGACTCGAGGCGCGTGATGAGCACCTGCCCGAGATACGTGTCGGGCTTGAGGCCGCCGGCGCGACGGATCGCGTCCGAAAGGCGCATGCCGGGCTGCAGGCCGATCGTGCCCGGCGTGTAGACGTTGCCGCGCACGACGACGCGGTCGCGCACGCGGTCGGCCGCCCTGAGGACGCGCACCACGTCGCCGTCGACGAGCGCGAGCGCCGGCACGTCGCCCGAGATCGCGCTCACGTCGAGCACCGACCGGTCGCTCCCGGGGCGCGTGCGGTCGCGCGCGGCGTTGAGGCGCTCGACCTGGATGCGGTTGCGCGACGCCGACGGCCGGAGCCCGCCGGCCGCGCGGATGATGTCGGCGAGCGTCCCGCCTTGGCCGATCTCGTACGTCGCCGGCCGGATCACCTCGCCCGCGACGCGCACGCGGCCCGTGTGCGGGCCGACGAAGACGACGTCGCCGTTCTGCAGCCGCGGGTCGTTGGACTGGTCGCCGCGGAGCAGGTAGTCGTAGAGGTCGAGCGTCGCCACGACGCGCCCGCCGCGCCGGACTTGGATGTTGCGGAAGGTGCCGGCCTCGGTGGGGCCGCCGGCGGCGTAGAGCGCCGCCATGGCGCTCGCCGCGGCCGAGATGCGGTAACTCCCGGGGCGCTCGACCTCGCCGGTGACGAAGACCTGGTTCGTCCGCACGCGCGCCACCGTCACGCTGAAGCGCGTCGTGGCGCCGGCACCGCGGCGCACGCCCGAGTAGGCGCGCCCGAGCCGCGAGTAGAGGACGTCCTCGAGCTGGCCGAGGGTGAGGTTCGCGACCTGCACCTGCCCGACCTGCGGGATGAAGACGAAGCCCTCCCGCGTGACGTCGAGCTGGTAGGCCGCCTCGACGTCGCCGGTGAGGATGAGCACCAGCCGGTCGCCCGGGCCGAGCCGGTAGTTCGCGTCGACGCCGCCGACGAGGTTCGGGTCGAACTGCGTCGTGCGATTGCGGAAGAGCTCACGCCCGAAGATCACGAGCCCGCTGTCGCGGCGCGCCGAGTCGCGCTGCTGGCGCAAGTACTGCTCGTAAGGCGTGAGGGGGCGCCGCTCGCGGTCGTCGAGCCGATCGTCGAGCGTCGAGTCGAACGGGGTGAGGAGCGTATCGCCGCGGAGGCGCCGCTGCCGCAGCGTGTCGCCGGGGAAGTCGAAGTCGCTCGAGTCGGCGATGCCGAGCGCGCGCAGCGCGGAGAAGACGTCCGAGCCGGGGTTGCGCGGGTCGACCGCGAGCCCTCCGACCGCGTTGGGCGCCCCAAGCATCCCGCCGGCCCCTGCCGCGCCCATGCCAGCCCCGCCGGCCGCTCCCGCGGCGCCGGCGACCCCCGCGCCCGTGGTCTGCCCCCCGCGCCCGCCCTGGGGGAGCTCGGTGAGATACGCGTCGAGGAGCGTCTCCGGGTACCCCTCGGCCCGCAGGCGTGCGCGGATCTGGTCGGGGGTGAGGCCGCTGTTCACCAGCCGGTCGCGCAGCTGCTGGAGCAGGTCGGGGCGCGCCTGCAGCAGCGCCTGCGCCTGCTCCGGTGTGGGACGCTGCGCCGCGACGGCGGTCGCGGACAACAAAAAAACCCCGACCGCGCACAGCGGCCGAAGGATCGATCGGAGCATCGGGCTGTCTCGTCGACTCGGGTGGGGCACGCGAGCAGGGAGGGAGTGGACGCGCAGGGACTCGAACCCCGGACCTCTGCTGTGTGAAAGCAGCGCTCTAACCAGCTGAGCTACGCGTCCCTCGGACGGTGCGGACCGCCCTGCGAGGCCGGCGTCTGGCGCGACCGGTCTCAGCGTGCCAAGTGTAGCCGGCGCCGGAGGTTGGCGGAAGGGGGCGGGGTGGGCCCGGATGGATTCGAACCATCGCCTGTCGGATTATGAGTCCGCTGCTCTGACCGCTGAGCTACGGGCCCCGACCCGGCCGGAAAGGTAGCACGCGGCGCGCGCCGCGCCGCGGTCGCCGTCCGTCAGTCGAACGGGAGCCGCACCCGCAGGCGCCGTGGCTCCCACGCGAGCCGCACCCGCCCCTCGAAGGCGTCCGCCGTCCGCCCCATGACGCGGCCGGCGTTCCAGACGCGGTTCACCCCCACGTCGCCCTGCAGCTCGAGCCCGGGGAGGAGGCGCCAGTTCCCCGTCACCCCCGCGCGCAGCGTCCGGATCACGGTCCCCTGCAGGAAGGCCGGCCAGTCGTTGCGCTGCTCCACCGGCGGGAAGGGTTGCAGGTAGTCGCCCTCGCCCTGCCGGCGGAACGCCAGGTACGGGCGCACGGGGAAGGGAAGCGCCGGCCCCACGTCGACGCCGACGCGCAGCTCGTCGAAGTCGCTCGCCCACTGCCCGAGCCCGACGCCGGCGTACACGTAGCGCTCCCAGCGACGCTCGGCGCGGTAGTTCAGGCTGTTCATGCGCACGTAGTTGGCGAAGAGCCGCGTCCCCCCCGCGAGCGGCACGCCTTCGGCCGACAGCGCGAGCCCGAGGCTCGGCGGCTCGCCGCAGAGCGGGCAGCGGTCGATCTGGAAGTCGTCGAGCAGGAGTTGCGCGCCCAGCAGCGCCCCCTTCGGCGCGCGCCAGAGGGCGTCGACGCCGTAGGCCATGTTCACCTGCCGGTTCTCGGCGAACTGCGCCAGCGAGATGAACGCGACCGGGTTCGAGAGCGCGGGGTCGAAGCCGCGACCGGCGCCGCCGTAGACGATGCTCTCCGTGAGCCCGACGTCCACGCTCCCGAGCCGGACGCCGAGGCGGTGCGCCGTGAAGTAGCGCTGCGCCGTCGTCGTGTCGCGCGGGTCGAAGGTCGTGAAGTCGTCGTCGAGGCGCGCGACGAGGCTCGAGAGGTGGAGGTTCGGCGTGCCGATGCGCGCGTAGGCCTGCTCGTACGTGTACGGCGCCTGCGAGAGCTGGAGGCCGAGGAGCTGCGGCATCCCCCACGAGCGCGCGACGCGGCCGACCTGCACCGTCCCGTACTTCCACGACCCCGCGACGTAGGCGTCTTCGGTCCGGCCGGCGATCACGCGATCCTTGCGCCCGGTGAAGTCGGGATCCTCGCGGAGGCGCCGGTCGCCGAAGGCGCGCATCGCCGCCGTGACCGGCCCCGCCTCGAGGATGGCGCGGACCGTGAACCCCGGCGCGAGCGCGTTCGCCTCGTCGGCGCGCATGAGGTCGCGCCGCCCGCTCGTCTGCGCGACGGCGTACACCCCGCCGCCGACGACGAGGCCCTGCACCCCCGGCTCCGGCGCGTACTTCTCCGCCGCCGCCTCGAGCGCCGCGTACCACCGCTCGTAGGTCGCCGCGTCGCGCCGCGCGCGTGCCGCCGCGACCGCCGCGCGCACCGCCCCGACGCTGTACGGGCGCTCGACCAGCGGCAGCTCGCGCAGGTGGCCGCGCGCCTGCAGCGCGTCGATGTACGCGTAGGCGACGTCGTCGAGCGGGAGGAGCGCGTTCTGCGCGCCGGCGGCGGTGCCGGCGACGGCGAGGGCGAGCGCGCAGGCGACCACGCGCGCGGCGGTGCGGGCGAAGGGGGTCATCGGTGCCAGGGAAGGCCGCGGATGCCCGAGGAGGTGATCTCGAGCGCGGGGGCGGGGAAGCGGTAGTGCCGCAGGATCTTCTTGGTGGCGACCCACCACGGCGCCCGCCCCGGGAGGCGCAGCGGGTCGAGGTCGAGCGAGAGGAGCCAGCGCCGGTTGGCGCGCACCTGCGAGCCGTCGGTGGCGAGCACCCAGTCGGTGATCGTGTGGCCGACGCTCAGCCGCACGAGGCCGGGCCACCAGCGGCGCGCCGGGCGGGGGAGGAGCGTGTCGACGTCGATCGACAACCAGTACGCCTGCCCGCTGTAGTCGACCGTGGGGCGCAGCTCGCTCGTGATCTCGCCGGCGCGCGTGCGCCGCATCGCCTCGGTGGGGGCGTACGAGAAGGTCGGGAGGATCGCGCGCGTCACGGGCACGAAGGCGTGCAGCAGCGACATCCCCTGGCCGAAGGTGTTGAAGAGGAGGTCGGGGGGCGAGAAGCCGAACATGCGCTGCGTCCCGTCCCAGATCTCGATCTGGAGCTGGAAGGCGGCCGAGTAGGCGGCGCCCCAGAGCGCCGCCTTCTTCTCGGACATGCACGCCCCCTCGAGCAGCTCGCGCCCGGCCTCGGCGAGCACGTAGCCGCCGAGGAAGTGGCCGAGCTTGTCCTGGTCGCGGAACTTGACCTGCCAGTCGTTGTTGATGAAGAACGGCGCGCGCTCGCCCGACCACCACGCGTTGCGGAAGTACTCGTAGAGCCCGAGGTTGCCGCCCACGAAAACCACGGCGACGCCCCACTGCGCCGCGCGCTTTGGCGCCCCGCCGTTGCGGCACCACGAATACGATGCGGCGCCCACGTCGCGCGCGGCACCGCGCGCGGGCGAGCCGGCGAGCGACACCGCGGGGACGAGCCGCGGGTCGACGACCACGTCGAGGCCGAGCGCGCGCGCGACGCGGCGACGCGCGGCGAGCGTGTCGGTCGGGGCGAAGCGCGGGGCGTGGAGGCTGTCGTCCGCGTGGAGGTCCACGGTGCCGGTGTCGCCCGTCTCACGGAGATCGACGACCCGGGCGGTCGCAGGCGGCGTCGGCGCCATCGCTCCCGCGACGGGATCCACCCCCTGCGCGCCGACCGGTGCATGCGCGAGCAGCGCGACCGCGAGCACCGTCGTCACCCGCCGCACCCCCGTGCGCCCCGGGCCGTCCCGCCGCGCCCTCATCCGTGCAGCGCGTCCCAGGCCGCGAGCACCTCGTCGGCGCTCACCGTGGCGGCACCGAGCTTCCCCACCTCGACGCCCGCCGCGTAGTTCGCGATGATCGCCGCCTCGCGCGCGTCGGCCCCCGCCGCGAGCATGAGCGCGAGGTAGGCCGTCACCGTGTCGCCCGCGCCGACGACGTCGTACACCTCGCGCGCCGTCGTCGGGATGCGCGTGATCCCGCCGCCGCGGCTCACCAGCGCCATCCCGTGCTCGCTCAGCGTGAGGAGCAGGTGCTCCACGTCGAGCCGGGCGAGCGTCGCCGGGAGCGCGTCGGCGTCGTCGAGGCGCACGGCGGCGCCGAGCGCCTGCTCGAGCTCGCGCCGGTTCGGCTTGAAGACCGTCGCGCCGCGGTACGTGAAGAAGTTGCGGAACTTGGGATCGACGACCACCGGCACGCCGCGCTCCCGCGCGCGCGCGATCGTGCGCTCGATCACCGCCGGCAGGAGCACGCCCTTGTTGTAGTCCTCGAGCACCACCGCGTCGGCGTCGGCGACGGCGCGCTCGATCGCCGCCAGCACCGCTGCGGCGTCCGCGCCGGTGAGGTCGGCGTCCTCCTCCTCGTCGAACCGGAGGAGCTGCTGCGACCGGGCCACGAGTCGCGTCTTGGTCGTCGTCGGGCGCGCGACGGTCACGAGCGCGTCGGTCGCGCCCCCCTGCGATGCGAGGAGCGCGTGGAGCCGCTCGCCGGCGCGGTCGTCGCCCACCGCCGCGACGAGCGTGCACCGCCCGCCCACCGCGAGGACGTTCTGCGCGACGTTCGCCGCCCCGCCGAGCGCCTCGCGGCGCTCGCGCACGCGCAGCACCGGCACCGGCGCCTCGGGCGAGATGCGCTCGACGTCGCCACGCAGGTAGAGGTCGAGCATCGCGTCGCCCACGACGACGACGCGCCGGCCGCGCGCCGCGGCGAGCAGCGCCGCGAGGCGGTCCCGGGTGATGGTCGTTAGCATGGTGGCCGGAAGCTAGCCGCCGCCCGGCGGTCCCGACAGCGAATCGCCGCGCCGTGCGCGCGGGAATCCCGAGCCCCGGTCACGTGCGTCGCGCCATCCAGTCGGCCCTCCTCGTGCTGCAGGACGTCGCCCGCCTCGCGTGGCGCACGGTGCGTGCGGGGACGGGCGGCCGCGGCGGCGGGGCGCGGCTCCTGGCGCAACTCGACGCCGTGGGCGTGCAGTCGCTCCCGATCGTGCTCCTCACGGGGCTCTTCACCGGCATGGTGCTCGCGCTGCAGGCGAGCACGCAGCTCGCGCCCTTCGGCGCCACGCTCTACGTCGGCCGCTTCGTCGCCGCGAGCATGCTGCGCGAGCTGGGCCCCGTGCTGAGCGGGATCATGGTCGCCGGGCGCGTCGGCGCCGGCATCGCCGCGGAGCTCGGCGCGATGCGCGTCACCGAGCAGATCGACGCGATCGAGGCGATGGGCGCGGACCCCGTGCGGCTCCTCGTCGCGCCGCGCGTCCTCGCGGCGGTCATCGCCGTGCCGCTGCTCGCCCTGCTCGCCGACGCCGCCGGGATGCTCGGTGCCACCGTCGTCGCCGCCGCATGGCTCGGCGTCCCCGCGCGCACCTTCTGGCAGGCCGCGGCCGACCAGCTCCGCGCCGACGGGATGCTCTGGGGCGTGGTCCCGGCCGATCTCGTGCAGGGGATCGTCAAGCCCGTCGTCTTCGGCTTCGTCCTCGCGCTCCTCGCCTGTCATCACGGCCTCGCCGCCAAGGGCGGCACCGCAGGCGTGGGCGTCGCGACGACGCGCGCCGTCGTCAGCGCGAGTATCACGATCCTCGTCGCCGACTACTTTCTCACGCAGCTCCTCCTCGCCCTCGTCTGATCCCGTCGTGACCGCTCCCGTCGCCGCCGCGCCCGCCGTCGAGCTGCTCGACGTGGCGCTCGCCTTCGATCGTCCCGTGTTGCGCGGCGTCTCGCTCGCCGTCGGCACGGGCGAGACGGTCGCGGTGCTGGGCGAGTCGGGGACGGGGAAGAGCACGCTCCTCAGGCTCGTGCTCGGCCTCCTCGCACCCGACGGCGGCGACGTGCGCGTCGCGGGGCGCTCGGTGCCGGCGATGTCGCCGGCCGACCGGCTCGCGCTGCGCCGCGGCATCGGCACCGTCTTCCAGGGGGCGGCGCTCTTCGACTCGCTCACCGTCTTCGAGAACGTCGCCTTCGCGCTCCGCGAGCACCGCGTGCTGGACGAGGACGACCTCGCGACGCGCGTGCACGAGGCGCTCGTGCTGGTGGACCTCGATCCCGGCCAGGTGGCGAGCCAGCTCCCCGCGCAGCTGTCCGGGGGGATGCGCAAGCGCGTCGGCATCGCGCGCGCCGTCGCGCCGCGCCCCGCGCTCCTCCTCTACGACGAGCCGATGGCCGGCCTCGACCCGCTCACGAGCAACACCATCGTCGACCTGATCGCGCGCCTGCAGCGCGAGCTGCGCGTGACCTCGCTCGTTGTCTCGCACGACGTGCGCGCGATGCTCCGCGTCGCCGATCGCCTCGCGCTCCTGCACGACGGCCGGTTCGCCTTCGTCGGCGACGCCGAGGCGATGCGCGCGAGCGCGGAGCCGTACACGCGCGAGTTCCTGGCCGCGGCATGACGCTCCGTCCCGAGCCGGGGAAGCTCCCGTGGGCCGCGCTGCGGGTCGGCCTCTTCGTCGCCGCGGCGCTCGGCCTCACGATGCTCGCGATCCTGCGCCTGGGGACCGGCGTCGGCGTCCTCGCGCGGCAGGTGGAGCTCGTCGCCGTCCTCCCCGACGGCCTGGGGCTCCGGGCCGGCGGGCAGGTGCTCGTCGCGGGCCAGCCGGCGGGGACGATCCGCGCCGTGACCGTCCTGCCGCCCGGCCGCGACACCACGCCGCGCGTCGTCGCGACGCTCGGCGTCGACGCGGCGACCTTCGCGCTCCTCCATCGCGATGCCCGGGCGCGCGTGCGCGCGCTGGGGCTCCTCGGTGATCGGGTGCTCGACCTCGCCCCCGGCACCGCGCTCGCACCGCCGCTCGCCGCCGGGGACACGCTGCGCGTCGCCGGGTTCGCGGACCTCGGCACCCTCTTCGGCAGCGCCGACAGCACGCTGCGCGAGGTCGGCGCCCTCTCGCGCGAGCTGCGCGCGCTGGCCGAGCCGGTGCGCGCTGGGCGGGGGACGCTGGGGCGGCTCGTGCAGGACGGTGCCCTCTACGACACGCTCCTCGCGACCGTGCGACGCACCGAGCGCGTGCTCGCCGCGCTCGAGGGCGGGCGCGGCACCCTCGGTCGGCTGCTGCGCGACACGGCGCTCTACGCGAGCGTCGCGGGGGCCACCACTTCGCTCGATTCGGCGGCGCGCATGATCAACCGCCCCGACGGGACGCTCGCCCGCGTGCAGCGCGACACCGCGCTCGCCGCGCGGCTCTCGCGCAGCGCGGCGGCGGTCGACACGCTCCTGCGCGACCTGCGCGCGGGGCGGGGGACGGCGGGACAGCTGCTGACCGAGCGCGAGCTGTACGACCGGCTGCTCCGCCTCACCGTGGCGCTCGACTCGCTCGTCGCCGACGTGAAGGCGAACCCGTCGCGCTACACGAAGGGCGCGGTGCGCATCTTCTGACGGCTGGATACGGCGTGCGCGCGACTTCCCCGCCGTCAGGTCGCCCGCCGGTGCCCCCGGTCGCCGTCCTCGCGCTCGCCGTCTTCGGCATCGCGTGGGCGGCGCCGCTCGTGCGGCTCGCGAGTGCGCCGCCGCTCGTCGTCGCGACGTGGCGCCTCGTCCTCGCGCTGGGTGCGCTCGGCGGGGTGCTCGTCGCCACGCGCGGCTGGCGGCAGTGGCGCACGCTCGCCGCGCGCGATCACGCGCTCGCCGCCGCCGCCGGCGTGATGCTCGCGCTCCACTTCTGGAGCTGGAACGCCTCGCTCTCGTACACGACGATCGCCGCCAGCGTGGTCCTCGTGAACCTGCAGCCGGTGATCGTCGCCGCGGGGTCCGCGCTCCTCCTGCGCGAGCCGCCGACGCGCGCCCAGTGGCTCGGCATGGCCGCGGCCATCGCCGGCGCGATCCTCGTCGCCGTCCCCGACTTCGGCGCGCCGGCGCGCGCCGTGGCCTCGCCCATCGCCGCGCTCCCCGCCGCCGTCGTCGGCGATGCGCTCGCCGTCGTCGGCGCGCTCACCGCCTCCGCCTACTACCTCGTCGGCCGACGGCTCCGCGGCGCGCTCGACCTCGTCCCCTACGTCGTCCTCGTCTACGGCTGGTGCCTCGTCACCCTCGTCGCGCTCTGCCTCGCACGCGACGAGCCGCTCTGGCCGCGCCCCGCCGCCGACTGGTGGATCTTCGCCGGCCTCGCCGCGGGGCCGATGCTCCTCGGCCACACGGGGATGAACTGGGCGCTCCGCCACCTCCCGGCGCACGTCGTCAACCTCACCGTCCTGGGCGAACCGGTCGGCGCCGCACTGCTCGCCATGGCCATCCCCGCCATCGGCGAACGCCCCGGCCCGTGGACGCTCGCGGGCGGCGCGGCGATCCTCGCCGGCGCCCTGCTCGCGCTCGGGTCCCCGCGTCCGCCCCGGGTATCTTCCCCGGGGTCATGACCGCCCTCGACCTCGACATCGTCGTCACGCGCGGCCGCCACGTCGAGTCCCGGCACGCGGTCCACGCCGCCGTCATGGACGGCACCGGCCGGCTCCTCGCGTTCGCCGGCACCCCCGAGGTCGCCGCGCACTGGCGCTCCTGCGCGAAGCCGTTCCAGGTCCACCCGTTCGTCGCCGACGGCACCTGGGAGACGCTCGGCTGGGGCGACGAGGCGCTCGCGCTCGCCTGCGCGAGCCACGGCGGCGAGCCCGAGCACGTCGCGCTCGCCCGCACGATGCTCGCCTCGGTCGGCCTCGACGAACGGGCGCTCGCCTGCGGTCCGCACGTCCCGCTCGCCGACCGTGGCGCGCGCATCGCGGCGCACGAGGGCGGCCCCACGCGACTCCACAACAACTGCTCCGGCAAGCATGCCGCGATGCTCGCCGCCTGCACGGTCCGTGGGTGGCCCACCACCGGCTACGACGCGCCCGAGCATCCGCTGCAGCGCGTGATCGCCGACACGGTCCGCCGCGCCGCACGCCTCGAACAGCGGCAGCTCGACGTCGCCGTCGACGGCTGCGGGGTCCCGACCTTCGTGCTCTCGGTGCGCGCCATGGCCACCGCGTGGGCGACGCTCGCGCACGACGCCGCGCACGGCGACGCGGCAGCCCGCCGCATCCTCGGCGCGATGGCGGCGCACCCGTTCCTCGTCGGCGGCACCGGTCGCTTCGACACGCTCGTGATGGAGGCCAGCGGGGGCGACGTGGTCTGCAAGGTCGGCGCGGAGGGCGTGCACTGCCTCGCGCTCCGCTCGCGCGGACTCGGCCTCGCCCTCAAGGTCGCCGACGGCGCGGCGCGCGCGCAGCACCCCGCCGTCCTGCGCCTGCTCCAACGGCTCGACGCACTCCCCGAGCCGCTCCCGCCCTCGCTCGCCCCCTTCCTCGTCGCCCCCGTCCGCGATACGCGCGACGCCGTCGTCGGCGAGATCCGCCCCGCCGCCTGACGCCACGGACGCGCCATGACTCCCCCTCCGGATGCACGCGATGGATGACGCCCGCACCATTCCGGTGACGCACCTCGCCGCCGCCGGCGCTACCGTGCTCGCGTCGCTCGACGACGACACGCGCACGCTCGTCCGCCTTGCCGGCATCGTCGCCGCCGGCACCGAAGACGAGATGCGCAGCGCCGTCGCCGCCGCGAAGCACCTCCCCGCGCCATGGGTCGACGAGGTCCTCCTCCAGTCGTACCTCTTCGCGGGCTTCCCCCGCACGCTCAACGCGCTCCGCGAATGGCGTCGACTCGGAGGCCACTCGGCCCCCGCTCGCGACGACGACGCGGCCGACCCGGCCAACGCACCCCACTGGCGGGCGCGCGGCGAGGTCACCTGCGCCACCGTCTATGGCGACATGTACGACAAGCTCCGCGACAACATCGCCGCCCTCCACCCCGCCATCGACGCCTGGATGGTCACCGACGGCTACGGCAAGATCCTCAGCCGCCCCGCCCTCGACCTCCCTCGGCGCGAGCTCTGCATCGTCGCCGCCTGCGCCCTCGCCCGGCAGGACCGGCAGCTGCACTCGCACCTCCACGGCGCGCTCAACGTCGGCGCCGCCCCCGCCGCCGTCTCCGCCACGCTCGACGCCCTCGACGACCTCCTCGACGCCGACACCCGCACGCGCTACCGCCTCCTCTGGCAGCGCGTCCGCAACTCGCACGCGGCCGCCGCCGCGCGGACCCCCGCATGAGCGCCAACTCCCCCTTCATCGACCGCGTCGTCGTCAAGGTCTTCGCCGGCACCGGCGGCTCGGGCCAGGTCTCGTTCCGGCGCGAGAAGTTCGTCCCGCAGGGTGGCCCCGACGGCGGCGACGGCGGCAAGGGCGGCGACGTCGTCCTCCGCGCCGACGCCAACCTCGCCACGCTCCTCGACTACACCTACCGCGATCGCTGGGAGGCGGAGCGCGGCCAGCACGGCGAGGGCTCCAACCGCACGGGTGCCTCCGGCAAGGACGTCATCCTCCCCGTCCCCCCGGGCACCGTCGCCTACGACGCCGACACGAACGAGCTCCTCGGCGAGCTCCTCGACCACGGCGATGCCCTCCGCGTCGCCAAGGGAGGGCGTGGAGGCCGCGGCAACGCCTTCTTCGCCACCGCCACGCACCAGTCGCCACGCGAATGGCAGCCCGGCGAGGAAGGCGAGGCGCGCCGGCTCGTCCTCGAGCTCAAGCTCATCGCCGACGTCGGCCTCGTCGGCGCCCCCAACGCCGGCAAGTCCACGCTCCTCAGCGTCGTCTCCGCCGCCCGCCCCAAGATCGCCGACTACCCGTTCACCACGCTCTCCCCCAACCTCGGCGTCGTCGGCATGTCCGACCACCGCTCCTTCGTCGTCGCCGACATCCCCGGCATCATCGAGGGCGCACACACCGGCAAGGGGCTCGGCCTCCAGTTCCTCCGGCACATCGAGCGCACCCGCCTCCTCGCCTTCCTCATCCCCATCGACGCCATGGACTGGCAGGCCGACTACGACGCCCTCCGCGCCGAAGTCCGCGCCTACTCCGCCGAACTCGCCGACAAGCCTCACATGGTCGTCTTCTCCAAGCTCGACCTCCTCGGCGAGGACTACGTCCCCGAGATCGCCGCCCCCGAGGCCTTCGCCACCCTGTCGCTCTCGGCCGCCAACCGCGAGAACCTCGAGCAGTTCAAGGACACCTGCTGGCGCAAGCTCCTCGCCATGAAGCAGGGCGAGGCCGCCGCGAAGCGCGCCCGGGAGCTCCCGCTTCCGTGACCGGCTCGCGCGCCGACGATGCCGTACGCCACGCGCTCGCGCTCCGCTGCCTTCCCGGCATCGGCACGCGCGGCTGGCACGCGGCCGTCGACGCGCACGGCACGCCCGGCGCCGCGCTCCAGGCGCTGGCGCTCGGCGACGCACGCGACGACGCGCTCGCCCGCGCCGATACGATCCTCGACCGCTGCGCCACGCTCGGCGCGCACGTGCTCGTGCACCGCCCTCCGCACGACGATGCGGCCGCGGCTCCCGCGCACGCCCAAGCCCGCGACGCCGACGCCGACGCGACGTATCCGCATCTCCTGCACGACCTGGCCGGCGATGCGCCGCCCGTACTCTACGCGCTCGGCGACCTCCGACTCCTCGCACGCCCCGCCGTCGCCCTGGTCGGCACGCGCCACGCCACCCCGCCGGGGCTCCGCGCCGCGCACCGCCTCGCGCGCGCCGCCGCACGGGCCGGCGCCGTCGTCGTCTCGGGCCTCGCCCGCGGCATCGACGCCGCCGCCCACGACGGCGCGCTCGACGCCGGCACCGGCACCACCATCGCCGTCCTCGGCACCGGCATCGACGTGCCGTATCCCGCGGACCACCGCACGCTGCACGACCGCATCGCGCGCGAGGGGCTCGTCCTGAGCGAGCTCCCCCCGGGACGCCGCGCCACCCGGGGCTCTTTCCCCGAGCGCAATCGCATCGTCGCCGCCCTCGCCCGCGTCACCGTCGTCGTCGAGGCGGGTGATGGGAGCGGAGCGCTCATCACCGCCGCCGCCGCCTCCGACCTCGGACGCGACGTCGCCGCCGTCCCCGGCGCCTTCGAGGCGGCGTCGTGCCGGGCCTCCAACCGGCTCCTGCGCGATGGCGCCGCCGTCATCGCCGACGAAGCCGACCTCCTCGTACTCCTCGGCCTCCACCGCGCCGCCGCGGATGCCACGCGACACGAGCGCGCCAGCCCGCCGGCGCAGCTCGACGACGCCGAACGCGCCCTCTGGCACGCCCTCGACGCCGGACCCCTCGCGCTCGACGAGCTCGTGCACCGCGCCGGGCGCCCCGCCGCCACCGCGCTCGCCGCCCTCACCACCCTCGAGCTGCGCGGCCTCGTCCGCACCACCGCGCTCGGCGCCCTCGAACGCGCATGAGCGCGACGCCGCGGCACGTCTACGTCCACGTCCCCTTCTGCGCGCGACGCTGCAGCTACTGCGACTTCGCCATCGCCGTGCGCCGCGTCGTCCCCTGGGCCGACTTCGTCGACGGCATCGTGCGCGAACTCGACGCCCGGCGCCTGCCGCACGAAGCGCAGCGCATCGACACGCTCTACCTCGGCGGCGGCACGCCATCGCACCTCGGTCCCGAAGGCGTCCGGCACCTCGTCGCCGCGCTGCGGAAGCGGTTCGCCTGGGACGCGGGGGCCGAGGTGACCCTCGAGACCAACCCCGAGGACGTGACGCCCGACGCCGCGCGCGCCTGGCGCGATGCGGGGGTCACGCGCGTCTCGCTCGGCGCGCAGAGCTTCGATCCCGCCGTCCTGCGGTGGATGCACCGCCTCCACGACGGCGACGCGATCGATCGCGCCATCGCCGCCATTCGCGCGGCGGGCTTCGCGAGCTGGTCCTTCGATCTCATCTTCGCCGTCCCCACCGCCCTCGGTCGCGACTGGCACGCGGACCTGCGCCGCGCCCTCGCCACCGAGCCGCCGCACCTCTCGCTCTACGGCCTCACGGTGGAGCAGGGCACCCCGCTCGGCCGCTGGGTCGAGCGGGGCGAGGAGACACCCGCCGACGAGGATCGCTGGGCCGACGAGTTCCTCGAGGCCGACGCCGCGGCGCGCGCCGCCGGCTACGACCACTACGAGGTCTCGAACTTCGCGCGCCCCGGCCACCGCGCCGTGCACAACTCCGCCTACTGGCGCGGCGTCCCCTACCTCGGCCTGGGCCCCTCCGCGCACGGCTTCGACGGCACCCGTCGGCGGTGGAATCGCGCGGCGTACGCCGCCTGGCTCGCCGACGCGCGTGCCGGGCGTGATCCCGTGGCCGGGGACGAGACCCTCGACGCGGCGGCTCGGGTGGCCGAGTCGGTGTACCTGGGGTTGCGCACCACCGACGGCCTTTCGCTCCGGGCGGGGGAGCGGTCGCTCGTCGAGCCCTGGGTGGCCGAGGGATGGGCGACCGTCGAGCCTCCGGCACGACTCGTGTGTACCCCCCGCGGGTGGCAGCGCCTCGATGCGCTCGCGGCCACCTTGACGCGCCACCGCGACCCGGGCTAGCCCTTCCACATGACCTCGCCAGGCACGCCCGACCTCACCGCTCGTGAGCGACAGGTCCTCGAGGCGGTGATCCAGAGCTACGTCGAGACCGCCGAGCCGGCGGCCTCGCGTACCCTGTCCCGTCGCTTCGGCCTCGGCGTCTCGCCGGCGACGATCCGCAACACCATGTCGGATCTCGAGGAGAAGGGCTTTCTCTTCCATCCGCACACCTCGGCCGGCCGCGTCCCGACCGATCGCGCCTATCGCGTCTACGTCGACTCGCTCCTCGCCCTCGACCCTGTCTCCGGCGACGCCGAACGCCGCCTCAACGAGGAGCTCGCCGCCGGCGGCCGCAGCGCGATCGAGTCGATCCTGCGCAAGGCCGCGCAGTCGCTCGGCGTGCTCACGCAGGAGCTCGGCGTCGCCCTCGGTCCGCGGCTCGACGCCGCCAGGCTGCAGCGCATCGAGCTCGTGAAGCTCGCGAGCGACCGCATGCTCATGGTGCTCGCCCTCGAGCGGGCGGTGGCGCGCTCGATCTACATCGAGGTGCCGGTCGACATCGCCGACGACGCGCTCGGCGTCGTCGGCGCCGTCCTCAACGAGCGCCTCGCCGGCCTCTCGCTCAAGGAGATCCGCGACACCCTCGCCGCGCGCCTCCGCGACGCGACCGCCAACGGGACCGCCGCCGAACTGCTCAACATCTTCCTCGAGGAAGGTGAGCAGTACTTCGCCGACGCCATGAAGCCCGACGCCGCGAGCGTCATGCTCGGCCAGCCGAGCGTCCTCGCCGAGCATCCCGAGTTCGCGAGCAGCGAGGGGATGCGCCAGCTCCTCGCCTTCACCGAGACGCCGCAGCACATCGCCGACGTTCTCCGTGCCCGCAAGGACCACCCCGGCATCACCATCACGATCGGCAACGAGCACGCCGACCCCCGCCTCGAGCGCTTCACCATCGTGACCGCCGAGTACCACGTCGGCACCCTCGCCGGCGTCATCGGCGTCATCGGCCCCACCCGCATGCCCTACCGCAAGGTGATCAGCCTCGTCGCCCACACCTCCCGCCTCGTCAGCGACCTCCTGTAACCCTCCTACGTCCCCCTCGCGCCGAGGCCCCCAGCACCCCCCCGCGCCGCAGCCCCCCCCCGCCTCGCCCCCAGCGATCTCCCCCCCGCGCAGAGGTCCCGCGGCTTGCGTCGCCCGGCGCGCCCGCCGCCCCGCGGCGGCGCGCCCGGGCGATGCGAGCCGCGGGACCGACCCGACGGGTGGCGTCAGGACAGCCGCCGCACCGCCTCCCGCGCGTAGAACTCGACCAGCCCGCACCCCTCGCACCGCCACGCTTCCATCCGGTACCCGTGCGTGCGCGGCCGGATGTCCAGCCCCGACCCCCTGAACTCCGGCGCCCCCGCGTGCCACACCGCACGCGTCAGCATCCCGAAGTGCGCCGCATCGGGCACGTGCCCCTCCTCCATGCGCGTCCCGCACCGGGGACACTGCAGCTCCGTCATCCGCTCCTCGGTGTATCTGGTGGTCCCCGCCAGCGCACGGCACCCGGGCCGGCGGTCCCCCGCCGGCTGGCGACCGCGGCCCTGTCCGGGCGATCTTACCCGGTCGCGCGCGACCCCCGTCCGGGGCGGCGCGCGCCTCCGATCCGGGGCGGCCGGCCGCGCCGCCCGCCCCCTACCCGCAGCACCCGCATGGCCGACTACTACGCGCTGCTCGGCGTCGAGCGCTCCGCCTCCGACGACGACATCAAGAAGGCATATCGCCGCCTCGCGATGCAGTACCACCCCGACCGCAACGGGGGGAGCAAGGAGGCGGAGGAGCGCTTCAAGGAGATCACCGAGGCGTACGACGTCCTCAAGGACCCGCAGAAGCGCGCCGCTTACGACCGCTACGGCGAGGCCGGCCTGCGGGGGGGCGGCCCCGGCGCCGGCGGCTACCAGCACGTCGATCTGTCCGAGGCGCTCAACATCTTCATGCGCGACTTCGGCTTCGGCGGCATGGGCGACATGTTCGGCGGCCGCGGCCAGGCCGCCGGCCCGCGCCCCGGCGCCGACATCAAGGTCGGCGTCACCCTCGGACTTGCCGAGGTCGCCACCGGGGTCGAGAAGACGCTCAACGTGCGCGTCCTCGACGAGTGCGGCGCGTGCAAGGGCTCGGGGGCCGAGGCGGGGTCGCAGCCGACGCGGTGCGGCACGTGCAGCGGGACCGGCGAGGTGCGCCGTGCGCAGCGCTCGTTCTTCGGGCAGTTCGTGAGCGTCGCGCCGTGCCCGACCTGCCACGGCGAGGGGACCGTCGTCGCCTCGCCCTGCCGCGCGTGCAAGGGCGACGGGCGCGTGCGGAGCGAGAAGGCGATCACCGTGCGCATCCCGGGGGGCGTCGCCACCGGCCAGTACATGACGCTCCGCGGCGTCGGCAACGTCGGCAGCCGCGGCGGTCCCAAGGGCGACATCCTCGTCGTCTTCGAGGTCGAGGACGACGAGCGCTTCGAGCGCGACGGCGAGGATCTCTACACCGAGGTCCTCGTCACCTACCCACAGCTCGTCCTGGGCGGCGAGGTGCAGGTTCCCGGCGTCTCGGGCGACCGCTTCACCGTCAAGGTCCCCGCCGGCACGCAGAGCGGGCACCTCTTCCACCTCCGCGGCAAGGGGCTGCCGCGCGTCAACGCGAGCGGCACCGGCGACCTCCACGTCCGCGTGCAGCTCTGGACGCCAGCCACCGTCTCCGACGAGGAGTCGCGGCTCCTCCGCCGCCTGGGCGAGCTGCACGGCGCGGCGCCCACGGAGCGCAGCAAGGGCTTCTGGACGCGCATGAAGGAAGCGCTCGGCGCGTGAGCGACGCCACCGCATCGGGCTGGCGGTCGGTCCGCGTCACCCCTTCGCGCGACGACGCGGCCGACGCCGTCGCCGCCGCGCTCTTCGCAGCGGGGGCCGAGGGGCTGCACGACGACGCCGGGACGTGGGTGACCCACGTCCGCGACGCACACGATCTCGTCGCGCTGCGTGCGAGCGTGGTCGCCGCCGATCCGGCGGCGGTCGTGCACGTCGTCCCCCTCGATCCCGCCGCGCTCGCGATGCCGCTGCACGGCGACGTGGTCGCCCACGACGTGGGGCGCTTCGTCGTGGCGCCCCCGTGGCTCGCGCACGAGCACGATCCGGCGCGCACGATCGTCGTCGAGCCGGGGATGGCCTTCGGCACCGGCGAGCACGCGACGACCCGGGGTGTCCTGCGCCTCATGTCCGACCTCGTGCAGCCGGGCGACGTCGTCGCCGACCTGGGTGCGGGGAGCGCGATCCTCGCCATCGCCGCCGCGAAGGCCGGCGCGTCGCGCGTCGTCGCCATCGAGCTCGACGAGGAGGCGATGGGCAACGCGCAGGCGAACGTCGAGCGCAACGGCGTCGCCGATCGCGTGCACCTCCTCTGCGGCGATGCGACGGTGCTGATGCCCTTCTTCGCCCCCGTCGCGCTCGTCCTCGCGAACATCGTCTCGTCGGTGCTCATCGAGCTCCTGCCGGTCGTCGCCGCGTCGCTCGCACCGCGCGGGCATGCGATCGTCGCCGGGATTCTGCACGAGGAGCGCGAGTTCATGGCGGGAATGCTCGAGCGCACCGGCTGGCGCATCGTGGCCGAGGACCGGGAGGGCGAGTGGTGGAGCGCGACGATCGCCCGGGCGTGAGCCACTTCTTCGCGCCCGAGCCCCTCCTCGCGGCGGGCGCGATCGTCCTCCCCGAGGAGGCGGCGCATCACGCGCGCGTCAGGCGTCTCGCCGTCGGGGCACCGGTGACGGTCCGCGACGGCGGCGGCACCGTCGCCAGCGGCACCATCGTCCGCATGGGCAAGTCGCACCTCGAGATCGAGATCTCCGCCCCGCGCTGCCCGCCACCGCCGCCGCCCGTGCACCTCCTCGTCCCGGTGGCCGACAAGGAGCGCATGCTCCTCCTGGCCGAGAAGGCGACCGAGCTCGCGGTGACCACCTGGCGCCCGGTGACGTGGCGTCGGTCGCGCAGCGTGGCGGGGCGGGGCGAGGGGCCCGTCTTCGGGCAGAAGGTCGGGGCGCGGATGACCGGCGCGCTGCTGCAGAGCGAGGGGGCGTGGCTTCCGCAGCGCTATCCCGAGGCGAACGCCGAACGCGCGATCGCGGCGCTCCCCGCGGACGGCACGCGCCTCGTCCTCGACCTGGGCGGCGAGCCGATCGCGGGCGTCGCGCTCACCGCACCGGTCACGATCGCGCTCGGTCCCGAGGGCGGCCTCGAGGCGGACGAGGTGCGCCGTCTCGTCGACGCCGGCTTCCGGCGCGTCGCGCTCGCCGGCGGCGTGCTCCGCATGGAGACGGCCGCCGTCGTCGCGCTCGGCCTCGTGCGCGCCCGTCTGGCGGCCGAGGTGCTCGTCCACGTCCCAGTCCCCGCCTGAGCCCCCATGAGCGACTCCTGCCTCTTCTGCCGCATCGTCCGGCGCGAGATCCCCGCGGCGATCGTCGCCGAGACCGAGCACGCGCTCGCCTTCCGCGACATCGCGCCGCAGGCGCCGGTGCACGTGCTGGTGATCCCGAAGGCGCACGTCGCGTCGCTCGACGCGGCGACCGACGCCGCGATGCTCGGCCACGTGGTACACCTCGCCGCGGAGGTGGCGCGCGCCGAGGGGCTCGCGGAAACGGGCTACCGCGTGGTGACGAACATCGGCAGCGACGGCGGGCAGAGCGTGGCGCACCTGCACTTCCACGTGCTCGGCGGTCGTGCGATGGGGTGGCCGCCGTTCCCGCGCTGACGTCGCGGTGACGCTCGAGGCGACGGGCCGCATGCCGACGGGCGTGCGGCCCGTCGATGCATGCGCCCCCGGTGACGGCGTGGTGACGACGCGCGCGTAGCGTCGCGCCATCCACCCACACGGAGGCGCCGTGACTCCTCGCCGCCGCATCGTCGCCGGCACGCACGTCTTCCACGTCACCGCCCGCGGCAACGACCGGCAGCCGATCTTCCGCGACGCGCGCGACTTCCTGGTCTTCCTCGACCTGTTGGGCGTCGTCGCGCGGCAGCGTCGCTGGCGGATCGCGGCGTACTGCCTGATGACGAACCACTACCACCTCGTCGTCCGCGCCGACGCCGTGCTACTTGCGCGCGGCCTCGGGCGGCTCAACGGGGGCTACGCGAACCACGTCAACCGCACCTGGCGACGGTGCGGTCACGTCTTCCAGGGCCGCTACTTCGCGCGCGGCGTCGACACCGCCGACTACTTCCGCGCCGCCGTGCGCTACGTGCTGCGCAACCCCGTCGACGCCGCGATGGTCGCCGACGCCACGCAGTATCCCTGGAGCAGCGCGGGCGCGACGCTCACCCTCCGTCCCGCGCCCGACTGGCTCGCCGTCGAGATCGCGCGCGCCGCGCTCGGCCGCACGCGCGAGGAGGCGCGGGCGGTGCTGCGGACCGTGGCCGAAGGGCGCCCCGTGGCGATCGCCGACCACGACGAGCGGATCGGCGTGCTCCGTCTCATGCTCGACGGTGCCCGCGACCGCGACGCCGGCATCGTCAGCGCGTGGGCGACCGGCCAGTTCACGCTCCGCGAGATCGGCGCCGCCGTCGGCCTGAGCGCCGCGAGCGTCAGCCGGATCGCACGGAACGTCCGGAGCTCGCGCAGGGCGGGGCGGGAGCGCGCGGCCGAGGGCGGCGCCGAGGGCACCGAGGAGGATCGGGACAAGGCCCCGACCGCGCTCGAGGAGTTCGGTCTGCGCGAGTGAGCCACCGCACGCGCTACGCGCAGCGAGGACCCAGCGCGCCCATCCTCCCGCCGCCGCGGGGCGGTCCCGCGGCTCGCATCGCGCAGGCGGGGCACGCCGCTCCGCGGCGGCCCGCCCGCGCGACGCAAGCCGCGGGACCTTTGCCCACCCGGCGCATCGCGGTCGCGGGCCGCGCGACCTCCGCTCAATCCGGGCATCTCGGCCCCTCACCCCCGCCCCCCCCCCGCGCCAGCGATCCCCCCGCCGCGCAGAGGTCCCGCGGCTTGCGTCGCCCGCGCGCCGCCGCCGCCCCGCGGCGCGCGCGCGGGCGATGCGAGCCGCGGGACCGACCCGCCGGAGCGCGTTGACACCTCCCGCCAAGCCACCTACCTTCAACGGCTTACCAGTTCCACACCAGCCGGCGCCGCCACGCCACGAAGGGGGGAGACAGCTTTTGGCCGAAGTCGTCATTCACGAGGACGAGAACTTCGAGCGCGCGCTCAAGCGCTTCAAGAAGAAGTGCGAGAAGGCGGGCATCCTCTCCGACCTTCGCAAGCACCGGCACTACGAGAAGCCGAGCGAGAAGCGCAAGCGGAAGATGAACGCCGCGACCCGCAAGAACCGTCGCACGCGCTCGTTCTGACCGTGACCACCGTCGAGACCCACGCGCGCCTCGCGGCCGACCTCCTGGCCGCCCGCAAGGCCCAGGACAAGACCGCGATCCTCCTCCTCGGCACCGTGCTCGCCGAAGTCAAGGAGCGCGTGCGCGTCATCGAGAACGAGGAGAAGCGGACCGTCGTCGACGGCGACGTCGTCGACGTGCTCCGCAAGGCCATCAAGCGCCGCCGGGAATCGGCCGACCAGTACGACAAGGCCGCCCGCCCGGAGCTCGCCCAGCGCGAACGGGACGAGATCACGGTGCTCGAGCGCTACCTCCCCGCCGCCGTCGACCCCGAGATCGTCCGGGCCGCGGTGCGCGAGGCCATCGCCGGCGGCGCGTCCGCCGTCGGTGCGGTCATGGGCAAGGTCCTCCCCCGCTTCAAGGGCCAGGTCGAGGGGAGCGTCGTCAACGCGATCGTGCGCGAGGAACTCGCCCGCAGCGCCTGACGTACCCTCCCTGCGGCACCGCTGGCGGCCCGGCCGGTCCTCGCGACCCGCCGGGCCGCCGTCGTTCCCCGCCCGTGCCGCCGCCGGCCGCGCGTCCCGCGTCCGCGTCCCGCATCTTTCCCGTCGTGAATTTCCACGCGCTCGCCGTCCTCGAGTTCTCGCGCGTCCTCGACGTCGTCGCCGACCGGGCCGCCACGCCGCTCGGCGCCGCCGCCGTGCGCGCGCTGCGCCCGCGCACCGACACCGAATGGCTCGCCGACGAGCACGCGCGCATCGCCGCCATGCGCGCCCTCCTCGCGAGCGAGGGGAGCTGGGCCCCCGAGGCGCTCGTCGACGTGCGCACCGCGCTCGGCCGCCTGCGGCTCGAAGGGGCGGCCCTCGACGGCCCGCAGCTCGTCGGCGCGATGACGCTCCTCCGCTCGAGCCGCCGCACGCGCGACGCCCTCCGCGCGCCGGGGCGCCCGCCGATGGCGCTCGCCTGGCTCGAGCCCTTCGTCGAGAAGCTCGTCTCGGCGCCGCGTGACGAGGAGGCGATCGAGCGTGCGCTCGACGGCGACGGGACCGTGAAGGACGACGCCTCGCCGACGCTCCGTCGTCTCCGCCGCGAGCTCCTCGGCGCGCAGGGCGAGCTGGTGCGCGTCCTCGAGCGCGTCATGTCGGGGCTCGAGTCGCATCACCAGGTCGCCGACATGTCGGTGACGGTCCGCAACGGCCGCTACGTCATCCCCATTCGTGCCTCGGGGCGCACCGTCGTGGGCGGCATCGTCCACGACGCGAGCGGTACCGGCGCCACGCTCTTCGTCGAGCCGCCGGCGGCGATCGAGTTCGGCAACCGGATCCGCGAGCTCGAGGCCGAGGAGGCCGAGGAGGTCGAGCGCATCCTCCTCGAGCTGACCGATCGCATCCGCCCGCTGCAGCCGCGCCTCGTCGAGGCCTTCGACGCGCTCGTCGCCCTCGACGCGCTCTACGCGCGGGCGCGCTACGCGAACGAGTTCCGGTGTGCCCCCGCGGAGCTCGGCCACCCGCGCGACGGGCTGCAGGTCGTCGACGGGCGCCATCCGCTCCTGCTCGCGCGCGGCGCGACCGTCGTCCCGTTCGACCTCGTGCTCCTTCCGGCCGAGCGCACGCTCCTCATCTCGGGGCCGAACACCGGCGGCAAGACGGTGCTCCTCAAGTCGCTCGGCCTCTTCTGCGCGATGCTGCAGAGCGGGATCCCGGCGCCGGTCGGCCCCGACAGCCGGCTGCCCGTCGTCGACGACGTCTTCGCCGACGTCGGCGACGAGCAGAGCATCGAGGCCTCGCTCTCGACCTTCAGCGCGCACGTGCGCCACCAGCGCGAGATCCTCGCCAGCGCCACCGATTCGTCGCTCGTCCTCGTCGACGAGCTGGGGTCGGGCACCGACCCGCTCGAGGGGGCGGCACTCGGCGGCGCGATCCTCGAGGCGCTCACCGCGCGCGGCACGCTCACCGTCGCCACCACGCACCTCGGCGCGCTCAAGGAGCTCGCCACCGAGGTCGCGGGCGTGGTGAACGCCTCGCTGCAGTTCGACGCCGTGCAGCTCGCGCCCACCTACCGACTGCTCAAGGGGATCCCGGGCCGGTCGTACGGGCTCAGCATCGCGCGGCGCCTGCAGATCCCCGAGCCGGTGCTCGAGCGGGCCGAGGCGCGCATCCCGCAGGTCGAGCGCGACGTGCACCGCCTCCTCGCCGACCTCGAGGCGCGCGACACCGTGCTCGCGACGCAGGAGGCCGAGCTCCAGCGCCGCCTCGACGACGTGACGCTGCGCGACGAGTCGCTCCGCGCGCGCGAGGGGCGCGTGAAGGCGCGCGAGCGCGAGCTCGAGCGCGAGGCGCGGAAGGAGGCGAAGAAGTACCTGCTCGAGGCGCGCGCCGAGGTCGAGCGGACGATCGCGGAGCTGAAGAAGGCCGGCGCGGCGCAGGTCGAGGAGGCCGCGAAGGCGGCGCGCCGGCACGTCGAGCAGGAGGCGCAGCGCCAGGGCTCGCGTCTCGAGCGCATCGAGGAGGAGGATCGCCGCCGCGCGCAGGAGGAGGCGCGCCGCAAGGCCGCCGCGGGGGCAGCGCTCGCGGTCGGCGACCTCGTCGAGGCGACGGCCTTCGGCGGGCGCGTCGGGACGCTCGTCGAGCTCCGCGAGGGGATGGGCGTCGTCGCGATCGGCGCGCTCAAGATGAGCTTTCCCGTGAGCACGCTGAAGGGGACCGGCAAGCGCCCCGAGAAGCCGCAGGTGAGCGTGAACGTGAGCCTCGCCCTCGACGACGGCCCGCCCCCCGCGGGGGCCGGCGAGGTCGACCTGCGCGGGATGCGGGTGAGCGAGATCGACGACGCCGTCGGCCGCGCGATCGACGACGCGATCCGCGCCGACCTCACGAGCGTGCGCATCATCCACGGCAAGGGGACGGGGGCGCTCCGCGAGCGCGTGACGCAGCTCCTCCGCACCGACCGCCGCGTCGCCGCGAGCCGCCTCGGCCTCTGGAACGAGGGCGGCGCCGGCGTGACGATCGCCGACCTCCGGTGACGGGAGCCGCCGCGTGATCCCGCAGGAGACGATCGAGCGGATCCGCGAGTCGGTGGACCTCGTCTCGCTCATCGGCGAGCACGTGAAGCTCCGCCGCATGGGTGGCGACTGGCGCGGGCCGTGCCCCTTCCACGGCGGCAAGAACCCCAATTTCAGCGTCTCGACGCGGCGGCACTTCTACCACTGCTTCAAGTGCGGCGAGTCGGGCGACGCCTTCACCTTCCTGCAGAAGCACCTCGGCATGGACTGGCCCACCGCGGTGCGCACCGCCGCGCAGCGCGTGGGGATCGAGATCGTCGAGACGCGCGGTCGCCGCGACGGCGACCAGCGCGACCCGCGCGAGCCGCTCTGGGCGCTGCTCGGGGCGGCGGGCACGCTCTTCCGCGACGCGCTCTGGAGCGACGCGGGGCGCGAGGCGCAGGCCTACCTCGAGTCGCGCGGCATCGACCGGGAGGCGGCCGACCGCTTCGGCCTCGGCTTCGCGCCGGCCGACGCCGCGTGGCTGCGCGACAAGTGCCGGGCGCTCGGCTACACCGACGAGCAGCAGCTCGAGGCGGGCCTCCTCGTGCAGCGCGACGACGAGACCGCGCCGCGCCCGCGCTTCCGCAACCGGCTCGTCTTCCCGATCCACGACGCGAGCGGGCATCCCGTCGGCTTCGGCGGGCGCCTCCTCGGGCCGGGCGAGCCCAAGTACCTCAACTCCTCGGACGCGCCGCACTTCCGGAAGGGCGAGCTGCTCTACGGCCTCCACCTCGCGAAGGCGTCGATCCGGAAGGACGATCGCGCGCTCGTCGTCGAGGGGTACATGGACGTCATCCGCTGCCACCTCGCCGGGCTCACGCAGGCCGTCGCGGGGCTCGGCACCGCGCTCACCGAGCAGCAGGCCGCGCTCCTCGTGCGCTACTCGCGCGAGGTCTTCCTGCTCTACGACAGCGACGAGGCGGGGCAGAAGGCGACCTTCAAGGCGGGGCGCGAGCTCCTGCGCCAGCGCGCGGCGGTGCGCGTCGTCACGCTCCCCGAGGGCGAGGACCCCGACAGCTACGTGCGCGACCACGGGCGCGCGGGGCTCGAGCGTGCGATCCGCGAATCGCTCGACGTCTTCGAGCGCCAGCTGCAGCTCCTCGAGCGGCGCGGCTGGTTCGCCGACCTGAGCAGGGCACGCCGCGCGATCGACAAGCTGATGCCCACGCTGCGCGCCACGGCCGACGGGATGACGCGCGCACTCTACGTCTCGCGCCTCGCGGCGGTGGCCGGCGTCGACGCGGCGACGCTCGAACGCGAGCTGGCGCAGCCCGAGTCGCCGCGTCGCGCCACGGGGCCGGTGCGTACCGACGACGCGCCCGCCCGGGACGACGGACCACCCGTGCTCGACGGCCCTCCCCCCGACGACGGCGCCCCTCCCCCCGACGACGCCCCGCCCCCCGGCTACCGTCCGCCGCCGCCGCTCGACGAGCCGAAGTGGAAGTCCAAGTGGCGTGGCCGGCGCGAGGCGGCCGGCTGGCGCGCCGAGACCGCGCCGCCGCGCGTGCGGCGCGACGCGCTCGCCCCGGGCCCCGACGTCAACCTCGTCGCGCTCCTCCTCGAGGACCGGAGCTGGGTGCCGCAGGCCGAGCAGCACGTCGAGCCCCGCTTCCTCGCCGACGCGCGCCTGCGCGCGATCCTCGACGCGTTGCGCCAGCTCGGCTCGCAGGCCTCGCTCGACGAGGTCGAGCTCGCGCTCGGCGAGACGGCGCCGTTCGCCGTGGACGCCTTCCACGAGCTGGTCGAGCGTGCGCACGAACTCGTCCCGAGGGCCGGGCGCGAGGCCCACTTCGCCGGCATCGTCCGCCAGCTCCGGCTGCGCGGCCTCGAGACGCTCCTGCGGCAGGTGCAGGAGGAGCTCGACGCCGCCGACCCGGCGGACGGGGAGCGCATCGCCGCGCTCCGCGCCGAGCACGAGGCGCTGGCGACCGAGCGCCGGCAGCTGCGCGCGTCGCGCTTCCACCGGGGGGCGTGAGTCGCGCGCGCGTTCGGCCCGGGGCCTCGCGCGAAGGGCACCGCGGAGGCGACGTCGCCCCCTGCTCGTGACTCCGGGCCACGCTAGCTTGCCCGCGTGACCGCTCCCGCCCCCTCCCGTCCGCGCGCCGGCGCCCGCTGGATCGCGCCGCCCGCCGTCGACGAGGGGCACGTCGCCGCGCTGGCCGCCGCGCTCTCGCTGCCGCCTGCGCTCTGCCGGCTCCTCGCCCAACGCGGCTTCGCCGATGTCGACGACGCTCGCCGCTTCCTGCGGCCCCGTCGCGAGCAGCTCGCCGACCCGGCGACGCTCAAGGACATGGACAAGGCCGTCGAACGGCTCGTGCGCGCCTGCCGCGGGGGCGAGACGGTCCTCGTCCACGGCGACTACGACGTCGACGGGATGTGCAGCACCGCGCTCCTCTGCGACGTGCTCGACGCGCTCGGCGCACGCGCCGTCCCCTTCACGCCGAACCGGTTCACCGACGGCTACGACCTCACCGACGCCGGCGTCCGCGCGGCGGTCGAGGCGCGGGCGAGCGTCGTCCTCACCGCCGACTGCGGCACGAGCGCGCGCGGGCCGATCGCGTCGCTCTGCGAGCGCGGCATCGACGTCATCGTCAGCGACCACCACCTCCCCGGTGGCGAGCTCCCGCGCTGCGTCGCGATCCTGAACCCGAGGCAGCCGGGGTGCCCGAGCGCGGACAAGGACGCCGCCGCCGTCGGCATCGCCTTCAAGCTGGCGCTCGCCCTCTGCCGCGCCCTCGACGCGAGCGAGAACCTCGCATGGAACCAGCTCGACCTCGTCGCGCTCGCGACCGTGGCCGACCTGGCCCCGCTGCGTGGCGAGAACCGCATCCTCGTGCGCTACGGCCTCAAGCTGCTGGCCGAGACGAGGCGGCCCGGGCTCGTCGCGCTGATCCGCTCGTCCGGGTGCGACGGCAAGCCGATCACCGCCGGCACCTGCGGCTTCACGATCGGGCCGCGGCTCAACGCCGTCGGGCGCATGGCGTCGGCAATGCTCGGCGTCGAGCTCCTGCGCACGCGTGACACCGCGCGCGCCAACGAGCTCGCGCGCACCTGCGAGGAGCTCAACCGCGAGCGGCAGGCCCTCGACCAGCGGATCCTCGGCGAGGCGATGCGGCAGGTCGAGGCGCTCGACCTCGACGACCACGTCGGCCTCGTCCTCGACGGCGACGGCTGGCACGCGGGGGTGATCGGCATCGTCGCCTCGCGCGTCGTCGAGCAGGTGGCGCGTCCCACCTTCGTCATCGGCTTCGACGGCGAGACGGGGAAGGGGAGCGGGCGCTCGATCGGCGCCTTCGACCTGCACGCGGCGCTCACCGCGTGCGGAGGCCATCTCGAGCGCTTCGGCGGGCACCGCGCCGCTGCGGGGCTCACGATCCGCCGCGACCGCCTCCCGGCCTTCCGCGCCGCCTTCAACGCCGTCGCGCGCGAGCGGCTCCCGGTGAGCGAGTGCGTGCACGAGCGCCGGCTCGACGCGGTGCTCGACGCGGCGTCGCTCGACGTCGCCTTCCCGAAGCTCCTCGCGCACTGCGAGCCGCACGGCCTCGGCAACCCGCGTCCCGTCTTCCACGTCACCGGAGCGACGCTCGCGAAGGCGCCGCGCATCCTCAAGGAGCGGCACCTCCGCCTTGACGTGCGCGTCGGCGACGCGACCGTCGGCTGCATCGGCTTCGGCATGGCCGACCGCGCGGCCGAGCTGCGCGCGGGGATGGTGCTCGAGCTCGCGGCGAAGCTCGAGCTGAGCACGTGGGGCGGCACCGAGACGGTCGAGCTCCACCTCGTCGACCTGCGCCCCGCCGCCGGCTGATGCTCCGCATCGTCGCCGGCGAGTGGCGCGGTCGGCGCATCGAGCCGCCGAAGGACGCGCGTGTCCGTCCCACCGCCGATCGCGTGCGCGAGGCCTGGCTCAACATCGTCCGCGACGACCTCCCCGGCGCCGCCGTCGTCGACCTCTGCGCCGCCTCCGGCGCGCTCGGCATCGAGGCGCTCAGCCGCGGCGCGGCGCACGCGACCTTCGTCGACGTGACGGCCCCGGCGATCGGCACCATCCGCCGCAACCTCGAGCTCCTCGGCTGCCCTGCCGATCGCTACGTCGTGCGTCGCCTCGACGTCCGCCGCCTCCTCGACGACGCCGCCCCGCGCACCTGGGACGTCGCCTTCGCCGATCCCCCCTACACGACCGACCTCGCGCAGGAGATCGCCGCACGCTGGCTGGCCGTCCCCTTCGCCGACGTCCTCGGGGTCGAGCACCCGGCGCGCGTCGTCCTTCCGGGCGAGGGCGACGTGCGCCGGTACGGCGAGACGGCCATTACCTTCTTCCGCGCCTCCTGACGCGGCCCCGTCCCGGGCGGGCCGCCCTCCCGCGCCCTCCCCGGCCCATGTCCAAGCACATCGCGCTCTACGCCGGCAGCTTCGACCCCGTCACGCGCGGGCACCTCGACCTCATGCGCCGGTCGCTGCAGTTCGTCGACGAGCTGGTCGTCGCGGTCGCGGTCAACCTCAAGAAGACGCCCGTCTTCACGAGCGACGAGCGCGTCGCCTTCATCACCGACGCCGTCGCCGACGAGCCGCGCATCCGGGTGCAGGCCTTCGACGGCCTCCTCGTCGAGTTCGCGCGGGAGGTGGGCGCCTCGATGCTGGTGCGCGGGCTGCGCGCCGTGAGCGACTTCGAGTACGAGTTCCAGATGGCGCTCATGAACCGCCACCTGAAGCCCGACCTTGAGACGATCTTCATGGTGCCGTCGCTCGACACCACCTACATCTCGAGCACGATGGTCCGCGAGGTGGCGCGCTTCGGGGGCGACCTCACCGGGCTCACGGCCGAGCCGGTGATCGCGGCGCTCCGCAAGCGCTTCCCGGTGCCCGAGCCCTCGCCCGCGTGAGCGCCTTCCTCGCCGCGCTCCACCGGCGCGCGGCCGGGCGGTGCCCGCGGATCGTGTTCGCCGAGGGCGACGACCCGCGCACGCGCGCGGCGCTGCGCACGATCGTCGGGACCGGCATCGCGCGGCCGCTGGTGGTCGTCGGTGACGCCGCCGCCGCCGCCGAGTGCGCGGCGATCGGCGCCGAGCCGCTGCCGGTCGGCGCGCACGCGCATCACGACGCGGTGCACGGCGCGGTGCGGGAATGGCGCGACGCCAGGGGGGATACGACGGCCGACGTGGAGCGCCTCGCGCGCCACCCGCTCGTGATCGCCGACGCGCTCGTCGCCCGCGGCATCGCCGACGGCTGCGTCGCCGGCGCGGTGTTCACCACCGCCGACGTGCTGCGCTGGGCGATCCGCCTCGTCGGCGCGGCGCCCTCGACGCCGACCGTCTCGAGCGCGTTCTACATGGTCGCGCCGCGTGCGGGCGCGTGGCCGCACGAGGTGCTCACCTTCACCGACTGCGCCGTCATCCCGGAGCCCACGCCGGCGCAGCTCGCCGACATCGCGCTCGCCGCCGCGGCCGACCGTCGGCGCATCGTGGGCGACGAGCCGCGCGTGGCCTTCGTCTCCTTCAGCACGCACGGCTCGGCGACGAGCGCGAGCGTCGAGCGGGTCCGCGCGGCGCTCGCCCTCGTGCGCGCGCGCGACGCGTCGCTCGCGGTCGACGGCGAGCTGCAGGGCGACGCCGCGCTCGTCCCCGAGGTGTACGCGCGCAAGGCGCCGGGCGGCGCGCTCGCCGGTGCGGCGAACGTGCTCGTCTTCCCCTCGCTCGACGCCGGGAACCTCGCCTACAAGCTCGTGCAGCGCCTCGCCGGCGCGACCGCGATCGGCCCCATCCTGCAGGGGCTCGCGCGGCCGTGTCACGACCTCTCGCGCGGCGCGACCGCCGACGAAATCGTCCACGTCGCGGCGGTCTGCGCGCTGCAGGGCGCGGCATGACGCCGGCCGGCGACCGGCCGCCCCCGACGCTCAAGCGGCTCGGCCAGCACTTCCTCACCGACCGCCGCATCCTCGCGCAGATCGCCGACGCCGCGCAGCTCGCCCCCGGTGCGACGGTGCTCGAGATCGGCCCCGGGCGCGGCGCGCTCACCGACCTGCTGGCCGAGCGCGCGACGCGCCTCGTCGCGATCGAGCTCGATCGCGCCCTCGCCGCGCGGCTCCGCGACCGCTACGCCGACCGTCTGCACGTCGAGATCGTCGAGCGCGACGTGCTCGACGTCGACCTCGGCGCGCTCGCCGGCGACGCGCCGTGGACGCTCGTCGGCAACGTCCCCTACTACATCACGACGCCCATCCTCTTCCATGCGCTCCGCCCGCCGCGTCCGCGCCGTGCCGTCTTCCTCGTGCAGCGCGAGGTCGCCGAGCGCGCGAGGGCGGAACCGGGGACCGATGCGTACGGTGCGCTGAGCGTGAACCTGCAGGCGCTCGCCGCGCCGAGCATCGCGGGGCTCGTCAAGCCGGGCGCATTCAACCCGCCGCCGAAGGTCGACAGCGCGATACTCATCCTCGATCCGCTCCCGACGCCGGCGGTCACGGCCGACGAGGAATCGCCGTTCTCGAAGTTCGTCGTCGCCGCGTTCGGCCAGCGGCGCAAGCAGCTGCGGCGCGTGCTGCGTTCCGTGCGCGCGCTCTCGGCCGAGGAGGCCGAGGCGGTGCTCGCGCGCGTCGGCGTGCCGGTCGAGGCACGACCCGAAGCGCTGTCGGTGGCGCAGTTCGTCGCCCTGTTCCGCGCGCTGCCGTAGCCGTCGTGTCGTTCCTGCCGTTCCCGACGCGGGGAACTGCGCGGAGGGCGCGGCGGAACGGCAGCGGTTCACGCGGAGGGCGCGGCGGAACGGCCGACGGTCGGCATCGGGGGACGCGCGGGGGCGTCGCTGTCGTTCATGATGCCTGTGAAGCACGATGGGACGTAGCGCGACGACCGTCGAACACGAGCAGATGGCCGAAATTCCGGATCAAACCTATTTCGGTCCACGAATCGCTCGAGGTGACACCAGCGCCGACCCGTGTCCCCCCGTGCCGACCGTCGGCCCTTCCCCCGCGCCCTCCGCGTGAACAGCGCCGTTCCTCCCGCGCCCCCCGCGCGGTTCTCCGCGCGCACGACACTCGCCCGACGAGCGGCGGTCAGCCGGCGAGCGCACGCTCGATGTCGGCGGCGATCGCCGAGGGCGCCGTGTTCGGCGCGTAGCGCCCCACCACCGCCCCGGACCGGTCGACGAGGAACTTCGTGAAGTTCCACTTTACCCCCTCGGTCCCGAGCACGCCGGGCTTCGCGCGCTTGAGCTCGACCCAGAGCGGGTGCGCACCGTCGCCGTTGACCTCGACCTTGGCCATCATCGGGAAGGTGACGTCGTAGGTCGTGCTGCAGAACGTCGCGATGTCCGCGGCGCTCCCCGGCTCCTGCCCGCCGAACTGGTTGCACGGGAAGCCGATCACGACGAGGCCGCGCTCGCGGTGCTCGCGCCACAGCGCCTCGAGCTCGCGGTACTGCGGCGTGAAGCCGCAGTGGCTCGCGACGTTGACGACGAGGAGCACCTTGCCACGCCACTCGGCGAGCGTGGTGGCGCGGCCGTCGAGCGTGACGACGGGGATGTCGAGCAGGGCGGGCATGGTCAGGCGGCGGGGGTGACCGAGTCGCGGTGGACGATGGCGTACGCGAGCCCCTCGAGCTCGAGCGCCATGTTGACCGAGCGCACCGTCACCGCGTCGGGGACGTGGAGCGACACCGGGGCGAAGTTGAGGATCGCGGTGATGCCGGCGGCGACGACCTTGTCGGCGACGCCCTGCGCCACCTCGGAGGGGACGGCGAGGACCGCGATGTCCGGGCGCTCCCGCGCCGCGTCGGCGGCGAGGCGCGAGAAGTCGCGGACCGTCACGCCGTCGATGCCGTCGACCGGGCTGCCGATGAGGCGGGCGTCGTTGTCGTAGACCCCGAGGACCGTGAAGCCCCGCTGGACGAAGCCGTGGTAGCTGGCGAGGGCGGCGCCGATCTTCCCGGCGCCGACGATGTAGACGCGCCACTCCCGGCCGAGGCCGAGGATCCGCTGGAGCTCGGCCACCAGGTCGGCGACGTGGTAGCCGCGCCCGCGAGTGCCGAACGACCCGAAGAACGACAGGTCCTTGCGGACCTGCGCGGACGTCGTCCCCCCCTCCTCGGCGAGGTCGTCGCTGGAGATGGTCCGCACCCCCCGGGCCACGGCGTGCTCGAGCACGCGCAGGTAGACGGAGAGGCGACGGACGGTGGACTCGGCGATGGGCTTGTCGTGCGACACGGGAGAGGGGGGGCGTGACTTGTGAAGAATTTCACAAGCACGGCCGGGCGGCGCCACCCGGCCGATGGCGCCCCAGGGTCACGATTCCCACCCGGACTGCCGGCCGAGCCCGCTTGCCCCGCGTCGCGCGCCGCCTCGCCCCGGCTACCTTCGGCGGATGCCGGTCGAGATCACCTCCGAGATCGCCCCCCTGCGCGCGGTGCTCGTCCACACCCCGGGGCCGGAGCTCCTCGCCGTCACGCCGGCGACCCGCGAGGACTACCTCTACGACGACATCATCGAGGTCGAGAGCGCGCGGCGCGAGCACCGGCGCTTCGTCGCCATCCTCGAGCGCTTCGCCACCGTCCACGAGGTGCGCGACCTCCTCACGACCGCCGTCGCGGTCCCCGAGGCCCGCGACCTCCTCGTGCGGGAGGTGATGGACGTCACTCCCTCGGCCCCCCTCGCCCGCGAGCTCGAGGCGATCGGCGCCGCCGACCTGGTCCGGCTCCTCGTCGAGGGGCGCGAGGATCCGCCCGGCCCGCTCGCGCGCCACCTGAACGCGCCGGGCTACGCCATCCCCCCCGCGCCCAACCTCTTCTTCACCCGCGACTCGGCGATGGTCGTGGGGCGGCACGTGCTCGTCGGGAGCATGCGCTACGGCATCCGGTGGATCGAGGAGCTGATCATGAAGGTGCTCTTCACCCACCATCCCGCGCTGGCCAACGCCGGCATCCTCTACGACGGCGCGGCCGAGCGGCGGATGAACCACACGCTCGAGGGCGGCGACGTCCACCCGCTCAGCCCGACGACGCTCTGCATCGGCTTCAGCGAGCGGTCGAGCCCCGCGGCGATCGACCATCTCGCCGAGGTCCTGTTCGCGCGGACCACGGTCGAGAACCTCGTGATCGTCGTCATGCCGGGCGAGCAGACGGCGATCCACCTCGACATGATCTTCACGCAGGTCGACCGCGAGCTCTGCGTCGTCTACCCGCCCTATTTCCTCGGCACCGAGCGGCTCCCGGTGATGCTGCGCCGCAAGGGGCGCGACCACGTCGAGGCGTGCGACGACATGTTCGCGGCGCTGCGCTCGTGCGGCCTCCCGATGACGCCGATCCCGTGCGGCGGGACGCGGCGCATCATGCAGGAGCGCGAGCAGTGGTCGAGCGGCTGCAACTTCGTGGCGGTGCGCCCGGGGGTGGTGCTGAGCTACGCGCGCAACGAGGCGACGCTCGATGCGCTGCGCGCGGCCGGCTTCCGGCTCGTGCCGGCGCTCGACTTCCTGGCCGGGGGCGACCGCGTGACCGAGGGCGAGCGTGCGGTGATCACCTTCGACGGCGCGGAACTCGTCCGCGGCGGCGGGGGACCACGGTGCATGACGATGCCGCTGCTGCGCGATGCTGCCTGAGCGCCTCCCGGGGCTGCGCGTCGCCCCCCTGACGGAGGGCCCGCTGCGCGCCGCGCGCGAGCGGCTCGCGCGGGGCCCCGCCGACGCGCGCGAGCTCGCCCGCGTGATGCTCGGCCTCCACGCCGACCCGCCGCACGGCGTGGCCGAGCGGCTCGTGCGCCGCGAGCTGGGGCCGCTCGCCGACATGCGCCAGGGGCCCGACGGGCGGTGGCGCCTGGAGCGGCGCGAGGCGGAGCGGATGGAGGCGACGCTCGCGACGCTCCCGCTCGACGCGCTGCGCTACGCGGTGGTCGACGTCGAGACGACCGGCGGGCGCCCCGAGACGGGCGACCGGGTCACCGAGATCGCGATCGTCACCGTGCAGGGCGGGTGCATCACCGGGGAGTGGTCGACGCTCGTGAACCCGCAGCGCCGCATCCCGCCGATGATCAGCGCGATCACGCGCATCACCGACGACATGGTGCGCACGCAGCCGCGCTTCGCCGAGGTCGCGCCGGAGGTGGTGCGCCGCCTCGAGGGGCACGTGTTCGTCGCGCACAACGCGTCGTTCGACTGGCGCTTCGTGCGCCACGAGGTGCGGCGCGCCACCGGGCACGAGCTCGAGGGCGAGTCGCTCTGCACGGTGCGGCTCGCGCGCAAGCTCGTCCCCGAGCTGCCGCGGCGGAACCTCGACTCGGTCGCGCGCCACTACGCGGCCGACCTGCCGCCCGACGTGCGCCACCGCGCCGGCGGCGACGCGCGCGCGACGGCGCAGGTCCTCCTCGGCCTGCTGCGCGACGCGGCGCGGCGCGACATCACCACCTGGGGGGCGCTCGCCGCCTTCCACCACGGTGGCACCGCACGGCGCCGCCGCACCCCATCGGCGCTGCCGCGTGCCGTGCGCGACGCCGGCGACGCCCCCTGATCCGCGCCCTCGTCCGACGCCCACCCGCGAGCTCTTTATGCCGTTCCCGATGCCCCTCGTCGAGTCGCGCCCGCTCGGCCGGCTCCGTCTCCACGCGATCCAGGCCGGTGGCCAGCGCCTCGACGGCGGCGCGATGTTCGGCGTCGTCCCCAAGGTGCTCTGGTCGCGCCGCATCGCCGCCGACGACCGCAACCGCATCCAGATGGGGATGCGCTGCCTGCTCGTCGAGCACCCCGACGGCCTCGTGCTGGTCGACACCGGGGCGGGGGACAAGGAGGACGCGAAGTTCTACGACATCTACGGGATCGAGACCGACGCGCAGGGGGCCGGGCCGGGGGAGCTGCCGCTCCTCGCCGGGCTGCGCGCCCTCGGCCACGCGCCGGAGGACGTGCGCCTCGTCATCAGCACGCATCTCCACTTCGACCACGCCGGCGGCAACACGCGCCGCACCCCCGACGGCGGGGCGACGGCGACCTTCCCGAACGCGACCTACGTCGTGCAGCGCGGCGAGTACGAGTACGCGACGCGCACGAACGAGCGCACCGCGGCGAGCTACCTGCGGCACAACTTCGAGCCGATCCACGTCGCGGGGCGGTGGCGCTTCGTCGAGGGGGCGTGCGAGATCGTCCCCGGGATCACCGTCCGCCCCACGCCCGGGCACACGCCGTGGCACCAGAGCGTGCTCGTGACCGACGGGGGCGAGACGTGCTGCTTCCTGGGCGACGTCGTGCCGACGGCGCACCACCTGCCGCTGCCGTGGATCATGGGCTACGACGTCGAGCCGCTGGTGACGCTCGAGTCGAAGCGGGCGCTCCTGACCGACGCCGAGGCGGGGGAGTGGCTGCTCTGCTTCGAGCACGACGCGCACACGGGGTTCGGCCGGGTGCGGCACGACGGCAAGGCGTACGGCCTCGCCCCGTGAGCGGGGGGAGCGCCGCGGCCCCCGATGCGGCCCCGGCGCTTGACGGCCGCACGGGGAGCGGCTAGGCTCATCGGGTCACAACTCGGCCAAGCGGCGTCCCCGGCAGGGGGCGCCCACCCTTCGGCCCCCGCCGTGGCGGGGTGTGCTGCTGGAGTCCAGGTGCAACGGGGCGTCGCCTTCCCTCATCGGCGGCGCGTCGCGGCGTGGACTCCGTTCCGGAGGCCGCGCCGTTCGTGTTTTCGACCCCCGCCTCACGGAGCTTCGTATTCAGGATCCTCGGAATCGCGTGCGCGTGAATCGGCAGATCCGCATCTCGCCGGTTCGTGTCATCGCTCCCGACGGGGCGCAGCTCGGCATCATGGAAGTCGATGTCGCGCTGGCCCAGGCGCAGGAGCAGGGCCTCGACCTCGTCGAGGTGGCGCCGATGGCCCGGCCCCCGGTCGTCCGCATCATGGACTACGGGAAGTACAAGTTCGAGCAGGCCAAGCAGGCGCGCCAGGCGAAGAAGAAGCAGCACGTCATCCAGCTGAAGGAAGTGAAGTACCGCCCGATGATCGACGACCACGACTTCGAGACGAAGACGCGGCACGCGCGGCGGTTCCTGGAGGAGGGGAACAAGGTCAAGGTGACCCTGATGTTCCGCGGCAGGCAGATCGCGCATCCCGAGCTCGGGAAGCAGGTCGTCGACCGCGTCGCCGCCGAGCTCGCCGACATCGGCAAGGTCGAGAGCGACGCGAAGCTCGAAGGCAAGGCCATGACGATGATCCTGGCGCCGCGCTGAGCGGCGGCCAGCGGAGACTCCCGATGCCCAAGATGAAGAGCCACAGCGGCGCCGCGAAGCGGTTCCGCGTCACGGCCACCGGCAAGGTGCGCCGCTACAAGGCCAACAAGAGCCACATCCTCACCAAGAAGGCCTCCAAGCGGAAGCGCGGTCTTGGTCGTCCCACCACCCTCGAGCCGGGAGACGCGAAGCGCATGAAGCGCCTCATCCTGGCCCAGGGCAGCTGAGGGTAATCCGACATGCCTCGCGTAAAGAGCAACCCGGTCCGCCTGCGTCGCAAGAAGCAGATCATGAAGGCCGCGCGCGGCGCCTTCGGCGCGCGCAGCAAGCTGTGGAAGCCGGCCAAGGAGACCGTCGAGCGCGGCTGGCGCTACGCCTACCGCGACCGCAAGAACCGCAAGCGCGACTTCCGTCGCCTCTGGATCACGCGCATCAACGCCGCGGCGCGCCTGAGCGACATGAGCTACAGCGCGTTCATGGACGGCCTGCACAAGGCGGGCATCGAGATCGACCGCAAGGTCCTCGCCGACCTCGCCGTGCACGATCCGGCGGCGTTCGCCGCCCTCGCCGAGCAGGCGCGCGCCGCGCGTGCGCAGGCGGCGGCCGCGGCCTGAGCGCCCGGCTCCACGCTCCACGCCGCGCGGCGGCGGCGCGACCCCACGGTCCGCCGTCGCCGCGCGTCGCATTCCCCGCCTCTCCCCGCTCGCCGTGATCACCCTCGACGAGTTCCTCGCGCGTGCCGCCGCCCTCGAGGGCGACGGCCTCGCGCGCATCGCCGCCGCGGCCGACGCCGCCCAGCTCGACGAGGCCCGCGTCGCGCTCCTCGGTCGCAAGCAGGGAGCGCTGACCGCGCTCATGGCCGCGCTCCCCACGCTCCCGGCCGAGGCGCGCCGCGACGCCGGTGCGGCCGCCAACCGCGCCCGCGTCGCGCTCGAGCAGGCGCTCGACGCGCGCGCCGAGGCGGTCCGCGCCGCCACCGCCCCCGCGTGGCGCCCCGCCGACCTCTCGATGCCCGCGCGCGAGACGTGGCAGGGCGCGCTCCACCCCGTCACCCTCGTGATCGACGAGATCGCCGCGATCTTCCGCGAGCTCGGCTTCACGATCGCGCTCGGTCCCGAGGCCGAGACGGAGTGGTACAACTTCGGCGCCCTCAACTTCCCGCCGGACCACCCGGCGATGGAGCTGCACGACACGCTCTACCTCGGCGACGACACGCTGCTCCGCACCCACACCTCGCCGGTGCAGGTGCGCACGCTGCAGCGGGTGGCCCCGCCGGTGAAGGTCCTCATCCCGGGGACCGTCTACCGCCGCGACTTCTTCGACGCGACCCACGCCCCCGCCTTCGCGCAGGTCGAGGGGCTGGCCGTCGACGAGGGGATCTCGTTCGCCGACCTCAAGGCGACGCTCTCGGAGTTCGCGCGCCGCTTCTACGGCCGCTCCCGCCGCGTGCGCTTCGGCCCGAGCTACTTCCCGTTCGTCGAGCCGGGCGCCCAGATGGACGTCGAGGTCGACCTGCAGGACGGCAAGGGGCTCCGCTGGGTCGAGATCCTCGGCTGCGGCCTCGTGCACCCCAACGTGCTCGCCGCCGCCGGCCTCGATCCCGAGCGGTACACCGGCTGGGCCTTCGGCATGGGCCCCGCGCGCATCGCCATGTCGCGCTACGGCATCGCCGACATCCGCCTGCTCTACGACTCGGACGTCCGCGTCCTCTCCCAGTTCGCGCCCTGATGCCGATGACCCCCGACCGGCGGCGCGCCACCCGCGCCGCGTCCGTCGCCCGATGATCGTCTCGCACCGCTGGCTCAAGGCCTTCGTCCCGCACGAGCTGCCGGCCGAGGAGGTCGGCACGCTCCTCAGCCGCCACTGCGTCACGCTCGACGGCATCCGCGCCACGCGCACCGACCTCGCGCCGTTCGTCGTCGCGACCGTCGTGGAGCGCGCGCCGCATCCGGACAGCGATCGCCTCAGCATCACCAAGGTCGACGACGGGAGCGGCACGCTCCTCGACGTCGTCTGCGGCGCGCCCAACGTCACCGCGGGCGTCAAGTACCCGTTCATCCGCATCGGGCACACGATGCCCGACGGGCTCCGCATCGAGCGGCGCAAGATCCGCGGGCTCTGGAGCAACGGGATGCTCTGCTCGGCGAGGGAGCTCAAGCTCGGCTTCGAGAGCGACGGGATTCTCGCGCTCACGACCGACGCCGCTCCGGGCACCCCGCTGCTCGAGGTCCTCGAGGCGGGCGACGTGCAGCTCGACCTCGACGTCCTCCCGAACCGCCCCGACCTCCTCTGCCACCTCGGCGTCGCGCGCGAGGTGAGCGCGCTCACCGGCGTCGCGCTCCGCATGCCGGACGAGCTCCCGCTCCCGACGCTCCCGCCCGTCGTGCGCGGCGCGACCGAGGCGACGGCCGATGGCGTCACCGTGCGGATCATGCCGGACGGCGGGTGCCGCCGCTTCGTGGGCATCGTGATCCGCGGCGTGCGTGTCGGCCCGTCGCCCGATTGGCTGCGCGAGCGGCTCGAGTCGGTCGGCGCGCGGAGCCTCGGCAACGTCGTCGACGCCACGAACTACGGCACGCTCGCCCTCGCGCGCCCCACGCACGCCTTCGACCTCGCGACGCTCCGCGGCGCCACGATCGACGTGCGCGGTGCACGCGAGGGCGAGCGCCTCGTCACGCTCGACGGCGTCGAGCGCGCGCTCGTCGCCGGCGGCATCACCGTCTGCGACGCCGAGCGCCCGGTGGCCGTCGCCGGCGTCTTCGGCGGTGCGGAGACCGAGGTGCGCGACGCGACCGTCGACATCCTCCTCGAGGCCGCCGACTGGGACCCGCGCGCCGTGCGGCGCACGCGGCGCGCGCTCGGCCTCTCCACCGACGCGAGCTACCGCTTCGAGCGTGGCGTCGACGACGCCTTCACGCCGGTGGGGGCCGCGCACGTGGCGGGGCTGATCACCGCCGTCGCGGGCGGGACGATCACCGCCGTCATCGAGGTCGGCGAGGCGCCGCCGCCGCGGCCCGCGGTCACGCTGCGTCCGGCGCGGCTCGCGGCGCTCCTCGGCCAGGCGGTCGCGCGCGACGAGATCGTGCGGCGGCTCGAATCGCTCGGCTGCACGGTCGCCGACGCCGGCGAGGCGCTCTCGGTGACGCCGCCGTCGTGGCGCCACGACCTCTCGCTCGAGGTCGACCTCGTCGAGGAAGTCGCACGGCTCCGCGGCTTCGACGTACTCCCCGACGCGCTCACGCCGCAGCGGCCGAGCGCGGTCGCCGACGATCCGCTCGTCGTGCGATCGCGGCTGGTGCGCGACGCGGCGGTGGCGGCAGGGCTCCTCGAGACGAAGGCGATGCCCTTCACGGCGACGGGCGACACGTCGTCGCCGCGCGTGCGCAATCCGCTGGCCGAGGACGAGCCGTACCTGCGCGCGAGCGTCCTCGACACGCTCGCCCGTCGCGCCGAGTTCAACCTCGCGCGGATGCAGGGCGACGTCCGGCTCTTCGAGGTCGGGCACGTCTTCCTGCCGTCGGGCGGCCGCCTCCCGCGCGAGGAGCTGCGCGTCGGCGCGCTCGTCCTCGGCCGGCGGCGCCCGCCGCACTTCAGCGATTCCGAACCGACTCTCGTCGACGCGTTCGACGCGAAGGCGCTCGGGCTGCGCCTCGCGCGCGCGGCCTGGCCGGGCGCGTCGGTCGCGCTCGAGCCGGTGTCGGAGGGCGAGGTGCTCTGGCGCGTCCACGTCGACGGGCGCGACATCGGCGTGGTGACGCACGTGGCGCTCGACCGGCCGGTGTGGGCGGGCGAGGCGTTCGGCGTGGAGCTCGTGCTCGGCACGATCGCGTCGGACGACGTCGCGCCGCCGGGGGCGCACGCGCACGGGGCGGCGCTCGAGCGGCCGCCGGTCGCGCACCTGCAGGTGGTCACCCCGCCGACGACGCCGGCCGCCGAGATCGACCTCGCGCTGCTCGTCCCGGCGTCGGTGCCGGCGGCGCAGGTCGAAGCGCTCCTGCGTCGCGACGGTGGCGAACTCCTCGAGGCGGTGCACATCTTCGACGAGTACCGTGGCGAGGGGCTCCCGGCGGGAACCCGCAGCCTCGGCTGGCGCCTTCGCTTCCGGCATCCGGAGCGGACGCTCAAGGACAAGGAGCTCGACGGGCGACGGGCGAAGCTGGTCGCCTCCCTCCAGAAGGAACTGGGAGTGACGCTGCGTGGCTGACACTGGCGGGGTGCACGAGGCGGCCGGCACGGTGCTCGAGCTCGTGCGCGCGATCGGCGAGGAGCTCGCCGGCTTCCGGGCGCGCGCGCTCCGGGCCGAGGCGCGGGTGCGGGAGCTCGAGGCGGCGGGGGCCGAGGAGCCGCTGGCGCTCAAGACGCGCGTCGCCGAGCTCGAGCGCGAGAACGCGACGCTGCAGGCCCGGATCGTCGAGGCCGGGCAGCGGACCGAGGCGCTCCTCGACCGGGTGCGCTTCACCCGGCAGCAGGAAGAGGCGGGGGAGCCGCGATGACCGAGACGCTCAACCTCGTGAAGGTGCAGGTGGGGGGCGAGGAGGTGACGATCCGCTCCGAGCTCCCCCCCGAGCACGCGCTGGCGGTCGGGGCCTACGTCGACCAGGCGATCGGGCGGATCCGCGAGATGTCGCCGATGGTCGACGTGGGGAAGGCGGCGATCCTCGCGGCGCTGCAGATCGCCGACGAGCTCCTCCGGCAGCGCCGCGACGCCGACGCCGGCCTGGCGCTCCTGCGCGAGGCGCAGGGGGAGCTCAACCGGATGCTCCCGCCCGCGCGGCGCGTCGGCTGACCGACGCCCGTCAGGGGGTGCCCGACGCGCACGTCGGGCCGAGGCCGAGCGCTCGGTTGCTGGCCCCGTGCGCGCCGGGTAGGTTGCCGACGTCCCCCTGATGCGCGTAGGTGCAAGTCCGCGCCGGGGTTAGCCGAGTTCGGCCGCGCCCCGCCACGGTGGCCGCGCCCCTCGCCTGACACCCGCCGCGGTCTCGCGCCGTGCCGCGCGTCGTCGGCGCTTCCGGAACGCGGGGCCTCCCGCGCGGAGAGATAGATCGTGACAGGCAACGTGCTGCTCGCCGCGCTGGGCGCGGGGGCGTTGGTGCTGGCCGTGCTCGGCTTCGTGCTGGGGCGGCGACAGGGAGCGGCGGCGGAGGTGGCGCGGCAGGCCGCGGCCCGCGTGACCGGGGAGCAGGAGCGGACCCGCCTCGTGCAGGAAGGCGAGCGCGAGGCCGAGGCGCTGCGGAAGAGCGCCGTGCTCGCCGGCAAGGAGGAGCTGATGCAGCTCCGCGAGGCGTGGGAGCGCGAGTCGCGGTCCCGCAAGACGGAGCTCGCGAGCGAGGAGAAGCGGCTCGTCGAGCGCGAGACCTCGCTCGAGCGGCGGGCCGAGCAGCTCGAGCAGCGCGACCGGGACGTGGCGCGCCGCCAGAGCGAGCTCGGGCGCAAGGAGAAGCAGCTCGTCGACAAGTCGGCCGAGCTCGACCGCGCCCTCGCCGACGAGCGGGCGCGTCTCGAGTCGCTCGCCGGGCTCACGGCCCACGAGGCGAAGCAGGAGCTGATCCGGCGGCTCGAGGAGGAGGCACATGCCGACGCCGCGAACCGGATCCGGGAGATCCGCGAGTCGGCGCGGCGCAACGCCGAGCGCGAGGCGAAGAAGATCGTCGCGCTGGCGGTGCAGCGGATCGCGGCCGAGCACACGGCCGAGACGACCGTGTCGGCGGTGGCGCTCCCGAACGACGAGATGAAGGGGCGGATCATCGGGCGCGAGGGGCGGAACATCCGCGCCTTCGAGCTGGCGACCGGCGTCGACGTGATCATCGACGACACGCCCGACACGGTGGTCGTGAGCTGCTTCGACCCGGTGCGCCGCGAGGTCGGGCGGCTCGCCCTCGAGAAGCTGGTGAGCGACGGGCGCATCCACCCCGGGCGGATCGAGGAGGTCGTCGCCAAGGCCCGCAAGGAGGTCGACGCGGCGATCGTCGAAACCGGCGAGCGGGCGGCGTACGAGGTCGGCGTGGCCGGGCTCCACCCCGAGCTGATCAAGCTCATCGGCCGCATGAAGTGGCGCACGAGCTACGGGCAGAACATCCTCCAGCACAGCATGGAGGTCGCATGGCTCGCCGGGATCATGGCGGCGGAGCTCGGCCTCGACGTGGCGCTCGCCAAGCGCGGGGCGCTGCTGCACGACGTCGGCAAGGTGCTCACCCACGAGCACGAGGGGACGCACGTCCAGCTCGGCGTCGAGGTGGCGACGCGCTACGGCGAGAACCCGCTCGTGATCAACGCGATCGCCGCGCACCACGACGACGTCCCGCACGAGAGCGAGGTCAGCGTGCTCGTGCAGGCGGCCGACGCGATCTCGGGGTCGCGCCCCGGGGCGCGGCGCGAGGCGTTCGAGACCTACGTGAAGCGGCTCGAGGGGATCGAGAAGATCGCGTCGAGCTACCGCGGGGTCGAGAAGGTCTTCGCGATCCAGGCGGGGCGCGAGGTGCGCGTCGTCGTCACCCCCGACCAGGTCGACGACGTGCGGATGCAGTCGCTGACCGAGGAGATCGCGCGCCGCATCGAGGCCGAGCTCCAGTACCCCGGCCAGATCCGCGTCGTCGCGATCCGCGAGACGCGCGCGGTGGACTATGCCCGCTGAGCTGATGGACGGCCTCGCCGTCGCGCGCGCGGTGCGCGAGGACGTGGCGCGCGAGGTCCGCGACCTCGTCGCCCGGGGCGTCGTCCCCGGGCTCGCGGTGGTGCTCGTCGGCGAGGACCCGGCGAGCACCGTCTACGTGCGCAACAAGGGGAAGGCGTGCGAGGAGGCGGGGATGCGGTCGGTGACGATCCGCATGCCGGCGACGACGTCGCAGGCCGAACTGCTGGCGCAGGTCGACGCGCTCAACGCCGACCCGGCGATCCACGGCATCCTGGTGCAGATGCCGCTCCCGCCGCAGTGCTCGGCCGACGAGGTGATCCTCCGCATCCGCCCCGAGAAGGACGTCGACGGCTTCCACCCGATCAACGCGGGGAAGCTCCTCATCGGCGACCCGGAGGGGTTCGCGCCGTGCACCCCGGCCGGCGTGATGGAGCTGCTGCGCCGCTACGACGTGCCGACGCGCGGCGCCGAGGTGGTGGTGATCGGGCGGTCGAACATCGTCGGCAAGCCGATGGGGGCGCTCCTCGTGCAGCCCGGCGTCGACGCGACGGTGACGTGGTGCCACTCGCGCACGCGGGACCTCGCCGCGCACTGCCGCCGCGCCGACATCCTCGTCGCCGCGATCGGGAAGGCGCGCTTCGTGACGGCCGACATGGTGAAGCCCGGGGCGACGGTGGTCGACGTCGGGATCAACCGCGTCGAGGAGCCGCGCAGCAAGACGGGGTACGTGCTCGCCGGCGACGTCGATTTCGCGGCGGTCTCGCAGGTGGCGGGGCGCATCACGCCGGTCCCGGGGGGCGTCGGGCCGCTGACGATCGCGATGCTGCTGCGGAACACGCTGCGCGCCGCGCGCCGGGCCGCCGCGTGAGCGTGGCCGGGCCGTCGCTCTTCGGCGACGACGCGGTGCCCGCGGCCGCGCGCGAGGAGGCCAGGGCCGACGGCGCCACCGCCGCCGGCGCGCTCAGCGTGCACACCCTGACGCGCGCCGCCAAGTCGGTGCTCGAGGGGGGGATCCCGCCGCTCTGGATCCGCGGCGAGATCGTCGACTTCAAGGGGACGTACGCGAGCGGGCACTGGTACTTCACGCTCCGCGACGCGCAGGCGAAGATCCGCTGCGTGATGTGGAAGCCCGACGTGCAGCGCGTGCGCACGCGCCCGGAGGATGGGCTGCAGGTCACGGCGATGGGCCAGCTCTCGGTATACGCCGAGCGCGGCGAGATGCAGTTCGTCGTGAAGAAGCTGGGCGCCGAGGGCGACGGGCTGTGGCGCAAGCTGCTGCGCGAGACCTTCGAGCGGCTCAAGGCCGACGGACTCACCGACCCGGGGCGCAAGCGCCCGCTCCCGCTCGTCCCGCGCTGCATCGCGGTGATCACGAGCGCCGAGGGGGCGGTCTGGCACGACATCCAGGTCGTGTCGGCGTCGCGTTTCCCCGGCATCCCGCTCGTCCTCGTGCCGTCGCGCGTGCAGGGCGAGGGGACCGAGGAGGCGCTCGTCGCGGCGCTCGACCGCGTCGCCCGCTGGGGGGGCGCCGACGTCTGCATCATCGGGCGCGGCGGCGGCTCGCGCGACGAGCTCTGGGCGTTCAACGACGAGCGCGTGGCGCGCGCCGTCGCGGCGCTCCCGATCCCGGTGATCTCGGCCGTCGGCCACGAGACCGACACGTCGATCGTCGATCTCGTCGCCGACCACCGCGCCGCGACGCCGTCGCAGGCGGCCGAGATGGCCGTCCCCGACCGCGCCGCCCTCCTGGCCGATGCCGCGGCGCTCGGCCAGCGGCTCCGGCTCGCCGGGGCGCGCACGCTCCAGCGCCGCCGCGAGACGATCCGCGTCACCGGCGGGCGCTTCGCCGGCGCGGCGCGGCGACTGCGCGCCGTCGAGACGACGCGCCTCGAGCGCACGAAGGCGCTCATGGCCGCCGCGCTGCGCGCGCGGCTCGTCCGCGAGCGGGTGACGCTCGATGCCACGCTCCCCGCGATGACGGCGCGCATCGAGGCGCGCCTCGGTGCGGGGCGCACCGCGGTCGCCGAACTGGGGGCCGCGCTCCACGCGCTCTCGCCGTTGGCGACGCTCGACCGCGGCTTCACCGTGGCGCGCGACGCGGCGACCGGACGCGCGATCCCGAGCGCCGCCGACGTCGCCCCCGGGCAGGCGCTCGACCTCCTCTTCCGCGACGGCGCGGCGCGCGTGCGCGTCGAGGCCGCGCGGGCTGGCGATCCACTCCAGGCCGTGACAGCATTCCCTGATGGCTGAGTCGGCGATGACGTACGAGGCGGCGGTGCGCCGCCTTCAGGAGATCGTGGGCGCCCTCGAGGGCGACCGGCTGCCGCTCGCTGACGCCCTCGCGCTCTTCGAGGAGGGGGTGGGGCGCCTCCGCGACGCCGCCGGCGCGCTCGCCGAGGCCGAGGCGCGCGTCTCGCGCCTCATCGAGCAGGCCGACGGGACCTTCGCGCTGGGCGAGCCGCGTGGCTGAGATCGACCTCGCCTTCACGGCCGAGCGGCGCGCCGTCGCCGCGGCCCTCGAGACCTTCTGCACCCGGCACCTCGTCGACGCCCCCGGCCCGGTGGGCGAGGCGATCCGCTACTCGCTTCTGGGCGAAGGGAAGCGGCTGCGCGCGATCCTCGTCTTCGAGGCCTTCCGCGCGGCGGGCGGCATCGGTGACCCGGCCGAGCTGGCGGCGGCGGTCGAGGTGGTGCACGCCTACTCGCTCGTGCACGACGACCTCCCGTGCATGGACGACGACGACATGCGCCGAGGTCGCCCGACGACGCACATCGTCCACGGCGTGGCGGCGGCGACGGCGGCCGGGCTGGCGATGGTCCCGCTGGCGGCACGCACCGCCTTCGCGGGTGCCCGCGCCCTCGGCCTCTCGGAGGTCGAGGCGGCGGGCGTCGTCCGCGAGCTGATGGCGGCGGCCGGCGGGGCGGGGATGATCGGCGGGCAGCTCCTCGACCTCGAAGGGGAGGGGCGCCCGCTCGGCGTCCCCGACCTCGAGCGGATCCACCGCCTCAAGACCGGGGCGCTGATCACCGCGTCGGTGCGCCTCGGCGGCCTCGCGGCCCGCGCCGACGCCGCGCGCCTCGCGGCCTTCACCGAGTACGGCGACGCCATCGGCCTCGCCTTCCAGATCGCCGACGAC
>ERZ1066122.82-NODE-82-length-105884-cov-31.403519_pt1 | contig 105884 bp, 99 predicted proteins | sample MGYA00382769_ERZ1066122 | MGnify/ENA primary metagenome ERZ1066122 (study PRJEB33369, sample SAMEA5778352) | biofilm metagenome | biome: Industrial cooling water; feature: Water cooling tower basin; material: Biofilm | place: United Arab Emirates | collected...
TCATCCCGTTCCCGCGGATGATGCATCGCCTGCGGCCCTGAGCGCGGGTCCGCGTCTCTCGTCTTCGAACGGCCGTCGATCGTGCGCGATCGGCGGCCGTCCGCGCCTCGGGAGTGCGGCAACCGCGAGGAAGAAGCAGGAACTGCAGCAACTGCAGGAACCGCAGGAAGCACAGGACCTGCACGGCTGCGCTGCCGAGAGCGCCGCGGCGAAGGGGGGCCGGCATCCACGATCCGAGCCATCCGTGCCCGACACGCAACGTCCCTCGTCCCTCGGCGGCGTGGTCTCGGCGAGGGCGCGTGACCACCGACTGCCGTGACGCCCGCCGTTCGTGCACGGCCGAAGCAGCGCCTGCGGTTCCTGCTGTTCCTGCAGTTCCTGCCCTTTCCTCGCGGTTCAGCGGTGTGCGCGCCGCGCCGTCACCCCATGGGAAAGCCGACCGCCTGCCGGATCGACGTCGCCTGCCAGAGGTGCCGGCGCTCGTGCGCGAGGAGGAAGGCGAGCACGGAGTCGAGCGCGAGGCGCACGACCGGGAACTCGGGGAGGCGCACGCGGACGTGCGCGAGGTCGAGCCCGGCCGCGCGCTCGAGGCGGAGGCGGAAGGCCTCCTGCGTCGCGAGGTAGTCGGCGCGCAGTCGCTCCGGCCCGCGCTCGTCGAGCGGCGTCATCGACGCGAAGGTCTTCATGCGGAAGCGCGGCGGCGGCTCCATGCTCCAGACGAGGAGGCGACCGAGGAGCGTGCCGCGGAGCGGCGCGTCGCTGTACGCGCCGCGGGCGTGCGCCGCCTCGATCGCCGCGTCGAGGCGCGGCAGGTAGAGCCCCGTCGCACGCGCCATGTGGCCGCACACCTGCGCGAGCGACCACCCGCCGTCGGCCGGGCGCCACGCGAGCTGCGCGGCCGACAGCGGGTCGAGGAGCGCGCTCGCCGTCTCGCGATTGACCGTCGCCTCGCGCAGGAAGGGCGCCATCGTCGTCAGCTGCTGCGGCCCGTTCACCAGCGGCGCGCCGCCGGCGTGGAAGCGCGGCGCCGTCACGACGCGCCGGCCCCGCGCTCGGCCGCCTTCACCTCGTCCCACAACGCGTCGAGCTCCGCGAGCGTCGCCTCGCCGACCACCAGGCCACGCGCCTTCGCGAGCTTCTCGACCTCGCCGAAGCGCGCCGCGAACTTGAGGTTCGCGCGGTCGAGCGCGACCGCCGCGTGCGCCCCCGCCTTGCGGCACAGGTTCACGACCGCGAACAGGAGGTCGCCCAGCTCGCCCTCCAGCTTCGCCGCGTCGCCCGCGGCCACCTCGCGCGCGACCTCGTCGAGCTCCTCGCGCACCTTGGCCAGCGGCCCGTGCACGTCGTCCCAGTCGAAGCCGACGCCCGCCGCGCGGTCCTGCAGCCGGTGCGCGCGATGCAGGGCCGGCAGGTCGACCGGCAACCCGTCGGCGATCGAGTCGCGCACCTTCGCCTTCTGCCGCTCCCACGGCACCCGCTCCCCGTCGCCGTAGAGGTGCGGGTGGCGCCGCTTCATCTTGTCGACCAGCGCGAAGGCGACGTCGTGCAGGTCGAACGCGCCACGCTCCTCCGCGATCACGGCGTGGAAGACGACCTGCAGGAGGAGGTCGCCCAGCTCGCCCCGCAGCGCCGCGTCGTCGCCGGCCCGGAGCGCGTCGTCGACCTCGTGCGCCTCCTCGATCAGGTACGGGCGCAGCGACTGGTGGGTCTGCGCCGCGTCCCACTCGCAGCGGGCGCGCAGGTCGCGCATCAGGGCGAGGGTATCTTCAAGCGTGGCTTTGCCTTGCATCGTCTCTCCCCGGGCCGGTAGCTTTCGGGTCTCGTGACCCGCTCTTCCCCCGACGCCCCCGGTGCGGCGACCGCACGGCTCACCGTCCACCCGGGCGCCATCCGCGACAATTATCGCGCATTGGCGCGCCGGGCGTCGGTGCCCCTGCTCCCGATGGTGAAGGCCGACGCCTACGGCGTCGGTGCCGCGACCGTCGTGCGCACGCTCGCCCCCGAGCGGCCGCTCGCCTGGGGCGTCGCGACGGTGGCCGAAGGGGTGGCGCTGCGCGAGCTCGCCGCGACCGGACGGATCGTCGTCTTCACGCCGTCCCGCCCGGAGACCTTCGCCGCCGCACGGGCCGCGGGGCTCGAGCTCGTCCTCGAGGCCCCCGGCGACGTCGCGGCGTGGACGGCCCTCGGCGGCGCGTGGCACCTGCAGCTCGATACGGGGATGTCGCGCGCCGGGGTGCGCTGGGACGACGGGACGACGCTCGCGGCCTGTCTCGCGGCGGGCGCCGCGCCGGCGAGCGTCTTCACGCACTTCCACTCGGCCGACGTCGCCGACGACAGCATGGCCGTGCAGCTGGCGCGCTTCGAGCGCGTGCTCGCCGCGCTCCCCGCGCGCCCGGCCTGCGTGCACGTCGCCAACACGGCGGCGGTCGTGCGCGGCGCTCCCGGCCGCTGGGATTGCGCGCGCCCCGGCATCGGGCTCTACGGCGTCAATCCGTGGCGCGACGGCGACTGGACCCCCGCGTCGGTGGTGATGCTCGCCGCGCCCGTCATCGCACTCCGGACCGTGCACGCGGGCGACACGGTGAGCTACGGCGCGCGCTGGCGCGCCGACGGGGCACGCCGCATCGCGACGGTCGCCATCGGCTACGCCGACGGCCTGCCGCGCGTGGCGCACGAGGGGCTCGTGGCGCGCGTCGGGCGCACGCGCGCCCCCGTCGTCGGCGTCGTGACGATGGACATGACGATGCTCGACGTCACCGACGCGCCGTGTGCGATCGGCGACGAGGCGACCTTCGTCGGTGCGGGCGCGGCGACGATCGGCGAGCTCGCGGACGTCGCGCGGCGGTCGCCGTACGAGGTGCTCACGGGGCTGCACGCGCGCGCCGCGCGATCGGTCGCGGCGATTCCGGCCGAGGCGCCCGTCGCCGGGGTGGCCGCATGACGCGTCGTGCGGCGCTCGTCGTCCTCGACGGCGTCGGCTGCGGCGCGGCGCCCGACGCCGCGCACTACGGGGACGAGGGGAGCGACACGCTCCGCCACGTCCTCGCGGCCTCGCCCGCGTTGCGCCTGCCGCACCTCGAGGCGCTCGGCCTCGGGCTCGTCGGCGACGTGCCGCAGGTCGCCGCCGTCAGCGCGCCCGGCGGTGCGGTGACGACGTGCATCCCGCGCTCCGCCGGCAAGGACAGCACCACCGGGCACTGGGAGCTCTGCGGCGTGACGCTCGCGCGTCCGTTCCCCACGTACCCGAACGGCTTCCCCGCCGACGTCGTCGACGCCTTCGCGGCGGCGACTGGGCGTCCCGTGCTCGGCAACCGCGTCGCGAGCGGCACGGCGATCCTCGACGATCTGGCGGCCGAGCACGTGCGGACGGGGGCGTGGATCCTCTACACGTCGGCCGACTCGGTCTTCCAGGTCGCGGCGCACGAGGCGGTGGTTCCGCTCGACGAGCTGTACCGCGCGTGCGAGCGCGCGCGTGCGATGCTCGTGCCGCCGCACGACGTGTCGCGCGTCATCGCGCGCCCCTTCGTCGGCGCCGAGGGGCGTTGGACGCGCACCGCGAACCGGCGCGACTTCAGCCTCGCCCCGCCGGCGGCGTCGCTCCTCGACGCGCTCGCGGCCGCGGGCATCCCGCGCACCGGCGTGGGAAAGGTCGACGACCTCTTCGCGCGCCGCGCGATCGAGAGCGCACACACCGCCGGCAACGCCGAGGGGATCGCGCGCATCCGCGACTGGCTCGCGGGGGGCGGCGAGGGACTCCTCTTCGCCAACCTCGTCGACTTCGACCAGCTCTTCGGCCACCGCAACGACGTCGCCGGCTTCGCGGGGGCGCTCGCCGAATTCGACGCGGCGCTCCCGTCGCTCCTCGCCGCGCTCGGTCGCGACACGATCCTCGTGATCACCGCCGACCACGGGAACGACCCGACGACGCCGAGCACCGACCACGCGCGCGAGGTCGTCCCCGTGCTCGTCGCCGGCGAGGCGGTGCGCCCCGGGCGCATCGCGGATCGCGCGACCTTCGCCGACGTCGGCGCGACGCTCGCCGACTGGTTCGGGCTCGCGTGGCGCGGGGCGGGGACGAGCTTCCTCGCCGAGGTGACGCGATGAGCGCCGCGCCCGCCGGCGGCGCGCTCGAGGCGGCGGCGTTCGTCGCCATGGCGCGGGCCTACGCTCCCTACTCCCGCTTCCGCGTCGGGGCGGCGCTCGAGGGGGTCGACGGCTCGCTCCACCTGGGCTGCAACGTCGAGAACGCGTCGTTCCCCGCCGGGACCTGCGCGGAGCGCGTGGCGCTCGGCGCGGCGGTCGCGGCGGGGGTCCGCGGCTTCGCCCGGATTGTGATCGCGACCGAGGCGGCAACCCCGACGCCGCCCTGCGGTATCTGTCGGCAGGCGCTCGCGGAGTTCGCCCCCGCCCTCGAGGTCACCAGCGTGACCGCAGGCGGGGCGCGGGCCTCGTGGCGCCTCGACGCCCTCCTCCCGGACGCCTTCTCCCCGTCGCAGCTCGCGACGTCGGCGCCGGATCCCACTGCCTGATGTCCATGACGCGCGTCCTCACGCGCCTGGCCGCCCTCGCGGGCGTCCTCGCGCTCGCCGCCTGTGCGGAGAAGACCGACACCACGGCCGCCTGCCCGGCGCTGTGCGCCGACCCGACGCTCGCCCTGCGCGACACCGTCCTCGACGCGGTCGTCGCCGACACCTCGATGGGCGACTTCCCCGTCGCCGGCGCGATCCCCCCGGCGCTCGATCCGTACGTCGTGCTGGCCAACCGTCCCGACACCTCGGACGTGCGCCTCGCCGTGCGCTTCGACACGCTCCCCGTCACGCGGAGCGCGACCGACACCGCGCGCATCGACCGACTCCGCAACACCGCGCTCCTCCTCTTCGTCGACACCACCGTCTCGGTGCGCCCCGCCGGCGGCGCGACGATCGAGCTCTTCGACGTCGACACGTCCGCCACCAACGACTCGCTCCCCGACGTGGTGCGCCCGCTCTTCCGCGACGCGCGCCGCCTCGGGGCGCGCACCTTCACCCGCGCGCAGCTCGTCGACACGCTGCGGATCCCGATGAACGACGCCTTCGTCCTCGACCGGATCCAGCGCGGCGCGCGGCTTCGCGTCGGGGTGCGGGTGACCGCCGGGACGCAGTCGGTCTCGCTCCGCGTGCTCCGGCCCGGGGCGGCGTCGCGCGACTTCGTGCCGCGCGTCTTCCTCGACCCCTCGCCGGACTCGGTCGTGCGCGCGCGCACCGTCCTCCCCGCCTCGGGGACGCCGACCACCGGGAGCGCCGCCGCCTACCGTCACCAGCAGGTTGTCTTCCGCGGGACGGCGCCGCTCGGCGGCCCCACGACGCTCGACGTCGGCGGCCTCCCCGCGCAGCGCGCGCTGCTGCGCTTCGAGATCCCCCGCCGCTTCGTCGACAGCTCGACGATCGTCCGCGCGACGCTCGACCTCGTGCAGCGCCCGCGTCGCGATGTCCCCGGCGCGCGCGACTCGGTGAACGTGCGCGCGCGTCTCGTCACCGCCGGGCGCGCGATCACCGACGTGCGCACGCAGCTCACGCTGCTCAACCCGACGCTCGAGGGGACGACGACCTTCCCGCCGGTCACGATCATCCCGGCCGACAGCGGGCTGCGCACCTTCGACCTCCGGCAGCTCCTCGCCGCGTGGAACGCACGCGCCGACACGCTCGCCCCCACCTCGCTCGTGCTCGTCAGCGACAGCGAGAACGGCTTCGAGCTCCCGGTCGCGTTCTGGTCGCGCGAGGCGCCGCAGGCGTCGCTGCGCCCGCGCCTCCGCCTCACCTACACGCCGCGCCGCCCCTCGGTCCTGCCATGAGCCGCTCCCTCCTCCGTCCCGCCGTCGCCGCGCTGCTCGTCGCGGCCGTCGCGCCGGCCGCGCTCGCCGCACAGGGCTCGATCTCCGGGCAGGGCTTCGGCTACCCGACCGGGCAGCTCACCGTGCGCGCGCAGTCCACCGGCGGCGCCTTCGCCGAATCCGATCCGGCGGCACCGGTCAACCCGGCGGCGCTCTTCGGATGGATCGTCATGGGGGCCTCGGCGCAGTACACGCCCGAGCTCCGCACGACGACCGCCGACGCGCGCTCGGTGCGTGCCACGCTCCCGCGCTTCCCCGTCTTCTCGTTCGGCCTGCCGATCGGGCAGAAGTTCTTCCTCGGCATCTCGGCCGCGTCGCTCCTCGAGCGCAACTTCTTCGCGCAGACCTCGGGGACGCAGGAGATCCGCGGCGAGACGGTGTCGTCGTTCACGACGAACAACGTGCGCGGGAACATGTCCGACCTGCGCTTCGCGCTCGCCTACCAGCCCGCGTCCTGGCTCCGCGTCGGCGGCGCCTGGCACTTCATCGGCGGCGAGAACCGCGTCGCGATCCAGCGCCGCTTCACGCGGCCGATCCCGCTCCCCGACGGCACCTCGGGCATCGACTCGACCACCTACGGCTCGATCTCCGAGCGCACGGAGCTCGGCTTCTCGGGCCAGGCCTACTCGCTCGGCATCGACGTGCGCACGCTCCCGGGGCTCTTCGTCTCGGCGTCGATCCGGCGCGGCTTCACGCTGCAGACCGAGGTGGGGCGGCTCGTCCCGTCGAGCGCCGAGGTCCCCGGACGCACGGGGATCTCGGTGCGCTACGAGGGGCTCCCCGGCGCGCGCCTGGCGGCCCGCTACGAGACGGTGAGCTGGTCGGACATGGCCGCCCTCGGCAGCGGCAACACGGCGACCTTCGACACGCGCGAGCTGGGGGCCGGCGTGGAGCTCAACGGGCCGCAGATCCAGAAGGTCGCCTCCGAGGTCCGCTTCGGGTGGCGCACGCGGCAGCTCCCGTTCGGCGTCGGCGGCGTGCGTCCCGACGAGACGGGGATCGGCGGCGGGATCGGGCTCCCGCTCGCGCGCGGGCGCTACATCGTCGACCTCGGCGCCGAGCGGCTGACCCGCTCCGTGCCGGGGCTCGCCGGCGTGCGCGAGCGCGCGTGGGTGCTCGCCTTCGGCGTGCGCGTCCGCCCCTGAGCGCGGGCGGCGGCATGCGCGTCCACGTCGCGACGATCGGCTGCCGCGCCAACCAGTACGACAGCGAAACGGTCGCGGCGATGGTCGCGGCCGCGGGCGGGACGGTGGTGCCCTCGCCCGAGGGGGCGGACGTCGTCGTCGTCAACTCGTGCGCCGTCACGGCCGAGGCGGAAGCCGACCTGCGGCGCACGGTGCGCCGCGTGGCGCGCACGGCGCCGGGGGCACGCACGGTGGTGATCGGGTGCGCGAGCGCGCGCGATCCCGAGGGCGTGCGTGCACTGCCGACGGTGAGCCACGCGCTCGCCGGCTTCGACGCCGCGGCCGTGGGCGCCGCGCTCGCGCTGCCCGCGGCGGCGTGGCAGGTCGCGGCGCACCGGCAGGGTGGGGCCCGCGCGCTCCTGCGCGTGCAGGACGGCTGCGACCAGCACTGCACGTTCTGCGCGACGGTGCTCGCGCGCGGGGCCCAGCGCTCGCGCCCCGTCGCGGCGCTCGTCGACGAGGCGACGCGGCTCGCGGCGCACCATCCCGAGATCGTGCTCACCGGGATCCACGTCGGCACGTACGGCACCGACATCGGCGAGACGCTCGCCTCGCTCGTGGCGGCGCTGGTGGCGCGCGTCCCCGCGGTGCGCTTCCGGCTCGCGAGCGTCGAGGCGACGGAGCTCGACGACGCGCTCGTCGCGCTGATGGCCGAGCGCCCGGACCGGCTCGCGCCGTTCCTCCACGCACCGTTGCAGAGCGGGAGCGACGCGGTGCTGCGGCGCATGGCACGGCACTGGTACACCGCGGCCACGTACGCACGCGCGGTCGAGCGGCTCGCGGCGCGCGTGCCGGTGCTCGGCCTCGGCGCCGACGTGATCGTCGGCTTCCCCGGCGAGCGCGACGAGGACCACGCGGCGACCGTCGCCCTCGTGCGCGCGCTCCCGTTCACGCAGCTCCACGTCTTCCCGTGGTCGCCGCGCCCGGGGACCGCCGCGCCGCGGCTGGGGCCCCCACCGCCGGATGCGGTGGTGCGCGCACGGGCCGCGGAGCTCCGCGCACTGGGCGAGGCGAAGGGCGCCGCGCACCGGCGGGCGCGGGACGGCGGGCGCGCCGACCTCGTGATCGTCGGCCGCGAGGGCGGGGACCGGACCGGGCTCTCGGAGGATTACCTTTCCGTCGAGCTCCCCGTCCCCACGCCCCCGCGCGCGACCCGGCACCGGGCGACGCTCGCCTGCCGCGACGACGACGGCCGCGCCACGCTCCTGGCGCGCCTCGACGCCTGACTCCCGAGCCCCGCCATGCTGTCCCGTCCGACCGTCTTCATCGAGACCTACGGCTGCCAGATGAACGTCAGCGACTCCGAGCTGATGCTCGGCCGCCTCGCCGACGCCGGCTACGTCGCCGTCGACTCGCCCGTGGGCGCGGACGTGATCCTGCTCAACACCTGCGCGATCCGCGACCACGCCGAGCAGCGCGTGATCGGGCGGCTGGGCGAGCTGCGGCGCGACATGAAGCCCGACACCGTCGTGGGCGTCACCGGGTGCATGGCGCAGCGACTCGGGCCCCGCCTCCTCGAGCAGGCGAGGCACGTCTCGCTCGTGATCGGCCCCGACGGCTACCGCGCCCTCCCCGAGCTCGTCGAGGGGGCGCGGCAGGGGAAGCGGATGGCGGCGACCGACTTCGACCTCGAGGAGCACTACGAGGACTTCACGCCGCGCCGCTTCGACAAGGTGAAGGCCTGGATCCCCGTGCAGCGCGGCTGCGACTACAAGTGCACCTACTGCATCGTGCCGACGACGCGCGGCCCCGAGCGGAGCCGGCGCCTCGCCGACGTGGTGCGCGAGGTCGAGCAGGTGGTCGCCGACGGCATGACCGAGATCGTCCTCCTCGGCCAGACGGTCAACAGCTGGTTCGACGGCGCGCACGACTTCGGCGACCTGCTGCGCGCGGTCGGCGCCGTCGACGGGATCCGCCGCGTCCGCTTCACGAGCCCGCACCCCAACGACTTCACCGAGCGCGTGATCGCCGCGATGGCCGAGACGCCGACGGTGTGCGAGCACGTCCACCTGCCGATGCAGAGCGGGAGCACGCGCACGCTCAAGCGCATGCTGCGCCGCTACACGCGCGAGGGCTACCTCGAGTGCGTGGCACGCATGCGCGCGGCGATCCCGTCGCTCGCGCTGACGACCGACATCATCGTCGGCTTCCCCGGCGAGAGCGACGCCGACTTCGAGGAGACGCTCTCGGCGGTGCGCGAGGTCGGCTTCATGGACGCCTTCACCTTCAAGTTCTCCCCGCGCGAGGGGACGCCGGCCACGCGCATGCCCGCGAGCGACACCATCCCCGACGAGGTGGCGAGCGAGCGCCTCGACCGGCTGGTGGCGACCGTGCGCGGCATCGCGCGCGCGCAGAACCTGCAGCGGCTGGGCGAGACGGTCGAGGTGCTGATCGAGAAGCCGGCGAAGCGCGGCGAGCTGCTGCAGGGGCGGACGCGCGACTTCCGGACGGTGCTCGTGCCCGGCGACGCGTCGCTCGTCGGGAGCTACATGACGGTGCAGCTCACCGGCACCACGGGCGCCACGTTCACCGGCGCTCCCGTCGCCAGGCGCCAGCCGCTCGCGATGGTCGGGTGATCGTGCGGCGGCGGGCATCGCCGCTCACCCCAGGGGCACGGAGGGGGACGGTGCATGATGGAGCACCGTCTCCCTCCGCGCCTCTGCGGTGAATCGCGATGCTCGCCGTGCGGGCGATCGCCGATGCACACGCACCGAACGATGACGTGATCACATCGAGGCCGCTGGAGCGCTGAGCGGCGCGCCGCGACGTTGCCGGCATGCCGCTCGTCGTCGCGCTCGTGATCGTCTCGCTCTTGGGGCACGCCGTCGGGGCGGCGGGGGCCGGGGCGTGGCTCGGTGCGGCGGTGGTGGGCGCGGTGGCGTGGGCGATGCGCGGGCGCGGCGTCGGGGTGGTCGCCGCGCTCGTGGTCGTCGCCGGGGCGGGTGCGGTGCGCGCGAGCGCCGACCGCTGGCGCGACGCGGCCTGCGCGCGCGCGCTGCGCGATCCGTCGGCGCCGCTCGTGGTGGAGGTGGTGCCCGAGGTCGACGCGCGCCCCGGCGATCGCGTCCCCGGGCGTGTCCGCCTCCCGTGGTGCGCCCTTCCCGTGTCCATCCGGGCGCGCGTCGCCGTCACCGGCGGGCTCGCGTACACGGCACGCACACCGCTGGCCGAGGGGACGCGCCGGCTCGTCGCCGAGCTAAGGGAGCCGCGCGGCGTCGCACGCTCGCACGACGCGCTCGCCCGCTGGCGCGCCGCCGCGGCGCGCCGCATCGACGAACGCTTCGGCGCCGACGCCCCCCTCGTGCGCGCGCTGGTCGTCGCCGACGTCCACGACCTCGACGACGCCATGCGCACCCGCTGGGCCCGCGCGGGGCTCGTGCACGCACTCTCGGTCTCGGGGCTGCACGTGGGGATCGTCGCGTCCGCGCTCGAACTCGTGGCCAGGGCGGCGCGACTTCCCGCGGCCCGCGCGTCATTCGCGGCGGCGGCGGGCGTCCTCGCGTACGTGGCGCTGATCGGCTTCCCGGCGCCGGCGGTGCGCGCGGGCGTGATGTTCGCCGTCGCCGCGGGCGCGAAGGCGCGGCAGCGACCGACGTCCGCGTGGGCCGTCATCGCCCTCGGCGGCTGGCTCCCCGTGCTCGTCGATCCGGCGGTGCCGCTCGACCTCGGCTGGCAGCTCTCCGTGGGCGGGATCGCGGTGCTGCAGTGCGCGGGGACGGCCTGCCAGCGCCTCGGCCTCGAGGGCGGCGCCTGGCGCACGAAGCTCTCGCGCGAGCTCCTCACCGGCGTCCTCGCGTCGGCCGCGAGCGCGCCGCTCGTCGCGTGGCACATGGGGCTCGTGAGCCTCGTGGCGCCGCTGGCCAACATCGCCGCGGCGCCGCTCTTCACCGTCCTCCAGCCGACGCTCTTCCTCGCACTCCTCCTCGATCCCGTGGCGCCCGCCGCGCGCCTCGTCGCCGCGGCGGCGGTTCCCGTGCTCCGCGCGCTCGACGGCGTCGCCGCGGTCGCCGCCCGCCCGCGCTGGGCGGCAGTCGAGGTCGCCCCGTCGTTCGCCGCCGCGGTGCTCGCCGGCGTCGTCGTCGCCGCCGGGCTCGCGGCGGTGGTACGTCGCCACGCCGGACCCCCGCTCGCCGTCGCCGCGGGCGCGACGGCGATGCTCGTCTGGCTCCCGCTCCTGCCGCCGCTTCCCGGCCTCGGGGCGGCCCGTCCCGGCGCGCTCGAACTGCACGTGCTCGACGTGGGGCAGGGCGACGCGCTCGCGCTGCGCACCCCGGCAGGGCGTTGGGTGCTCGTCGACGCGGGGCCGGGCCCTCCCATCGCCCCCGACGCCGGGCGACGCGTCGTCCTCCCGCACGTCCGTCGTATCGGTGGCGACGTGGCGGCGCTCGTCCTCACCCACGCCGACCTCGATCACGTCGGGGGCGCCCCGTCGCTGCTCGCGGCGCTCGAACCCGATCGGCTCGTCGAGCCCGGCTTCCTCGCCGCGAGCGGACCGTACGCCGCCGTGCTCGACAGCGCGCGGGCGCACGGCGTCCGCTGGGAGCGCGCCCGCCCGGGGCTCGCGCTCGACCTCGACGGCGTGCGGCTCCGCGTCCTCGCCCCCGATTCGGCGTGGGTCGCCTCGCAGCGCGGCCCCAACGACGCGAGCACGATCCTCCGCGTCGAGTACGGGGAACACGCGTTCCTCCTCGTCGGCGACGCCGAGGCGGGGCAGGAGCGCGAACTGCTCGCGTCGCTCCCGCCCGGGGCGCTCCGCGCCGACGTCCTCAAGCTCGGCCACCACGGCTCGCGCACCAGCACGACCGTCCCCTTCCTCGACGCCGTGCGTCCGCGCCTTGCACTCGTCTCGGTCGGGCGCGGCAACCGCTACGGCCACCCGTCGCCGTCGGTGCTCGCCGCACTGGCCGCGCGGGGCGTCCCGGTGTTCCGTACCGATGTCTCCGGCGCGCTCGTCGTCCGCACCGACGGGCGCGCGCTCACCGTCACGCACGCCGCCGGCACATGGTCCCTCCCGTCGTCCGCCCACGCCGTCGCGGCCCGTGGTGGCGCCTCGTCGGGGCGCTGATCGGCGAGCCGGTGGCGCTCCCCGATCCGCTCGCGCGGCGTTTCCCCGAGCTGCGCGCGGTGCGCTGGCGGGTCGGCGGGCTGCCGCCGCGCGTGGGCGGCTGGTGCCTCGGCCGCGCCACGGTAACCGGCATCACGCTCGGACGCACGGTCTTCCTCGCGCCGGGGGCCGAGTGGGAGCCGGCGCTGCTGTTGCACGAGCTTCGACACGTCGAACAGTTTTCGGCCGTGCGGGCCTTCCCCCTGCGCTACGTGCTCGAGTCGCTGCGGCGCGGCTACCGCGCCAACCGCTTCGAGCGCGACGCCGACGCCTTCGCCGCGGCCCGCCTCCGGGCGGCCCCGGCCGATCCTCCCCCCTCACCGGGCTGGTGACCGTGGTCCACAACACCCCCGTCTCCGTCGTCACGATCGACCGCTTCATCATCGAGCAGGAGCGCCTCTATCCCGACGCGAGCGGCGAGCTCTCGGGCGTGCTCTACGACATCGCGCTGGCGGCGAAGATGATCGCCAACAAGGTGCGCATGGCGGGCCTCGTCGACATCCTCGGCTCGGCGGAGCAGGAGAACGTGCAGGGCGAGACGCAGCAGAAGCTCGACGTCATCGCCAACGACATCATGATCAAGGCGATGGACCACGGGGGGCGGCTCTGCGCGATGGCGTCGGAGGAGGAGCCCGACATCATCCCGATCCCCGACGGCTTCCGCTGCGGCAAGTACTGCCTGATGTTCGACCCGCTCGACGGCTCGTCGAACATCGACGTCAACGTCCCCGTCGGCACCATCTTCAGCGTCGTGCGCAAGGTCACGCGCGGCGCGCACGGCGAGCTCGAGGACTTCCTGCAGCCGGGCCGGCGCCAGGTCGCCGCGGGCTACATCATCTACGGCTCGAGCACGATGATGGTCTACACGACGGGGCAGGGCGTGCACGGCTTCACCCTCGACCCGTCGATCGGCGAGTTCCTGCTCAGCCACCCGAACATCCGCACCCCGGAGCGCGGCAAGTTCCTGTCGGTCAACGACTCGTACGAGCAGCACTGGGAGGAACCGGTGCGCGCGCTCATGCGCCGCTACCGCGGCCTCGACGGGGTGCAGAAGGCGATGAACGTGCGCTACGTCGGCTCGCTCGTCGCCGACTTCCACCGCAACCTCCTGGGCGGCGGGATCTTCGTCTATCCGGCCAACGCGAAGAGCCCGCGAGGCAAGCTCCGGCTCCTCTACGAGGCGAACCCGCTCGCCTTCATCTGCGAGCAGGCCGGCGGCGCGGCGACCGACGGCGTGAACCGGATCCTCGACATCATGCCGACCGAGCTCCACCAGCGCACGCCGCTCTTCATGGGGAGCAAGGGCGACGTCGAGACCGCCCACGACATGCTCATGCCCGCGGCGGCCGGGGTCGGCGCGTGACCGCTGGCGCCGACCGGGCGGCGGCGCGCGACGGCGCGCGCACGTCGCCCTCGGGGATCGACGTCGCGCTCGCCTATCGCGCCGACGACGTCGCGCCGGGGCTCGCCGAGCGCCTGGGGGAACCCGGGCGCTTCCCGTTCACGCGCGGCGTGCAGCCGACCATGTACCGCGGCCGCCTCTGGACGATGCGCCAGTACGCCGGCTTCGGCACCGCGACCGAGACCAACGCGCGCTTCAAGCTCCTCCTCGGGGCGGGGCAGACGGGGCTCAGCACCGCCTTCGACCTCCCCACGCAGATGGGGATCGACTCCGACGACCCGCGCGCCCTGGGCGAGGTCGGGCGCGTGGGCGTCGCGATCGACACCGTCGAGGACATGCACGCGCTCCTCGCCGACCTCCCGCTCGACGCCGTCAGCACGAGCATGACGATCAACGCCACGGCGAGCACGCTGCTGGCGATGTACGTCGTCGTGGCCGAGGAGCGCGGCATCCCGCGCGCGGCGCTGAGCGGGACGATCCAGAACGACATCCTCAAGGAGTACATCGCGCGCGGGACGTACGTGTACCCGCCCGCCCCCTCGCTCGCGCTCGTGGCCGAGACGTTCCGCTTCTGCGCCACTGAGGTACCGCGCTGGAACGCGATCAGCATCAGCGGCTACCACATCCGCGAGGCCGGCGCGACCGCGGTGCAGGAGCTGGCCTTCACCTTCGCGAACGCGATGGCGTACGTGCGGCAGGCGGTGGACGCGGGGCTCGACGTCGACGCCTTCGCCGGCTCGCTGTCCTTCTTCTTCGCCTGCCACAACGACCTCTTCGAGGAGGTCGCCAAGTTCCGCGCGGCGCGGCGCATCTGGGCGCGGCTCATGCGGGAGCGCTTCGGCGCGAGCGACGCGAGCTGCCGCCTCCGCTTCCACACGCAGACCGGCGGCGTCACGCTCACCGCGCAGCAGCCGCTCAACAACGTCGTCCGCGTGACGGTGCAGGCGCTCGCCGCGGCCCTCGGCGGGACGCAGTCGCTCCACACCAACGGCTACGACGAGGCCCTCGCCCTCCCCACGGCCGAGGCGGCGACGCTCGCCCTCCGCACGCAGCAGATCGTCGCGTACGAGAGCGGCGTGGCGCAGACGGTCGACCCGCTCGCGGGGTCGTACTACGTCGAGTCGCTCACCGACGAGCTGGAGCGGCGCGCGCTCGAGCTGCTCGCGCGGGTCGACGAGATGGGCGGCTCGGTCGAGGCGATCTCGCGCGGCTTCTTCCAGGACGAGATCGGCCGGAGCGCCTACGAGTTCCAGATGCGCGTCGAGGCGGGGGAGACGGTGATCGTCGGCGTCAATCGCTTCGCCGACGGCGAGGAGCCGCCGATCATCCCCGCCCCCGACTACTCGGCGCTCGAGCGTGAGCAGAAGGGGCGGCTCGCGCAGGTGCGCGCGACGCGCGACGGAGCGGCGGTCGAGCGCGCGCTGGCGGCGGTGCGGACCACGGCGGCCGGCTACCTCCCCGGCGCGTCGTCGCGCGCGCCGCTCATGCCGGCGATCATCGATGCCGTGCGCGCGCGGGCGAGCGTCGGCGAGATCAGCGCGACGCTCGAGCAGGCGTGGGGGAAGTACACGCCGCGCTGACCGAGTCCCGCCCGGCGATCAGTGCGCCGGGCGGGTGAAGGCGTCGAACGCCGCGTCGCCCCGCACCCGCGCGAAGAGCGGGTCGCTCCAGGTCGTCGCATCGCGGCCGTAGCCGCGCGCGTGCGCCGATCGCAGCGCCGCCACCGTGGCCGGCGCGTCGCCGCGGGCCGCCGCGACGGCGGCCTCCCAGAACGGCACGTCACCGTACGCGAGCGCCCGCGCCGCGGGCGAGCGCGCGGCATCGAGCGCACGGAGCCTCGCGAGCGCCCGTGCCGCGGCGGGCGCGTCGCCCGTCATCGTCGCCGCGACGGCCGACAGGCCGATGCGATCGGGCGTGTCGCCGAGCACCGGCGCGAGCGCCTCGAGCGTGTCGGCCGCGGCGCGCGCCGCGCCGGTCGCGACGAGCCAGCGTGCGTGCCGCCAGCGACTCGACGGCGTGCGCTGGGCGCCGTCGAGCGCCGCCCACGCCGCCGAGGTGCGCGCACCGAGCGATCCACCGCAGGGGAGGGCACGCGCCGCGCACTCGATGGCGGCCGCCTCGACGAGCGCCGCCGCGAGGGCGGGGGACGACGCGCCGCGCGCCGCCACCAGCGTGTCGAGCGCGGCGACGTCGCCCAGCGCCCCCAGCGCGCGCGCGAGCGCGAGCGCCGGCCCCGGGCGGTCGGGGTAGCGACGCATCGCCTCGCGCGCCGCCTCGCGCGCGCCCGTGTGGTCGCCCAGCATCTGCAGGGCGATCGTCAGCTCGCGCCAGTACGGCTCCCATCCGCGCAGCTCGCCGCGCTCGGGGCCGAGCGCCCGCAGGACGCGCACCGCCTCGTCCGCGCGCCCCAGCCGCCGCGCCGACTCGGCCACCATGTACTCGCCGATCGTCCCCGGCGCCACGCGCGCCTGCGCGAGCGAGGCCCGGTAGGTCGCCTCGATGTCGCCGCGCAGCATCGCGCCGATCATGTCGAGCGTCCCGCGCTCGAGCGGGCCGAGGCGGTCGCGCGCGGGCTCGAGGGTGCGCACGAGCGCGGCGGCGTCGTCGCCACGGTCGAGGTTCGCGAGCGCGATCGCGGCGGCGATGCGCGGCATCGGCCACGCCGTGTCCCGCGACGCGGCGCGCCGGAAGCGCGCGAGGGCCCCCGCGGCGTCGCCCTGCACGAACACCGCCAACCCGTCGACGTAGTCGCGGTAGCCGTCGTACGACGGCGGGGCGATCGCGCGGCGCAGGTGCGTCACCGTGTCCGCGACCGGCGCGATCGTCGCCATGACCCGCGTGCGCAGCCGGTCGACGCCCGCGATGGCGCTGTCGCGCGGGACGCTGACCGTCTCCGCCGGGCGCAGGAGCGCGCCCGTCCGCGCGTCGCTCACCTGCGCCTGCAGGTGCAGGGTGCCGCCGGTCACGTACGCCGCCCCGCGCACCACGATCGTCGCCCCGACGTCGGCAACGAGCCGCGCCTGCCACGCGGCATCGTCGGCGCTGTCGGCCGGCGCGTCGCCGAGGGCGCGTCGCGCGGCCGCCTGCGCCTGCACCGGGACCACGGTCAGGCCGTCGATGCGCGAGAGCCCCTCGACGATCCAGTCCGCGGCCATCATGCCGAGTGCGTCGAGGCCGCCATCGCCGGTGCGGTTGGCGAGCGGGACGACGAGGACGCGTCGCCCCGCGTCGTCCACGCGTGCGGCCGTCGCCTCCGGGCGGGCGTCCCCGTCGTCACGACGCGGGAGGAGCGTCGCCCCCGCCGCGAGCGTCGCCACCGCCAGCGTCGCGAACACCAGCGTGCGTCGGCCGGCGCGCCGCTCGCGCACGGCCGTACCGTCGGGGGGTGACGGCGGCGCGGCGCGTGCGCCTGCGACGGCGGAGGCGACCGCCACGGGTTCGAGGACCGCCGCCGTGGCGTCCGCACGGTCGACGGCCGCGACGCGCATGCCCCCCGCGATCGCCCGCGCCGCGGCGAGGTCCGATGCGGGCGGCACCGACCCACCGACCGGGGCGACGAGCGGTGCGCGCAGCTCCGCGAGGAGCGCCGCGGTCGCATCCGATGGCGCGAGACCCAGCTCGGCCTCGAGCCGGGCGGCGAATTCGTCGAGACGGACGACGGCGGTGGCGCGGTCGCCCGCCCCCGAGAGCACGCGCGCGACGCGCTGCGCCGCGCGCTCGTCGAGCGGCGCGAGCGCCGCCGCCCGATCCGCGAAGCCGAGCGCTTCGCCCGCGTCGCCCCGGGCAAGGGCCTCCTCCGCGAGCGCACCGGCGAGCGTCGCGGCCTCGCGACGGACCGCCTCCCGATGCCGTGCCGCCCACGCGTCGAACTGCGGCGCGTCGTCGACGTGCAGCGCCGCGAGGAAGTCGCCACGGACCAGCGCCAGCGCCTCGGCGCGTCGCGCGGGGACCGTGCAGGTGGCCCGGAAGGTGACCACATCGGTGCGGACGACGGCCGGATCCACCCCGACCTCCTCGTCGCCGCGGCTACGGAGCGCCTCGTCCCCGAGCGCCCGCCGCAGGAACTGCAGCGCCTGACGCAGGGAGGCCCGCGCGCGCGATTCGTCCGACTCGGGCCAGAAGACCGGCAGGAGGGCGTCGCGGCGCACGTAGCCGCCCGGGGCCTCGACCGCGAGGTAGGCGAGGAGCGCGAGTCGCTTCGGCTGCACCAGCACCGTGCCGAGCGACCCCCGCACGGGGTGCACCAGGTCGACGGCGCCGAGCGTGGTGAGTTCGAACATGCGGCCGAAGGGCGGAGCGGATGCGCGCGAGCGGCGCGCGGCGTGATCGGGACCGGTGCGCGGCCCCTCCGAACCCCGGATCACGCCCGGATCACGGTCGGTTCACCGCCCCCGCCGAGGTTCGCCGCGAAGTCTCGCCCGGCGATCGCCGCGGCGACAAGCCGCCGGCGGACGCCGCGCGACACCACCTCGGTCCCGGACCGGTCATGTCCCGCCCCCATCTCGCCCTCGCCATGCTGGCCACCCTCCTGTCCTCGGTCGCCGGCGCGCAGTCGTCACCCCGAGCCGCGTCCATTCCCACCGCGGCCGACGTCGAGGCCGAGGCGAAGGCGCACGGCCTGGTCGCGATCGCCTTCCCCGAAGCTGATCCCGGGATCCCGGCCTACGCACGCCTCGCGCCTGCCGCCGGCCAGCTGTACCGCGACGGCGACTGGGTGATGATCGCGTTCTACCGCGACCCGGCGCGCATCCCGCCGCCGTTCAACCTGCTGCAGGAGTTCGACTTCCCTGGCCCCGACGGCGCCGGCGCCTTCGCCGCGCCGCTCCGGATTCGCGGCCGTCTCCTGCTCGAGCCCGGTGCTGGTCCCGGGACCTTCCCGAAGGCGGCGATCGCCACGGGTGATGCGGTCCCCGTCTGGTTCGTGCGATGGTCGGCGCTGGCACCGGCGATCCGCGACAACGTGCTGACGATCGGTGAGCTGCGCGGACTCGCGCCGCTCATGGGCACCGCCACGCACTTCAGCGAACTGCTGCGGCCACGCGCCGGCGAGCAGCTCGTCGTCATCGAGGCGCGAGGTACGCTCGCCGACGGACGTCGCTTCGACGCCTCCGTGGTGCACCGGCACGACGCGCCGGCGCGCACCAGGATCGCGATCCGCTGAGCCGAGCGACCACGCCTCCTCACCGGCGACGGTCGCGGCCCGCGGTCCGCCCGACGCCCTCGCGCCCCACCGCGCACTTCACGGAGCCATGCCCATGCGCCCGATCGTTCCGCTCGTCTCCCTCGCCCTCGTCGTCGCGGCCTGTCACGGCGACGGACCCACCGTCGCCGCCCAGGCCGACGTCGCAGCACGCGCCGACGTAGCCGAGGCGGCGACCGCGAAGCTGGTGAAGCGACGGTTCCCGTCCGAGGACCCCGGGATCCCGATCTACATGCGCCTCACCACGACGCTGAACCAGATCTTCCGCGACGGCGAGTGGGTCGTCATCCCGATCTATCGCGACCCGGCGGCGATCCCGCCGTCGTTCAACCTCCTCACGTACTTCGATCCGCCCGGCCCGCGCGGTCCCGGCGCCTTCGCCGCACCGCTCCGCATCACCGGCCACTACTGGATCGAGGGCGATGCACCGCTCGGCACCTTCCCGAAGCTCGCCGTCTCGCGCGGCGACGCGGTGCCGATCTGGTTCGTGCGGTGGAAGGCGCTCGCCCCGGCGATCGCCGACGGGGCGCTCACGATCGGGGAGCTCGCCGCGCTGGCGCCGCGTCGCGGCATCGCCACCCGCTACCACGAGACGCTGCGCCCGCGCCCGAGCGAGCACCTCGTCGTCTTCGACGCCACGGGGAGGCTCGAGGACGGTCGCCGCTTCTCGGTGCACGTCACGCACGTGGGCGATCGGTCGAAGCGCGTGCGGATCGCGTTCCGCTGAGCGCACGCCCGCGGCGGGCGGGGGCCCGGGTGCGCCCTCGCCCGCGTCGCGGGTCACCCCACGCGCCGCGTCGCGTGGCGCGCGCCGGCGAGCGTCGCGGCGAGGCCGACTGCGAGCACCACGGCCGCCACCCGATCCACCTGCACCACCCGCGCGACCGCGGGCGTGAGTCGCGCGCCGTCGCCGGCGAGCGCGAGGAACGACACGACGCTCACCAGTGCCGCGGCGAGCGCCGCGAGGTGCCACGCGTGGCGGAAGGCCGCGACGACGAGGGCGGCGCCGAGCAGGCCGAAGAGGACCGCGCGATGTCGCAGCAGGAGCAGCGTGGTCGCGTCCGGGATGGCGACGCCGTAGAGCGCCTCGAGCCGCGCGCCGCCGAGCACGCCGGCGAGCGGGAGCAGGTGGACGAAGCCCGCGACGAGGAGGGCGACGGCGGCGATACGATGCGACATGAGGAGCGGGGCGGGGGTGGCGCGGTGTGCGCGCTCAGCGCGGCGCGATCGGGACGCCGACGACGCGTGCGAGCGTGCGACGGGCGCGCGCCTCGGCCTCGGCGTCGTCGAGCAGGCGGGACGTCCAGTGCCAGGCGAGGTAGGTTCCGAGCAGTTCGCTCGCGACGTCGCGCGGGTCCGTGTCCGGCGGCAGCTCGCCCTGGGCCACCGCGTCCGCGACGAGCGATGCGAGCGCGGCGAGCCAGCGTCCCTGCGACGCGGCGAGGTGCTCGCGCACGGGCCCGGGGCGGTCGTCGTACTCGGCCACCGCGCCGACGAACGGGCAGCCGCCGCTCATCCCCGCCTGCCGCTGCCATCCGATCCAGGCGTCGAGCACCGCGACGAGGCGCGCGCGCCCCGGTGCGAGACGTTGCGCGGGGAGCCAGACGCGGTGCACGAACTCGACCTCCGCCGCCTCGAGCAGCGCGATCGCCAGCAGCTCGCTCGACCCGAAGTGCGCGAAGAGCCCGCTCTTGGACAGGCCGGTGGTGTGCGCGAGGGTGCCGATGGTGACGCCGCCGACGCCGACGCGGCTGGCGGTGTCGAGGGCGGAGGCGAGGATCCGCGCCCGCGTCTGCGCGCCGCGCCGCCGGCGGGGCACCGACGCGGGATCGTCGAGGGAGAGCGGCAAATGCGGTCCGATCATGCCGCAAGATAGCACGATCGTTCGTTCGGCAAAGGTGCCTGTCACCGCGGGCGGACGCTCGGTCGCGCGCGGTGTCAGGCACCTCGTGGTCGCTCGCCCGACGGGCACCGTGCGTCGGGCCGGCGGTCGACCGCCGGCCAGCGTTGAACCCTGCGCCCGGTGGCGCTATCTTCCACGGCTGGCCCCGTCACCCAAGTGCTTTGACCATGCCGACTTACGAGTTTCGCTGCCCGGACGGCACGATCATCGAGCGCATCTTCAAGATCTCCGAGGTCCCCGACGAGATCCCCAACCCCAACGGCGAGGGCGTCGCGACGCGCATCATCAGCGGCGGCGCGGGGCTCGTCTTCAAGGGGTCGGGCTTCTACCTGACCGACTACGGCCGGAACGCGCACCGCACGACCGGCGACGCGAAGCCGGCGACCGGCGGCGAGGCGAAGAGCGGCGGGGAGGCCAAGGGAAGCGGCGAGGGCAAGGCGTCCGGCGGCGACGGCAAGGGCGCGTCGTCCGGCGGCTCGTCGTCGACCTCCTCGTCCTCGTCCTCGAGCAGCGGCCCGGCGGCCGCGTGAGCGTCTCGGCCGACGCGCTCCGCGAGGAGATCAACCGCGCCGCGCGCGCCCTCGGTGCGCCGGAGGAGTTCAACGCGGTGGTCACGCGGCCGAGCGACCCCGCGTTCGGCGAGTGGGCGACGAACGCCGCGATGGTGCTCGCCAAGCCCCTCGGCAGGAAGCCGCGCGACGCGGCGGAGGCGCTGATCGCCGCGATCGACTTCGCGTCGATCGGCGCGTCTGGGGCCGAGATCGCGGGGCCGGGCTTCATCAACGTCCGCGTGGATGCGGGGGCGCTCGCGCGCGTCCTGCCGACGATCATCGCGCAGGGGGCCGACTACGGCCGCGGCGACGCCGGCGCCGGCGAGCCGGTGGTCGTCGAGTTCGTGAGCGCCAACCCCACGGGCCCGCTCCACGTCGGCCACGGCCGGCAGGCCGCGCTCGGCGACGCGATCAGCACGCTCCTCGAATGGGCCGGGTGGCGCGTCAGCCGCGAGTTCTACTACAACGACGGCGGCGGCCAGATCGCCAACCTCGCGAAGAGCGTGCAGGCGCGCGCGAAGGAGCAGGGGGGCGACGCGGGCTTCCCGTTCCCCGAGAGCGGCTATCACGGCGAGTACATCCGCGAGATCGCCGCGAGCTACCGCGAGCGCCACCCGCACGACCCCGGCGCCGACGACCTCGAGGCGATCCGCGTCCACGCCGTCGCCGCCCTCCGCGCCGAGCAGGATCTCGACCTCAAGGCCTTCGGCGTCCGCTTCGACACGTACTACCTCGAGAGCTCGCTCTACGTCGACGGTCGCGTCGAGCGCACCGTCGCGGCGCTGCGCGCGAGCGGGCACACGTACGAGAAGGACGGCGCGCTCTGGCTCCGCACCACCACGTGGGGCGACGACCAGGACCGCGTGATGAAGCGGAGCGCGGAGAAGGGCGGGGAGTACACCTACTTCGTCCCCGACGTCGCGTACCACGTCACCAAGTGGGAGCGCGGCTTCCGCCGGGCGATCGACGTGCAGGGGGCCGACCACCACAGCACAACGACGCGCGTGCGCGCCGGGCTGCAGGCGCTCGACATCGGCATCCCCGCCGGCTACCCCGACTACGTGCTCCACCAGATGGTGACCGTCATGCGCGGCGGCGAGGAGGTGAAGCTCTCCAAGCGCGCCGGGTCGTACGTGACGGTGCGCGACCTGATCGAGGAGGTCGGCCGCGATGCGGTGCGCTACTTCTTCGTGATGCGGAAGGGCGACTCGCAGCTCGTCTTCGACGTCGACCTCGCGCGCAAGCAGTCGGACGAGAACCCGGTGTACTACATCCAGATGGCGCACGCGCGGATGTGCGGGATCTTCCGCGTCGGCGACGTCGACCCGGCGACGGTGACCGGCGAGGGCGTCGACCTCGCGGTGCTCGTGGAGCCCGCCGAGCGCGAGCTGGTCAAGGCGCTCGCCGACTTCCCGGCGATGCTCGCCGGCGCCGCCGCCGCGCTCGAGCCGCACCGCGTCGCCACGTGGCTCCACGACACCGCGGGGCTGGTGCACGGCTGGTACCACAAGCACCACGTCCTCGGCGAGCCCGAGCCGGTGATGCGCGCGCGCCTCGTGCTGGCGCGTGCCGCGCGCACCGTGCTCGCCAACGGCCTCGCCGTCCTCGGGCTCTCGGCGCCCGAGCGCATGTAGGCGCGCCTCCCCTCACGTCCCCCTCTCGCCCGCTCATGTCCGTCCTCGTCGTCGGTTCCGTCGCGCTCGACTCGGTCGAGACCCCCTTCGGCAAGGCCGAGGAGGTCCTCGGCGGCTCGGCCACCATGTTCGCCTCGAGCGCCTGCCACTTCGGGCCGGTGCAGCTCGTCGGCGTCGTCGGCTCCGACTACCCGGTGCACAAGCTCGAGCCGCTCCGCGCGAAGGGCGTCGACCTCGGCGGCCTCGAGACGGCCGAGGGCGAGAGCTTCCGGTGGCGCGCGCGCTACCGCCACGACCTCAACTCGGCCGAGACGCTCGAGACCCGCCTCGGCGTCTTCAGCCGCTTCCGCCCGCAGATCCCCGACGCGTTCCGCACGACGCCGTTCGTCTTCCTCGCGAACATCGACCCGCGGCTCCAGCTCGACGTGCTGCAGCAGGTCGAGCGCCCGCGGCTGGTGGCGATGGACACGATGAACTTCTGGATCGAGTCGCGCCGCCCCGACCTGGTCGAGCTCCTCGGGCACGTCGACCTGATCACGCTCAACGACGCCGAGGCGCGGCAGCTCACCGAGGAGTCGAATCTCGTGAAGGCCGCGAAGTGGATCATGGCCAGGGGGCCGAAGCACGTCGTGATCAAGAAGGGCGAGCACGGCGCCTTCCTCTTCAGCGGCGGGACGATCTTCTTCGCGCCAGCCTTCCCGCTCGAGGACATCTTCGACCCGACGGGGGCCGGCGACTCGTTCGCGGGGGGCTTCATCGGCTGGCTCGCCGCGACGCGCGACCTCTCCGAGGAGAACCTGCGACGCGCCGTGGTCTACGGCTCGGCGATGGGGTCGTTCGCCGTCGAGCGCTTCAGCAACGAGCGCACGATCGCCCTCACGCGCCCCGAGATCGAGCAGCGGGTCCGCGAGTTCCACCGGCTCGTGGCGTTCGACGCGCCGCTCCCCGCATGACGGGCGGCGGCGGCATCGACTACCGCGCGGCCGGCGTCGACCTCGAGAAGGCCGACGACGCGAAGGGGCGCATCCGTGCGCACGTCGAGAGCACGCTCACCGCGGGTGCCCGCGGCGCCTTCGGCGGGTTCGGGGGGATGTTCCGCGTCCCCGAGGGCTACCGCGCCCCCGTGCTCGTCTCGAGCGCCGACGGCGTGGGGACCAAGCTCAAGGTCGCGATCGAGGCGGGGGTGCACGACGGCGTCGGGCGCGACCTCGTCAACCACTGCGTCAACGACATCCTCGTGATGGGCGCGGTGCCGCTCTACTTCCTCGACTACGTCGCCTTCGGCCGGCTCGAGCCGCCGGTGGTCGAGGCGCTCGTGGCGGGGGTGGCGGCGGGGTGCCGCGAGAACGGCTGCGCGCTGCTCGGCGGCGAGACGGCCGAGATGCCCGGCGTCTACACGCCCCCCGACTACGACCTCGCCGGCTTCATCACCGGGATCCTCGAGGAGGACGCGATCCTCGGCGCCGCCCGCGTGCGCGAGGGCGACGCGCTCGTCGCGCTCGCGAGCGCGGGGCTCCACACGAACGGCTACTCGCTCGCGCGCAAGATCGTCGCCGACGCGATGCGCCTCGGCGTATACGATCCTTTCCCGGGCGAGGACGGGGCGACGGTCGCCGACGTGCTGCTGCGCCCGCACGTGACCTACCTGCCGGCGATGCGTCCCGTGCTCGGCACGGTGCACGCCATGGCGCACATCACCGGCGGCGGGCTCCCGGGGAACGTCAACCGGATGCTCCCCCCGACGCTCGACGCGGCGATCGACACCACGTCGTGGACGGTGCCGAACCAGTTCGCCCGCCTCGTCGAGGCGGGGCGCGTCGCGCCGGCCGAGGCGTTCCGCACGTTCAACATGGGCGTCGGGCTCGTGGTCGCGTGCGACCCCGCCGATGCCGACACTGTGATCGCGGCCGCCACGGCCGCGGGACAGCGGGCGTGGCGCGCCGGCCGCGTCGTCCCCGGCTCGGGGACGGTGCGGCTGCTCGGCCTCGCCTGACGCGCGCCCCGTCGGCGCCCCCACCCCGGACCATCGCACCACCTCCCATGCGCCTCCGTCCCTTCGTCACCACCGTCGCCGCCCTCGCGGCGCTCCCGTCGCTGGCCGCCGCGCAGACGACGAGCTGCGCCATCACGCCGGCGCTGTCGCCCGCCGCGGGCTTCGCGCTCGACGCGTGCCAGAAGGCCGCGGACTTCGCCACCTTCGTCCTCCCGCAGTTCGGCCAGGCGCTCGCCGGGGGCGGCGCGATCATCGGGACCGCGAACACCCTCGGCGGGCTGGGGAAGTTCTCGCTCAACGTGCGCGCGACCGCGGTGCAGGGGCGCCTCCCCCAGGTCGACCAGGTGACGCTCTCGAACGGGCGCACCGCGTCGAACATCCCGACGACCGAGGCCCCGGTCCCGGCCCCGGTGGTCGACGTCGGCGTCGGCATCCTCCCCGGCTTCGTGCGCGGCTTCCTCTCGCTCGACGGGATCGTCAACGTCGCCTACCTCCCCTCGGGCGACCTCGAGGACGTGCAGCTCCGCACGCCCTCGGGGCGCCTCGCGCTCGGCTTCGGCGGGCGCCTCGGCGTCACGCGCGACGGCCACGGCCTGCCGGCGATCTCGGTGAGCTACATCCGCCGCGACCTCCCCACCGCCGATCTCGCCGGGAGCTTCTCGGGCGGCTCCGGTGCGCAGGACTCGCTCGCGCTCACCGGCTTCAAGGTGCGTACGCAGTCGGCGCGCATCTCGATCTCGAAGAAGCTCGGCTTCCTCGAGCTGGGCGGCGGCTACGGGCGCGACCGCTACGACACGGAGCTCGCCGTGCGCGCGCGCGTCAGCGAGACGCTCGCGGGGGTGACGTCGGTGGCCACGGGGCAGCTCTCGCAGCAGCTCGAGGTCGAGCGCGACGTCCTCTACGGCTCGGTGGCGCTCAACTTCCCGCTCTTCAAGATCGCCGGCGAGGTCGGCCAGCATCGCGGCGGCACGCGCCTCGACACGTTCAACACCTTCGTCGACGGCAAGCAGAACGACCCGCGCCTCTTCGCGAGCGCGGGGCTCCGCATCAGCTTCTGACGGTGCGCACGGGGCGCGGCGGGCGATGAGCGAGGCGGCCGACCGCCGCTGGCTCGCGCACGCCCGCGCCCTCGCGCTCCGCGGGCACGGGAGGACGGCGCCGAACCCCATGGTCGGCGCCGTCGTCGTTCGCGACGGCGTCGTCGTGGGCGAGGGGTGGCACGCGGAGTACGGGGCGCCGCACGCCGAGCCGATGGCGCTGCGCGCGGCGGGCGAGGCGGCGCGCGGCGCGACCGCGTACGTGACGCTCGAGCCGTGCGCGCACCACGGCAAGACGCCACCCTGCACCGGCGCGCTTCTCGCCGCCGGGGTCACGCGCGTCGTCTTCGGTGCGCGCGACCCGAACCCGCTCGCGCGCGGCGGGGCCGAGGTGCTGCGGGCGGCGGGCCTCGCCGTCGACGGCCCGCTCGACGAGGAAGCGGTGCGCGACCTCGATCCCGTCTTCTTCCACGCCTTCGCGAGCGACCGCCCGTTCCTCACGCTCAAGCTCGCGCAGTCGCTCGACGGCGCGGTCGCCCCGGCCGATGGAGGCCAGCGATGGCTCACCGGCCCCGCGGCGCGCGCCGAGGTGCACCGGCAGCGCGCGGGGCACGACGCGATCCTCGTCGGTCTCGGCACGGTGCTCGCCGACGACCCGCTCCTCACCGTGCGCGACGTCGTTCCGCCGCCGCGGCGCCCCCCGCGCCGCCTCGTCGCCGATCGGGGCGCACGCCTCCCGCTCGGCTCACGCCTCGTGCGCACCGCGGCCGAGGTGCCGGTGGCGATCCTCGCGCCCACCGATCCGGCCTCGGCCGCCCGGCGCGACGCGCTCGCCGCGGCCGGCGTGGCGACGGTCGCAGGGGACGACCTCGCGACGCAGCTCCGCGCGCTGCGGGGCGAGGGGGTGCAGTCGGTCTACTGCGAGGGCGGGGCGCGGCTCGCGTCGGCGCTCCTCGGCGCGGGGCTCGTGGACCGGCTGGTTATCTTCACCGCGCCGGTGCGCCTCGGCGTCTCGGCGCGCCGGCCGGCGCTGGCGACGGACGCCGACCCGCCGGGCGCCCCCGGGCCGCGACTGATCGCGCTCGCGCGCCTCGGCGACGACACCATGGCCACCTACGACCTGACACGTGTTCACCGGGCTGGTTGACGACGTCGGCACCATCGAGAGCGTCCGGACGACGGAGGCGGGGCGCAAGTTCCGCCTCCGCTGCCGCTACGACGACCTCGCCGATGGCGAGAGCATCGCCTGCGACGGCGCCTGCCTGACGGTGCGGGAGCACGGCGCCGGGTGGTTCACCGTGGCGGCGGTCGTCACCACGCTCGAGCGGACGCACGTGGGGACGTGGGGCGTCGGGCGGCGGGTCAACCTCGAGCGCGCCCTCCGCGCCGGCGATCGGCTCGGCGGCCACATCGTGCAGGGGCACGTCGACGCGACGGGGACGATCGAGGCGATCGTCCGCCGCGACGACGCGTGGCTGGTGGACGTGTCGGTCCCGCCGGCGGTCGAGCGCCTGCTCGTCCCGCACGGCTCGGTGACGGTCGACGGCGTCTCGCTCACCGTCAACGCGCTCCCGCGTCCCGGCGTGCTGCAGCTCTCGCTCATCGAGTACACGTGGCGCCACACGACCTTCGCCGACCGCGTCGTCGGCGACGCGGTGCATCTCGAGGCGGACGTCGTGGCCAAGCACGTCGAGCGCCTGCTCGGCCCCTACCTCGCCCGCGCCGCCGACGAGGCGCGCCCGCCCGCGCCGCCGGCGCCCTCCGCCCCCACTCCCCGCCAGCTCGGGGCCGCCATCGGGATGCTGCGCGCGCTCGGAGACGGCTGAGCGCGGCGTCGTCCCACCGCTGATTCACAATGCCCTACGGTACCATCGCCCAGGCCCTCGAGGCGCTCCGCGCCGGTCGCTGCGTCGTCGTCGCCGACGACGAGGATCGCGAGAACGAGGGTGACCTGATCTGCGCGGCCGAGCTGGTCACGCCCGAGACGATCAACTTCATGCTGCAGGCCAAGGGCATGATCTGCCTCGCGCTCACGCCGGAGCGCGTCGCGCAGCTCGAGCTCGAGCCGCAGGGGCGCGAGAACACCGACGCCTTCCGCACCGCGTTCACGGTGAGCATCGACGCCGAGTCGCGCTTCGGCGTGACGACGGGGATCAGCGCCGCCGACCGCGCGACGACGATCCGCGTCGCCGTCGATCCCGCGACGCGCCCCGGCGACCTGCGGCGCCCCGGGCACATCCACCCGCTCCGCGCGCGCGAGGGCGGGGTGCTCAAGCGCGTCGGCCACACCGAGGCGGCGGTCGACCTGATGCGCCTCGCCGGGCTGCGGCCCGCGGGCGTCATCTGCGAGATCCTCAACGACGACGGCACCACCGCGCGCCGCGACGACCTGCGCCAGTTCGCCGAGCGCCACGAGCTCGTCTTCATCACCGTCGCGCAGCTCGTCGCGCACCGGCTGCAGACCGAGCGGCTCGTGCACCGCGTCGCGAGCGCGCGGCTCCCGACCGAGTTCGGCGAGTTCCGCATCGTCGGCTTCGCCAACGACCTCGACGCGGCGGAGCACGTCGCGCTGGTGCACGGCGACGTCGGCGACGGCGAGGAGGTGCTGGTGCGCATGCACAGCAAGTGCCTCACGGGCGACACCTTCCACTCGCGCCGCTGCGACTGCGGGTGGCAGCTCGAGACGGCGATGCGCATGGTCGCCGACGCCGGGCGCGGCGTGATCGTCTACCTCGACCAGGAGGGGCGCGGGATCGGGCTCCTCAACAAGCTGCGCGCCTACGAGCTGCAGGACCGCGGCGCCGACACGGTCGAGGCGAACGAGGCGCTCGGCTTCGGCCCCGACCTGCGCAACTACGGCATCGGCGCGCAGATCCTGCTCGACCTCGGGCTCCGGTCGATCCGCGTGATCACGAACAACCCCAAGAAGCTCGTCGGCCTCGAGGGCTACGGGCTGCGCGTCATCGACGGCGTGCGGCTCGAGGCCCCGGTCGACGCCGAGAACTTCAGCTACCTCACGGTCAAGCGCACGAAGCTCGGGCACCTCCCCTTCACGACCACTCCCGATGCCTGAGTTCCAGGGCTCGCCCGACGGGCAGGGCCGCCGGATCGCCGTCCTCGTCTCCCGCTTCAACGAGACCGTCACCACCGCGCTCGGCGAGGGCGCCGTGGCGACGCTCGTCGAGCAGGGGGTCGCCTTCGACGACATCGACGTGCTCGTCGTGCCGGGGGCGTGGGAGCTGCCGGCGGCCACGCGCGCCGCCTGCGCGACCGGGCGCTACGACGCGCTCGTCGTCGTCGGCGCCGTGGTGCGCGGCGAGACGCCGCACTTCGACTTCGTCGCGGGCGAGGCGAGCCGCGCGATCATGTCGCTCGGCCTCGAGTACGAGCTCCCGATCGGCTTCGGGCTGCTCACCACCGACACGATGGAGCAGGCGCTCGCGCGTGCCGGCGGCGACCACGGCAACAAGGGGCGCGACGCGGCGCTCGCCGCGCTCGAGATGGCGGACCTGCTCACGCGGCTGGAGGCGGCGGATGCCGGCGAGCATGGCTGAGCCGCGGCTCGAGACGCGGGCCCGCTCGCGCGCGCTGCAGGCGGTCTACGCGTGGGACGTGCGCGGCGGGACGGTGCCGCTGCGCACCGTGGCGCTGCAGGTCTGGGACGACATCGGGATCCCGCAGGACGAGCGCGCGTGGGCGGGGCGCATCGTCGAGGCGGTGGAGCGGCAGCGCGCGCGCATCGACGACGAGCTGGGCGAGGTCACGGTGAACTGGCGCCTCGAGCGCCTCGGCGCGATCGAGCGCACGGTGCTGCGCTGCGCGGCGGCCGAGTTCCTCGTGCTGCCGACGCCGGCCAAGGTGGTGCTGCAGGAGGCGGTGCGGCTCGCCGAGCGCTACGGCTCGGAGCAGAGCGCGCGCTTCGTCAACGGGGTGCTCGACGCGCTCGCGCGGCGACTCGGGAAGCTCTGAGCGCGTGAAGCTGCTCGTCCTCAACTGGCAGGATCGCGAGAACCCGCAGGCCGGGGGGGCCGAGGCGCACCTGCACGAGATCTACGGGCGCCTCGCCGCGCGCGGGCACGACGTCACGCTGCTCGTCTCGGGCTTCGACGGCGCGCCGGCCGACACGGTGCTCGACGGGATGCGCGTGCATCGCGTCGGGTCGCGCTGGGACTTCCCGCTCCACGTGCGCCGCGGCTACCGCACGCTGCGCGCGCGCCACGGCACCTTCGACGTCGTCGTCGAGGACATCAACAAGCTCCCGCTCTTCACCCCGCTCTGGGTGGACGAGCCGGTGGACGTCGTGGTCCCCCACCTCTTCGGCTGGACGGCGTTCCGCGAGGCGAGCGTGCCGGTGGCGGCGACGGTGGTCGCGGCCGAGCGGCTCATCCCCTGGGTCTACCGCGGGTGCGACTTCACGGGGATCAGCGAGTCGACGCGCGACGACCTGGTGCGCCGCGGCATCCCGCGCGGGCGCACGCGGGTGATCTACTGCGGGATGGACTCGGGGTTCTTCACGCCGGCGCCGGCGGAGCGGGCGGCGGTGCCGACCTTCGCGTACGTCGGGCGGCTCCGGCAGTACAAGGGCGTCGACCTCATCCTGCGCGCCTTCGCCCGGCTGGCGGTCCCCGGCGCCGTGCTCGAGATTGCCGGAACGGGGGAGGATCGTCCTCGATTGGAGGCCCTCGCGGCGTCGCTTGACCTCGGCGATCGCGTGCGGTTTCTTGGCTTCGTGAGCGAGGGCGAGAAGCGCGCCCTGCTCCGGAGGGCCTGGTGCGTGGCCCTCACCTCGCCGAAGGAGGGGTGGGGGATCACGAACCTGGAGGCGGCGGCGTGCGGGACGCCGGTCGTGGCGTCCGACAGCCCGGGATTGCGGGACTCGGTACGGGACGGCGTGACGGGGTACCTGGTGCCCCATGGCGACGTGGACGCGCTGGTCGGCGCGTTCGGACGGCTCGCCGCCGATCCCGGCCTGGTCGCCTCGCTCGGGCGTGCCGGACGGTCCTTCGCCGAGTCCTTCACCTGGGATGCTGCCGCGGATCACACCGAAGCGCACCTGCGCGAGCGGGTGCGGCGAGGAGGGAACGCAGGTGGAGATCATCTTTCACGCGCACAACGCGACGATCCCCGAGGTGCTCCGTGACCGCGCCGAGCGCGCGGTGCGCAAGGTCGCGAAGCGACTGCAGCGCGCCGTCGACGCGGTCATCCGGTTCGAGCACGACGGCCCGACCCGCCGCGTCGAGATCGTGCTGCACGCCCCGCGCGTGCGCCAGATCGTGGCCGAAGGCAACGCGCGGTCGCTGGCCACGGCGCTGAAGGACGCGACGCTGCGCCTGCAGGCGCAGATCCCCAAGAAGGTCCCGGCGCGCTCGCGCGTGCGGGCCACCGCCACCCTGATCCCGCGAGGCGCGTGACCGCTGCGCTGACCGTGGGCCGCCTCTACGAGCGGCTCCGGGAGACGCTCGAACTCCAACCTCTCGGCGAGGCCACCGGCCTCGACCGGCCCGTGACGAGCCCGGAGGTGTCCAGCCCCGGGCTCGTTCTCGCTGGGTACGTCGAGCGCTTCGTCCCCGACCGGTGCCAGGTCCTCGGCGAGACCGAGATCAGCTACCTGGCCTCGCTCGAGCCGCCGCGCCGGCGCGAGGTGCTCGCCCTCTTCCTCGCGCTCCCGCTCCCCTGCTGCTTCGTCACCAAGGGGCAGGATCCGCCGGCCGAGCTCCTCGAGCTGGCCGCGGACGCCGGGATGCCGCTCTTCCGCTCGCCGCTCAAGACGAACGAGTTCTACCGCCGCATCAAGCCGGCGATGGAGGACGAGTTCGCGCCGCGCGCCACGCTCCACGGCTCGCTCGCCGACGTCTACGGCGTCGGGCTCCTGCTGCAGGGGCGGAGCGGGATCGGGAAGTCGGAGTGCGTCCTCGACCTCGTCGAGCGCGGGCATCGCTTCGTCGCCGACGACGTCGTGATCGCGATCCGGCGCGGCAACGACGTCCTGATCGGCAAGGCGCACGAGCTGCAGCGGCACTACATGGAGATCCGCGGCGTCGGGCTGGTCGACATCCAGGCGCTCTTCGGCATCCGCGCGGTGCGCCAGCAGAAGCGCATCGAGGTCGTCGTCGAGCTCGAGCTCTGGCGCGGCGAGGAGCACGTCGACCGCACCGGGCTCGACCTCGTCACCACCGACATCCTCGGCGTAGAGGTGCCCAAGATCCGCGTCCCGCTCGTGCCGGGGAAGAACATCACGGTGATCCTCGAGGTCATCGCGATGAACCACCTCCTGCGCTACAGCGGCGTGAACCCGGCCGAGGCCTTCAACGAGCGGCTGATGGCGGCGATGCGCAAGGGGCGCGACGGCGCGCCGCGCCCGCGCCACGACGTGCAGGCCTACCTGCAGGAAGACGATGAGTGAGGGCGCCGCGGCCCCGCCGCGAGCCGTGGTGCTGGGGCACGCCCGCTTCGCCGAGGGGCTCGTGGGGGCGGCGCGGGCGATCGCCGGCGACGCGGCGGCCTTCGCCTGCGTGAGCAACGACGGCCTCGACGCCGCCGGCATCGAGCGCGCGGTGGGCGAGTGGCTCGCGCGCGGCGTCGCGGTCATCTTCACCGACCTCCCCGCCGGCTCGACGACCATGGCGGCGCGGCGCGCCCAGCGCGCGCACCCCGGCACGGTCGTCGTCACCGGCGCGAACCTCCCGCTCCTCCTCGACTTCGCCTTCGCCGACGGCGAGCCAGCGCAGGCCGCACGCACCGCCGCCGAGCGGGCGCGCGCCGCGGTGCTCGTCACCGGGGGACCCGCCTGATGCCGCTCGACCTGCACCGCATCGACGATCGCCTCATCCACGGGCAGGTCGTCGTCGGCTGGGGGCAGCCGCTCGAGCTGCGCGTGATCGTGCTCGTCGACGACGAGGTGGCCGCCTCCGAGTGGGAGCAGGACCTCTACCGCATGGGCGTGCCGCCGGACATGTCGGTCGTCTTCTGCACCGTCGACGAGGCCGTCGCGCGGCACGCGGAGTTCGGGCGCGACGCGCGCCACGCGCTCCTCCTGACCGGCGACATCGACACGATGGCGCGGCTCTGCGAGCGCCTCCCGGCGATCCGGCGCGTGAACGTCGGTGGCATCCATCACAAGCCCGGGCGGCACCAGCGGCTGCGCTACGTCTTCCTCACCCCCGACGAGGAGCGGGCGTTGCGCGCGATCGCGGCGCGCGGCGTCGAGGTGACCGCGCAGGACCTCCCCGCGGCGCGCCCGGTGCCGATCGACGAGCTGCTCGGCGGCGCGGCGGCGTCGTGATCGTCGAGCTGGCGGTGCTGGCGATGCTGGGGGCGATCTGCGGGCTCGACGTCGTCAGCTTCCCGCAGGCCGCGCTCTCGCGCCCGCTCGTCGCCTGCACGCTCGCGGGCGCGCTCGTCGGTGACGCGACCGCCGGACTCGTCACCGGCGCGGTGCTCGAACTCATCGCGAGCGAGACGCTCCCCTTCGGCGCGTCGCGCTATCCGGAGTGGGGATCGGCCTCGGTCGCCGCCGGCGCGGCCGCCGCCGCCGGCGCGCGCGCGGGGGCGCTCCCGCTCGCGCTCTGCGTCGCCGTCCCGCTCGGCCTCGCGCTCGCGGCGCTCGGCGGGCTCACGATGGTCAAGCTCCGCGAGTGGAACGCGCGCCTCGCCGCGCAGCGCCTCGACGCGCTCGCGCGCGGCTCGGCGCGCACGGTGATGGGGCTGCAGGTCGCCGGCGCCACCGCGGACCTCGCGCGCGCGGGCACGCTCGCCCTCGTCGGGAGCGCGATCGCGCTCCCGCTCGCGCGCTGGCTGGCGGTGCAGCAGGAGCCGCACGCGAGCTGGGTCGTGCCGGTGCTCGCGGGACTCGGCGGCGCCGTCGCCGGCGGCGCGGCGTGGAAGATGTACCACTCGACGCCGCGCACGCAGCCGTGGGGGCTCGCGGGGCTCGCCGTCGGGCTCGTGCTCGTCTTCCTGCTCGCGCGATGACGACCGCCGCGCAGCCCCCGTTCCCGACGCCGGCGGTGCCGGCGGTCGCCGTCCCGGTGCTCCCGCTCGCGACGAAGCTCCGCATAGCCGTGCGCCTCTTCGCGATCCAGGCGTCGTGGAACTACGAGGTGCTCATGGGGAGCGGCATCGCCTTCTGCGTCGAGCCGGCGCTGCGGCTCCTCCCGGGCGGGCAGGGCGGGGAGGCGTACCGCGCCGCGCTCGCGCGGCAGGCGCAGTACTTCAACGCGCATCCGTACCTCGCGAGCATCGCCGTCGGCGCGCTCGCGCGCGCGGAGCTCGAGCAGCAGCCGCCGGCGCGCATCGAGCGCTTTCGCACCGCGCTCTGCGGCCCGCTCGGCAGCGTGGGGGACCGGCTCGTCTGGGTCGGGCTCCTGCCGACGGCGAGCTGGCTCGCGCTCGCGCTCTTCGGCCTCGGCGTCGGCCCGCTCGGCTGCGTGCTCGCCTTCCTCGTGCTCTACAACACCGCGCACGTCGCGCTCCGGCTCTGGGGGCTCGAGCGCGGCTGGCGCGCGGGGCTCGCCGTCGCGCAGTCGCTCGCGCACCCGCTGCTGCGCAAGGGGCCCACGCGCCTCGCGCGCGCCGGGACCTTCCTCTCCGGCGTCGCCGTCCCGCTCGCGATCGCCCGGCTCGTCGGCGACTCGCGCGCGGCGAGCGCGATCGCCGTGGCCGTGGCCGCGGGCGGCGCCGGGGTGCTCGTGCTCCTCCATGGCCGGGTCGAGGGGTGGCGCATCGCCCTCGTCGTCGCCCTCGCCGCCCTCGCCTTCCTCCTCGTCCGTCATGCCTGAGCGCACCGTCGAGATCGTGAACCGGAACGGGCTCCACGCCCGGCCCGCCGCCGAGCTGGTGAAGACCGCCGCGCGCTTCCAGGCGTCGGTCACCATCGAGCGCGACGACATGGCGGTGAACGGCAAGAGCATCATGGGGGTCATGATGCTCGCCGCCGAGTGCGGGGCGTCGATCCGCATCGTGGCCGAGGGGCCGGACGCCGACGCGGCGCTCGACGCGCTGGCCGCGCTGGTCGCCAACCGCTTCGGCGAGTCGTCCTGATGGAGCGCGTCCTCCGCGGCCTCCCCGCCTCCTCTGGCATCTGCGCGGGGCCGGTGCACCTGCTCCGCTGGGAGGTCCCCGAGGTCGAGCCGCGCCTCGTGCGCGACGACGAGGTCGCCGCCGAGCTGGCGCGGTGGCGCACCGCGCTCGAGGCGGCGCGTGCCCGGCTCCGCCTCGTGCGCGAGCGCACGGCGCAGCACGCGGGCGAGGCCGAGGCGATGATCTTCGAGGTGCAGCTCGAGATGCTCGGCGACGGCTCGCTCGTCGGCGAGGTCGAGCGCTTCATCGGCGAGCGTCGCGCGGCGGAGCACGCCTTCGACCTCGTCATGCTCGAGTGGAAGCGCCGCTTCGACCGGTCGCCCAACCCGATGCTGCGCGAGCGCGTCGGCGACCTGACCGACCTGCAGATCCGCGTCCTCTCGCTCCTCCTCGGCCTCCCCGACCGCGACCCGGTCGCGCTCGCGCAGGGGACGCGCGCGATCCTCGTCACGCACGACCTCACCCCGTCGCTCACGGTGCAGCTCGACCGCGACGCGATCGCGGGGCTCGCGACCGACGAGGGGACGAGCACGAGCCACGTCGCGATCCTCGCCCGCTCGCTCGGGATCCCCGCGGTCGTCGGGCTGCGCGACGCGACGACGCGCCTCGCCGGGACCGAGCGCGTCGTGCTCGACGGCGCGCGCGGGGTGCTCGTCGTCAACCCGAGCGACGAGGAGGTGGCGGCGTTCCTGCGGCGCGCCGAGGAGACGGCGGCGCTCGAGGCCGAGCTCCGCGCGCAGGCGCAGCTCCCCGCGACGCTCGCCGACGGCGAGGCGATGCAGCTGCGCGTGAACGTCGACATCCCCGAGGAGAGCGAGCTGGCCGCGCACAGCGGCGCCGACGGTGTGGGGCTGATGCGCACCGAGTTCATCGTGCTCGGGCGCGCGAGCATGCCGGACGAGGACGAGCAGTACCGCGCCTACCGCCGCGTCGTCGAGGCGTTCGACGGCCGGCCGGTGGTCATCCGCACCTTCGACATCGGCGGCGACAAGCTCCCCGTCGGCGGCTTCCCGTCGGAGCCGAACCCGTTCCTCGGGTGGCGCGCGATCCGGATGTGCCTCGACCAGCCGGAGCTCTTCGGCACGCAGCTCCGCGCGCTCCTGCGCGCGGCGGCGCACGGCGACGTGCGGCTGCTGCTGCCGCTCGTGGTGAGCGTCGACGAGGTGCGCGAGGTGCGGGCGCTGCTCGGCGACGCGGTGCGCACGCTCCAGTCGCGCGGCGCGATCTTCCGCGCCTCGGTGCCGCTCGGCGTGATGATCGAGACCCCGGCGGCGGCCGTCGCCGCCGACACGTTCGTGCAGGACGCCGACTTCTTCAGCATCGGGACGAACGACCTAGTGCAGTACACGCTCGCCGTCGACCGGGGGAACGTGAACCTCGCCGACCGCTTCACGCCGCTCCACCCGGCCGTCCTCCGCCTCATCCGGCGCACGGTCGAGGCGGGGACGCGCGGCGGGCTCGAGGTCTCGGTCTGCGGCGAGATGGGGTCGAACCCGCTGATGGCCTTCGTCCTCGTGGGGCTGGGCATCCGCACGCTGTCGGTCAGTCCGCGGGCGCTCCCCTTCCTCAAGCGGGTGCTGCGGGCCGTCCCGGCGGCGGCGGCCCGCGAGGCGGCCGAGGCGGCCTGTGCCGTGGGGACCGCGGGGGAGGCCGAGCGGATCGTGCGGCGGCAGCTCCGGGCGGCGGCCCGGGACCTCCCGGCGGCCGAGCTCGGGTTGCTCGACCCGGACCAGCTGGATATGTTCCCTCGGCCGGGAAGCATATAAAGACTTCTTTATACCTTTACCTCCGTCTGAACCCCACGTGGCCGCTCGCCATCTCTTCACCTCGGAGTCGGTGACCGAAGGGCATCCCGACAAGGTCGCGGACGCCATCTCCGACGCGGTGCTCGACGCCATCCTCGCCGAGGATCCCAGGGCCCGCGTCGCCTGCGAGACGCTCGTGACGACCGGCCTGGCCGTCGTCGCCGGCGAGATCACCACCGAGGCCTGGATCGACCTCCCCGCGCTCGTCCGCCGCACCATCACCGGGATCGGCTACGACGACCCCGCCTTCGGCATCGACGGCCGCACCTGCGCCGTCGTGAGCGCGATCGACAAGCAGTCGCCCGACATCGCGATGGGCGTCGACACCGGCGGCGCCGGCGACCAGGGGATGATGTTCGGCTACGCCTGCGACGAGACGCCGGAGCTGATGCCGCTCCCGGTGACGCTCGCGCACCGCATCACGCACCGCCTCGCCGACCTCCGCAAGACGAAGGCGCTCGCGTGGCTCCGCCCCGACGCGAAGAGCCAGGTCACCGTCGCCTACGAGGGCGGCCGGCCGGTCGCGGTCGACACGGTCGTCGTCAGCACGCAGCACGCGCCCGAGGTGTCGCAGCAGACGATCCGCGAGGCCGTCATCGAGCACGTGGTGCGCCCGTGCATCCCGGCCGAGCTCTGGAGCGACGCGATCACCTTCCACGTGAACCCGACGGGGAACTTCGTCATCGGCGGCCCGCAGGGCGACTGCGGCCTCACCGGGCGCAAGATCATCGTCGACACCTACGGCGGCATGGGCCGCCACGGCGGCGGCGCCTTCAGCGGCAAGGACCCGAGCAAGGTCGACCGCTCGGCGTGCTACGCCGCGCGCTGGGTCGCGAAGAACATCGTCGCCGCCGGCCTCGCGAAGAAGTGCGAGGTGCAGGTGGCGTACGCGATCGGCGTCGTCGAGCCGGTCTCGGTCTACGTCGACACCTTCGGCACGGGGACCGTCCCCGACCACGTCATCATGGCGGCGGTGAACAAGGTCTTCGACCTCACGCCGCGCGGCATCTCGACCTCGCTCGACCTGCGCAAGCCGATCTACTCGGCGACCACCGCCTACGGCCACTTCGGCCGCCCCTCGTCGACCACGACGCACACGGGCACCGATGGCAAGGTGACCGGTCCGTTCACCACGTTCACGTGGGAGCGGACGGACAAGGTCGAGCAGCTCACGGGCGCCCTCGCCTGACCCCGATCCTTCCCGCACCATCCACCCGCAGCCGGACATAGACCCATGACCGCCACCGCGCCGCTCACGGCCCTCGAGGCCTCGGACATCAAGGACATCGGCCTCGCCGACCTCGGCCGCCACCGCACCGAGTGGGCCGAGCGCTCGATGCCCGTGCTCCGCCAGCTCAAGGCGCGCTTCGCCAAGGAGCAGCCGCTCAAGGGCAAGCGCGTCTCGGCCTGCCTGCACGTCACCGCCGAGACGGCCAACCTGATGATCACGCTCGTCGCCGCCGGCGCCGACGTGGCCCTCTGCGCCTCGAACCCGCTCTCGACGCAGGACGACGTCGCCGCGCACCTCGTGCGCGACCACGGCGTGAAGGTCTTCGCGATCAAGGGCGAGGACGAGCACACCTACTACGAGCACATCCGCGCGGCGATCGAGCACCGCCCGGAGATCACCATGGACGACGGCGCCGACGTCGTGGGCGCGCTCCACATGGTGAAGCTCGACCGCCTCGCCGACCTCCCGGCGCCGGTCCGCGTCTTCGTCGAGGGGCTCACTCCGGCCGAGCGCCAGGCGCTCGTCGACGGCGTCGTCGGCTCGACCGAGGAGACGACCACCGGCGTCGTCCGACTCAAGGCGATGGCCGCGCAGGGCGTGCTGGCGTTCCCCGTGATCTCGGTGAACGACAGCCAGACGAAGCACATGTTCGACAACCAGTACGGCACGGGGCAGAGCACGATCGACGGGATCCTCCGCGCGACGAACCAGCTCATCGCCGGCACGAACTTCGTCGTCCTCGGCTACGGCTGGTGCGGCCGCGGCCTCGCCGAGCGCGCGCGCGGCGCGGGCGCGAACGTCATCGTCACCGAGATCGACCCGATCAAGGCGCTCGAGGCGGCGATGGACGGCTTCCGCGTCATGCCGATGAGCGAGGCGGCGCCGATCGGCGACTACTTCTGCACGGTGACGGGCAACATGCACGTCATCCGCGGCGAGCACTTCAAGGCGATGAAGGACGGCGCCGTGGTCTGCAACTCGGGCCACTTCAACGTCGAGCTCGACCTGGTGACGCTGGCGAAGCTCTCGAGCCAGCCGGCCCGCGACGTGCGCCCGTTCGTCCAGGAGTTCCTCGTGGACGGCAAGCGCGTCTTCGTCCTCGGCGAGGGGCGCCTGATCAACCTCGCGTCGGCCGAGGGGCACCCGGCCGCCGTGATGGACATGTCGTTCGCGAACCAGGCGCTGGCGGCGGAGTATCTCGTGAAGAACGTCGCCACGCTGTCGAAGTCGGTGCACCGCGTCCCCGTGGAGCTCGACAAGGAGATCGCCCGGCTCAAGCTGGCCGGCATGGGCGTCGCCATCGACACGCTCACCGAGGAGCAGGTGCACTACCTGGCCTCGTGGGACATGGGGACCTGATTCCCTCGCGGGACCGGAGGCGCTGTCCATGATCGAGGTGCGGGTCGCCCGGCTCGGCGTGGACAGCGCCGCCAACACCTACGTGCTCGTCCTCCGCGAGGCCGCGGGGGGCGGGCGCGTGCTCCCGATCTGGATCGGCCAGGCCGAGGCCGAGGCGATCGTCGTGGAGCTCCAGTCGGTGCGCCGCGAGCGGCCGATGACGCACGACCTGCTGAAGCACGTCATCGCCGGCCTCGGCGCCGTCCTCCGCCGGGTCACGATCACGCGGGTCGAGAAGGGGACGTACTACGCCTCGCTCCACCTCGAGCGCGACGGGCAGCTCGTCACCGTCGACGCCCGGCCGAGCGACTCGATCGCGCTCGCCTTGCGCACCGGCGCTAGCATTCTCGCCGCGGAGGAGCTCCTCGTGGAGCTCGCCGACGACGAGGACGGGGACGACGCCGACGGCGACCCGCCCTCGTCGCCCCCCACGGGCGGGAGCGGCGCGCGTCGCCCCGCCGACATGAGCGCGGATGAACTCAAGGCCTACCTGCAGCGACTGCGTCCCGAGGACTTCGGGAAGTTCACGCCCTGACGGCGCCCGGCGCCGTGCGCGCGCCGGGCTCGCCGCGCTGCTCGCGTTCGCCCTCGCGGCGCCGGCCGCCGCCCAGCAGGGGGGGACGCCGCGCGCCGGGGAGACGCCGCCCGCCCCCGCGGCCCGCGGCGCACGGCGGGTCGAGGGGGTGGTGACCCGTCCCGGCGCCGAGGCGCCGCTGCCGGTGGCGGGGACCTGGGTCACCCTCCATCGCGTCGGGCGCGACCGCGCCGGCCCGCTCGACTCCATGCGCACCGACGCCGAGGGGCGCTACGCCTTCGACTACCGGCCGAGCGGCGCGCCGGACGCGGTCTACTTCGTCAGCGCGAGCTTCGCGGGGATCGCCTACTTCACCAACCCGCTCACGCAGCCGGTGGTGCAGGGGAGCGACGCGGAGATCCAGGTCTTCGACACCACCTCGCGCGGCGTCGACCTCGCCGTGCGCGGCCGGCACATCGTCGTCTCGGGGTCGGGCGGCGGCACGAAGCGCGCGATCATCGAGGTCTTCGAGCTCGCCAACGACAGTGCGCGCACGCTGATCCCCGGCGGCGCCAAGGGGGCCACGTTCCGCGTGAAGCTCCCGCCCACCGCCGCCGACTTCAAGGTGGCGCAGGGCGACATCCCCGCCGACGCGGTCGCGTTCAGCGAGGGCGAGGTCTCGGTGCTCATGCCGATCACGCCGGGGCTCAAGCGGCTCAGCTTCGCCTATTCGCTCGACGGCGACGAGTTCCCGCTCACGCTCCCCGTGCAGTTCGCCACGGGGGTGCTCGAGGTGCTCGCCGAGGATCCGCAGGTGACGGTGACGGCGGCGAAGGTCGCCGAGACCGCTCCCGCGACGCTCGACGGGCGCAACTTCCGGCGCTTCGTCGGCAACGAGGTCCCGGCGACGGCGGTGCTCGAGATCGGGGTCCCCGGGAGCGGGGTCGCGCAGCGGACGCGCATCGTCCTCACGGTGCTCGGCGGGATCGGCGTGGTGATGCTCCTCTCGCTCGCGCGCGCCTTCACGCGGCGCTCGGTGGCGGGGTCGGGGGTGACCGGCGTGCACGCGGTCGTCGCTGCCGACCGCGAGGCCGAGCGGCTCGCGCGGCGCATCGCCGACCTCGACGCGAAGTTCGACCGCGAGCGCGCACCGACCGAGGCGCAGCGCGCCGCGTGGCAGGCCGAGCGTGCACGGCTCAAGGCGGCGCTCACCGAGACGCTCGTGCGCCGCGACGCCGCGCGCGAGGCGTGAGCCGCGCCGCGTGACGACCGCGCCGCGGCGCGCGGGGTAGGAGGCGCATGCCGAGCGTCGTCACCCCCGCGATCGTCCTCCACGCGTTCGACTACAGCGAGTCGTCGCGCATCGTGCGGCTGGCGACGCGCGCGGCCGGGGTGCAGTCGGTGCTCGCGCGGGGGGCGCGCCGCTCGGTGCGGCGCTTCGGCTCGGCGCTCGACCTCTTCGCCGAGGGCGAGGCGCAGTTCGAGGTCAAGCCGGGGCGCGACCTGCACACGCTGGTGCGCTTCGACGTGCAGCGGGGCCGCCGCGGGATCGGCGAGGCGCTCGCGCGCTTCGAGGGGGCGGCGGCGCTCGCGGAGGTGATGTTGCGCGTCGCCGCGGCCGACGACGAGTCGGCGACCGCCTACGACGCGCTGGCCGAGGGGCTCGACGCGATCGCCGCCGCCGCCGACGGGCCGGCGGCGACGCTGCGGGCGACGTGGCGCCTCCTCGCCGCCCTCGGCTACGCCCCGGCGCTCGACCAGTGCGCGCACTGCGGCGAGGCCCTCGCCGCCGACGAGCCGGTCGCCTTCGCCGGCCGCGTGGGTGGGGCGCTCTGCGACCGCTGCGCTCGTGCGGTACCGACGCGCCCGCTCCCCCCCTGGGCCCGGGCCCAGCTCGGTGATTGGCTGCACGGGACCGGCGCCGCTCCCCTCGACGCGGCCGCCGGGGCCCCCGACGCCGCCTCGGGCGAGGCGGTGCTGCGGGCACACCGCCGGCTCCTCTATGCCTTCGTGCACGCGCACCTCACCGACGGGGCGCCGCTGCGCGCCTTCGACGCCTGGGCGGCGGCCCAGCGCTGACCCGGGCGGCGTCGTAGTTGCTTGACGGGTCGCTGCCCGGGGTCTACGGTCCCCGTGTCCGGCAGTCGTGTCCGTCGTCCGTTCCCCGCGAGGAGCGCCTATCGCCCTGTAACGTCCGAGGAGTGCATGCAGGCTCGGTGGATGGCGCGGCTCGTCGCCGCGTCGATCGCCGTCGCCTGGCCGAGTGCCGGGGGGGCGCAGGCTCCCACCGGCCCCGTGCCGCCGGTCAAGCTCCGGCCGGACGGGTTCGAGCTCGGGCAGAACAGCCCCAACCCGACCGCCGGCGAGGCGCGCTTCCCGTTCTTCGTGGGCGACCCGCCGGTGTGCCGCGACCCTAGGCGGTCGTACCGGGTGACGATGCGCATCTACAACCTCCTCGCGCAGGAGGTGGCGGTGCCGGTCCTGCTCGCCGAGGGCGAGCCGGAGGGGGGGCAGCGACGGCTGGAGAACGTGGTGCTCACCTGTCGCCAGTACGTGGCGTACTGGGACGGCAAGGTGGCCGCCACGCAGAAGGACGCGCCCGAGGGGATCTACCTCTATCGCCTCGAGGTAAACGGGCGCGCGGTGGTGAAGAAGATGGTCGTGCGCCGCTGACCGGCCCCGTGCCGGCGGCGGCGCGCGGCGTTCCGGGGGGTCAGCTCCCGGCCCCGGGCCGGAGCGTTGCCGCCTTGTCGTCGATCCGGCGCCAGAGGTCGGCCGCGCGCTGCGGCTCGCGCTCGAGCTCCGCGGCGATCCGCTCGAGCCGCGCCGCGTCGACGCCGTGCTTGCGGAAGACCGCCGCGCGCCGCTGGGCGCGCAGCCCCTTGTCGACGTTCGGCTGGTCGGCCACCACGCGCAGCTCGGCCATGACCTGCACGTAGGCGCTGTCGCTCATCCCGAGGTCGGCGGGCGCCGGCTTGCACGCCGCGGCGGCGAGCGCGGCGAGGAGCGCGATGACGGGGCGGGGGCGATGCGGCATGCGGCAGCGTAGCCCGGCCGAGGGCGGGGAGACAAGGGGGCCGGCGACTGCCGCCCCGGCAGGTCGCGGCGCCGTCACCCGTCGTGGCGACCGGGCCGTCCACGCGTTCCGGCAGCCCCGGCTGGCACCCGCGTTGCCCCCTCGCCGCACGACGGCCATCCTGCGACGCATCTCCCGACGCCCTTCCCGACCCATGCTGAATCCCGATCGCCTGACCGTGAAGACCGGCGAGGCCGTGAACGACGCGGTCGCCCTCGCCCGGCGTGCCGGCAACCCGCAGGTGCACGACATCCATCTCCTGCTCGCGCTCCTCGCGCAGGGCGAGGGGATCGTGGCGCCGCTGCTGCAGAAGGCCGGGGTCAACGTGGGCGAGCTGCGCGCCGCCGCCGAGCGCGAGGCCGCGCGCTACCCGCGCCAGAGCGACGCGAACCCGACGGCGTCGCGCGAGTTCTCGGGCGTCTTCGATCGCGCCGAGCGCGAGGCGAAGCAGCTCGGCGACCAGTACGTGAGCACCGAGCACCTGCTCCTCGCGATGGCCGACGGCAAGGGGACCGACGCCTACGCCGTGCTGCAGGCGAAGGGGGCGACGCGCGAGGCGCTCGCCGCCGCGCTCAAGGCGGTGCGCGGCGCGCACACCGTCACCGACCAGACGCCGGAGAACCAGTACCAGGCGCTCGAGAAGTACACGCGCGACCTCACCGAGAGCGCGCGCTCGGGGAAGCTCGACCCCGTCATCGGCCGCGACGACGAGATCCGGCGCGTCGTGCAGGTGCTCTCGCGCCGCACGAAGAACAACCCGGTCCTCATCGGCGAGCCCGGCGTCGGCAAGACGGCGATCGTCGAGGGGCTCGCGCAGCGCATCGTCGACGGCGACGTCCCCGAGGGGCTGCGCGGCAAGCGGCTCCTCTCGCTCGACCTGGGCGCGCTCATCGCCGGCGCCAAGTTCCGGGGCGAGTTCGAGGAGCGGCTGAAGGCGGTGCTCAAGGAGATCGCCGAGAGCGAGGGGCGCGTCGTCGTCTTCATCGACGAGCTGCACACGCTCGTCGGCGCGGGGAAGGCCGAGGGGAGCATGGACGCGGGGAACATGCTCAAGCCGATGCTCGCGCGCGGCGAGCTGCGCGTCGTCGGCGCGACGACGCTCGACGAGTACCGCCAGCACGTCGAGAAGGACGCGGCGCTCGAGCGGCGCTTCCAGCCGGTGTACGTGGGCGAGCCGACGCTCGAGGACACGATCGCGATCCTCCGCGGGCTCAAGGCGCGCTACGAGGCGCACCACGGCGTGCGCATCACCGACAACGCGGTGGTGGCGGCGGCGACGCTCAGCAACCGGTACATCGGCGACCGCTTCCTGCCGGACAAGGCGATCGACCTCCTCGACGAGGCGGCGAGCCGGCTCCGCATCGAGATCGACTCGCTCCCGCAGCCGATCGACGAGGTCGAGCGGCGGATCGTGCAGCTCGCGATCGAGCGGCAGGCGCTCGCCAAGGAGACCGACGCCGCGGCGCGGGAGCGGCTGGCGACGCTCGAGCGCGAGCTCGCCGAGCTGCGGAGCGAGAGCGACGCGATGAAGGCGCAGTGGAGCCAGGAGAAGGAGGCGCTCGGCGCCGTGGGGCGCATCAAGGCCGAGATCGAGCAGGCGACCACCGACGCCGAGGCGGCGACGCGCGCGGGCGACCTCGGGCGCGCGGCCGAGATCCGCTACGGCCGCATCCCCGAGCTCGAGCGGCAGCTCGCGGCGGCCGCGCAGGGGAGCACCGCGACCGGGGCCGAGGGTCGCCGGCGCTTCCTCAAGGAGGAGGTCGGCGAGGACGACATCGCCGAGGTGGTCGCGCGCTGGACCGGGATCCCGGTGCAGCGGATGCTCGCGAGCGAGCGCGAGCGGCTGGCGCGGCTCGACGAGGAGCTGCAGAAGCGCGTCGTCGGCCAGGCCGACGCGGTCGCGGCGGTGGCGAACGCGGTGCGCCGCTCGCGCGCGGGGCTCTCGGATCCCAACCGCCCGATCGGGAGCTTCCTCTTCCTCGGCCCCACGGGCGTCGGCAAGACCGAGACGGCGCGCGCGCTGGCCGAGTTCCTCTTCGACGACGAGCGCGCGATGGTGCGGCTCGACATGTCGGAGTACATGGAGAAGCACGCCGTCGCGCGGCTCATCGGCGCGCCGCCGGGCTACGTCGGCTACGACGAGGGGGGCCAGCTCACCGAGGCGGTGCGGCGCCGGCCGTACAGCGTCCTCCTCTTCGACGAGGTCGAGAAGGCGCACCCGGACGTCTTCAACGTCCTCCTGCAGCTCCTCGACGACGGGCGCCTCACCGACTCGCAGGGACGGACGGTCGACTTCCGCAACACGGTCGTGATACTCACGAGCAACATCGGCTCGGGGGTGATCCTCGAGCGGACGGGCGACGACTGGGCGCTGGTCGAGACGCAGGTGGCGGGGATGCTGCGGCAGCACTTCCGCCCCGAGTTCCTCAACCGCATCGACGACATCGTCGTCTTCCGTCCGCTCGGCGAGGCGGAGCTCGACCGGATCGTCGACCTCCAGCTCGCGCGGCTCGACGCGCTGCTGGCGGGGCGCAAGCTCGCCCTCGAGCTCACCCACGAGGCGCGCCACGCACTGGCGGCCGAGGGGCACGACCCCGCCTTCGGCGCCCGCCCGCTCAAGCGCGCGATCCAGCGGCTCCTCGTCAACCCGCTCGCGCTCGCCCTCCTCGACGGCACCGTGCGCGACGGCGACCGCGTCGTCGTGCGCGTCGATCCCGACGGGAAGCTCCGCTTCGAGCGCGCGGGCGAGGCGGTCGGCGCCGTGACTTCGGCCTCATCTGGCGGTCTCTGAACCGCGTCAACACGGAGGCACGGAGGACGACCGGAGGACGGAGAGCGCGCGCGGTGGCGTGTGGTGCAGGGGCGAGTCCCCGTTCACCGCAGGGATGCAGGGAACGACGGTGAACCCTCTGCGCCTCGGCGGTGACCTGCGAACTTCCGCGTGCAGCGGTCGCGTCTCGCCCCCCTCCGTCCTCCGGCCGTCCTCCGCGGCTCCGTGTTGACGCGGTTCAAGGTTGTCGACCGGGCACGGAGTCGCAGGCCATACGCTAGCTTGCGCGCGATGCGGCACGACGACGAGCGGTGGATGGCCGAGGCGCTGGCGGAGGCGCACGCGGCCGGTGCGGCAGGCGAGGTGCCCGTGGGCGCGGTGGTGGTGCGCGAGGGCGTCGTGGTCGCGCGCGGGAGGAACCGGATGGTCGCCCGCGGCGACGCGACGGCGCACGCCGAATGCCTGGCGCTCCGCGATGCGGCGGTCGCGGCGGGCGATGCGCGGCTCGTCGACTGCACGCTCTACGTCACGCTCGAGCCGTGCGCGATGTGCGCCGGGGCGATCGTCCTCGCGCGCGTCGGGCGCCTCGTCTTCGGCGCGTGGGACGACAAGGCGGGAATGTGCGGGTCGGTCGGCGACATCGTCCGGCACCCGCGGCTCAACCATCGCCCGGAGGTGCGCGGCGGGGTGCGCGCCGACGCCTGCGGCGCGCTGCTGCGCGCGTTCTTCGCGGCGCGGCGCGCGAGCAGCGACGCGCGGCTCCACGGGAGCGACGTCGGTTGACGCCGCCAGCGGGAACGGGTACCCTTCACGGCTCGCCGGCGCCCGTGGCCGGCGTCCGGACAGGTGGCCGAGTGGTTGAAGGCACCGGTCTCGAAAACCGGCATACCGGAAACGGTATCGTGGGTTCGAATCCCACCCTGTCCGCTCCTCGCGCCCCGCACCGGTCCGCCGGTGCGGGGCGTCGTGCCTCAGGGGCGGTCCCCGCGCCGTGCCTCGCGCCTTGTCCGGGCACGCGTCACGCGTCATCCGTTCGGTGACCCCGTCCCGAGTCCGGATGAAGCGCTCCCTCGCCGTCGGCATCCCTGCCGGCATGAGTCTCGTCGGCTGCACCAGCCCGCCGCCGCCGCGCATCGATCCCTGCGACAAGCAGGTCTTCGACACGCAGGCGTGCGAGCAGGCGATCGCGAACCGCGGCACGTGGAACGGCGGCGTCTGGATCCCCTTCGTCTGGGGGAGTTCGCTCGCGTGGTACGCCGCGCGCCACCGCGAGTACGTGGGGGCGGGCGGGCGGGTCACGGCGCTCCCGCGCGGCTACTACGCGCAGGGGTGGCGGCCACCGACCGAGCGGCTCGAGGCGATGCGCGCCTCGCCGGCGGTGGGCGGCTTCGTGGTGCGGCCGCCGGCCGGGCAAGCGGGGTTCCGCTCGCGCGCCTTCACCTACGGCGCCCCGGGGCGCGCGTTCGCGCGGAGCGGCGGCTTCGGGGGGACGGGGCGCGCCTACGGCGGCGGGCGGGCGGGCGGATGAGCGGCATCGTGCGGGAGCTCGCCGGCATCCTCGTCGCGGTCGCCGCCGTGGCCTGCGTCCGCCAGTCGTCGGCCGACGCCGCGGCCGAGATCGTGCGCGAGGAGGAGGCTTTCCTCGCCGATTCCGCCGCCCTCGCGGCCCGCCTGCGGGTCGTCACCGTCGTCGCGCTCTACGTCGCGGTCGATCCGGACGAGGGAGTTCCGATGCCGGGCACGGGGCCGTGGCGCCACGTCGCGCGCAGCGGCGACTTCTGCGAGGCCGACACCGTCCGCGCCGTGCCCGGCGACACGCTCCGGTGCCCGTGGACGACGCTGCGCGAGGCCGGGCTCCGCACGCCGGGCGACGACGGCTTCGCGAAGGTCGAGGGGACGGGTGTCGGCGGCGCGCCGGGCGTCGACGTCGACTCGCTCGCCGCGCGCACGGCGCGGAGCGGCGACACGACGGCCGCGCGCCCGACCGGCACCGCCGTGCCGCCGCGGTGAAGCGCGTCGTCGCGCGGCACGACATGGCCGCGACGCACGCCGCCCTCGGCTTCGACTGGGCCGGCGACTACTGGCAGGACGGCGCGCACTACGAGGTCACGCTCGACGAGGTGCTGCGCATCGAGCGCGTCGCCGCGGAGCTCCACGCGCGCTGCCTCGACGCCGTGCAGCACGTCATCGACACGCGCGCCTGGGCGCGGCTCGCCATCGACCCGCGCTGGGAGCCGCTCGTCGTCGCGAGCTGGGAGGAGGAGCCGCCGTCGCTCTACGGCCGGTTCGACCTCTGCGTGACCGACACCGGCATCTTCCTCTACGAGTACAACGCCGATACGCCGACCTCGCTCTACGAGGCGGCGGTGGTGCAGTGGCACTGGCTCGAGCGGCACTGCCCGGGCGCCGACCAGTTCAACCGGCTGCACGACGCGCTCGTCGAGACGTGGCGCTCGTTCGCGCTCGATCATCGCGTGCGCTGCTACTGGGCGGACCCGACGAGCGAGGACGTCGCGACCGTCGACTACCTCGCCCACACCGCGCGCGAGGCCGGCGTCGACGCGACGAGCGAGGACATCGCGACGATCGGCGTCGTCGACGGGCGCCTCGTCGCCGCCGACGGGACGCCGCTCCGCACGGCCTTCAAGCTCTACCCGTGGGAGTGGCTCCTCGCCGACGACTACGCGCCGCTCGTCGACCAGGTGCAGTGGATCGAGCCGCCGTGGAAGATGGTGCTGAGCAACAAGGGGATCCTCGCCATCCTGCACGAGCTCTTCCCGGGGCACCCGAACATCCTCCCCGCGACGCTCGACGCGGCCGAGGTGCTCACGTGGGAGGGGTACGTCACCAAGCCCCTCCTGGGGCGCGAGGGGGCCAACGTCGAGGTGCAGCTCTTCGACCAGGCGCTCGTGCGGACGCGCGGCCCCTACGACGGGCCGCGCGTCTTCCAGCAGCTCGCCACGCCCCCCGACTTCGACGGCTGGAAGCCGGTGGTGGGGGCGTGGATCGTGGGGCAGGCGCCGGCCGGCATGGGGATCCGCGAGGACCGCGGCGTCGTCACCGGCAACGCGTCGCGCTTCGTGCCGCACTGCATCCGCGGCTGACCGCGCGTCGGGCGGGGCGCGGTCAGCCGTCGCCCGGGGGGGCGACGAGCGTCGCCGGGTCGGCGACGATGTAGCCGCTGCCGCGCCGCGTGTGGATGAGCGGTGGCGCGCCCTCGACGTCGACCTTGCGGCGGAGGCGCCCGACGTAGACGTCGATCGCGTTCGACCCCGGGTCGTGCTTCTCGTCCCAGACGTGCTCCACGAGCTCGACGCGCGTGACCACGCGGCCGGCGTGGCGCACGAGGTACTGCAGCATCGTGTACTCCTTGGGCGTCAGCTGGACCTCGCGCCCGCCACGCGTGACGACGTGCGTGCGCGTGTTGACCTGTAGGTCGGCCACCTGCAGCACCGACGGCAGCACCGCCGGCTGCCGCCGCAGCAGCGCCCGCACGCGCGCGTAGAGCTCCGCGAACTCGAACGGCTTGACGAGGTAGTCGTCGGCGCCGGCGTCGAGGCCGGCGACGCGGTCGTGCACGCTCGCGCGGGCGGTGAGCATCAGGATCGGCACGCGGCCGCCCCGGCGCCGCACGTCGGCGCTCACCGCGAAGCCGTCGCGTCCGGGGAGCCCGACGTCGAGGATCGCCACGTCGTACTCGTTCTCCGCCAGCTGCGTGAGCGCCGACTCCCCGTCGTGGACGACGTCGACGGCGTACCCCTGGTCGCGCAGCCCCCGCGCCACGAGGTCGGCGAGCCGCACCTCGTCCTCCGCCACCAGCACTCGCATGCGCTCCCCCAACGGTAGATCGGGCAGACCGGGCGCCCCCGGCGAACCACGTGGTCGGCCGGCGTCCCGCGCCCGCGGGGCCGCTCGAGGCGGACCGGGACACAGTATCCGTCCGGATGCGCCGGCGTGAAGGGGGCGCGAGGCGCGCCCGCTCGATGCCGAGCGGCATGGGACGCGTCGCCCGCGACGCATGCGCACGTCTGCGGCCGTCGCGTTAACGCACGTTCAGGTGCGGGCACGGCCGCGCGTGCGGGCGTCGGCTCGTGGGGGCCGGTGAGCGGCCTCCCGTGCGAGGGCGCGCCCGATCGGCGGCGTGCTGCGCCGGAGACACCCGCCGCCGTGCCGCGCGCCGGCGCTCCCTCGCCCCGTGCCCCTTCCCCCGCGCCGCCGATCGCCCGAGACTCCCGCGATGCACTGGGACCTCCCGCACCCGCACGTGGTGCGCTTCGCCGTCGACGACGCCGAGATCGACGAGTACCGGCACGTCAACAACGCGGTCTACCTCGAGTGGTGCGAGCGCGTCGCGTGGGACCACTCGACCGCGCTCGGCCTCGACAAGGCGCACTGCCTCTCGCTCGACCGCGGCATGGCCAACGTGCGGGCGACGATCGCGTGGCTCAGGCCGGCGCTTCCGGGCGACGAGATCGTCGTCGGGACGTGGATGCTCACCCCCGCGCCGCGCGTGCGGGCGCTGCGCCGCTTCCAGGTCTGCCGCGCGAGCGACGGGGCGACGCTGGCGCGGATCGAGATCGAGTACGTCTGCCTCGAGTTGAGCACGGGGCGCGCGGTGCGGGCGCCGCGGGAGTTCACCGATGCGTACTCGGCACGGGCGGAGGTGCTGGCGGCCCTCGGCGACGCGCCGGCGGTCTGACACGCGCGCCGCCGCTCCCACCGTCGCGTGGGGCTGTCAGGGCCGCGGTGGCGGGCCGAGGAGCGAGTCGAGGAGCGTGCGCGTCATGCGCTCGAGTGCGGCGGGCGACGAGGCCGGGTCGCCGTGCCACCGCTCGACGCAGCGACCGCGCGCGTCCCGCAGGCGCAGCGAGACGCCGTCGATGCCGATCTCGCCGCCACCGTCCGCGATGGCGCGTGCGACGTGCTCCGCGAGTGCAACGGCCTCGCGAGGCGGGAGGACGGTGCGCGCCGCGACGACCGGGACACTCGCGGCGAGCACGTCGTCGCGCGTGGGTGCCCGCTCCGTCCAGACGGTATCGCCGTCGATGATCTCGGCGACGCGCGCGGTCGCCTGCGCGGGCTCCCAGATCGCCGTCCACAGCATCCGCGTGAAGCGCGCCACGCGCAGCGTGTCGCCGTCGAGCGTGAGCATCGACTCGGGAGAGAACGACGGGCGCACCGTGACGCGGAGCGACGCGTGGGCGCCGACGTACGGCAGCAGGCGCCGATCGACCTCGTCCGCATATACGAGGCGATCGTGGCCGCGGCTCCCGTCGCAGCGCTCCGCCCCGGGGGGTGGGGACCAGCGATCGGCAGGGAGGCGGACGAGGCGCGCGTGCGTGCCGGAGGCGCTCACGGGTGCATCGCTGGGGGCGCACGCGGCCGTGACGCCGAGGGCGAGGACGACGAGCACGGTCGGCGACGAGGGCACGGCTCGTGGCATGCGGCAGGGCTCCGCTCGGGGGCGACCGAACATGCACTGCCGAGATGAGGCGGTCGTTGCGCCCACGTGAGGCCACGATGAGCCTGCGGTGAGCGATCCGTGACGGCGTCCCGGAAGGCGCGTCCGGCGCATCACCGGCGCGTCGTCACCCTGTCGGCGCGCCCGTGGTGCGCCCCTCGACCGCCCGCTTGAGCCCCGCCATCGTCCCCGGGATCCCCTTCTCGAGCGCCGGGCCGATCACCCGCCGGAAGACGAACGCGAGCGGCCCCTCGAAGAGGACGCGGTGCACCACCCGCGTCTTCCCGTCGACCACCGGCTCGCACTCGTGCACGAAGCGCATCGTGCAGAGCGGCAGACGCGCTTCCGCGTCGAACGCGCGGTCGGGGACGACGCGGGTGACGCGGATGCGCATCGTCGGCCCCTGGACCGGGGTGATCGTCCCCGTCGCCCCGGCCACGAAGGGGCCGTCGATCGAGGCCGCCTTCACGTCCGGATCCCACGCGGCCCACCCGGGCGAGTCGGCCCAGAGCGCGAAGACCTGCGACGGGGTGGCGGCGACGGTGACGATCCCTTCGAAGACGGACATGGCGCGCGTGGGTCGGGGGTGCCCCGCAAGCAACAGCGACCCGCGGCCCCCGGGCAAGCGGCCACCCCGGGTCCCCACGCACGAAAACGGCGCGTCGCGATCGCGACGCGCCGTCGTGGCGGGCGAGGGAGGCGGGCGCGCCGGTCAGGTGGCGCGCGCGACCTCGAGTCCCTTCACCCGGCCGTAGGCCTCGCGCACCGCGGCCGCCTGGCGCTGCACCACCGTCGACACCTCGGGCGGCATCGCCATCCCGACGGCGCGGTCGTAGTGCGCGACGGCGTTCTCGTCGCCACGCTGGCACTCGGCGAGGATCGCGACGTCGTCGCGCGTGGCGACGGCGCTCTTGAGGTTGATCCAGCCGCGATGCGCGGCCGCGAGGACGCTCCCCGACTCGCGCGGCGCGCCGCCGAGGGAGGCGACGAGCCCCTGCAGCTCGCCGACGAAGCCGCGACGCTCGCTGGCGAGGCGGGCGAAGAGCGTCTTGAGCGCGGGATCGGTGACGTCCTCGCTGGCGGCGGTGTAGCCGTCGGCGCCGTCCTTGGCGGTCTCGATCAGGTCGTTGAGGGTGTCGACGAGGTTCGTGGTCTCGGCCATCGGTGGCTCCGCGCGTGGCGTGAACGGGTGGACGTGCAGTGGGACGGGCGACGGGCGCCGACGTCCGCTGCGGGAGCGCGGGGCACGACTCGTACCCGGCGGGCGGGCCCGAGCGTGTCATGGAGGGCGGGGGCGGGACGCGCGGCCGGGGTGGCCGGCTCGTCTTGGCCTCATGCCCCGGGCGCGGTACGTTGCCCGCTCGCAGTTCGAGGGGACAGGTGGCCGAGTGGTTGAAGGCGCACGCCTGGAAATCTCTTTATTGGTGGCTACGCCCTCTCCCGTTCGTTGATTTTCAAGCATTTAGAACGGTCGAGTCCGCTGCAAGCTGCTCGGGCAATGTGAAGCCAATGTGAAGCCGTGCGGGCTGCGTCGAGCAGCGCAGGATGGCACTGCCCATGAGATACGACGCCGCGAAGGCAAACGGCTGTCGCCGGCTCATGCCGCATGCGCGAGTAGCGGCCTCGCATCCTACGCGTCCACCGCGCAGAGCTGACGCACCCGCTCGATCTCGTCCGTCGTCGGCTGGTACTTGGCGTATCGCTCGGAGACCACCCGCTCGGAGGTGCCGAGCTGGCGGGCGATGATGCTCAGCGCGACCCCCCGACGCGCCAGGTGTACCGCCACCGTATGGCGCGCATCGCGCGGCTGGTAGTTCGCGAACCGCACCTCTCCGGAGGCGGCGAGCGCCTCGGTCACTGCGAGCAGCAGGCGGCTGAACTCGGTGCTCGCGCGCGCGTGCGTGCCCCACCTCCCGAACAGCAGTGCGTCCCGGCCACCAACAGCCGCCCGGCCCGCGACGAAGGCCTCAATCCACTCGACGTCAAAAAGCACCGGAGCCTCGCGGTCTCGCCCCCGGGACTTCGCGCTGCTGCTCCGGAAGGCGCGCTGCGCCGGACGAAAGTCCGAGACGCGCAGCCGTGCCACGTCGCTCGTGTCGAGCGCCGTCGCGTGCAAGATCCGCCAGTAGGCCTCGCCCAGCTCGCCCCCCGCGGGATGACGGCGGATCGCCAGTGCCAGCACCTCCACGTCGGCGCGCTCGAGGTACTCCATGCGCCCTTCCTTGGGCGAGGGGATGGGCATCCTCTCGCTCGGGTCCGTCGCCCACGCGATCTCCTTCTCCTCACGCAGCCAGCGGTAGAACTGGCGCACGGCGAGCAGGCAATCGCGCTGCGGGCGCAAGCCGCTCTCCTTGATCTGCGCGCGGGGCGCGTGCCGCGCCCGTTGCAACAGTTCACCGAGATACGCGCGCAGGCGCGCGCGCGTGATCTGTGAGAGCCGCAGGGGTTCATCCTGCGCCACGCCAGCCTGCGTGCGGCAGAAGTCGAGGAAGCGGCACAGGGCAGCATGGGTCTTCTTGCGGTGGTCTGCCGTGACGGCGCGCCGGGGCCGCGTCGCGTGCAGGCCGTACGTCAGCGTGCCGAACTCGCTGGCGAACGGCGTGACGTCAAGGTCGCGCTCGTCGATGGACTGCTCCTCCACGAGCGCCGCCAGGCCGCCGGGGCCCTGTCGGTAGAATCGTGCGTACGCCGCGGGCAAGGACACCGCACCCGAGAGCACCAGCTGCAGTACGTCGCGCTTCTCGACGTCTCGGGCGAGGCTACGTGCGAACGCATGCATCTCGGCCGCTCGTGCCGCTGTTTCACGTCGCTCCGTCGGCGTCATCGTGTCGAGGTAGCGCAACCCCGTCGAGATCCGCTTGCTCGGACCACCGCTAGGATGCGGCACTGCGACGTACAGATTCGGACTGCTCTTGTGACGGGTCACGCCGTCGGGCAAGCCCTTGGAGGTCGCGCGCGGCCTGCTCACGGTGCCACCCACTCGCCGACCTTCTCGCTCGCGGCGATCCACTGTTCCACGACAGGCCAGACCACGAATCGCTGGCCGCGGGCGCGGTGTCGGCCTCGCGCGATGCGGCAGTGTGGGCAGCCCGCCTCGATGAGCCACTCGGCGCTGACGCCGAGACGTGCAGCGGCCACGTCCAGGGGCAGCACGTTGCTGGGCACGAAGTGCCCATCATTCGTACCAGAGTTTTCGGCCGACATTCCTCTGTTCCTGCGCGTGCTGCACACGGGCGCACACGACGGATGGGGCGAGGGCGCGGGTCGCCGTGATGTGGTGGGGGCGCCTGGAGGAATGGAGAGGCGCGGCGCGTTCATGCGACGGCCGCTGCGTCCCATTCTATGGGTCACTCATGACGCGTCAAGACCCGACTGCTGCGTGGTCAGCATCCCCGGGTTTCGCTGCGTTTGCACTTGTCGCTGTCGCGCGCATGCTAGCTTGTGCGAAAGCGTGAATCGCCGCGTGCGCCTTCGGGGACACCTTTCACTGCAGGTCGACGCGCGCGACGCAGGCTGCTCCGGCGCCACGCGCGACAACCTTGGGACCTATCGACGCCTCCGTGCCAAGCTCGGCGTCGTGACCGCACGCTCGAATGCGACGCGCTTCCTGGGCAGCCACACGGTCGCGCCGACGTACAAGTAGGTGTAGAGCCGCTCGAGGTCCGAGACGGCAGACCACTGCACGTGCCGATGCGCGTCCGACGCGCGCGACCGCATGGGCTGCGGGTGCCGAAGGCCAGCGAGCGCGTGGACCTCCGTCGCAAGGACGGTGGCGATGTCCGCGAGGAACGGACCGTGCCCGGTCAGCCGCAGCACGCGAGTGATCTGCTTGGTCTCGTAGGGGCCGTGCAGCGACACGTGGCCGTCGCCGTCGAAATAGCCACGCACGAAATGCGGCAGAAGGTCGTTCCGCGCGCGCAGCCACGTCGGCAACCCGGTGCGCTGCGTCTTATTGGGGACCACACCCCACTCGGCGAGATCCGCCGCGAGACGGTCGGAGCTCACCTCGACGCTCGCCGTGGGGAAGCGGTGGCCGCCCGAGCGCACGCGAGCCGTGCTCGTCAGGACGGGGCCGCTGCGCTGGAGCCACGCGTTGAAGGCTGCCACGTGCGCGGCATCGCACGCGGCGAGCGCCAGCTTCACGCGCATCTGCCCGCCTTGGGGGCTGCGGTAGATGCACCCGTCGGCGCTCATGAAGCCGGCCCAATAGGCGCTGTGCTCGTCGGCGTGATCGACGGCGAAGACGTTGCTGTCGAAGTCGTACGTCGGACCCTTCACGAAGGTCGGGAGCGCAAGAGCGTCGCGCCGCCTGCGCACGACACCGCGGTCGAGATGGGTGTGGCGCGCGACCTCTCGCACGGAGCGTCCGGCGGCGAGGAGCGCGTCGGCGAGGGGGAGCTGATCGGCGTTGTGGACGGGGCGGGGCATGGCAAGGATGGCTGTGGGTGATGGAGAGGCATCACCGTGCGGGCTGCCGATCCGTTCCCGGCGCTCATCGCCAGAGGATCGGGAGCCGACAGGGCGACACCGTTGTCGACCGGCCGTCAGAACGGGCAGTCGTCGAGCAGGCTGTCGGGCGGCGTCAGGCTCGCGGGCTGCAGCGTCCGGTGCGGGTCTGGGGGCGCCACCGGCGCGCAGAGGGGTGAGGGGGCGTCTGCCGCGTCGGGTGCAGTGGTCCTCACCTGCCGTGCGAGCTGGCGGGCATGCCACCTCGCCCATGCCTCGAAGGCGATGGCCGGTGACGGCTCGTTGTCGTCGTCGTCGCCACAGACGGAGTGGGGCGTCGTGCACGAACGGCCGGTGCGCGCGAGGGCGTCCACGATCCCGGCCGCCGCATGGACGAGTCGCGCTTCGAGCGTGACGCACGCGGGGTCGAGCCGCCAAGCGAGCGAGTCGGTATCAGCGGCCAGGACGTGGAGCAGGTGGTCGAGGATTGCGCGCTCTCGCCCCGTCTGCACGACGCGCGTGCCCGCCACGCGAACACGCGAGAGCGTGGCGTGCCGGATCCCATCTGGGGAACCGCTCCCCGAGGCCGCTCCGTACTCGAGGGTTCCGACGTCAAGCAGGATGGCCGCGAGCATCAGGACATCGCCGTCGAGGACCATCCCCGCAGCCACTGCACGTTCGCCCAGCGCGCGGGCGACGTCCGCGGTCTCGACGGCGCGCCATGCGCGGCCGCGAGGCCATTCCATTCCACGGCCCAGAGGCGCGGGCCAGCGCAGGAGCCGGGCTTCGAGCGACTCGTCGGTACCATCGGGCCACTGCTGGACCACGGCGAGCAACCGGTCGAGGAGGAGGCGAGCGGTCTGGGTCAGGCACCCCCACCGAAGGAGGTCGAACCGGCGGGTAAGAGCCTCGAGACTGGTGCCCTGCCGGGGCGCGACCGCCTCGGCACACACGGGGTGCGCGGTCGGCCTGATCGGCGCGACGGCAAGCGGCGCCCAGGTGAAGCCGGGGCCATCGGTCCGCAGCCGCGCGACCGCCGCGATCTCGACTGGCTGTCCGGCCGCGAGCGCTTCCCAGGGTGCCGACTCGTGCGGGGGCACGCCGAGCACCATTGTGCCGTGCGCGTTGCGCACTGTGACCGCCGTTCCCGGAGGCGCGCCGTGCACGGCGCGCCCCGGCTCGACCGAGATGATGACGGCGATCCCCGTGGCCGTCTCGGCGAGCGTGACCGGCACGTGGTGGCACGGGAAGCGCGGAGCGTCGTCGGGACAGCGAGCCATGCGCGAGCAGGAGAGCTGGAGGCTCGGTTGCGTGGGTGCGACCGCGATCACCGGTCCTCCGGCGTCGGCGCCACACGCGCCGCTTCCATGGTCTGGTCGACGAGGCCGGCGGCCCGGAGCATGGTCGTGATCTCGACCAGCGCGCGCAGCGTCGCCATGCGCCCCGTGTCATATGCGCCGATGAGCAGAGCGGAATCACTCGCCCCTCTCACGGCTGTGATGACGCCGGGCGCGATCTCGAGGTGCGGCGCGAGCGTCGCCCCCATCACGAGCCGCGGCGTCGCGAACGCCGGGGTCGTCTCGCCAGGGGCTGCGCAGGGCACGTGGACGTGCATCGGAAGCACGCCGGCCTCCTCGAGCACCACGAGCAGCGACGCCTGTCGCCGGAGGCGCCACTCCAGCGCCGCCGTTGCGTGCTGCCGGCCCGCATCGGCGCCGAGCGCGAGGCCGGGGAGCGACTCGACGTGAACGAGCGCCGGCGAGAACGGGAGGTGCCGGGTGGCAGCGAGGGTGTGCACCAGCGTCCGCGTGCCGCTGGCGGACCTGCCTCGGAGGAGCGTGCGCACGTCGTCGCCGCTCGCCGCCCGGGCAGTGGCGAGCAGGGCGAGGGTCTGGAGCGCACCGTCGATGCACCCCCAGCCGCCATCACCGAGCAGTTGGAGGTCGGAGGCGGGGGCAACGATGCGGCGGATCTGCCGGTCGAGGATACGGGCGGGCGCGGGGAAGGGTCCGAACTGCATGGGGCCTCGGATCTGAGTGGCGGAGTGCGCCGGACTGTCCGGCGTCGGATCAGCTGCCGCCCGGCTGCGGCGTTGCGCATGTCGGGTCGGCATCTCTTGGTGGCGGGGGTGTTCCCGCCGGGTGTCGTTGGTCAGCGTGCGCGGCGCGCCGCGGGGCGCGAGACGGGCCCGTGGACGGTGATCCACGGCCTGGGCGCCGGGGCGAGCCGCACGAGTGGCGCGAGCGCGGTGCGCAACGCCTCGAGCCCGCGCTGGCGAGCGGCATGCGCGCTTCCGATGCGGCGGGTGCTGAGCAGGCGCATCGTCTGCCGCAGGCTGGTGCCCTCCTCCAGGTAGGCGCGCAGCGCCGCTGCCTCCGAGGCAGGGAAGGCGGCGAGCACCGACTCGACCGCGGCGCGGATCGCGAGATCCCGGGGCGTAGGGGGCACCGAGGGCCAGAAGGGGACCGCCGCATCGGCGGGGAGTCGCGCCACGTCCACCGCGCGCGCCCGCAGGGCGTCGCCGCCTCGGTGGAGCTCCCGCACCAGAACGCGGCGCGCCGTCACCGCGAGGTAGGCGAGCACGCCTGCGTCACTGCGCATGGCCCCCAGGCACGTCTCGAGCGTCGGCAGGGCGGCCAGTAGTGCGTCGATGGCGAGCGCCTCGCGCGTCGTGACACGCGTCCGCTGGTCGGCGATGAGCGCGTCGCACCGATCCGCGAGGGGAGGGAGGACGAGCAGGAGCGCCTGCCTCCACGCCTGCTCGGCCTCGCGGGTCCCCTCAGCGGTGGCGAGTACCCCGAGCAGTGCCTCACGGAGCGGGGTGGACGACGGCGATGCGAGCGACGACGTCGCCGCGGTGTGCTGAACGGGCACGGGGCCTCCGGTGGCGGTGGCGCCGGTCCTCCGCGGAAACGGGGAAGGAGGGCCGGACGGACCGCAGGTGTCCCGGGCGGGAGCGGGGGCGCGCACTGCACGCGGCCGCCATGGATGGCGAGATCTGCGCTCCGCACGCGCGAGAGGCGCACCTGCGGACGGTGCGCCTCTCGACATGCATCCCGCGATTGCGATGCCGTGCCCTCAGTTCGGCAGGATGATTCGCATGTGTCGTCCGCCACTCCCCACGTACTTGCGGATGGTGACCTGGGGGTCGCTGTGGTGCAGCAAGGTCATCGCGAGCATGATGTTCCCGAGCTCGCATGCGGCGTACTTGCCCACGAGTAAGCGGATCACATGGAGGCCGCTCGCACCGAAGTGTCCCTGGAGTGCCGCACCATCCAGTTTGAGCACCGAAGCGTATCGGAGCACCTCGCGCCGGAACGACTGCGAGAGCTTCTGCCCATGGCGCATCGACCGACGCCCTTGGTGCACGAACATGCCGTCACCACGAACTTTGAGGGCGTCGCGAGCGCCGCCGGGGAGGAGGTATAGCGCAAACAGGCTCGGCATGAAGCGCGCGTGCGCCTCTGCGGAGTCGTGCTGGCGGATCAGGATCGCGTCGCGGTCGCGTGGCGACTTCATGACATCACGGGGAATGAGGGACGACACCTCGCATCCAGGCGTCCACAGCGGACAGACGACCCCGTCGCTTTTCGCAGACAACATGTCGAGAGTCAGCTGCGCCAGCTCGTTCGACCGGAGCGGCATCATCCGCAGCAGGTGGATGAGCAGGGCATTACGGATTGCGAAGCGCCAGGAACTCACTGGCCATGCCGGGGCACCGTCGCGCTCGAGGATCTCCGCTTGTTCCTCCAGCGAGCACTTGGCCACTGCGACTGCACGACCGATCAGGCAGTCGCGCAGCTGCCCCAACCTGACGAAGCCATGGATGGCGTCACTCCCGCGCCAGAGCACGTCGATCTCCTCGATGCGCTTATGCTCGGGGTCGGACCCGTGGGACGCTGTGCGATGCTTGGTGAGTCGGCGCCGCCACTGCACCAGGCGGCCGCGCTCCTCAAGGAACGTCTCGGCCGCACCGCGGTCCCCGTCGTGCACCGCCAGTTGCGCGAGGAACCACAGCACGGACAGGACGACGTCCACGTACTCGCTGCCTCGCGCGCTCAGGCCGGCCTGCGCACGTCGGTCGAAGGTCAGCCAGCCTGCGTCCTGCGCCACGCGCTGCACCGCGTCGAGCCGGGCGACGGCGGTGAGTGTGACGTCGCCGTCGGACGTCAGACGACGCAGTCGGGCCGCTGCACGGCGCAGCTGCTGGCCGGCCTGCTCGGTGTACGCGTCACTCCAGGCGCGAGAGGCGTCCGCGTCGTGCGGTACTTCGATCAACCAGTGCACGACCGCGGCCGGCACGAGGCGAGGAACGGCATCCCGCACGTCGCTCACGCGAACCCGTGTCGCTGGCATCCCTGCCTGGACGCCGAGCAGGTGCGTCGACGCGGTCGTGTACTCGAGCACGCGACGGAGCCCGTAGGGTCCGTCGAGGAGCGCCTGGCCGCCCGGTAGGATCCACGGCGACGCGTCGGCGATTCGGACCGCATGCAGCTCGGTGCGCGCGTCGATGGCGTCGCGCAACAGCCGCTGGTGGAACAGTTGTGCGGCTGCCCGCTGTGGAAAGGGCGCACGCTGCTGTAGCAGCGGAAGTCGACGCCAGACATGGCTGACAGCGTAGTAGTCCTGATCCACGAGGTAACCTGACGCGCGCATCGCCAGCACGTCGTCCAGGAGCGTGGCTGGCTCCATCTCGTCGACCGTGAACCACCCCCGCCGCGTGAGCAGACGCCCCAGGACACGAAGGCCGCGGTCCACGCGCTGGCAGGCGTGGGGACGCGCGTCGAGTGCCGTCAGTTCGACGCGGAGCTCGTCGAGGAGGGGCTGGGCTGCCGCGTCGTGCTGAGGCGGCAGCGGACCGTCGTGCTGTCGCAGCGCGACGAGGCCGTGCGCAGCGGCGACGGCCTGCACGTTGGCGACGGCGCCCACCAGCTTCGGGCGCATCGCGTTCGACGCGGGCGACCACGGTTGACCTGCGGCCAAGCGCTTCTCGCGTGCGACGCGGTCGCTCAACGAGGCCACGCGTGCTGCGAGATCGGGTCGCGCGAGGAGGGCGGGCGCGTCCCGCGGATCGAGCCCGTCCAGTTCTCCGTACCGCTCGAGAAGGGTCGCGAGCGACAGTGCATCGCCTCGCTGCGAGTCGGAGAGCGCCGTGAGTTCCGTGCGCCTGGCCGCACCGCGCCGCCCACGGCCTCCGCCGTCGGTGGCCGCAGGCAAGCGCTGGATGAGCGCCCGCAAGGGCTCGGCGGCCGGCGCGGCTGGCACGAGGCACCATGAGCGCACGAGCCCATCGCGCCGGCGATGCGGAGTCGCCCATGAGGCAGCGTGGAGCGCGTCGGTCAGTCCCTCCCAGAGCGACTCCGGCACGCGGAAGCGCAGGCGCAACTCCCTCGGGAAGATCTTCTGGGCCGCCGCCGGCTCGGCATCGGCCCACGCGCGGATCTTCTCGAGCAGTGCGGCGAGTCGGTCCTGCTCGGCTGCGTGACGCGCGGCTTCTCGCGCAGCCCACTTCGGCGGGGTGGCGGGGGATTCGGCTCCATTAGTGCCGGTGTGCACCTGCCACTCCGTGTGCGTCGCCCCATTGGAGCGGAAGCCGGGCACGAGCGGCAACGCCTTGCCGTTGCTGGCATTTGCTCGCAGAACCTCGCAGAGCCGGATTGGAGCGGCGCCGACACGGGCACACGCTGCCGACGCATTGGAGGCGGCGGTTTCTGCCTGCGTCGGCGTCGCCGGCACCTGATTCACGGCGTCCGCTCCAATAGCGCCTGCAACTGCTCGACGACGTCGAGCAGCGTCGGTGTCCCCAGAGCGAGGAGGCCGAGGGTGTCGAGCGGGGAGTGCAGCGACGCGAGGACGGCGTGCCGGTCGAAGACCCACTCCGCCCCGGGGAGGCAGACACCGAGGTAGGGCGGGGCGACGCCGACGAGCGGGAGCGCGTTGTCCGGACGCCCGCGCGGTCGCGAGCCGACAGCGACTGGCGTCGACGCGCCACCGAGTTCGTACCAGAGCGTCGCGCGAGCGCGCCGCGCGTCGAAGGCGGGCCTCGAGAGATGCAGCAACTCGGCGGCCTCGCGGCTGTCGCACGGCACGTACGGGCGGAGCGGCACGGGGGGCGGCGCGGGGGGCGGCACCGTGAGCGAGAGGGAGTCGGAGCGTTCCATGGCGCGAGCGTATGAGCGCCAGCGAGCAGGCCGCGAGGAGGGCGGCCACCTGAGGGCACACGGGCCGCAAGGCTGTGTCCGTTTTGGACTTGGGTGTCGCCGCTCGCCGAGGCCTGTGCACTCGGTGCGCCGGGCTACGAGCCCTTCCGGTTTGCTGGCCAAGGGTGGCGCTGGAAGGCCGGCGCGGCGATGCGGTCGGACCACCGAAGACGAAGCACGCGCCCGCCCCGGCCGAGCCGGAACGGGCGCGTGCTGCGGGCGAACGCGGCCGTCAGCGCGAGCGCCGCGCCGCCTTGGACTTCGGCCTGCGCTCGCGCACCGCCGGCGCGACCCCACGCTTCGGGGTCGCCGGCGCTGCGAGCGGCGTCGCGGAGCTCACCACCGCGGCTACGGGGGCAGATGCACGCTCGGCCAGCCACGTGCGCGCCGCCGACGCCGGGACGCGGGCGCCGCGCCCCCTGAGGCGCGCCGACGCCAGCGGGCCTGCGCCCGCCGAGACCTGCCGGCGCACCTCGTCCAACGTGGCCTCACGGGACCACCCCGCGGCTGTGGCGAGCTGCGGCACGCCCCAGTCGTCGGTGCCTCGGCCGACGGCGCACGGCTGGGTCGACGGCGGTGCGGACGCCGGCTCCGGCGTTCCCGTAGAATCGAGCCGCAGCGCGAGGACGGAGCCGAGGAGCGTGTCGAGGCGCACCGCCGAGAGGGCCGTCGTGGGGAGGTCGTAGTGGACGGTGAGGCGAACGGCCGTCGTCGTGCCGGGGGCGGTGGGGCTGGAGTCGACGTGGAACGAGGAGGGGCTGAGGAACATCGGGCTCTCGTGCAGAGGTTTCTTGCCCCCGAGGGATGTCCCGGGGCACCGGCGATAGCCGGTCCCCCTGCAGCGTAGTGCGGGGGGTGGGCTGGGGCCGAGGGAGCGCCAAGTCCGCGTCGACGGTGCGGCCGCGTACGAGCGATGGGTCGCCTCGCACCGCCGAGCGCCGGACGGTTCCGCGAGCTACCGTTGCCTGGATGGATGGCCTGCTGGCCGTCGTGGGCTCGTTCCCGTCCGCTCGGAGGTCGTCATGTCGCCGCGTCGTGCTTCGCTCCGTTCTCTCTGCCTCCTCGTACTGGTTACGGCTTGCGGCGGGGGCGATGAGACGACCGAGCCGGCGCCGCCCCCCCGGCCCGTCGTCGTGCCGGTCGCGCGGCTCGTCGTCACGACGCCGACCCCGGTCGTGGTCGAGCCTGGGGAGACGGTGGCGCTCGCCCTCCGACCGGAGGCCGCCGACGGCACGCTCGTGCCGCAGGCCGTGCTCACCCTCGACGCTGGCGCCAGCGGCGGGATCGCGGTCGACGGCGCCGTGGGGGCGGCGACCACCCTCCGCGGGGTCGGCGTCACCCTCGACACGCTCGTCGTCCGCGCCGTGCACGGCGGCGCCACGGTCGAGGCGCGGGTGCCGGTCGTCGTCCGGCCGCCGGTTGGGAGCCGGTTGGCGGTCGTAGGCGGCGGTGCGCTCACGGTCGACTCGGCCGAGCGCCGCGCCGGGCTCGTCCAGCTCGTTCGGGCGGATGGCCGCGTCGTCCCGACCGCGACGGCCCCCCGGGGCGTCGGGCTCGCCGACTCGAGCCGCCTCGTCCTGCGCCCGAGCGCCACGCCGGGCACCTTCGACGTCGAAGGGCGCACGCCGGGCGCCGGCGTGCTGGTCCTGCGCCTCGGGGGGGATTCCGTCGCGGCGGTCGCGGCGACGACCACGCCTGCCTGGACGTGGCGCGCGGTCGCCGTCTGGCAGCGGATCGTCTCGGAGACGGCGACGAGCGCGCGCTTCCTCGGCATCGCCGCGCACGACTCGGCCCTCTACGAGGGGCCGGCCGACGGCTCGGCCCCGCCGGTCCGGGTGACCGGGGTGCCGCCGTTCGTGACGCTCGCCGGCAGCGACACGCATGCCTGCGCGTTGACGGCGGACGGCGTCGCCTGGTGCACGGGCGCGAACCTGGTGGGCGAGGTCGGGCAGGCCGGGGCCGCCCTTGGGCGGCTGGCCTGGCACGTCCCGTGGGGGCCGGTGACGACGTCCGAGCGCTTCGTGGCGCTCACGGCGAACGGGAACGGCACGCGCGGGCTCACGGCCGACGGCCGCTGGATCGGCTGGGGGTTCGCGCCGGCCGGGCTCCGCGGGCTGCCCGGGTTCCCGATGCCGGCCGGGTGCGGCGTCGATGGGCGCGGCGCCTGCACGCCGGTCCCGCTGGCGCCGGGGCGCCGTTTCGACCGGCTGAGCGAGGGGCTCGCGCACTGCGCGCGCGAGGTCGGCACTGGGGCGTGGTGGTGCGGCGGCGCGCACCCGACCCTACGCCCCGGCACGAACGTGATGCAGGTGTTCCCGGCCGATTCGCTCCGGCAGGTCGACCTGGGGCGGCACGGCCCCGTCGCCCGGCTCACCGGGACGCGGAACGGGTGGGTGGCGCTCGCGACGGACGGGCGTGCGCTGGCGTGGGAGGCGCAGCTCATCAACAGCATCCGGCAGGGGGCGAACCAGCCCCTGACCTTCGACACGCTCACCATTCGCCCCGAAATCCGATGGGCCGTGGCGCCGGTGGTGGCGTTCGGGGTCCGGGAGGACGGGGTCGTGCTCGGGTGGCGCCTGGGCGAGAACCTGGTGGGGACGCCGTTTGTGCTCTCGGAGCGGCCGGTCGCGACGCCGGCGGCGTTCGTCACCGCGGGCGACGCCGCGTGCTTCGCGTTCCGCACGGGCGGCGGCGCCGGCTGCGCGGCGAACGGCACCCAGGTCGGCCGCGCCACCTTCGCGGTGATCCCGCGGCCGGCCCGGCCGTAGCGACTTGCCCCGTATCACGGAGACGCGAGACGGCTCGTGCCCTCCCTGAGGACGGCACGGGCTGACTCCGTGACGACAACAGCCGTCCTTGCGTTCACCGCCGCCTCATCGAAAGGGAACCCTGTCACTCAGGAGCGAGGAGCGCAGAACCGCACTGGACCGACTAGGTCCAGCTCGAGCCACCTCGGCCGTACCCTCGCGCACACGGGGCGAACGGCAGAGCGGCTGCGTCCAACTCGAACCGTTCCACGCTCGCCCCCGCGCACGCGGCGACGCTCAGCGCGCTGAGCGCATCCAACTGAGTAGCTGCTCATACTCCATGCCGAGCGACCGAAGGAGCGATGCCCGCTCGGGTCCAAGCTGTTGATCGTTGAAGCCCGAGGAAAGCAGCGCCTGACGGCGCTGCTGCGCCGTCTCGAGCAGCCACCCGTCGGTGTTGTCGATGGCGGGGAGCGACCACCCGATTGCCGCGAGATCGGCGATGACCGCCGTCCTCGTCGCCTTCGAGCGCCGGCGACGGACGACGGCCGCGACGATGGCGCTGATGTAGGCAAGAAGGGCGAGGCTGAACAACAAGTTGCTGTCGCTCGCCGCGATGAGCCCGACGATCCAGAAGCCGGCGAACACGATAGCGACAATCGTAGGAAGGTTCGCAGACCCCTCGTTGCTCGAGCTGAGGAAGCCCACGCGGTCGGCTGCCCGCTTCACCGCGTCGTATTCGCGCAGGGCACCGAACGCCTCTTCGGTCGAGATCAACCGTTCTATCTTTTCGAGCGCGCTGGCACCCAGGTACGACACGAGGTTGTGCTCGAGGGTGGCGCACCGCTGACGCACTTGCTCGAGGAACGCCTTTTCCTGCAGTGCCGCAAGTCGACGCTCCGTCGCGGGATCCTCGAGGAGGGGACTGCAGAGTCGTGTGAGGTACAGCGCCCGACCAGGCTCGGAGTCGGCGACCTGAACAGCCTCCTGCACCCACTTGGCCGTCGTGAATACGGCCGACTTGAGCTCCTGGTCGGCTTCCCGATCCTGCGCCTGGAGCGCGAGCTGTTGACGCAGACCGTGTACGGCATCGAGCACGGCCGCGTTCTCGGCGGACAGGCGGTGTACGTCCGCGTGCAAGGTGTCGATACGTGCCTGATCAGCAGCGGAGAGCGGGCGGGCGTCGGGCGTCATGGACGGGTGGGTGGGAGCCAGCACCGAGGCGTGAGCACCCCGGCGCGGGCGTTGGTCAAGCGGCGAACGACTCGTCGTGGTGGGGCTCGCTCATGCGCGCCGGCGGCGGAGGCGTGCCAGGAGAGCGAGTGCCGATAGACCACCGCCCAGCAGCGCGACGCTGCCCGGCTCCGGCACGACCGCCGTCGGCCCGGCGACCGTGAACTCGATCCGCGCGATGGCATCCGCGAGGTCCGTGTTGGTGCCCGGCTGGTCCTGATCAAGGACGAACTCCAGCCGGTTGAACCGTCGGCCCGTGACGCTGAACTCCTGGTCGACGAGCGTGTTGGCATTCACGCCAAGCCGCAGCGTCTCCAGCAGCGTGGTGCCGTCGTACAGCCGGAAGACGCCTGCGGCGTTCGGTCCGAGGCGTCGCGGATCATCGTTGCCCCAGAGGAGCGAGACGCGCTCCACGTAGGTCTGGAAGGAGAGCCGCACTCCGCCGAACGAGGGGACCCCGGCGCCGAAGGCGAAGAGGATCTTGTTCTGCGGCTCGTTCTGGAACGGGGCGCGGAGCCGGAGCGACCCGCCGTCGAGCGCGAGGAAGGTGACGAGGCTCGACTGACTCGACGTGAAGGGACCGGGCCGAGGGTCGAAGTCCGGATCGGTGCCGAAGTCGATGCGGACAGCCTGTGCCGCGAGGGGCGCCGCGAGGGCGACGGCGAGTAGCGCGAGGAGCGGGCGGAGCGAGCGAACGAGACGCGACACGGGGCGGAGCCTCCACGGGGGGCGAGCGGTGGCAGGTCACCCCAAAACCGGGTGACCTCTCGGAGGAAAAGGACCGACCGGGGTGCGCGGTTGTCAACCGGCGTGGCTGGCGTGGATCACACCAAAATCGAATACGCGGTGCAGGCAACGACACTCCGGCGTGCCCAGCCGTCGGTCCCTCGCCCTGCCGCCCCTGTCGCCCGCCGCCCGTGCGGCGCTAGACCCGGCGTACCAGGAAGCGTTCGGCAAGCTCGTCGCTGCGCGACTCGCTGCCTTGCGTCATGCTCGCGTCGCGGAGCATGGCGAGGTGTATTCGCAGGCGCGAGTCGCCTCCGTGCTGGGGCGGAGCCAGACGTGGCTGAGCAACTTGGAACTCGGCCACCGTCGCGTCGACACGACGGCACTCGCGGTCCTCGCCGCCTTCTACGGGGTGCCAGCCGAGTCGCTGGTGCAACCGCCCGCGACACCCGAGGAGAAGGGACGAGTCGCGCGGTGGGAGCGCGAAGTCCGGGCGCTCCGCCGTGCCGCGCGCGAGCACGTGCCTTCAGGACCGCCGACGCGCGTACGGTAGCGACGGTGCCTCACCCGGCGTCGCGGGTGGGCCTTCGGGATTCCGAAGGCGTCCGTGAACAGGTTGCAGGACACTGCGGCTTCGCCTCTTCCTGGGATCTCAGGTTGGCGTGACAGGGCATGCCCCCATCCGTCGATGCGGGCGTCCGTTCCCACGGCGGCCGAAGGATGGAGCGGTTCGACCGTCGACGGGCCGAGGTGGCGCTGGGGCGGGGCCTTAGCGAGAGCGGTGCACCCACCCCAACACGTCTCTGCCCAAGACGGCGGTGACGTTGACGCGCGCGTCGCATCGCACTCCAGCGAACTCATGACGCTCTGCAAGCGACACCACGCCGCGCGCCTGTCGCCACGTAAGGGCGACAGGCGCGTTGATGGTCCCGGGCGGCCCCGTCAGTCCGTGGTCTTCGCGTCGCCGGAGCGCGTGGCGACGACCTGGCGGCGGCGTCGCACGGCCCCCACCGTCGCGACCAGCGCCTCGCAGCGCTCTTCCAGTGCCGCCGCTCGCCCCTCCCAGCGGGCCGCGCTCCGGCGCGCCTCGTCGGCCGCCTGACGCAAGGCCTCCGCCAGCGCGGTCGCCTCGGCCGCGCGCCTGTCGGCCACCTCCCGCCCGGCCTCGGCGAGCGCCGCACGCGCTGTGGCCTCGAGGCGCGCCGCCTGCGCCTCGGCCACCTGCTCGAGGGCTGCGGACCGCTCCTGCTCCACCGCCTCGCGGCGCCCCCGCTCCGCGGCCAGCGCGTCGCGCCAGTCGCGCAGCGACGCGTGCAGCGTCGCCAGCTCCGCGGTGAGCGCCGCCTCGCGCGCCTCGGCCTCCTCGAGGAGGGCGAGGCGCTCCTCGACGTCGCCGGTCAGCACGCCCACCTCCTGGCGGAGGGCGACGAGCCGGGCCTCGTAGTCCAAGCGCACCTGCTCACGGGTCTCGGTCCCGAAGCGGAACACCTGACGGGTGACCTCCGCCAGCGCGCGCTGGATCGGGACCGGGAGCGTCACCTCGGCCTCACCCCCCTCCCCGGCGGCCATGGCCACGGGCCCGCCCGCGGTCGCGCCCGCGACCGCCCCCTCGGCCTCCGCGCGGAGCAGGCGCACCACCTCGGCGATGACGCGGCTGCCGCCGCCCTGCAGGCGATCCCTGAGCGTTCGGACGGAAACCGTCTCTCCCCGCTCCACCATCGCGCGCGCCTCCGCTTCGACGCGCACCCACTCCGGCGACCCCACTTCGATTCGCGGTCGACCCATGGCCTACCTCCGATGCGTGCCGGCCGCGCCGAATCGGGCACCGCCCGGAACCGCTGTGTCCCGGGGGTGTCGGCGCGTGCCGGACACCGGCAGCTTGGGCGGGTCGGGGCGGCCTGCCCGCCCGCGTCCACCGACGGTGTGTGCCCCAGCGTGGCGGGCCAGTCTGGGGGCGCCCGGCACGCGCGCGACGGAAGGACGGGGCACGTCGACCTCGCGTGGTCCACGCGGATAGCGCGTGCAGGTCGGGGAATCGGCGTACCCGGTTTGCGGGTGTACCGGGTACGCCGGGCGTACCGGGTACGCAGGTGTACCAGATATGCCGGGCGTACCGGGTACGCGGGTGTACCAGATACGCCGGGCGTACCGGGTACACGCGTGCCGCGACGGTGACGCGAAGTCGGTCGGGGCGAGCACCCCGCGATGGGCGCCACCCACGGGGTGCTCCTGCTGACAGGTGCGACTGTCAGCGCATCCGTGCATCGTGCGCTCGTCGCCACCAGACCGCGCCCGCATGTACGAGAACGCTCCCGTCCCCGAGGACCCGTGGCGCTACCTGCGCCGCACCGATCTGCGCCAGCTGCGCGCCGCGGCCCGGCGCCTCGCCCGGCACACCTGGGCCGAGCGCTTGCCGCGCCTCGACGAGGTGATCGCTGAAGCCGAGCGGCGCGGCGTCGAGTTCCTGCGAGCGGAGTCGTGCCTGGCGGGTCTCGGCGACCGCGCCTTCGCGCTGCACGCGCTGGTCACGGCGCGACGCGTCGCGCTCTTCTGGCTGTCGCCGATCCTGCTTCCGTGGTTCCGCGACGACGTGACCGGGGCGGGCGACCCGCCCGCGTGGACGGTCGCGTGGCTGGCCCACCCCGACCACGCCGCCGACACGCTCGACCGGGCCGGCCGCATCCTGCTGGCCGCGCTCCGCCGCGACCGGTCGCGCGCTGCGGCGCTCCGGCCGCTCGTGCGCGCCCTCCTCCTCCATCGCTCGGCGCCGCGCGTCCGCCTGCTCACGGCGTTCGTGGGCCTCGCCCTCGAACCGGACGGCGCCGACCGTGGCCACTTCGTGAGCAAGTGGCCCAAGCGCTGGCGCCAGCGCGCCCGGGCGGACGCCTACACCGCGGAACTCGGCACCGACGACCGGGCACTTCGCCGCGTGGTGCGCGTGGTGATGGCGACGGCGCCGCGCATGCTCGTCGATAACCCGACGTTGACGCGCGCCTTCGATGCGCTGGCCGAGGCGGAGCGCCGCGCGTTCCTCGCGAGCGAGGCGGTGCGCGACGACCGCGTGCTCGCGCCGTGGGTGGCCGTGGCGTGCGAGGCGCTCGCGCGCGACCGCGAGGCCGCGCCCGCGAACGCGGTCCCGACGGACGGCACGCGCGATGTCGCCGGAGGGGCCGACACCACGGCCACGCCATCGTCGCAGTCCGTCGTGCGGGACGCGTGGTGCGACTTCTACCTGAGCGACGCAGCGACCCGTGTCGCCCCTCGCCCGATTGCGCTCGACGAGGCGTTCCCGATCTCGGCCGCGTGGATCCGCGCGGTCAAGGCGACGGCCGACCGGCTGGCGCCGTGGTGGCCGTATGCGCTCCCTGGACTCATCGAGGCCGAGACGGCGCTCGTCGTCAGTGGCGCACCGTCGCTGACCGTGGCCCATCTCGCGCAGCTCGTCGCGGATCGGCCAGGCGAACGCCGAGGTGTCGCCCCGGGCAGCTGGCGTCCGCACCGTCGCGACGGGGCGTGGCGGCTGGGGCTCCTCTGGCGCCTTGCACTGGCGACGCCCGAGATCGACGTCGAGTGGCTGCAGACGCGGCTCCGGCGCGAGCTTCCCGCGGCGATCCGCGCGCCGCGGCGCCCAGGGTGGCTGCAAGCGTGGGTCGAGGACCCGCGCACGAATGTCGTGGACCTGCTGAGCGCCCTGGCGATGATCGAGGCGGTCGTCGGCGCGGATCCCGCGCGCCTGACGGCGACGCGGCTCGTGCACGTCGCCCGCGCGATCCTGCTGCATCCGAACCTGCCCGGCCTGTCCACAGCCACGCCGCTGCTCGAGGCGCTGCTGGATCCGCGCGTGCAGGCGCACCCGCTGGCGACGCGCGAGTTCGCGCGGCGCTTCGCCGCCCGCTGGGGGACGGCGCAGCTCCCGGGGAGCACCGGACTGCGCCTGATCCGCCTCTTCGTCGAGACGGCGCCGGCGCTGTTGCCGGCGATGCCGGCGCTCGACATGGCCATCCCGTGGATGCCGCCCACGGAGTGGGCGACGCACGCGTGCTGGCTCTACCTGCAGGCGCCGCACGAGGCGCGCGTGTGGGCGTGGGAGCGCGCGAGGGGGCTGACCGAGGAGGACAGGGCTGTGGGCATGATGCGCGCCGCGGAGCGCGTCACGGCGCTGCACGACACGGGCGGCCCGGCGTGGGAGGGGGTGCAGGCGGGGGTGATGGCGGCGGCCGAGCGTCCGGTCGGGCCGTCGCCCGCGCCGCAGCTGTTCACGCTCGCGCCGGCGTACGTGCCCGACCGCGAGGCCGGTGTCGCGCGCCTGGTGGTGCACGGCTACGTCGACGCGACCAACCTGACCGTCCTCCTGAGCCAGCTCCTGCGCGCGGCGCGCGGCGGCGACTTCGCATACCGCGAGGGGCCCGTCGGCGGTCTGCCGTGGACGGCCGCGACCCGCCGCGCCCTGCGTGGCACCGCGCTCGACGACCACACGGCCGACGCGGCCGCCCCCGACGCCACGCCGTACGTGCCCATCGTGGGCTGTGTCGACTGTGCGGCAGGGCCGGCGTGCCCCGGCGGTGTCGAGGCCCAGGTCGTGGTGTGCGGCGACGAGGTGCGGTGGGGCGCGTTGCGCGCGGTGCACGATCCGGCGGTGCGCCTGCACAAGCTGGGGACGTTCCACTTCGCGCGGGCGGCGTACCTCGAGGCACTCGATGCGATGGAGCGCTGGGGGGCGCTGCTGCCGGAGACCGTGCCGCTCGCGTCGGCGACGGGCGGTGCCTGAGGCGGTAAGGGTGCCCCGATGTTGCCGATTTCGGTGGCCGGTGTGAAGCTTCGGCACGCGATCCGTCCCTGAGTCCGCGGAGCGGCCATGGTAGGAGGACGGCGCGACCTGGCGTGGCCGCGCGCGCCGGGTCCCCGCTCGTTTCGATCCGTTGGCTCGGGTCGTGCCAGCGACAGGCGGGCCGTCACGTGGCCGCGCCGGTTGGTGGGGAGCGCGGTGTTGGTGATGCCCTCGTCGTCAGGCGGCGCCGCTCCTTGTTCAGGAGCCAAGCCTTCCGCCGCGGCGGGCGCAGGTCGCCGTACCGGGCCCGTTCGACAAAAGCGGACACCCCGGTACGGTGACCACCACATGCGCGGGACAGGTCCACTTGGCCCGCTTCCGAAGCATCGGCGCCGAGCGGAGGCGACCTCGAGATCGGTGGTGTGCTCGGCGCGTGAACCTTGGGCGCACCGTTCCTGCTTGGCGAAGGTGACTCGCACCCTCCCGACTCATGCGTCGCGGCTGTGACGGTGCGCAAAGAGCAGATCCTCGCTGCGGGGATGCCGGATGGCTTGCCGCGCCGGGCTGCGACACATTCCCGTGCGCTCCGGACGCGTGCCGACCGACGCGCCGGACGCGGCCGTGCCATCGCGCCCGAAGGAGATGTGCTCGCCCTGCGCTCCCCACTCCTCCCCACATCCGCCATGCCGAGCCGACGGTTTGCGGCGCTGCTCTTCGTCGTCGTCGCCCATCGAGTCTCCGCGCAAGCGCGGCCCATCCTCGCCGTGTCGTTCGAGGGAGCAGGCGCACCGCTTGGTGCGGCGGCGAGGACCGTGTACGAGCGAGCAGGGGGCTATCCCGCGAGCGTGAGCGGGACGTTGGCCCTCGGCGTCGGCTGGCCATCGGCGCGCGTCCTGCTGTTCGGTGCGTCGGCCCCGGCCACCATGGCGGGATCCATGGGACGACAGGGCGCGGACCGACAGGCCATCGGGCTGCGCGTCGAGGGCGTACGCGTGCTCACGCAGGCGTGGGCGCTCGTCGGCGCTGTCGCGGCGTCGCGTCAGCGCCTCGTGCGCACCTGGGTCGCGCCGCTCCCCGACGGTGGCCTCGATGTCATCGTGCCGCCGGGGCCCGGCCAGCTGTCCAACGACTTCCTCTCCTGGTCAGGGTCAGGCTTTCAGCTCGGGGTCGGCGCCGAACGCCGGCTCTCGCGCCGCCTGCACCTGCGCCTCCTTGCGGGGGCCGTCCTGACGACGGGGCAGGGCGGCAACTGGGAGCGCTTCACGGCGACGCGTGGGGGAACGCGCGTCGCCCCGACGCTCGAACTCGGACTGCTCTCGGCATTCGGCCAGCGGTGGTGACCGGCTGCCGGACCTCGTCTCCTGCCGCGTTCCGAGCGGACCAACGGCGACGCGGTACGTGCACGTGCTGGACAGCGCGCGGGACGCGCGAGCGAGCGGTGGCGTCCCGCGCGCGCACGGGATGCTGGACGGCACCGGCGCGGCGGGGGCGCCATGCGTCGCTCTCGGCGACGCTGCGTGGCCGCGGCGCGGGAGCCATCGCACAGGCACGGCCCAGAGCGGAGGGCGGCTGCGTGTCGGGCGACACGACGTGGCGTCCTGGTGGGACGGCGGCTCCCCACACGGACCCGAGGGCACCCCGGCACGCCGATTGTGCTCAGGACGACCACGCCGCGGTCGCTGGCGTGCGGCCACCAGCGACGCCCCCTCCCTCCGAGGACGGCCGTTCCGCAGCGGCGGGGGAGGATGGGCACGGTGCGCTGGCCGCGGATCGAGTGCGGGGCGCTCCGTCCGGAGGCATCCTATCGCCGCCAGGCGACACTCGCGGCGGGCCGGTGGCCCGGCCTACAGCACGGAGGCGACCAGCGCGAAGCGGCCGTCGTCGAGGGCGCGGACCTCGCCCAGGAGGGCGAGCGTCTCGAAGTGGCGCTGTACCAGCTCGCGCTTGGCGCCCGTCAGGCGGCGCGTTGCCTCCTCGACCGAAAGCGGGGCAGCGGCCGCCATCGTTCGGAGCACGGTGATCTGTCCGATGGCGTCGCTCGGCCACGGCGCGACGGACTCCTCGGCAGCTGCCCGAGGCGAGGCACCGTCTCCGGCCCCGTTGGTCACGTGGACGCGAGCCTCTTCGTCGGTTGCGACTCCGAACCGCGGACGCTGGTACTCGGGACGCAGCCAGCGGACGTGGCCGCGGGCTTCCTCTTCGAGACGCTCGTCGTGAAGGGCGACAAGGCGGTCGAGGATCTCCTCCGTGGAGAGAGGCCAAGGCCATCCGTACGCCTCGGCGACGAGGGCGTCGAGGTCATCATGCAGGTCGTGCAGGATGCCGCAGGCGGCAACCTCGTGGATCTCCCTCTGCGCACGGCTGAGCGGTCGGCCGGCTCGGATAGCCTCGACGATGTCGTACATCTTCATGACCGTCACATCATCGTTTCGCTCCATAGCATCGGTACGATGGCGCTCGATTGCTAGAGCTGCGCGGCTGATCGCATGGCGTTGAAGCGCTGAGGGATCAGGAAACGGGAAGGCATCGAAGCAGGCAGCGTTGTTGTAGCGTGGTGTATGCCTTACGCCCATACGGCCACCAGCTGCGAGAGCCCACGCTTCGTGGATCTTGGACGACAGGCATCCAAGAATGAACGCGTCGTCGCTCGCAATCGCGATCACCCCTTGGTCCGGCAGGATCTCCGGGTCAAGAAAGTGAAACGAGCGATGTTTGGCCGTCATCGGCGTAGCGATGTACCTGCAAAGGCCACCGATGGCTTCGCGAAGGTCCTTGCCCGACGATCCCAAGCGCCACCACGCGACGCGTCGTGCAAGATTTCCGTTCGCATCGCGTGCTGGCTTGATTCGGTCGCGTGCAATATCGAAGACGAGCGGGAATGAGCGTGCTTCCTCCTCGCCTCGCTGTCCGAAGTCGATGAGGTATACGGCTCGCGCCCGTGAGGTAAGGTCCTTCCCGTTTCGGATCCGCCGAACAACCAAGCGGTTTCGTCGGTCGAGCATAATCAAGCGATTGCCCTCTTCCTCTGTGAGGAAGAAGCCTTCGCCCATTGCGTAAACGCCTCGGTACGCAAGTCCGCGGTTGGCAAGAAGCGGCGAATCGGTAGCACCCGCGACGTTCGCGTGTGCGCTCAGGTCGGCGTTCAGGCGTTCGACTCGCGTCTCACCGACGATGCGTACTTCACCGCTGATTCGGTCGACCTTGTCAACCGTGAGTAGGCGAGCACTCCCCGTGTCTCGGCCGAGGACAGTCATCGCTACGCGTACCTCTGCCCCGTCAGCACCATCGAACCACACGTGATCCGCAATCGCCCAGATGATGGCCACATCAAGCGTGGCGATTCGTTCAATGCAGCTTCGGTTATGGATTTGAACGATGCTGTTTGTGGTGATCAGGCCGGCGCGAATAGTGCGCCCGGCCGCCACCTCTTGAGCTGCGCGCCACCACCAATGCATCACGTAGTCCACGCTGTCAGGTAGGTCGGCGTAGGCGGCTGCCAAAGCATCTGAATAGCCGTCGCCAAAAACCTCGCGCTTTCGCTGGGCGCCCAGATACGGCGGATTTCCCACGATGAAGTCCGCCTGCGGCCATACTGCCGGCCGCGCGTTGACATGCTGCAGGTACGTGAGCCGAGCGAATGGATCCGGCACCAGCTCCGCTGTCACCGGATGCACCACCCGCGGCGTCGGATCCGGCCGGTCCTTCGCCGGCACGTGCCGGATCTCGTCCCACGCCAGCACCGCATCTCGCAGCTCGAGCGTCCCCGTGTCCTGCAGCACCGGCTCCGGCGGCTGCACGGCATGGTGCCGCTTCCAGAACTGGTGGAAGCCGATCCAGAGCGTCAGCTCCGCGATCTCGCGTGCCCACGGCTTGACCTCGATGCCGAGGAAGTTCCGCGGCCCGATCTCCTGCATCCGGAGCTCGGGGTGCCCCGTCAGCGCCTCGAGCTCCCGGACCGCCTCGTACTCCACCTCCTTGAGGAGGTGCATCGTCACGTAGAGGAAGTTGCCGCTCCCGCAGGCCGGGTCGAGCACCCGGAGCCCCTGCAGCCAGCCGAGGAACGTGCGCACGCGCTGCTCGGCCGCCGCCCGGTCCTTCGCCTTGCCCGTCCCGGTGAGCTGCAGCACCTCGGCCTGCACCGCCGTCCAGCGCTCGCGCACCGGCTCCTCGACCGTCGGCCGCACGATGCGCTCGATGAAGGCGCGCGGCGTGTACTCCGCGCCCAGGCGGTGCCGCTCGGCCGGGTCGAGCGCGCGCGTGAGCAGCGTGCCGAAGATCGTCGGCTCGACCTCCTTCCAATCCGCCTTCGCGGCCTCGAGGAGGAGCGCGATCTCCTCGCGCGTCAGCGGCAGCGCCTCGGCCGACTGGAAGAAGTGCCCATTGAAGCGCAGCAGGCTCTCGTAGCCGAACATGCCGCCCGTGTCCATCGCCTGCCACAACGCCTCGAGCGCGCGCGCGAACCGCTCCGGGTCGCCGGCGACGCCGGCCCGCTCGACCGTCTGGCGGAACGCGTCGCGCGGCAGCAGGTCCACGTCCTCGGCGAAGCAGCTGAACACGACGCGCATGAGGAAGCGCGCGACCCGCTCCTGCTCGAAGCCGCGGGCCTCGAGCGCCCCCGCGAGCGTCGCCAGCTTCGTGGCGATCTCCGCCGTCACCGCCTGGGCGTGCTGCCGCGGGTCGCGCTTCGCGGGCTCGAGCCAGATGTCGCGCAGGAGGGCGATGTCGGCCGGGCGGGTGTGCAGGGTGGGGAGGTCGATCCGGTGACCCGCCTGATAACCCTGGTAGGTGCCTCCCCAGCGGTGCCAGACGAGCAGCGTCTTGCCGACGTCGAGGACGAGGAGGTAGGGCGGCTGGAGCCCCGACGGGTCGTTGAGCGCGTACATGCGCGCCTGGCCATAGGCGCGCCGGAGGGCGGCATCGGAGGCGCCGGCGGCGGCGTCCTTCGCCTCGAGGACGAAGTGGCCGGCCTTGTAGCAGTCGACGAAGCCCTGGCTCTCGGTGCCGTCCCGCGCCCCGATCTTGATAGGGAGCTCGAACTGGTAGCCCGAGCCGGCGCCACGGGGGCGCGGGACGCCGAGGGCATCGCAGAGCTCCGTGACGTAGAGCTGGGCGTTCGCGCGCTCGGCGGCGGTGACGCCGGCCCAGGCCTCGGCGAGGGCGTGGAGGGCGGCGGGGGTGCCGGGGGTGGGGGCACCCGGGGACTGGGCGAGCGTCATGGCGCTGAGAGTGCCAGTGGCACTGGGGTCCGGCAAGTCTGGGTCGGCGTGGGCACCACGACCGGGGACCGAGTGGCGGACCGGCGGCGTGCCACGCCCCCAGGCGCGCCGTGCGGGCTTCGTCGCCGTCCCATCATCCCATGCCAAGGTCCTCGGGTTGCCCCGCAGCGGCCAGGATCCGCGATGCCTGCAACGGGTTGATCCGGCGCACGTAAGCGAGCAAGCCGCGAGTCGAAGCGTCGAGAGTCGATGCCGAGTCCCCGGGGGCGAGTGTCGAGAGACGCTCGAAAAGCTCGCGGACCTTGTGCTCTCCCACCCTCGCGCCGTCACGAGAGACGAGACACCCAAGCACCTCGCGACTTCCATCCGCCATGAGACCGCGGAGGCGATCTCTCGGGATACGATAGCCGAGCTGATTGAGCCGGGCTCTCGCCTCTCGCGCCAGCGCCGACACCCCTGTGCGTCCGCTGAAGTAGAGGTTGTCGACCCACCGACCGTAGACGGTCGCCTCGCGCGTCGCCCGCTTCTTCAGATGACGGTCTACCGGGGCAAGCACAAGATCGAGCAGCGGCGGACTGCTAGGGGATCCCTGCGGCAGCTCATTGCCGAGGCAGCAGATCCGAACGACGAAGCGGGCGGCGTCCATGTCGAGCCCTCGGTTGACGAGGGCGAGGGTCACCATTGGCTGCGTGGTGGATGGAAACGCCGCGTTGATGTCGAGTGACGCATGATCGTCACCGAACGTGTGCTCGAGCACGAACGTAGCCTGATCCCTCGGCCCAACGCCAACGGGGACGCGCCAGTGCGTGCGAACGAGCCGCCGCCCGATCTTGTCCTGCAGCCGCTTGATCGCCTGCGGCGGAACCGCGAGCGTCCTCGTGCCGCCGTCTCGCTTGGGCCGAGCTTGCGTGCGGTAGCGTGCCGGCACCCGCTTGCCAGCGGCTCGCAGCACGTCGACTGGCTCCTCGAGCAGCGAGGCCAAGTCACGGACGGTGCGGACTCTCATGCTGGTGCAGACACGACGAGGCGCCGACACCGACCGGAGATCCGGACGGAGCGGCGCCTGTCGTACTGCTCGAATCTGCACGGCTCATTCGAGCCATGAATCGGTGAGGTGTCCAAGCGCTCCATCAACCTCGCGATGCCCTCGGCGATAAACACGTCGACCGCCTTGCTCAGGTACTTCCCCAAGCGTGGGCGAATCGTGCGCCACCACTTCCGGAACCTCGACGACGCCTCAGGTCGCGCTTGTGTCCTCGGGACGTTACGACGCGGCTCTTCCGACCCACCTCGCTTCCGCCCCTTGCCCTTCCTCCTGGCCATCCTTCATCACCTCCCCGCTGTTCTCGCTGAATGCAGTGACGGAACCGTGAGCCCAGCGTCGGACTCACCACACCTGAGGAGCAGGGCATGCGGCGTGCGGCCGGCGTGCCGCCGGGCGAACGGTGCATGGCCTGCTCGCGCGCGTCGGCCATCAGCCGAGAAGGCATGGCGGCGACGAAGCGTCGGCGGCGACTGCCGATGTCCACGCCATGGGAACACGTGGCAGGCACGCCGGGAGGAGGCGCTCGACCAGAAGCTGTCAATCAGCGGTGCGGCTGGGCCGCACAATGACTATCGGTACACTCGTGATTGGACGCAAGTGCGCTGCGCCTTGGGTGTGCCGGGTCAGGCACGCAGCCTGCTCGAGAGCTCAGACCATACAGCGCCTTGCCGCGGACGATGCGTGTCGCGCATGGTGCACCCGGTCGATCCCCTCCCGCGACCGTCAGCCCCCGCGCCCAAGCGGACAGCGGCAGCGTCGGAGCGATGTCGCGTACCGCTGATGCGCCGCTGTCGGTGACGCAGACGGGGTCGACCGATGGCTCACGGCTTCCGCAGCGCTACCTCGCACGACGCAAGCGAATCGCCACAGGCGACCTCCACCTTCGGCGACCGCGCGTCAGGCAGCGCCGGCACCCACCCCGTCCCACGCGGGCGGAGGAACGGCTCGAAGTCGTTCCAGATGCGCGCCGAGAGCCGGTCCGCGAACTCCGTCTGCACGACCGTGCGCCCCTTGAGATCTTCGATGAGCACCGTCACGCGCGCCGGGCGCCCCTCCGCGTCGGGCGCGAAAGCCTCAACTGGCAGCACGTAGTAGCCGCGGTCGGCGACGTCCTTCAGCGTCACCCACTGCTCGTCGATCTCGACGACTTGCGGCCCGTGGCCGCCACGGAGCGGCTGTACGCGCACGCCGTTGCGGTAGAAGTGCACGTCCCGGACGTCCCCCTGGAACTTGAAGTTCGCCGCCTGCGTGCTGTACCCGACGAGGGCCATCGTCAGCCCGCGCGAGAACGCGCTCCCGAACGTCTCCGCGACCTTCGGGATCACCGCGATGGTGACCACGGGTGTCGTCGGTGCACCGACGAAGGCGAGCCAGTCGCGCCCCTGCGCCGCATCGGTGTAGAGCTGCCCCGCCTGCACACCGGCCTTCTGCTCGCGCTTGCGCCGGTCCTTCGCCACGGCGGCTTCCTGCGCGAGTTCGAAGGCGCGCGCCATCACCGGCGTCGCCACCGACAGCGAGAAGGGGCCGGCGCCCCGGTCGACGAAGCGCTTGTACTCGCTCGGATGGAGCTGGGCGGCCACTGCCGACAGGGCGTCCTGGGCGATGGTCCAGCGCGGCATGATCGGCAGGCGCGTGGTGTCGGGGGCGGGGAGCTTCGCCAGATCCTGATCGAGGCCAGCCAGGAGCGGCGTCACGCGGTCGATGGTGATCGCCCCGCCGAGCCCGGGACCGATGGGCCCGCCCTCGCCGAAGGTGTTGATGCCGACCACCTCGCCATCGAGGTTGAGCATCGGACCGCCGGAGTTGCCGGGGTTGATCGCCGCGTCGCTGATGATCGCGCCGGTGCGCACGTTGGAGACGATGCCCGTGGTGAGCGTCAGCTCCTGCGAGAGCGGGAAGCCGATGGCGAGGATTCGTTCGCCGGCGACGACCGCCGGGCCCCCATCGGCCCCGGAGGCGACGGGGAGGCTGGCGCAGCCGGCGCATGCGCCGGACGCGATGCGGAGGATGGCGACGTCGGCGGCGCGGTCGCGGCGCACGATCTGTGCGCTGACCCGCGTCGTGCTGTCGAACTGCACCGTCGCCTGTTGCGCATTGCCCAGCACGTGGTCGTTGGTGAGAAGCAGGCGGCCGCCGCGTGGGTCGGGCGCGCCGAAGAGGAAGCCGGTGCCGTGTCCGAGCCCTGCCTCCACCCGCACCACGCTCCCGCGGACCTTCTCGAACACGAGCTGCTCGGGCGCGACCGCGCGGGCGCGGCGCTGCGGCGCCGCGGCAACGACGACCGCGTTGGCGTTCGTGAGCTCGATGGTCGGCGTGCCGGGGATGATGGTGGCCGTCGTGCTCCAGCTGTACGTCGAGTCGCCGATGGTGACCGGCCGCGCGCTTCGGATCCGGTACACGCCCGGGCGCACCGTCACCTCCGCGTGGCCCTGGAGCGACGTCGTTGTGCCGTGGCGCGCCGTGGAGTCCTCCACGTGATGCAGCTCCACCGGGAGCAGCGGCACCGGGCGAACCGTGAGGTCGGGAAGCACGACCGCGACGCGCAGGGTGATTCGCGCGTTCGCGGAAGGTGGGCGGCCCGCGGTCGGCTCCGCGCTCGTCGCGGGGGCGGGGGGCAGTGCCGGGCGAAAAGGCGTGGTCGCCGGCCGCGTCTGCGCGGTGAGGGGAAGGGCAGCGGCGAACAGGAACGCGGACAGCGGGAGGACACGTGACATGACTCGTGCAGGTGGCAGGTGACGCATCTCGACGAAGGCAAGTCGAGACAGGCAACAACGTGAAGCTCTTCGTCCCGACCGACACTCGGCGGCGCGAGGACTCGTCCGCAAGCGGGGACACCTGACACGTCGTCATCCCGTGCGCGCCTTCCGAGTCCGTTCTCGATATGTCTCGTCTCGGGCGGACATCAACGAGTCGCAAGCCCGTCCGGGACGGTCCCTTGGTCAGCGTGGCACCCCGCAACTGTGACCACGGCCTGATGGCGTGACCTGACCCGAGCTTCGCACGTACGGCAGCGCGAATCACCACGGCGTGCGAGACCGCCGACGCGACGCAGGGACGTGACGATCCCGGGATTGCCTGCTACCGCCTTTCGACAGGTCGCGGCGAGCAGCTCTCCGCTCGCCAGAACGGTGCGCTGTCTCCGCGCGCGCCAGCGACAGCGTGCCACGCGCGTCGCCCCTCCATCGCGCCCGTCGACTTCAAGCCCGCGCCACCGCGGAGTCGGTGATCATACCGCACGTCTTTCGCACCGCGGGTGGATGTCGACAAGTGGGAATCGTGCGCAACCCGGGGGCTAAGTGTTTCACGTGGAACGACTTAGCGCGGTCTGGTCCGCCGACTGCGCGACGCGGACGAGGAGTGCAGGCGTCCAGGGAATCGGCAGGAGCGGGGGCAGGGGCGTCATGAGACGGAGGGCCCGACCAACTCAAGTTGCTCCGGCCCGTCGACACTCGTGGCGCGCCGCCGCGCGAGCGCGTCGTCGCGATCCGAGCACTGCCGGTCGGTGATGCTCCATGGCACGCCACGACGCCGTGAACGCCCCGGTCCGCGGCCCTCAGTCCTTGTACGGGTCGACCTCGTCCGCCCCCGCCATGACGACGAGCACCGGCCGGAGCACGTGCTCCACCTCGACCGTCGGCCCCTGCGCCGCGAGCACGTCGCCCAGCCGGCGATAGGCCTGCGGGCTCGCGTCGAGCCCCCCGCCCACGAGGACCACGCCCTTCGCCTCGAGCCACTCGGCCATCATCGCCGGCGTCACGCGGCCGGGGACGACGAGTTCATCGGTGCGCCGGTTGCGCTTCGCCGCCGCCGCGGTGCGGCTCATCACGCGCTCCGCGCCGCGCACGGTCGAGTAGAGGGCGGCGCGCTGCTGCGCGGCGACGTCGGAGTCGGCGGGCGCGGTGGCGCCGCGGAGGATCACCGAGTCGTCGCCCATCGAGCCGCCGACGGCGCCCGCCTCGCCCGCGAAGGCAAGGGCGCATCCTGACAACCACATGGCCGGCTTGCCGTGGATAACGGCGCTAGTTGACGGCAGCCAGATTCGCCTCAGTGAGCGCAAGCGTAGCACGCCGTGCCGTCACAATCGGCGCTAGACGAGCGCGCACTTGAGTCGCAGCGTTGCTGAGGCAGATCGACTTGGGGAAGCGGAGCCCATACGCGGTGCGGCGGGGCGTCAGCCCAGTTCCGCCACCCGCTTGAGGAACGCCGCGATGAGCTCGCCGTCGATGTCCCGGAACGCGTCGGTGTTGATCGTCGTGCCGGTGTCCGGGAACTCGAAGCGGTACTTGGGCCCCTGCGCCATCTCCTGGAAGTTGAACAGGCGTCCATTCCGGTCCTGCTTGTAGCAGACGGTGAAGCGGGTCTTGAAGTCACGTGGGTACAGGTGCGTGAGCTTGGCGTAGAGCGCCTCATCGCGGTCGATCAGGAAGGGCAGCCGGTGCCGGACGTACTCGAAGACCGCCAGCTCGGTCTCGGTGGTGGCGATGCCGTCGCCGATCCCGCTCTCGCCCACGCTCGCCTCCGCGCCCGCCGCGACGCCGACGGGGGCCGGGGCGGCCACGTCCGCGCTGACGCTTGCCGGCGTCGTCAGCCCAGCGGGGAGCGCGACCGCCGGTGGCACGCGCACCAAGTCCCCTCGCTCGGCGAAGCCCACGCGCTCGAGAATCTTCTTGTCGAGGAACGCCTGCATGGCCTCGCGCACGACCGGGGCGTGCTCCTCGACGAGCTTGCCCGTGCGGCGCCCGTCAATCTTGGCGGCGTCCATCAGAGTGCGGACCATGCCCTCGTCCGGCGATTGGAAGACGCGCTCGAGCACGCCGAGGTACGCCGCGACGTGAAGCTTCCGGCGCGCGTCGGTCCCCACGTTGTCCGGGTCGAACGTCTCGCGACGGAGCCGGAGCAGCGCGTCGAGCTGGTGGTCGGCCACCTTCCCCTCGGCCACGTCGCGCAGGTCGATGACCGTGAACGGCTCGTCGTCCATCATGTTCTCCCGGCCAGTGTCCGAGAAGAACTGCCAGATCATGCCGTCGGTCAGGATGCCGAGCTTGATGGAGGGCACGGCGTTGAAGTAGCCCTTGAGCTCCCCGCGGTGGCCCTCGTTGAGCGCACCGACCTTCTTGCACTCGACGCCGATGACAGGCGCGCCGTCCTTGCAGATGGCGTAGTCCACCCGGTTCCTGAACTTGTCCGAGAAGCTCGCGTGCGCCTCCGGCACCACCTCGTCCGGGTTGAGTGGGTCGTAGCCCAGGAGCTGGAAGAACGGGAGCACGAGATACTGCGACGTGGCCGCCTCGGAAGTGGCCCGCTGGGCGCGGTCGCCGGCCGTGCGGGCATGCTGCAGGAGGCGGGCCTTGAACTCGTCGGACATGGGACGGTCGAGCGCGAGAGTGATCGCCAAGGGACTTCTAGGGGTGGTCTCACGTCACCGCCGCGTACGAGCTGCGGATGAGTGGCCTGCGCCGCGAACGGTAACACTGCGGCACGACACACATCGACGGCGTCACGTCCCGCAGTCGCTGGTAGGTCGCGTGCTCAGGTAGCAGTCATGCCGGATGCGCATGAAGATCAAGCCTTGCTGCAAGCGTCGAGGTCGTGGCACGCGTGGCGTGCCCCCGCTCGCATCGGCCGGGTACATCTTCGTTCGGCCCGACACTCGTGCCATCGACACGCTCGTTGACGACGCCTCGGCTGCCGGCGACCGCAGCTCCAGGACACCGCGCGGCTGCTCGACACGCTGACGGCGCAGGGGCTCGTCGATCCGGGATGGGTCGCCGTCATCGGCCACAGCCACGGCGGGGCGATGGCCTACTACTACCTGACGCATGCGACGCCGCGGCGCGATGGCGGCGCGCGCTTCTGCGCGGTCGTGGCGGTGAACGGGCGCGCCGACTGGGTGCTCCAAGGCAGTTGCGGGGTGACGTCCTGCCGCCATCGTACGCATTAGAGGTCTGTCATCTACCGTGCCACGTGACATCCTTTCGCTCGCACCGTATGCTGCGTGACGACTCGCTCGGAGTTCCGTGGGCGTTACGCGGCTCCCGGGGCCGTGGACTGCCGTGACGGCGAGGCGGACACCGGGGTATCCTGGCTGGGGCGTGATCCCCACGCCCGCTCTGCTCGCCACTTGGGAGGGCTCTCGTCAGTGCCGCAACTCCCCGATGCCCGTCGCCGCGCCGCCCGGCGCCTCGCCCCACTTCTGTCGGCAGCATTTGTCCTCGCGTGCCAGCGAGAGCCTACGGCGAATGCCTCCCCCGCGTTCGCCGCGCTCGCGCCCGACACCACCGCCATCACGGCCACCGTCGCTGGCGTACCCCTCTTTGCGCTGATCGACGAGGCGGCCATCACCGACTCTGACGCTCGCGCCCGCCTGTCGGCCATCCGAAGTGAACAGACAGCGGCCGCTGTTCGTGTGGCTCGACTGGCACCGGGCGCCGATACGCTCCTCGCGGTCGGTCGTCCCGTGGCCTTCGACGTGAACGCGCACCGACGACTCGTGTTCGTGGGGACACGGCGGGGCCAGACGCACTCAGGCATGGTGTCGTGGGAGGGCGCGCTGCAGGGCGGCCGGTTTGGGCAAGTGAATGTGGTGCTCTCGCCAGCTGGTATCACCGCAGGCATGCAGGTGCTGCCGCCGGACGGAGCCGTGTACTCGATCCGTCCGATCAGTGGCGCGCTCCACGCAATCGTGTACGTCGATCAGCGAAGGCTTCCGGCCGACTGAGGGCACACCTACCGAGGGTTCGTGCCCAGCCGGCGGCATGACACACATGCTTCGAGCCGAGCGCGTCTTCCTATTGCCGAACTGCCGAATGGCCCTTTGCGAGAACCCCGTCCGACCTCTTGATGCTGCGCACGGCTCCGAGTGAGCCGGGTTGCAGCTGAGTCGAGGCATCTCTACTCAGCAGTGCTGCGCAGTCACTCGTGTGTTCGTTCGTGAACAACCGTTGCTCTTGGAGGAGCACACATGTCTCGACGTCTGATCGTGCCTGCGCTCACGCTCGCCGTACCCGTGTTGTTCGCGGGATGCGCCGATGATCAGATCGTCACGTGTGATGGACGGGCGGAGTGGGGCTTGATGGTCCGTGCGGTCGATGCTTCGACCGGGCGCGTTGTGACGGCGACGGCAAGTGCCGAAGCGCGAGACGGCACCCTCGTCGAAACGCTGCAGTACGGAAACCACGGAGGCTGGGATGGGCTTCCGGCGGAGGAAGGAGTCTTGGTTGGTGCGCTGGAGCGGGCGGGTACCTTCGCGCTGCGCGTCACTGCCCCTGGCTTTCGGCCATGGGAGGTAGCACAGGTACGCGTGGGACGCGACAACTGCGGCGTAACGGCGACGCGCGTGACGGCCAGGCTCGTTCCGCTCGCACCGTGAGCGGCAGCGCCGCCGTGGTGGTCGCTGGGCTGAGCCTGCGTGTCGGCGGCGTGCCTGACGTCGGCTTGAGGTAAACGGGCAGCATCGGAGGATCCGGCGCACGGCGGGCTCCGGGCGGTTCCACCCGCGACGAGGCCTTCGGGCGTTAGGGAGACGACGAGCCGCTTCACGGGGGTTCACCCATCTCAGAGGGGCGCATGGCAAGGCGTGGCGTAGTGGTCGCATCGCAGGTGTTGGCGTTGGCGCTGGTCGTGCTGCTGCCCGCCCGCGGCGACGCGCAGCGGCTCCTCTCGATCCGTCTCAGCGGCGGGCTCACGCCGAGCGCGAGCGGAAACACCTTCGCCTACGAGACCGGAGTGCACGGGCAGCTTGCGGTCGAGTGGGAACGGCTTCTCGGACGCTTGGGCCTACGCCTCGACGCGTTCGTGCACGGCCTTCGGCGAGACCCGGCCGGCAGCGCCCTGTCGCCGCGGACCACGGTGCCCGGCGCGACCGCGAGCCTCGTCTTGCCACTCGCCCGCGAAACCAAGATGCTGCGGCCGTACTTGACCGCCGGCGGTGGCACGTACCGCACGGAACTCGGCGGCAGTGGCGCCGAGTGGCACTTCGGCTTGAGCGGCGGGGCAGGGCTGGAACTGGGTGTGGGTCGCGTGCATCCCTTTGTCGAAGTCCGAGTGCACCGCGTCTACGACGGCGCGACGCCACGCCTTGTGCCGGTGAGTGTAGGGCTGCGTTTCTGAGCTCTGGGGCAGTCGCATCCTGCTCAACGCCGCGCTTCAGGCGCCGACCCCCAAACGGGTGTGGCTGGACGTGGTCAGTGGCGCAGGTCCCACCGAAGCCCTGACCGGTGCCGCTCAGTCCTTGTACGGGTCGAACTCGTCCGCCCCGGCCATGACGACGAGCACGGGCCGGAGCACATGCTCCACCTCGACCGTCGCCCCCTGCGCCGCGAGGACGTCGCCCAGCCGGCGATAGGCGTGCGGGCTCTCGTCGAGCCCCCCGCCCACGAGGACCACGCCCTTGGCCTCGAGCCACTCGGCCATCATCGCCGGCGTCACGCGGCCGGGGGTGAGGAGCTCGCCCGTGCGCCGGTTGCGCTTGCCCGCCGCCGCGGTGCGGCTCATCACGCGCCCCGCGCCGTGCACGGTCGAGTAGAGGGCGGCGCGCTGCTGCGCGGTCACGTCGGAGTCGGCGGGGGCGGTGGCGCCGCGCAGGATCACCGAGTCGTCGCCCATCGAGCCGCCGACGGCGCCCGCCTGCCCCGGGAAGGCGGGCGTGGCGCCCTTCCGCACGACCACGACCTCCTCGGGGCCCTGCCCGAGGTCGTGCGTCTCGCGCCACGCGGCGTTGTGGTGCTGGTGCACGAGCCGCGTGGCGGCGGCACCGATGAGGGACGCGACCTTCTGCACGACCCACTCGCGCCCCGCGTACGCGTATTGCCCGGCGAGCGACATCAGCGCCCAGTAGTCCTGGCCCATCGGCGTCGCGAGGTCGAGCAGCACCTCGGCCTCCCTGGCGCGACCGTCCCACGGGCCGCCCTGGCCGAGCGAGAGGAAGGCCGACGCGACGGTGTGACCGAGGCCGCGCGAGCCGAAATGGGCCATGACCCAGACCGCACCGTCCTCGCTCACGAGCACATCGACGAAGTGGTTGCCCGAGCCGACCGTCCCCAGCTGCGCCCGGGCCTTCCGACGCAGCGCCTCGCGGTGGGACGCGGGGATCGCCTCCCACGCCGGGTCGTCGAAGAGGGGATGGTCGATGGGCGCGTCGTCGGCGGCGTTCCGGCGGCCGATGCCGAAGGAGATGGTCGCGTCGATCTCGCGGCCGAGCGCGGCCAGGGCGCGCCGGTCGCCGAGATCGGCGAGCGTGCGGTCGGTGCGGAGCGCGGCGACGCCGCAGGCGATGTCGAAGCCGACGCCGTTGACGGAGACGTGGTTGCGATAGGCGGCGACGCCGCCGACGGGCATGACGTAGCCGTAGTGGCCGTCGGCCATGACGGCCATGCGGTCGGCACGCTCGGCCACGGCGGCGGCCTGGCGGAGGGTGTGCTCGTCGTGGGTGCCGAAGACGACGAGCTTGTCGGAGAGGGGCTGCATGCGGCGCGTTGGGGAGGGGCGTGGTCGGTGCACGGGGGCATCGGGTGCGACGGGACGGCATCGCATCGTGATCGATGCGAGCGTCGCGGCAGCCCATGGTTCGTCCGGGCGGTCGTGCCTCGAGGTCAGTCGTCGTCCGTGCCGAGGTCGCGGACGACAACGGCGGCGTCCGGCGCCTGGGGTACGATGCCCCGGATGATGGCGAGCAGGGCGTCGCGATGCGCGTCCCCGGCGTGCGCGTCGCGCCATGGTGTCTCGGCGGGCGAGATGCCGAGCGTGAGGCCGTCCGGCCCGGCGCCACCGCCGGCATGGAGCGCATGGTCCTCGCAGTAGGCCACGATGTCGTCGAGCAGGCGCTCCCACGTCACCGCGGACCAGCCGGTCTCGGGCGGCGTGACGGCGACCGCGATCCCCCACGCGGCCGTCATGCGGGTGGTGGGGCAGTCGTCGACGACACGCACGCACGGACCTCGAAGCCGGTGCCGCGCGCACGGATCGTCGGCAACGCGTCGACGTCGGCGAGCCAGCGCGCCGGCGCCGCATCATGACCGAGTTCGGCGACCCCGCGATGCCACGAGTGGTACGACTCGAAGGTCATCGCGTACACCACGTCGTGGCCCACCTGGTCGTAGGCGAAACCGTACACGCAGACCGCGTCATCCGGCTCGTCGATCTCGACGCACCAGACGCGCCAGAGGGGTCGCTCGAGCCCGCGGTCGTCGACGCTGCACTGAAACTCGCCCCGGAAGCCGGGCGTGAGTGCCGGCAGCCGGTCCCACTCCCCGAGGATCCTGCGGATCGCGGCCCGGTCGTCCTCGCTCGTCTCGGGCAGGGTACACAGCCAGGTGCCGAGCCGGCGCACACCGTCGAGCAGCGCGCGCTGGTCGGCCGGGATGATGACCCCCGGCGCACGGGGGACGCGCTCCGCACGTGGCGGGACCGGGACACCGGGCAGGAGTCGGATCGCCGAGCCCTGCCCGCTCCCGAACCACCGGGCGTGGGCGGCCGCGAGCAGCGCGGGCGTCACGGGCGTCCACTGGCTGTCGCCGATGACCGCATCAACGTGGCAGTAGGGGCACACGGCGGTGTGAGGGAGGAACGCGTCGGCGGACGCATCCCCCGGCACCGGGTCGGGGACGTCCACCCAGTGGCGGATCGCTGAGCCGGCGAAGATCGCGCCGCAATGGTAGCACCCGCAGCGCGGGGCAGCGGCGAGCGCACGCCCCTGGCCATAGGACATCTCCATGACGATGCGCAGCTGCGTCTCGTCGAACGGACCGTCGGGGGAAGGAAGGGGCGACATCGGGGTCGTGTGCGCGCGGGTGATCAGGGCGGACCGGGCAGCGGCGGCAGCGTGGGACGCCGGGCCGCGAGCGCCTGCATGCAACGGAGCTCCAGCTCGAAGGTGTCGGCGGACCACGGCGGGACCGAGTCACCCGCCAACTGGGCGGTGAGCTGGATGTAGAGCCACGCGAACGACGGGTCCCGGACGTCGTAGCTGTAGTCTCCGTTCCGGATCCAGATTTCGGTGAAGCCTTCGATCCCGTGACGCGCCAGGGTGAGCGTCGCCGCGTCGTGGACGCTCCGGACGAACGACGCCACACTGACCTCGGCGTCCACGTGCGTCGGCAGCGTCGACGAGCCATCCGGGTGGTAGCTCGGCTGGTCGTCGCGGACGACGACGTGCAGCGCGTCCGACGTCGTCTGCGTGAGCGAGATCCGGAGGCCGCGATCTTCGTCATCGAGCTCGACGTCGGCCAGGGTGCGCGGGAGTGGCGGTCTCCACTCGGGATCCGTCAGCTCCTGCGCGGCGACGATGAGCGCGTGCGCCGGGTGCAGCCCGAGGTAGCTGATCGACCGCACGACCCGCTGGTCGCCGACGCGGATCTCGATGTCGCACCAGCCGACGTCGATGGGCGAGCAGGTGAGGGCGAAGGCGTGCATCGGGCAGTGGCGGTGTGGGGAGCGCGGGCGCGTGCGACGCCCACGGCGTCGAGGGCGGTGCGCCGACAGTCTGGAGCCGACCGCCGACACTCGGGGGCCATCGGTGAACGAGTCGCCGGACGATGACCACGGTCGGTGCGACCTGCTCGCCTGCCTTGGCTGTCTCACCGTCGATTGCGGTGGAATCGGCGTCCGGATCACCGTCGGCGAGACCGCGGTCATATGGGACAACTTCGCGCACACCTACGACGACCAGATCAGCTTCCCGTGGGTGGGGCCGTTCATGTTCGACCGAGCGGAGTACGAGTGGGCGCTCGAGTCGGTGGCGCGGGCGGCAGGGGCGTTCGAGACTACGGTGGTGATCTCGCGGTACGGCGCTGGCGGGTAATCGCCGCGCCGGCGCTTGCGCCGGACGGGCGGCGGTGGCAGGATGCCGGTACCAATCGTCCGCTGAGCCCGCGGAGAGGCCGTTGAGCCGAGGCAAGCGAGCAATGCACGCCGTTCGCGATTCCCTCATGTGGTCGGTGCCGCGCCTTAGTTCGGAGCAAAGGTCCCACTGCAAGGTCGAACGCCATAGCGCCATATGGTCGAGCCAAGAGCATCATGACCGAGAGCAGCTTCAGCCCTGATGCGCCTATCGAGTCGCGCGAACAGGATCGTCTTGGTCTCTCGCCATTCGTGAAGCGACTCGCAGCCCCAATCCTGCTCTCGCCGCTCGACCGTAGTCTGGTCATTGGCCTGTATGGACGCTGGGGGAGTGGCAAGACGAGCGCGCTGCAGCTCCTAAAGCAGGAGCTGGAAGCGACGCAGCGCTTTGAGGGTGCCCGCGGACGCCGGTACCCGCATGCGCGGGTGATCTCCTTCACCCCGTGGCTCTATGGAAGCGTCGAGGCGCTCCTGTCTGCGTTCTTCGATACGCTGGCGTCGGGAATCGGTGGACTCAAGGGCGCGCCGAAGGCAACGCGTGCCAGCGCCGAAGGTGGGCTCCGCTTCATGGCGACCTTCCTGCAACCAACGCTCACGGCCGCAGCGAATCTCGCGAGGGTTGTCCCGTCAGCCGAGTTGAGGTTGGTGGGCGAGGCAGCAGCCGCCGCCGCGAAGGGGGGATCGGAATGGCTGGATGTCACCCGTGGCGTCGCTGATGAGGCGCGGTTTCAGCGGCAGAAGGCGAAGGCGGCCAAGGCACTCCGCAAACTCGGTGAGCAAGGGCAGCCGGTGCGCGTCGTCATGCTCATCGACGACTTGGATCGAAGTTCGAGCGTCGATGAGGTACTCCTGATGCTCAAACTGGTCAAGCTAGTCGCAGATCTGCCGAACGTAGCCTATGTCGTGGCGATGGACCGAGAGCATGTCGAGAGCCTGCTGCGGCGGGTCGGCTCTGAGCGATTTGCGGATGAGTACCTCGACAAGATCGTGCAGGTGGGCGTTACCGTACCGCCGTCGGATCCTTCCCGGCTCGCAGCTTGGCTCATCGAGGAGGCGCGCGCTATCGCTCAGGCCGTGGAGATGCCTACGGACTCGGTCGAACTGCAAGAGGAGAGCGGCGCGTTCGACTACATCGAGCTTCGTTCGTTCCGGCGTCTCGTGTCAGAGGCGATCCGCACGCCGCGCGATGTCAATCGAGTGCTCAATCTCTACCGATTTGCGGCAGCGACAGGGGAGGTGCCTCCCCCGTTCCATGCTGCAGACCTTTTGCTCTTGAGCATACTGCAGGTGGTCGCTCCAGCTGTTCATCGAGCGGTGCAGTTGAATGGTCGCTTTTTGTGCGGGCAGGAACGCAGCATCAACGAGGCGCTGCGTGACCACGCAGCCGCTCGAGATCAAGCGGCCCGCAATGCAGCGCGTTTCGAGAAGATCGTTCATGGAGATGCCGATGCAGCGGTAGCGCACGCTCCTGACTCGGTTCCTGGCATTGAGAGCGATAGGCCACGTGGTGGGTACGCGGCGGAGGTGCGTGGCGTACGTCGCATCTTGGAGCATCTGTTTCCTGCGATGTCGAAGGCCTATCGGCCCCTCGTCGATGTTGCGGGCGGTGATAGGACCGGCTATCGGGCGGATCGGGTGGATTATCGGCTGCGGTCCCCCGTCCGCTTCAACGCGTACTTTCGCCTGTCTCAGGGTGACGCGGCGCCACCACGCGCTTTGATCAACGAGGTACTTGCCCTGCTCACCACCCCCACCGACGGTGGGGACGCGCTGTGGGGAAATGAGAGGAGTCAACGGCTCAAGGCAGCGGTCGAAGGCGTGCGAGACGAGCAGCGGACGACGCTCCTCGAGGAGGTAGCGTACGCCCTTTGGGCGTTGCCGCTCCCAGAACTCCGTGTAGCCGCTTCCGTGCTGCCGCGCCTGCTGAGGGCCGATGGATTTCGCGTTACCGCTGTCATCACCGACTGGTCCATCGAAATCGGTTCAGCCTTGACGGCAACGGTGTTCAGTGGCATTCCTCGTGCGCGTCAGGTTGGTGACTGGGAGCGTGATGGGCTCTTGACTGCGGAACTTGTACGCACGGTTGCTGAGGCGGTCGCTCAACTGTCAGTCGTTGAGGCCGTCAACTACGTCGGCGACGTCGTCCGCGAGCGTGACATCATGCGCGCGATTGAAGCGGCCGACCGCCGAGGGGCTCTGTTAGCGCGGTGTACCGGCTGGATCAATGAGGTGCTGGCCAAGACGAACGACCTGTTCGCTGCGTTCGGATGGGAGACCGCAAGCCGATTCATCTTTGACGCGCACGCTCTGGGCGGAGCTGCCACCGAGAACGGCGCGTACCGTCCGCTCCGCGATCACCTCCGGGGTCTCTTGGAGAGGCGACCGGACCGGTTGACGCACATGCTGGCTCTGGCTGCATGGTGGAGCGGTGGACACCCGAGTCTCAAGGATCGGGGCGATGCGGACACGGTGCAGTCGTTGGATCGGCTCGTGGGGTGTGACTGCCTGGACGACGTGCTGCGATCAACTGAGGGCGAGAGCGGGGGCGCGCTCTGCGCGAGCGACGCCGAGCAGGAGTGGCCCCACCTGGTGCGTCAGTACATCGCACTGCGGTCCGGTCGGCCGGACGATAGCTCGTCCCTTGACGCGCCGTGACGGCGGTCGGCTGCGGATCGACATGGCGGCCGTGATGCGGTCATCGGGAGACTGTTTCGGCCAGTCGGCGTCGGACATCTCGTCCCGCGGCGCGCAGGAGCGCCGGCCGCCAGCCGGCGACGAATCGACGGCGCCCGCTGCGCTACCAGTGAAACGCCTGGATCCGGTACGGCTGACGAAGGGCACCCGACCGCCCTGAGGCGGACGCGCAGCGCCACATATCAGACGCCGCCTGCTACAGTCGCTTGGCGGAAGTCGCTAGGTTGCGCCCCGGCCGGTACACCGGTGCTTGACGGCGCGGGTCACCGTGATGTCGGGCCGCGCAGCACGCGAGCGCTGGTGGTGCCCACCAGCGCGAATGCGAAGCGAATGTGAAGCGCCGGTGTTTGCGTCGGGCTATGCGACGGCTAAGTTGTTGTCAGTGCAGTCGTTGGACAGGTGGCCGAGTGGTTGAAGGCGCACGCCTGGAAAGCGTGTGGGGTCGAAAGGCTCTCGCGGGTTCGAATCCCGCCCTGTCCGTCGCCCGCGGGGCGCGTCGTCCGGGAGGACGGGGCGCCCCGCTTCGTCGTGCGCGCGCGTCGCGCGCGATCGCCGCTCGCCGGGCCGGTGCGCGCGCGGCGTGACGGGCACTCCGCGCCGCGGGTTGCGTATCATGCCGATCATGCCGATCCCGTCCGGCCCTTCCGCCCGTCGCTCGCTCGTCGTCGCGACGCTCGCCGTGCTCGTCCCGTCGCTCGCCGCCGCCCAGCGCGCCCGGCCGGCGCGTGGCGCGCGCCCGGCCGCCGCCGACGACTCGCTCCGCCGTGCGATCGCCGACTCGGTGCGCCGCGCGACGATCGATTCGATCGCGCGCGCCGGCGGCGACTCGACCCGGCGCGGCGCCACGGGCGCCGCCCCGCCGCCCGCGACGACGCCGCGCGACTCGGCAGGGGTGCCGACCGCGCTCGCGTACGCCCGGAAGGCGCAGGCCGCCTACGAGAAGAACCGGCGCGAGAACCTCCCGTTCGGCACCGGCGGCGCGACCGCCGGGTGCGACGTCACCTTCGGCACGATCTGCTACTGGAACAACAACGACGACGTCCCGCCCAAGCCGGAGCGCCCGGAGCAGCGCGCCGCGCGCGCGGCGTTCCTGAAGACGCTGGGCGAGGCCGCCGCCGCGCTCCCCGGCGACGACTGGATCGCGGGGCAATACGTCAAGTACGCGATCGAGGAGAAGGACGCGCAGCTCGCGATGCGCGCCGCCGCCGGGTGCCGCGGCACGCCGTGGTGGTGCGCGGCGCTCACCGGCCTGGCGCGCCACGACGCGTCCGACCACGGCGGGGCGGGGGAGGCCTTCGACCGCGCGCTCTCGCTCATGCCGGCCGACCAGCGGTGTCAGTGGCTCGACCTCTCCGCCTGGCTCCCGACGGCCGACAGCACCGCGCACCTCGCGAAGGGGTGCGACGAGCGCATCGCCGAGACGGAGCGCATCCTCTGGCTCGGCAAGCCGTTCTGGCACCAGCCGGGGAACGACCTGCGCAACGAGCTCCTCGCGCGGCGCACCTACAACGCGATCGAGCGCGGCGCGCCCGGGGTCTACGGCGTCAACGGCCCGGACGTCCTCGCCTCGCAGCTCCGCTACGGCTGGCCCGTGGCGTGGAGCACGCAGAACACGATCGTGAACCGGCAGGGGGCGATGGTGAGCAGCATCACCTCGCACGAGCCGGTGCCGAGCCACGACTTCATGCCGTCGGCGGCGGCGCGCGCCAACCCGTTCGCGGCCACCGCCGCCGACTGGCCGTTCAACGCGCGGCAGGCGCAGATGCGCTACCACCCGCGCTACACCGTGGGCGGCTTCCAGGCGATGGGGCACCAGTTCGCGCGCTTCCTCCGCGGCGACAGCACGCTGCTGGTGGGGGCGTACGTCCTCGACGGCAAGGCGCGGTGGGAGCGCGGGACGACGCGCGCCGCGCTCGTCGTGCAGCGCGGCCCCGGCGACGAGGTGGCGCGCACCGTGCTCGAGCGGCGCCCGCTCCGCGGCGGCGTGCCGCTCCTGCTCGCTCCGCGCCGCGACACGGTGCTCGCCTCGCTCGAGGTGCTGAGCGACGCGCGCAAGTTCGCCGGGCGGATGCGCACCGGCGTCACGACGCTCGCGCCCACGGAGCAGCTGAGCGACGTCCTCCTCCTCGCGGCACGTGCGGCCGACGGCGACGCCCCCGGCTCGGCCGGGGTCGCGCGGCTCGAGGCCGTGCTCCCGCGCGCGCTGGGCACGACGGAGCTCAACGAGGGGCAGTCGTTCGGGGTCTACTGGGAGTGGTACGGCGCGCCGGGGGCGACCGTGTCCCTCGCCATCACCCCGCTCGACAAGGAGAGCACCTTCGGGCGCGTCGCCTCGTTCTTTCGGCTCGGCAGCGGCCCGGCGGGGAGCGCGTCGATCCGCTTCCCCGATCCGGCGCAGCCGGGTGGCGGGCCGGGGCGTCGGCTCGTGCTCGTGATGCCCGAAGCGCGCCCCGGCCGCTATCGCCTCTCGCTCGACGTCGCCGGGGCCGACGGGCGCACGCATCACCGCGAGATCGGCGTGCGCGTGCCGTCGCCCGACGAGGAGCTCCCCTGACGGGAGCGTGGTGAGCGCGCGGACAGCACCGTCCTGCGTCTTGCGCAGGCGCATGTCGGATTTCGTTCATGCATGAATTGATGCCGTAACGGTCGCGTCAGTATTGACCCGACCGGCCCGTCTCGGCACCTTCGGGCACGCCTGTCCCCACCCGTACAGGGCCCGGGGCGCTTCCGCCGACGGAGGCGCCCGGGGGGTGGGGCCGCAGGGCACCCATCCTCCAGAGGTGAACGAGTGCGCAATCGCTTCGTCCGCCGCCTGTCCGCCGTGTTCGCGACCCTCGTCGTCGCGACCGCCGCCCAGGCGCAGACCGGGATCATCGCCGGCAAGGTCACCGCCGGCGAATCCGGCCGCCCGCTCGAGGGCGCGCGCGTCGTCGTGCTGAGTGGCGTCCGGTCCGTCTCGGCCGTCACGAGCGGCGCCAGCGGCGCCTTCTCGGCGCCGAACATCCCCGCCGGACGCTACGTCGTGCAGGTCTCGCAGGTCGGCCGGCAGCTCAAGAGGCTCGAGGACGTCATCGTCGCGGCCGGCCGCACCACCACGCTCGACGTCCAGCTCAACGAGATCGCGACCGTCCTGACGACCACCACCGTCACCGCCGGGCGCACGCAGGAGAAGGCGCTCGAGGCCCCCGCGCAGATCTCGGTCGTCACGACCGAGCAGATCGCGACGCGGCCGAGCGTGACCGTCGCCGACCACGTCCGCGGCCAGCCCGGCATCGACGTCTCCGTCGGCGGCATCGCGCAGAGCAACATCGTCGCCCGCGGCTTCAACAACGCCTTCTCGGGGTCGCTCCTCACGCTGCAGGACTACCGCTTCGCGGGCGTCCCCTCGCTGCGCGTCAACGTGCCGTTCCTCTTCACCGGCACGAACGAGGACATCGAGCGCATCGAGCTCCTCCTCGGTCCCGCCTCGGCGCTCTACGGCCCGAACTCGGCCGCCGGCGTGCTCCACGTGATCACCAAGAGCCCCTTCAACTCGCAGGGGACGACGCTCACCGTCGACGCCGGCGAGCGGAGCATCTTCCGCGGCGGGCTCCGCCACGCGGGGACGATCGGACAGAAGTTCGGCTACAAGGTCTCGGGCGAGTACTTCACCGGGCAGGACTGGGAATACCGCGACCCGGGCGAGCCCGACACGATCTCGCGCCGCACGGTCGACGGCGGCCCGCTCTCGCGCGTCGCCAACAACCGCGACTTCCTCACCCAGCGCGCGACCGGCGAGGCCCGCATCGACTGGCGCCCGCGCGACGGCGTCGAGGCGATCACCTCGTACGGCTACACGACGGTCAACAACGCGATCGAGCTCACCGGCGCCAACGGGGCGAGCCAGATCCGAAACTGGAACTACCAGAGCATCCAGCAGCGCGTCCGCTGGAACCGCTTCTTCGCGCAGGCCTTCGTGAACCTGAGCGACGCGGGCAACCGCGACTCGCTCTCGTCGGAGGGGACGTTCCTCCTCCGCACCGGCTCGCCGATCGTCGACCAGTCGCGCGTCGCCGTCGGGCAGGTGCAGCACGGCTTCCGGTGGGGGCGCGCCGACCTGATCTACGGCGCCGACTACATCTGGACCAACCCGCGCACCGGCGGGACGATCAACGGCCTGAACGAGAACCGCGACAACGTCACCGAGTACGGCGGCTACGTGCAGGGCAAGGTGCCGCTCTCGGATTCGTGGGAGTTCATCGGCGCGCTCCGCCTCGACCGCACCAACGTCATCGACGGCACCTTCGTCTCGCCGCGCGCCGCGCTGCAGTGGAAGCCGGAGCCGACGCGCATCGTCCGCGTCGTCTACAACCGTGCCTTCAGCACGCCGGCGAACTTCTCGTTCTTCCTCGACCTCCCGCAGGGGCGCAACGCCTTCGGGAGCCTCGTGAACACGGTGCGGGCGGGGCTGAACCAGACGGCCCCGGGGCTCGGCAACGCCCTCCCGGGGGCGCCGTTCACCTACGACGTCATCGCCAACGGCAACCCGCCCAAGGTCGGCTTCACCTTCGACCGCGAGTGCGGCGGCCGCTCGGGCTTCGGTGACTTCTGCATGCGTTCGGCGCTGCCGGGGCTCACCGGCCCCGTGCCCGCCAGCGCGGCCACGGCGTTCCCGGGGCTCATGCAGGCGCTCGGCACGCTCAACACGCAGGTGATCGCCGGGGCGCTCATCCAGGCGGGCGTCCCGCAGGCCGCCGCGGCCGCCGCGGCCGCGAACGTCGCCGGCGCGCTCGCCGCTGCGCGGCCGACCGACGCGCAGCTGGGCGGCACCGCCGCCACGCTCGACGTCGCCGGCTTCCTCGGCGGCCGGTCGCAGGCGCTGCAGCCCGGGCAGGTGCGCGACCTGCGCTCGCTCGGTGCCGCCTTCAACGACACGTACGAGGTCGGCTACAAGGGCCTCGGCATGGGCGGGAAGCTCAGCTTCGACGTCTCGGCCTGGTACCAGCGCCGCGGTGACGTCGCCGTGACCGCCGCGCTCCAGACGCCGACGATCCTCTTCGCGAACGGGCAGGCGCTCGGCGGCTTCCTCGGTCAGCAGATCGGTGCGGCGCTCGGGGCGGAGATCGCCGCAGGGCGGTTGCCGGCGGCGCTGCTCCCGGCGCTCCCGACGATCGCCGGTGGCGCCGCGGCCGGCCTCGCCCGCGCCGCCGCCCCGCTCCCCCTCGGGACCGTCACGTTCGACAGCGACATCATCACCAACGCGAACCTCCGGGCGTCGTACGCGCGCCTCGACAAGGTCGTCGACGTCTGGGGCGCCGACATCGGCCTCGGGTACGCGTTCAACGCCGACTGGTCGCTCGACTGGACCGGCTCGGTCGTGAACAACGTCGTCTTCCAGGACGTGCTCGTCGGCCCGCAGCCCTTCGCGCTCAACGCGCCGGGCGCCAAGAGCACGCTCACCGGCCGCTACGCCAGCACCGGCAACGGCTGGGGCGCCGAGCTGCGCTGGCGCTACGCGAACGCCTTCCCGGTGAACTCGGGCGTCTTCATCTCGGGGCAGAACCTCGTCACGGCGGGGACGGTCGTCGGTCGCCCGGCCGGCTACACCTACGATCCGGTCCCGGTGAACAACCTCGTCGACGTCGGGATCTCGAAGCGCTTCGGCATCCAGGGCGGGCGCTCGGTCACCTGGTCGTTCAACGTGACCAACCTGTTCGACAACCGCGTCCCGACCTTCGCCGGCACCCCGGCGATCGGGCGGCTCGCGATGACGCGCCTCTCGACGACCTTCTGATCGTCGGCGACGGCCACGCGCCCACGGGGCGGTCCGCACTCGACGCGGGCCGCCCCGTGCCGCATCCTCCCCCTCGTGCCCGCCACCTCGCCGCTCCTCGTCGCCGGTCCCCCGCTCGTGATCGGGCACCGCGGGGCGGCCGCGGTCCGCCCCGAGAACACGATCCCCTCGTTCGCGCACGCGCTCTCGCTCGGCGTCGACGGCGTCGAGTTCGACGTGCGGCTGACGCGCGACGGTGCCGTGGTGGTGCACCACGACGCCGACACGGCGCGCACCTGCGGCGAGCGCCACGTCGTGGCCGAGTCGACGCTCGCGACGCTCCGCACCCTCGATGCGGGCGCCACCTTCCGCGGCGCCGAGCCCGCGCCGCGCGCCACGCGCATCCCCACGCTCGACGAGGCGCTCGAGCTCCTGCGCGACGTCCCGCTCATCGTCGAGTGCAAGACCGTCGAGGTGGCGCGCCCCGCGATCGCCGTGCTCCGCCGGCACGGGCTCGCCGGCCGGACGATCGTCGGCTCGTTCCTCCACGGTGCCATGGCCGTCGCGCGGGCCGAGGGGGTCGCCTCGGCCGCCTCCCGCACCGACATGCTCGCCCTCTGCCTGCGCGCGTGGACGGGGCTCGCGCCGCGACGCCTTCCCATGACCGCGCTGGCGATCCCCGAACGCTCCGGCGGCCTCCCGCTCCCGCTCCCGCGTCTCGTGACGATGACGCGCCCCCTCGGCGTCCCCGTGCACGTCTGGACGGTGAACGACCCGGCCGACGCGCGGCGACTCTGGGACATGGGCGTCACCGGGCTCCTGAGCGACGACCCGCGGACGCTCCTCGCCACGCGCGCCCTGCGCGCCGCAGGGCGCTGAGCGGCCCGGCTTCCGTTCCGACGCCGCACGGGGCATCTTCGCCGCGCCATGTCCGCCCCCACCGTCCTCCTCGACGCGCGCGCCTGCGAGCGCACGCTCCGGCGCATGGCGGACGAGATCGTCGAACGCATCGGCGGGACCGAGGGCCTCGTGCTCGTCGGCATCCAGCGCCGCGGCGTCCCGCTCGCCGCCCGCCTCGCCGCCCTCATCGAGCAGCGCGAGGGGGGGACCGTCCCTCGCGGCGCGCTCGACATCACGCTCTACCGCGACGACCTCCAGACGATCGGCCCGCGCCCCGTCGTCGGCGCGACCGACATCCCGGTCGACATCGACGGTACGACGGTCGTCATCGTCGACGACGTGCTCTACACCGGGCGCACCGTGCGCGCCGCGCTCGACGAGCTGGCCGACTTCGGCCGCCCGCGCCGCATCCTCCTCGCCGTCCTCGTCGACCGCGGCGGGCAGGAGCTCCCGATCCGCGCCGACGTCGTCGGCAAGACGATCGCCGTGATGCCCGACCAGCTCGTCGACGTGCAGGTCGCGGAGCTCGACGGCGCCGACGCGGTGCTCATCACCGCGCGGGAGCCGCGCGGCGCATGACCGGCGCGCTCGGCAAGGACCTCCTCGACCTCGAGTCGCTCTCCGCGGCGCAGATCACCGGCATCCTCGACACCGCCGTCCCGCTCAAGGCGGTGAGCGAGCGCAAGATCAAGAAGGTCCCGACGCTCCGCGGCGCCACCGTCGCCAACCTCTTCTTCGAGGCCTCGACGCGCACGCGCGTCTCGTTCGAGTTCGCCGAGAAGCGGCTCTCGGCCGACGCGGTCAACGTCGCCACCGCCGGGTCGAGCGTCGCCAAGGGCGAGACGCTGGTCGACACCGCGCGGAACCTCGAGGCGATGCGCATCGACATGGTCGTCGTGCGCCACTCGGCGTCCGGCGCCGCGCGCTTCCTCGCCGACCGCATCGACTCGAACGTCATCAACGCCGGCGACGGGACGCACGAGCACCCCACGCAGGGGCTCCTCGACCTCCTCACGCTGCGCGAGCGCTGGGGCACGCTCGCGGGCCGCCGGGTCTGCATCTGCGGCGACGTCCTCCACTCGCGCGTCGCGCGGAGCAACATCCACGGGCTGCGCAAGCTCGGCGCCGAGGTCGCGGTCTGCGGCCCGCGCACGCTCCTCCCGCACGGCGTCGAGGAGGTCTTCGGCGTCACGGTGCTCGACCGCATCGAGGCGGCGATCGAGTGGGCCGACGCGCTCAACGTCCTCCGCCTCCAGCTCGAGCGGATGGAGGCCGGCTACATCCCGTCGCTGCGCGAGTACAACCGCGTCTTCGGCGTCACGCGCGAGCGGCTCGAGCGCGCGCCGCGCGACCTGCTGATCCTCCACCCGGGCCCGATGAACCGCGGCGTCGAGATCGACTCCGACGTCGCCGACGGCCCGCACTCCGTCATCCTCGACCAGGTCACGAACGGCGTGGCGGTGCGGATGGCGGTCCTCTACCTCCTCCGGGGCGGGCGCCCCGACCAGGCGGCGGCCGCCGGCGCGGCCGCGGGAGACTCGTGATGCGTCCGCTGCTGCTCACCGGGGGCCGGCTCCTCGACCCGTCGATCCACCTCGACGCGACGGGCGACCTCCTGCTCGTGAACGGGCGCGTCGAGGCCGTGGGCGGGCGGATCGCCGGTCCCGACGAGGCCGAGCGGATTGACTGCGCGGGGCTCGTCGTGAGCCCGGGCTTCATCGACGTGCACTGCCACCTGCGCGAGCCGGGGCGCGAGGACGTCGAGACGATCGCCACCGGCGCGCGTGCCGCGGCCGCCGGCGGCTTCACCGCCGTCTGCGCGATGCCCAACACCGACCCGGTCACCGACAACCAGGCGGCGATCGGCTTCATCCGCGCGCAGGCCGAGCGCGCGGGGGCGTCGCGCGTCTACCCGATCGGCGCGATCAGCGTCGGGCAGAAGGGCGAGCAGCTCACCGAGATCGGGGAGATGGTCGCCGCCGGCGCCGTCGCGATCAGCGACGACGGCAAGCCGGTGGTGAGCGCGCAGCTCTTCCGCAACGCGCTCGAGTACGCGCGCACCTTCGGCATCCCGGTCGCCGACCACTGCGAGGAGCCGACGCTCGCGCACGGCGGCGCGATGCACGAGGGGCTCGTCTCGGCGCGCCTCGGCCTCAAGGGGATCCCCCCCGAGAGCGAGGAGATCATGGTGATCCGCGACATCCTCCTCGCCCGGCGCACCGGCGGCCACGCGCACCTCTGCCACATGAGCACCGCGGGGAGCGTGGAGCTGATCCGCTGGGGGAAGGAGCGCGGCATCCCCGTCACGGCCGAGGTCTGCCCGCACCACCTCGTCCTCACCGACGAGCGCGTCGGGCAGTACGACACCAACGCGAAGATGAACCCGCCGCTCCGCACGTGGGCCGACGTCGAGGCGCTGCGCGCGGCGCTCAAGGACGGCACGATCGACTGCGTCGCGACCGACCACGCGCCGCACCACTACGACGAGAAGGAGCGGGAGTTCGCGCACGCGCCGAACGGGATCGTCGGCCTCGAGACGGCATTGCCGGTGCTCATCACGTGGCTCGTCGCGGGCGGGATCCTCACGCTCGGCGAGCTGGTCGAGAAGCTGAGCTGCGCGCCGGCGCGCGTCTTCGGGCTCGAGGGCGGGTCGCTGCGGCGCGGCGCGATCGCCGACGTCGCGGTCTTCGACCCCGAGGCGTCGTGGACGGTGCGCGGCGAGGACTTCCGCTCGAAGGGGCGCAACTCGCCGTGGCTCGGCGAGACGCTCACCGGGCGCGTGCGCCGCACCGTCGTGGGCGGGCGCGTGGTGCACGAGCTGGGTGCGTGAGGTGCGCCCGCGCGGCGCGCTCGTCTCGCCGCTCGCGCTGCGCGAGGCGGTGGTGCGCACGGGGCAGGGGCTCGCGGCGCGCGGCCTCGTCGCGGGGCAGGACGGCAACGTCTCGGTGCGCGTCGCCGACGACCGGCTCCTCGTGACGCCGGCGGGGTTCCGCAAGGGCGAGCTCTCGCCGGACGATCTCTGCGAGGTCGCGCCCGACGGGACCTGGCTCGCGGGGGCGCACCCGCCGTCGAGCGAGCTGGGGCTCCACCTCGCGTGGTACGCGGTGCGCGCCGACGTGCACGCGGTGGTGCACGCGCACCCGCCCGTCGCCACCGGCTTCGCCGCGGCGGGGGAGGGGATCGCCGACGACGTGCTCCCCGAGGTCGCCGTCGCGCTCGGCCCCGTCCCGGTGGTGCCCTACGCGACGCCGGGGACGGCGGCGGTCGGTGCGGGCGTGCGGCCGTTCGCGGCCCGGCACGACGCGGTGCTGCTGGCGAATCACGGAGCGGTGACGGTGGGGCCCACGCTGCGCGTCGCGCACGACCGGATGGAGCACCTCGAGCAGGCCGCGCGGATCCTCCTCGTGGCGCGATTGCTGGGGGGCGCCGTTACGTTGGACGCGGCGGCGCTGCGCCTCCTGCGCGAGCGTCGCACTGGACCGGCCGACGGGGACCGAGCATGAGCGAGATGGCGGCGACGCTGGAGACGGTGGGGACCCTCCTGGGCGAGCGCGCCCGCTTCGAGGGATGGCTGCAGGCGCTCGAGCAGAAGCGGGCGACGATGCCGCCGCACGTGGTGACGCGCGTCCGCGACGACTACGGGACGCGCCTGGGCGCCGTGCTGCGGGAGCTGGGGACGCACGTCCCCGCGCTCGCCGGAGCGGCCGAGGGGCTCGCGTCGCGCGACGCCACGCTCCGGCACGACGAGGACGCCCGCCACGATGCGCGCGCCGAGGCCGAGCTGCGGCACGCGGTCGGCGAGTTCGACGACGCGACGTGGGAGCGGATGCGCGCGGAGCACGACGGCGTCCTCGCGACGCTCGCCGAGGAGCGGCGGCAGGTCGCGGGCGAGCTGGCGACGGTGCGCGGGCTCCTCGCGCAGGCCGAGGATGCGCAGCGGATCGTGGACGCGGGGGGGCCGCTGGCCGCGGGTGCGGTCGCGCCCACGCCCGCGGCGGTGCCGGCGGTCGATGCGGCGGCCGCACCGGGCGACGGCGAGGCGACCGCCGACGCCGCGGCCGACGCGATCGCGGGCACCGACGCGCCGGCGGACGCGCCGCCGCCCCCGCCGGCGATGGGGGCGCCCGAGCCCGGGTACGGCGAGCGCCCCGACCTGCTGCGCGACGCGATGGAGCGCCGCACCCCGGCCCCCGGGGCCGAGTCGCTTCCCGGGGCCGTCGCCACGGCCACGCCGCCCGCCGTGCCCGCGGCGCCGACCGATCCGCGCAAGACGCTCAAGTGCGCCGAATGCGGCACCTTCAACCTGCCGACCGAGTGGTACTGCGAGTCGTGCGGGGGCGAGCTGGCCGTCTTCTGAGCCACGGGGGGCGTGACGACACGGGGGCGGCTCCCGCAGTGGGAGCCGCCCCCGTCGTCGTTCGCGACCGCGGACCGGGCTTACGCGCCGGCGGCGGCGAGCTTCTTCGCCATCCGGCTCTTGAGCCGGGCGGCCGCGTTCTTGTGGATCAGCCCCTTCCGGGCGGCGCGATCGAGCAGCGAGGTGGCCATGGTCCTCGACTCAGCCGACGCGCCCTCGGCCTTGGCCTTCTTGAGGGCGGTGCGCAGCGCGGAACGCTGCGCGCGGTTGCGCGCCTGGGCGGCACGCGACTTCCGCATGTTCTTCTTTGCGGAGGCGATGTTCGGCACGAAGGAAACTCCGAATGCGGTACTGGGTTCGCCGGAGTGGCGAGCCCTGAATGCTAGCCCGGGCGAGGCGGGTGTCAATCGCCGGGGTCGGCTTGGCGGGGGTCCCGGCGGGGGATAGCTTCACGCATCCGTGACCGCCGGCTCCCGTGGCCGGCCGTTCGTCGCGCGACCGCCGCGGCCCGCCCGTTCCGGGCCCGCTCGGCCGGTCGCGCTCCGCTTTCCGGCCCCTCCCGAGACCGCGTGGAACCCGGCGCCCTCCAGCAATTCGCGCTCGCCTTCCCGGCGCTGCTCTTCTCGCTGGTCGCCCACGAGGTGGCCCACGCCTGGGTCGCGCTCAAGCAGGGCGACACGACCGCGCGCGACCTCGGGCGCATCACGCTCAATCCGGCGAAGCACATCGACCCGGTGATGACCGTGCTCGTCCCGGCGCTGCTCTTCATCTCCAGCGGAGGGCGCGTCTGGTTCGGCGGGGCCAAGCCGGTGCCGGTGCAGCCGCGCAACTATCGCAACTACAAGCGCGGCGACATCCTCGTCTCGCTCGCCGGCGTGGCGACCAACTTCGTCCTCGCCTTCGTCTTCGCGGGGCTCGCGCTGCTCGTCGGGCTCGCGGTGCGGGGGGCCGGGGGCGCGGCCGGCGCGACGGCGGGCGCCGACTGGCTGTCGACGCTCTTCGACATGGTGCGCATCGGCATCTACGTGAACCTCGGCCTCTGCGCCTTCAACCTGCTCCCGATCCCGCCCCTCGACGGCTCGCACGTCTTCAAGTACCTCCTGCCGCCGGCGTGGGCGCAGCAGTACGTCGCGCTCGGGCGCATGGGCTTCGTCGTGCTGCTCGTCATGCTCTGGGTGGGCCGGCCGCTCATCTCGGCCTGGATGACGCCCGCCTACGCGCTCGGCGCGTGGCTGGAGCGCGCCGTGCTCATGACCGTGATGGGGGGGTGAGCTGCATGTCCGCCACGCTCGAGCCGACCGCCGACGGCGCCGCCCTCCCCGAGGAGCGGTCGTTCGTCATCGACCTCCCCGCCTACGCGGGGCCGCTCGACCTGCTCCTCGCGCTCATCCGCGACGAGAAGGTCGACATCTACGACATCCCGATCGCGCACATCGCGAAGCAGTTCCTCGTGCGCATCCGGCAGCTGCAGCTCAACGACGCGGCCGAGTACCTCGAGCTCGCCGCGCGGCTGCTGCGCATCAAGGCGCAGATGCTCCTCCCGCGCCACGGCCCCGAGGAGACGTGGGAGGACCCGCGCGCGGAGCTCGTGCGCCGGCTGCTGGAGTACCAGCAGATGCGCGAGGTGGTCGACATCCTCGAGCGGCGCGGCGACGAGCGCCGGAGCCGCTTCGGACGCGCCTTCCTGCCGGAGTCGGTCGAGCCGGTCGCGGCGCCGCTCGCCCTCTCGCTCGGCGAGCTCCTCGCGGCGGTCGACCGGATCCTGCGCGTCACCAAGGAGCCGACGGTCCACACGGTCGTCGCGCGCGCGCTCGACGTCCCGGGCGCGATCGCGTACGTCCGGCGGATCCTCGGGGAGCGCAAGCGGACGCGCCTCATGGAGCTCCTCGCGGCCGACGCCGAGCCGTGGCAGGTGATCTCGATGCTCCTCGCCCTCCTCGAACTCGCGAAGCAGGGAGAGCTGCGGCTCGTCCAGCCGCGCCCCTTCGCCTCCGTCGACATCGCCGACCATGATCCCGCTGGCCAAGCTGCTTGAGGCCGCGCTCTTCGCGAGCCCGCGCCCCATCCCGACCGACGAACTCGCCGCCCTCGCCCCCGAGGCGAGCAAGGCCGAGGTGGCGGCCGCGCTCGACGGGCTGCGCGAGCACTACGACGTCGACGGGCACGGCGTGGAGCTGGTCGAGATGGCCGGCGGCTGGCAGATCCTCACGCGCCCCGAGTACACCGAGGCGATCGAGCGCGCGCAGCTCGCCGCGCGCCCGCAGCGGCTGAGCGCCGCGTCGCTCGAGACGCTCGCGATCATCGCCTATCGCCAGCCGATCGGGCGCGGCGAGATCGAGGAGATCCGCGGCGTGAGCGTCGGGTCGATCCTCAAGTCGCTGCACGAGCGCGGGCTGATCGAGGTCGTCGGCCGCGCGGAGGGGCTCGGGCGCCCGCTGCTCTACGCGACGACGCCGCTCTTCCTCGAGCAGTTCGCGCTCCGGCACCTCGAGGAGCTCCCGCGCGCCGACGAGCTGGCGATCGCGCTGCGTCCCGCGCCGCAGCCGCTGTGACACCCGCACGGAACGGGCGCAAGCTCCCGGGGCAGCGCCCGGGGGGCGAGGGGCGCACCGCCGACGGGAAGCTCAAGGGGCGCCCGCGCGGCGCCGCGTCGGGGGGGACGTCGGCGCGGCGTCCGCGCGACGACGACCGCCCGCGGCGCGGTCCCGCACGCGAGCTGGACGCCGAGCGTCCCCGGCGCGGCCCCGCGCGCGAC
>ERZ1066122.83-NODE-83-length-105624-cov-35.756813_pt1 | contig 105624 bp, 99 predicted proteins | sample MGYA00382769_ERZ1066122 | MGnify/ENA primary metagenome ERZ1066122 (study PRJEB33369, sample SAMEA5778352) | biofilm metagenome | biome: Industrial cooling water; feature: Water cooling tower basin; material: Biofilm | place: United Arab Emirates | collected...
AGCCGCCTGGAGATGCGCGGCGTTCCGGTTTAGCCAGATGTGGGCAATGCATAGCGCCTGCGGGAGAGGGGGCCGGGGGGTGAGGGCCGCCGTTGCCGTTGACCGACAGCCGGCAGCCGGCAGCCGGCAGCTACCACCTCGGCGCGCGGGCGAGCATGCTCTCGATCGCGTCGCCGGCGAGCGGCTCGGCGAAGTAGAAGCCCTGCGCGTAGTCGCAGCCGAGGGCGCGCAGCGCGTCCACCTGCTGCCGCGTCTCGGCGCCCTTGGCCACGACCGTCATGCCCAGCGAGTGGGCCATCGTCACCAGCGCGCGCAGCAGCTCGGCGGCACGCGCGTCGTCGGGCAGCCGGCGGGTGAGCGCGCCGTCGAGCTTGAGCGTGTCCACCGCGAAGCGGTCCAGGCTGCCGAGCGGCGTCTGGCCGCTGCCGAAGTCGTCGATCTGCAACTGCACGTTCAGCTCGCGCAACTGCTCCAGCGCGGCGGCCGCGAGGTCGGGGTTCTCCAGCAGCGCGCTCTCGCGCAGCTCCAGGCGCAGGCGCGAGCTGTCGACGCCGGTCTCGGCGAAGACGCGCTGCAGCCGCTCGGCGAGGTCCGGCCGGGCGAACTCCTTGCCCGAGAGGTTGACGCTGACCGGCACCATCTCGGTGCCGCGCCCGGCCCAGACGCCGAGCTGCCGGCAGGCCTCGCCCATCACCCACTGGTCCAGCTCCAGGATCAGCCCGCTCTCCTCGGCGAGCTGCAGGAAGTCCGCGGGCAGGTGGGTGCCGCGCGCGCCCTGGTCCCAGCGCAGCAGCGCCTCGAAGCCGGCGATGGCGCCGCTCTGCAGCGAGACGACCGGCTGGTAGACGACGCGCAGCTCGCCGCGCGCGCGCGCCTGCCGCAGGTCCGTCTCCATCTGCAGCAGCGCCTGCGTCTGGCGGTGCATGGCGCGGTCGAAGACCTCGTAGCGTGCCCGTCCGCGCGACTTGGCGCGGTAGAGCGCGGCGTCGGCGTGCTTCAGCAGCTCGGCGGCCGAGGCGTCGGCGCGCGAGTTGAGCGCGATGCCGATGCTGCCCTGCACGTGCGCCTCGCGCCCCTCGAGGTTGAAGGGCACGTCCAGCTCCTTGAGGATGCGCGTGGCCACGCGCGTGGCGTCGCGCGTGTCGCGCAGGTCCTGCAGCAGGATGATGAACTCGTCGCCGCCGAAGCGGGTCACCGTGTCGCCCGGGCGCAGGCAGCGCTCCAGCCGGCGTGCGACGGCCACCAGCAGTTGATCGCCGACCAGGTGGCCGAAGCCGTCGTTGATGCGCTTGAAGTTGTCCAGGTCGATGATCAGGATGGCGAACAGGTAGCCCGCGTGCCGCTCGGCGACGTGGATCGTGTGCTGCAGCCGGTCGTGGAAGAGCGTGCGATTGGGCAGGCCGGTGAGCGCGTCGTGCAGCGCGTCGTAGAGCAGTTGCCGCTCCGCGCGCTGCCGCTCGCTGACGTCGCGCGCGAAGCCCTGCACGCCGCCCTCCGGCGTCTCCGCCGGGCTGGCGATCAGCTCGACGGCGACCTCGCTGCCGTCGCGGTGGCGAAGCTCCACCACCTGCGCCGCCACCGCGGGGTCGGGCACCGTCTGGCCGAGCGCGTTGACGAGCAGGCGGTCGAAGTGCGCGCCCAGCAGCTCCGCCGGCTTGTAGCCCAGGATCGTGCGCACCGAGGGCGAGAGGTAGTCGAAGCGGCCGTCGGCGCCGAGCGAGAAGAAGAAGACCTGCTCACTGGCTTCCACCAGCCGCCGGAAGCGCGTCTCGTCCTCGCGCCGTTGCTGCTCCAGTGCCTGCCGCTCCGAGACGTCCTCCGCGATGCCGGCCAGCCGCTCGCGGCCGTGCGGGCCGCGCAGCGCACGCCCGCGCAGCCGCAGCCAGCGCGGGGTGCCGTCCGGCGCTGCCACCCGGCACTCGAGCTCGAGCGTGGAGCCCTCGTCGAGCGCCGCGGCGACCGCGCGCGCGACGCGGTCGAAGTCGGCGGGGTGCAGGCGGCGCAGGAAGCTGGAGTAGGTGCCATCGAAGCCGCCCGCCTCCACGCCCAGCAGCTCCAGCAGGTCGCGCGAGCCGCGCATGCGGCCGGCGGCGAGGTCGATCTCCCAGCGCGCGATGCCGGCCGCGCGCAGCACCCGGCGGTCGTGGCGCAGTGCGCGCGTCGCGGTGCGCGTCGGCGCCACCTCGCGCGCCGCGACGACGACGCCGGCGACGATCGGGTTGCCCAGCAGGTCTTCGGCGCGGATCTCCAGGCGCCGCCAGCGCCCCTCCCGGTCGCGCAGCCGCAGCGGCAGGGTACGGCCCGCCCGACCGCCGCCGCGCAGCAGCGCGCGCGCGGCGGCGTGGTCCTCCTCGGCGAGCAGATCGAAGACGTTGGTGCCGACCAGCTCCGAGGGGGTGTAGCCGAGCACGGGCTGCACCGCCGGGTTCACGTAGTCGAGCCGGCCCGCGCTGTCGATGACGCCGACCAGCTCGGGCGCGTGCTCCACCAGCGAGCGGAAGTACTCCTCGCCCAGCCACACCATCTCCTCCGCGCGCTTGCGCTCGGAGATCTCCTCCATCAGCCCTTCCAACTGCTCGGGCGCCGCCGCGTCGGTCAGCGCGCTGAGCGCCACCCAGATGACCAGCCCGTCGGCCCGGCGCAGTTGCAGCTCATGCTCCTGCGCGAGCTCGCCGCCCAGCAGTTGCGGCGCGGGGCGGATGTCGTGGCGGACGAAGAAGTCGTAGAGGTTGAAGGTGCCGAGGTCGCGGTCGGGCGGGATGCCGAGCAGCCGCCGCAGCGCATCGTTGCTCTCCAGGAGCTGCCCGGCGGCGGTGCAGCGGAAGGTGCCGACGCCGAACTGCTCCAGCAGCGCGGCGACCTCGCCCTGCAGCTCGGCGGCACTGCGCTCCGGGCTGCGTGCGCGCAGCGCCGACAGCAACGCGATCGACAGGTGGCGCGCGCGCTCACCGGGTGCCGCCGTCGGGGCCGGCAGCGCTCCCGCGTTGTTCGCCTCCTCCTGCTCTCTGTTGCTCACGAGCATCGTCTCTGTTGCGGTCATACCCCAATCCCGACCCCGGGGAGTGCGGCGCGCGGGTGAGCGCAAGGCCGACGGCTCCGCGGCTGGGGCAGCGCGGAGGCGGCGAGGGCGGTTCCGGCCGCGCACCCGCGTTGCTGCAGGTGCCGTTCGGCCCGGCCCGCGCGGCGCCGGCGCTACAAGAAGCAGACCCGGCGCGGCGGGCGCGGAACACGTTGTGCGCTCGCGGCTTTCCGCCTCCCCCCGGGGTGCCTGTGCGCGTCGCGCTGTGGGGCGGGTGGCACAGGTGTAGTGCCGCGGCACGCCGGCCGGTGTTGCCGCTCCGCCTTCACGCGCCGCAGAACGCCCATGTCCGCTCCCACGCCCACGCCCCGCACGCTGCGGGTCGCCATCACTGGCGCCGCCGGCCTCATCGGCACGGCACTGGCCGAGCGGCTGCGCGCCGACGGCCACGCGGTGCTGCGCGTCACGCGCTCGCCCCGCCGGGCGGACGACGTCGGCTGGGACCCCGCGCGCGGCCGGCTGGACGCGGCCCGGCTGAACGGCGTCGCCGCCGTCGTCCACCTGGCCGGCGAGCCGATCGGTGCGCGCTGGACGGCGCCGCGCAAGGCGGCGATCCGCAGCAGCCGTGTGGACGGCACCCGCCTGCTGGCGACGGCGCTCGCCGGGCTGGAGACTCCGCCGCAGGCACTGCTCAGCGCCTCGGCGGTCGGCATCTACGGCGATCGCGGCGACGAGCCGCTCGACGAGCGCAGCGCGCCCGGCACCGACTTCCTGGCCGAGGTCGGGCAGGCCTGGGAGGCGGCGGCGGAGCCGGCGGCGCGGGCGGGCGTGCGCGTGGCGCATCCCCGGTTCGGGCTGGTGCTGAGCCCCGAGGGCGGCGCGCTCGCCCGCCTGCTGCCCGTCTTCCGGCTGGGTGGAGGTGGGCGGCTGGGTGGGGGCGGGCAGTGGATGAGCTGGGTGGCGCTGGCCGACGTGGTCGAGGCGCTCGTCTTCCTGCTGCAGCGCGCCGAGCTGCGCGGCGCCTTCAACCTGGTGGCGCCGGAGCCGGTGACCAACGCCGAGTTCACTCGCGTGCTGGCGCGCGTGCTCGGCCGCCCCGCGCCGTTCGTGGTGCCGCCGTTCGCGCTGCGCCTCGCCTTCGGCGAAATGGCCGACGCCACCCTGCTCGCCGGCCAGCGCGCGCTGCCGCGGCGCCTCACCGAGAGCGGCTTCGCCTTCCGCTACCCCACGCTGGAGCCGGCGCTGCGCGCGATGCTGTGAAGCTGCCGGCTGCCAGCTACCGGCTGCCGGCGAACTGCACCCTCACCCCCCGACCCCCTCTCCCAGCATTGGGCTGTCTTGTACCCACATCCGGATGAACCGGAAGCCGGCCTCGCGCCGGGCGGCTAAAGCCGCGGCTACGACGACGCGAAGCCCGCCTACGCGGGCTGAACTTCGCTCCGGGCACACTCCAGCCCGCGCAGGCGGGCTTCGTGCAGTTCCAGCCGCGGCTTCAGCCGCCTGGACAGCGGCGTACGCCCGAATGAGATGTGGGTAAAAGACAGCAAGTCTGGGAGAGGGGGCCAGGGGGTGAGGGCCGCCGTTCGCCGGCAGCCGGCAGCCGGTAGCTGGCAGCCGGCAGCCGACCGCCTCACAACCCCGCCAGCACCTCCGCCGCGTGGCCCTTCGGGCTGACCTTGCGGTAGACCCGCTCGATGCGGCTGTCGGCGTCGAGCAGAAAGGTGGTGCGCTCCACGCCCATGTACGTCTTGCCGTACATCGACTTCTCCGCCCAGACGCCGTACGCCTGCGCGACCGCGTGGTCCGCGTCGGCGAGCAGGCGGAACGGCAGGCGGAACTTCTCGCGGAACCGGCGCACCGCGCCGACCTCGTCCGGGCTGACGCCGAGCACGACGGCGCCCTTCTCCTGCCACTGCGGCATCAGCTCGCCGAACTCGCAGGCCTCCGTGGTGCAGCCGGGCGTGTCGGCGCGCGGGTAGAAGTAGAGGATGACGCGCTGGCCGCGCAGCCGGGAGAGCCGCACGCGCGAGCCGTCGTCGGCGGGCAGCTCGAAGTCGGGAGCGGGGTCGTGTTCCTGGAGCATGGCTGGGCAGGTGGGCTGTGGGGGACGAGGGTCGGGCGCGGGCAGTACCGCGCAGCGCGGGCGCGGGTTCCGCGGCGCCGGGCCTTGCCGGGCGTCGGCGTCGGCGCCACGTTCCCGGCGCCCACGCCTCGTCGGTTCGCCTGCAGCCTGGCACGCACCGCCCCCGATGAACTCGCGCGTTCTCCCCCGCCTGCAGTTGCTCGGCGCCGCCGTGCTCTTCTCCACCGGCGGCGCCGCCATCAAGGCCACGGAGCTGAGCAGTTGGCAGGTCGCCGGCTTCCGCTCGGGCATCGCGGCGCTGGCGCTGCTGGCGCTGCTGCCCTCGGCGCGCCGCGGCTGGAACGCGCGCGCGCTGCTGGTGGGCGTCGCCTACGCCGTGATGCTGATCCTCTTCGTCTCGGCCAACAAGCTGACGACCGCCGCGAACGCCATCTTCCTGCAGTCCACCGCGCCGCTGTACATCCTGCTGCTCGGCCCCTGGCTGCTGCGCGAGCCGATCCGCCGGCCGGACGTGGCGTTCATGGCGCTGGTGGCGCTGGGCATGGCGCTCTTCTTCGTGGGCGCCGAGGCGCCCGCCGCCACCGCGCCCGACCCCGCGCGCGGCAACCTGCTCGGCGTGCTCAGCGGCGTCGCCTGGGCGCTGACGGTGATGGGCCTGCGCTGGATCGGCAGCCGCGACGCCGGCGGCGGGCTGGTGCCCGTGGTGCTCGGCAACCTCATCGCCTTCCTCGCCTGCCTGCCGCTCGCGCTGCCCGTCGTCGGCGCCGACGCCGGCGACTGGGCGCTGCTGAGCTATCTCGGCGTCGTGCAGATCGGCCTCGCCTACGTGCTGCTGACCAAGGGCATCCGCCACGTCTCCGCGCTCGAAGCCGCGACGCTGCTGCTCGCCGAGCCGGCGATCAACCCCGTCTGGGCCTGGCTGGTGCACGGCGAGACGCCCAGCGCCTGGGCACTGGCGGGCGGCGTGCTGATCCTGGGCACCACCACGCTCAAGACCTGGTGGGACGCGCGCCCGCCGCCCGCGCGGCGCTGAGCGCGGCTACTGCGCGCCCGTGTCCGGCCGCTGCCAGCCGCCGCGCCGCGCGAGCGCCTGCGCCAGCGGCGCGGCCAGCGAGGTGACCATCACCACCGTCTGGTCCGCGCGGGTGACGAAGAGGTACTTGTGGAAGCCAAGGTCGGCGTCGGCGCCGTGGCGCTCGCGCAGCTCGCGCAGCAGCGCGTCGACCTCCGCTCGCGCGTCGCCGCGGCGCAGGAAGACGGGGAAGGCGTCGGCGTTCATGGGGTGGCGCGGGATGGCGGGGCCGTGCGTCAGCGCGGCCGGCAGGCGGGGAAGCCGGCCTCGTCGGCGACGTGTACGCCGAGCGTCAGCGTGTTCAGCGCGCCGAAGACCCCGACGCCGTCGCCCACCACGCTCGAGATGCGCACGTTGCCCGAGGGGTTGAAGCTGCCGCCGCGCACGGCGTTGACGTAGTTGCGGTCTGCCGCGGCGATGGTGACGTGGGCGAAGACGCCCGCGGGCAGGCCGTTCTGCAGCGCGAGCAGCAGCGCGCGGTCGTAGTCGAAGCGCTCGAAGACGCCCAGCTCGCCGGGCAGCACGAGCGTGGTGTCGCTCTCGCTGATGGAGAGTCCCGTCAGCTCCAGCGGGTCGGGAATGCGCGCGAGCCCCAGGTCCTGCAGCGCCTCGCGCAGGCCGAAGATGCGCACGTCGGCGAGGTAGCTCCACGCGCCCGCCGCGCGCGACCACACCAGCTCCAGTGGCGTGGCGGAGGGGATGCGGCACTCGCCGGTGCGTGCGCCGGGCGGCCACACCCGCGGGTTCAGGCTGCGCAGCGTGAAGTCGCCCGGCACCTGCGTGCGGCCCCGGATGCGGCCGCCGTCCGCCAGGCGGATGCGCAGCTCGTAGCTCTCGCCCGGCCGCACCCAGAACTCCCGCCCCTCGTCGCCGCGCCCGCTGCTGACGTAGCAGCTCACCCGCGCCGGCCGGCCCTCCACCGTCACCGTGTCGCGCAGGTTGAGGCAGGGCGCGGGCGACGGCGCCAGCCCGAAGCCGATCACCTGCCCGCCCGGCGCCACCACCTCCACGCTCGCGTCCGGCACCGCCAGGCTGGTGTCGCCGCCCAGGCTGCGGTGCAGCGCCACCCGCTGCGCGGCCAGGTCGGTGCGCAGCACGGCCTCCACCACCACCCGCTCCGCGCCCTCCGGCGTGCTGACCTCCGCCAGCGTACACCCCGGCGCGAGCGCCAGCGCCACGGCCGCCAGAGCCCGCCGGCCCCTTCGATCGAACCTCATCCCGCCTTCCTTGCTCGGCTCAACGGCCGCCCACGTGCGGCCCGGGCGACCTCCGTGCGCGAGACGTGCCAGAACGGACGGCCTGCCGTCCGTTCTGGCACGGCGCTCGGCGCGCGCGGGCTCAGGTGCAGCGCACCAGTGCGCAGGCGAGCTTCAGGAACTCCTTCTTGTACACGGTCTTGCCCTGCTCGCTCCTCCACCAGTTGTCCGGCCGGACGCCCCGCGGATGGGGCGCGCCGGCCATGCGGATCTCCACGCCCGTGCCGCGCAGCTCCTGCCGCAGGATCAGCTTCGCGCGGCCGGTATGGAAGTCGGTGGTGGCGACGATCACGCGCTTCGCCGGGTGCTGCTGCAGGAAGTAGCGCAGCGCCCGGGCCTCGTCGCGCGTGTTGATCGCGCCGCCAGGCAGGGGGAGGACCCGAATCGCCGGCGCGGGGACGCCCGCACGGATCATTTCCTCGACGATCAACTGGCTGACCTCGGGCGTCTCGGCGATCAGGACCCGTGGGGCGACTCCGCGCCGGTACAACGCGGCGGCCAGCCCCGCCCGGACCTCGATGGATCCGTTCAGCACGAAGATGTAGTCGGAAGGGACCAAGTCATCCTCCACTACCAGCAGCCCGCTGGCGGCGTGCAGGCCCGCCGCGCGCAGGCGTTCCATGAGCGCGCTGGCGCTGCCGCCGGGCAACACCAGGAGCATGGCCATGCCCAGGGATACGAGCACGAGCACGATGCCGAGCCAGCGGTACGCACGTGCACGCTGCTGCCGCAGGGCGCCACGAGATGATGAGCGGACGGGTCGTAGATCGCCCGCACGAGCGTAGGGCGCGTGGGATACCTGGTGTGAGCCTGTTGCGGCCACTCTGCCACGTGCGGCGGTGAATTTCATCGCAGCGATGCCGCCTGGAGCAGCAGCTTGGTGTACTCGGTCGCGTAGGTGCGCAGGCCACGCCAGCTACGCCACCAGTTGGACGGATTGATCCCCGTGTCGTCGGGTGCCGCAACCATCACCACCGTGATTCCAGTGCCCCTCAGCTCCTGCTGCAAGACGAGCCTGGCCCGACCGATGTGATAATCGGTCGTCACGACGACGATCCGTCGCAGCGGGTGCGAGGTCGCATATTCCCGGAGGGCCTTCGCCTCGGCGCGGGTGTCGGTCGCTCGGGGCTGGCCCGGGAGGATCCGGATGACCGATGAAGGAACACCATGCCTCTCCATCTCCGCAGCCATCCGCTGGCTGGTAGCGGGGAAGAGTTGCACGGTGCTGTACGGCTTCCACACCGCGTCCCTCGTGTCCACCAGGAGGATGTGCGGTGCGATGCCCGCGTGGAAGACCTCCGCGGCGCGGGCCGCCCGAACGCCCACCTTCCCGTTCAGGACGACGATCGCATCACCGGGCCGGAGAGGGTCGCCAGTCGCCACCGTACGGGTCACGTGCGCCACCACGCTGTCGAGCGGCCCGGACATCGGAGGACGTTGCCCCGCACCCCAAAGAGCGAGACCGAGGGAGAGAGTCGCGCCAGCGAGGGCCGTCGCTTTCAGGCGAGTCATGGCATCACCGAGCGCTCTACGTCACCCCTCGGCTTCGTTGCCCCCGGCCGGTAGCCTCGTGCATGGTGAGCCCGGCGACAGCGAACTGCCCACGCGGCTCCGTGTCATTCGACAGGTTTGATCAGGTGCGCGTTCATCATCTGCTCCAGCAGGACCAGGAGATCACGCGTGCACTGCTCTTCTTCGACCTCGTATTCGCGGAGAACCGCGTCCCGTAGCTCGGCAACCGTCGAGGGCCGCTGTAGCAGCTCCCACACCCGAGCTCCTACGGCGTCGAGCCCGTAGTACGTTCCGTCCGCGAGGCTCAATATGACCGCTTCCCCGCCGAGATCCGAAGACACCTGCTGCTCTGAGGCTACGACCGCAGACTGAAGGGAAAGGGTACGCATTGCGGGTGTGACTTGCTGTGGCTGGTGAGGGCGAATCCGGCATGTGCCATGACCGTACGTGACCGCAAGCGGGCTCGGAGCTGCGGCCGCTCACGAGCCGACGGATCCACGCGGGGGAAGATGCCCGGCTCGATGCCGCCAGTCAACAACCAGGGGGCACCAGCCCACATGTGCCTGAGGAGGCGGCGGGCGTCAGCTCGGGGAACTGCGTGTACTGGTGCAGCTCGTCTCCGCCGATCACCACCTCGCCGCCGACCTCCACCCACGCGTGGGCTACGATCCGCTGGTGTTTGTCTCTGCCCACGCCGATCCGGAGGGTAGAGGCGTGCCCGTGTCTCCAGAGTGCCATCTGCGCGGCGAGCGCCTGGGTCAGGCACGTCGCATGGGGGACGTGCCTGCTGACGGCTCGCACCGCCCACACGATCCGGCCGACGGGGCGTGAGGGCGGGCCCGGTGGTCGTCCGTACCGCACCTGCAAGCGCTGGATTCGGCTCATCACCAACCGGGAAGGCAGCAGCCACAGCCCAAGCCGAACGCCGATGACCAGAGGAGTCGTCTTCAGCAGCAGCGCACGCTCGGCCGATGACATCTGGAGCAGCTTCCGGCTAAGCCGTCCCGACCGCCGGAGTCGGGTGGAGATCATGGCGCGGAGCAAGGCAAACGATGCGCTGGACAAAGGTGAAGCACCCTGCGTCGACAGCGGTTCACCGTTCGGGGATGAGGTGCCCCTGGGGGATCCGGGGTCCGGCTCACAGCAAGCGTTACAGCGCACCCGCCGTGGCCGCTCGGCGCGCGGCACGACGCGTCGGTGGCCCTTCGCAGGCTACGAGCTCTTCCACGCGCTGGGCGAGCTCGGAGAGAGTGTCGAGCGACCCCCCCCGGCCCATCCGGAACATGGGCACGTGCAGGAGCACGCTGCGGCACTGCTCCAGGTGCCAGGGAAGGCACTGCCGGTCCCTGACCCAACGCAGCGCATGAGACTGGCTGATCATCTGGGCGAGCGCTTCCACCCCCTGCAACCGCCTGGGCTGGAGATCCGCACCGTCGCGCGTGAGGATGATCACGGCACCGAGTGACACCGGTCGGCGGTCCACGGTGGCAGGCGAATGCCCGACGACCTTCGGTACGTCCGACCAGATCCGTGGCAGGGCCGAGGGGTCATGACCCGTAGCGAGCGCGGAATCGGGCCAGAGGTTGATGCTGGCGGTTCCAGGCCTCACCTGGGGAGGAGCATCGGGCGGTACGGTCAGGGCCGCAATGTCGTCGCTCAGCAGGCGATGCCCCCGATTCTGCAACGCCGCCGACAAGGTCGACTTGCCGGTCCCTTTGGGACCGGCGATCGCAACCGCGCGGTCGCCGATCTCGACGGCGCTGGCGTGGAGTGTCAGGATCCTTCTCTGGTGCAGCACCATCCCGATGCCCAAGCTACCGACCAGGTGGCGAAGCGTGTTGAACTCGGCACCAGGTGCCGTCTCGACGACGATCTCCGTTCCAGAGTGGATCGACAGCGAGCCGAAGTCCGACCACGAGAACTGGAAATGATCGGCGCGGTCGGTGTCGATGCGCGGTTCCTCGAAGCGTTCCTCCGGCATAGAGGAGTCGCGTCGCCACCGAACTGTGACATCCCTGCGGCAATCCGCCACCACGTCTCCCCATAGCGGGATCTCCGTGTGGACGCCCAGCCCGTAGACAACGTACTGGTGCATGATGAGGGAGCGCCTTTCTGAGAGCGTGACCGCGGAACAGTGGGGGTCGTGTCACAGGTGCCAAACCGGACTGGGGGACAGCCGCAACGACTCTGTCCCCCAGCCCGCGGGCTCAGCTGGTTCCCGGCTTGTTCGCCGTGTTGTTGGGCCCCTGCGGGATGTCGGAGTTCGGCAGACCGCCATTCTGCGTGAGATCCTGTACGGTGCCGAGGCAGCTGAGCTGCGGCTTCTGGTACCTCTTCCGTTCCTGCATAATGCACCTCCTGAGGAGTTGTGCCCCCCTCCGGGGCGCTGCCGATCTAGAAGCGGATCGCGACGTCCATCCGAAGAGCGGGCCGTGAACGCTCTCCGGTTCCTCGTGAGCCGGAGAGCCAGCGCGCGAATTATCCCCACTCGTTGCAAGCTCCTCTTCTGGCAGGCCGCACGGGCACGCCCGTGCGGCCCTTTCCCAACTTCAGCTGAGCCCTGCCTTGTACGCCGAATTGGCCGGGCCCCTCGGCACGTCGGAGTTCGGCTCGCCTCCCTGCTGCGTGAGCTTCTGAACCGTGCCGAGGCACTGCAGTTCTGGCGTCTTGTAGCGCTTTCGCTCCATCTACACCTCCTGAAGGGTTGTGCCCGCATTCGGTGCCGCGCGGTGCGCCACCGAGTCCTCCCATCCACCTGAGGTGCGGGCCGGGAACGCTCCCTGGGTTCTCGTGAGCCAGAGAGCCAGCGAGGCGGCCTTCCAGTAGTGGAGTTCTTCCTCTGGTGAGGCCGTGCGAGCTGCGAACTTGCGGTGCAAGTCCCTGCACCACTCCAGGTCGACGTATTGCGAAAGCAGCCCCGCCGCAGCGTCGAGGGTCGCCGCAATCTGCGGCTCGGAGTGAGCACGAAGAGCATGATGGAAACCTGGAGCGACGCTGGCCTTCCGGGCGCGCCAGCGGATCTCGTCCGGGAGGATCCCCGTCATGGCCTGGCGCATCACGAACCGCGACCAGCCGCGCCGCAGCTTCTGCTGGGGCGGCAACGAGAGGCACAGCTCGATGAGCCGCACGTCAAAAAACGGAAACCGAGCCTCCACACCGGCCGCAGCCGCGGCGGCATCCAACAGGGATAGGGTCAGAGGGAGAACCTCGTCGGTGATCTTCCTGTAGTGACTCTCCCTCTCGGTCAGTGGGCGCGACAGAGGCGGCGCTACGTGCGTGGCGACGGCTCGTTGAAAGCCGTCGCTGAGCCCACGGGCCCATGGTGGGGCAATGCTCGATGTGACCTCGCGCCTGCGGCGAGCCCAGCTTGGTTTGATCCTGCGGAGCGCGGGCTTCACGGCGTACGGTACGATCCACGAGCGCACCGCCGGAAGCCAGGGTTGCTCCAGGTGCTGGGCCAGCGCCTTCACTTCGCGAGTCAGTGTCCACCAGCGGCCGGCGTTCCCCAACTCGTGGAACCAGCCGTACCCATGAGATAGCGTGCTGTCCCCGTCGAAGCCGTCGAGCACCACGCGAGCGCCCGCCGTTGCGGCCTCCCGGTAGAGGTTCCAGTTGAGGTAGAGGTTCCCGGCCGAACTCGCACCATCGCCGTACCAGTTCATCGCGGCGACTTCACCCACCGGGCTGACGCGGTCCGCGGCGAAGAAGCTGGGGGCGAGGTCGTACATCCCCAGCACCGCGTCGATGTACGGGCGTTCATCGCTCTCGGGAACGTCCGGGTACACGGCCGAGAACGTCAGCAGAGGCTGCTTCGTTTCCGTCTCCCGCAGGATCTGGGCGGCCGCGCAGGTGATGGACGACGAGTCGATGCCGCCACTGAGCATCGAGGCGACCGGGCCGCTGCAGCGCAGACGGCAGCGGACCGCCTCCAGGAACGACTCCCGCACCGCCTCGGCGTATTCCTCGTCCGACGAGAGGACGAGCGAGCGTGCGGGGTCGAGTGTCCAGTACGATCTCTCCTGTGCCCCGTCGGATGTAACCTGCAGGACGTGGCCCGGCCGTACGCGGCGGATGGCGCGATAGTAAGTGGAGCTCAGGTCTGGCTGCACTGGGAGCAAGAGGTGCCGCGCGACCTCCAACTCGTCAATGTCGTCGGGCACCTGCTCCAGGAGCAGGAGTGCCTTGATCTCGGAGGCGAAGGCGAAGAGCCGGCCCGGTGCGTGGAAGTAGTAGAGCGGCTTGACCCCGAAATGGTCACGCACGCACAGGAGCTCCCGGCTCTGCTCCTCCCAGGTGGCGAAGGCGAAATCGCCGAGCAAACGCGCACCAACACCGGATCCCCAGCGCCTCAGCGCCCGCAGGAGCAGCCCGGCATCGGGAAGCTGCGACGCGTTGGACTCCCCGACGTGCAGTTGCCGGAGCAGCTCCGCGCGGTTGTCGAGACGCAGGTCGGCGGACAGCACGCGTGTGCCGCCGCGTTCCACGAGGGGCTGATGCTCCCAAGCCGCCTCGGGCGTGGTCCTCAGCATTCGGTGTCCCAGCGCGACACTGTCTCGGACCCAGGCGCCCCACCCGTCCGGGCCCCGATGCGCGAGCGCTCCCGCCATTGCTCGAAGCACCGCAGGGTCCGCAGGTCGGCCGTCCAGATTCCAGAAGCCGAAGATTCCGCTCATCGAGGCCATTCCTCGGGTGATCCAATCAAACCGGGCCGCCTGCTGGCAAGCAGGCAAAGGTGAAACGAGTTCCGCCCCGGGCAGTCCGCCGCGATCGACCTACAACAGTGCGGTGCGAGCCAGACGGGAGGAGCATTCAACCGCCCCCCTCGAGCCGCTCCGGCTGGGCTTGCCGCCGTAAGGAGAACCCCACCCAACCGCCATTACCTCTGTTCAGGCCCAGGCGCGTATCAGCCTATACGCGCGCGTGGTGGCTGGTACGCGGGTGGCATCAGGGGAGCTCTTGCGCTGGCTCGGTGTGTCGCCAGGGTGCGGGGCGACGTGGGTCGAGGAGCGAGCTGGGGGCTGTGGCGGGTAACTGTGCTCAGAGTAGCTCAGTGAGCCGCAACACATACGACCGCCGAGCAAAGCCGATTCAAGAGCAACCTTGCCGTCGGCAGTAAGTGCTGCCCCGGAGCCGTCAGTCGAGTCGCACGTGGTGAACGCTTCGCACGCCGTCCGGGTGCGCAAGTAATCTGCCAGGTGGGTAGGCACCGTGGAGTCCGGCACCTGCGCACAATTTGGAGATCGAGAGAGAGCTCTCCCGCGTGCTGCGCCGCCGCCGTGTTGATGCTGGATGGCTACGATTGTTGCTCGGGAACCGCAGCGCGCGGGCATGGTGGCCCCCGCGCCGGCGGGCCGCGGAGCGCCCGCCTGCAGCCGGTGCGGTTGCAAACCCAAGGTGTGTAGAGCCAGGGTCGCCGCGGCTGCGGGGCGTGGCCGTCACAGGCCGAGTGCTGGAGCAGGGCGGCACGGACACGGCGTTCCGCAGATGTTCCCGGGGGCGGGCGATTGTCGCGTGGCCACAGCCGCGGCGTAGCACCCGTGCAGCAGGTGGGGCGTCGATGCAACCCAAGAGACGCTCTTTCCGGCTGTCTACGCGTGTCCGCTCCCGGAGGTGCCCCTGATCGAGGCGGCAGGAAGTCGCTCGCCCTGACGGAGGGCGGAGCAGGAGCCTGCGTTCCACCCCACCGGTTCCGGCTTCGTCGGGCCACTCCCGCACCCGGTCGGGGGCACGGATCTTGTCGCACACCTCACTTCCAGTGACCTTACGGGCGGGCGCGCTTCTCCCGCACCCGTGCCTGCCGGGGCGCCACGCCTTGCGCTTCACGCACCCTGCCGCCGAGTTGACGCAGACCGAGCTGCGCCCCGTCGAGGCGCCGGAGCTCATCTAGCCCATCTGAATGCCGAGTCCCGCCCTCTTCCGTGAAGCCCGCGACCGCTCTCGGGACGTACTCCGGGTTCTGCGTCTCGTCTGGCAGGCCTCCCGTTCCTGGACGATCCTCTGGGGCGCGCTCCTGCTCCTCCAGGGCCTGTTGCCTGTCGCGACGGTGTACCTCACCAAGCGGCTCGTCGATGGGATTTCCGGGATCGTCGGGGTGGGCCTTTCCGGGGAGATCCTCCGGCCGGTGCTGCTGCCGGCGGCGCTGATCGGCGCGGCTTTGCTGCTGCGCGAGGTGCTGACGGGGGCAATCAGCTACGTGCGACTGGCGCAGTCGGAGCTGGTGCAGGACCACGCGAAGGCGCTGATTCACCGACAGTCCGGCTCCATCGACCTGGAGTACTTCGAGACGCCAGCGTACCATGATGAGATGGCGCGGGCGACCCAGCAGGCGCAGACTCGCTCCGTCTCCGTCCTGGAGAGCGTGGGTGCGCTGGCACAGAACACGGTCACGCTGGTGGCCATGGCCGCCCTACTGCTCACCTACGGGCTCTGGCTCCCGCTGGCGCTTCTGCTGAGCACGCTGCCGGCACTGCTGATCGTGGTGCAGCACCAGCAGCGACATCATCACTGGTGGGAGACGACCACCGAACAGCGACGCTGGGCCGAGTACTACGACCTGGTCCTCACCATCCGGCACTTCGCCGCCGAGCTCCGTATTTTCGGGCTGAATCGCCACTTCGCCGAGGCGTACAAGAAGATCCGTCGAGAGCTGCGAGACGGGCATCTGCGCCTGGTCAGGAGGCAGAGCACGGCGCGGTTCCTGGCTGGGTTGTTCGCCTTTCTCTTCACGGGTGCCGCCATGGCGTGGATGGTCTGGCGCCTGGCGCAGGGCACCGCGACCCTGGGCGACCTCGCGCTCTTCTACGCCGCCTTCAACCAGGGACAGGCGCTCATGCGCACGCTGCTCAGCAGCGTCGGGCAGCTGTACGGCGATGCGCTCTTCATGCGTCACCTCTTCTCCTTCCTCGCGGTACGCTCCCGGATGCGGGAGGTAGTGAGCGCGGTGGCGCCGCCGAGGGCGCTGGCGTACGGGATCGAGATCCGCGACGTCAGCTTCCGCTACCCGGGAAGCCAGCAGCTCGCCCTCAAGGGCCTGGACCTGGAGATCCCCGCGGGCCGCATCGTGGCGATCGTGGGGCCAAACGGGGCCGGGAAGAGCACGCTGATCAAGCTGCTCTGCCGCTTCTACGACCCGGAGGCGGGGAGCGTCCGCATCGACGGGGTCGACCTCCGGGAGATGGACCAGGACGAGCTCTGGCGCCGGATGACCGTGCTCTTCCAGGACTTCGTGAACTACGCGGGGACGGTGGCGGAGAGCATCACCATGGGCGACCTCTTCTCGGGGCATTCGCGGGAGCGAATCGAGGAGGCGGCCCGGGTCGGCGGGGCGCTCGACGTGGTGGAGCGGCTGCCGCGCGGCTTCGATACGGTGCTCGGCAAGCAGTTCCAGGGCGGCATGGACCTCAGCGGCGGCCAGTTTCAGCGGGTGGCGCTCGCGCGCACCTTCTATCGCGACGCCCCCCTCGTCCTGCTGGACGAGCCGACCAGCTACATGGACTCCTGGGCCGAGGGCGTGTGGCTCGACCAGTTCTGTGAGGCCATGCGGGGGCGCACGGCGGTGATCGTGACGCACCGCTTCACCACCGCCATGCGCGCAGACATCATCTATGTGCTGGACAGGGGACGTGTCGCGGAGTGCGGGAGCCATCGCGAACTGCTCGCGCAGCACGGGCTGTATGCCCGCTCCTGGAACGCGCAGACCCGGGCCGGCCGACACCGTGAGCCGTCCCTCTCGGACGCTCCACCTTCGCCGATTCTGGCGGTCTGAGACTCCTGCACCTGCTCTGGCACTGAGGATCCGGCCCTGTGTCCAGAGACCGGCTCGAATTGCCGGCTGAGCACACGGAGCGACATCCAGGGTAGCCTTCCAGTGTCGAACCCCAACTCCCCCAGCCCGGCGGGTCGCGGCCTCCCGATCGCGGGGATCGTTCCGGCAGGCAAGCGATGGCTCAAGCGGCCCTACTTTCCACTCGTAGTGAGCTGGCGATTGCTCTCGCGCCAGCCCGCCCTGCGGATCCATCGAGCGGCGAGCCGCGCGTCGTATCCGCGATATCCACGTCTAAGGTGGGGTGCGGTCGTGGCCGGCGCATTGATCTGGCCGGTGAAGGTTGCGGGGCTGATCCGGGCCTACACGCGCGCGTTCGGGCCCACAGTGACCGAAGCGACAGGCAAGACCGTAGCGCTGCAACGGCGCGAGCAAGCCCGGCTAGCGCTGACGCACGCGCTCTCGCCAGAAGCCTACTACACGTTCGCGCTATATCAGCCAGATCAGTTCGTGCAGGCGATCCTTTACCTGCACCACTTCGAGCTCACCTCTCTTCAGCGTGCCCTGGATGGTGGCGATGCCGGGGCCCGACAGCTCGAGGACAAGCTGAGGCTGGCCGGACTGCTCCAGGAAGCTGGTGTCCCGACCGTCCCTTGTTGCGCGGTCGCCAGAGAAGGCCGGGTTCACTTTCCCGATCCGAGCCTCCGGAAGATGCCAGCCACCGACGTCTTCATCAAGCCGATCAGGGGGAGCCGCGGGGTTGGTGCGATGCTCTGGGAGTGTGTGGCTCCCGGTCTGTATCGCTCAGAGAGCGCGGCTGCCGCCCTGCAAGCCTGCGGTATGACGGCGCAATCGGGCGCCGGCACCTCGCTCCTGCTCTATGCTGACGACCTCGTGCGCCTGCTGGAACGGCTGTCTCTCCAGCAGCCGTGGATCGTGCAGGAGCGCGTTCGCAGCCACCCGGCGCTCGCCGACCTCGCAGTTCTCGGGGCGGTTTCCATCCGCCTGCTCACGGGTCGGGTCGCGGGGGGAAGTGAGGCGCTGCGCGCGGTACTGCAGATCCCGCTCGGCCGCTCGGTGGTGAGCAACTCAGGGCTTCTCGCCCCTATCGACTGCGAGACCGGTATTCTTGGCCGGGCAACGATTTTCGGGCCCTCCAGGTGTCGCTATACACGGCATCCCGACACGGGAGCCGAGATCGAAGGCCGGGTCGTCCCGCAGTGGCAGGATTGTCTCCATGCGGCGCAGCGCGCACACGCCTGCTTCCCCGACGTGACCTTCATCGGCTGGGACGTCGTGGTCACCCCCTCCGGTCCGATCGTGCTGGAAGGCAATTGGGGCTGGGACCCAGTGTCGCTGCAGAAGCCGCACGGAAAGCCGTTGTTGGACGGGCGCTTTGCCGAGATCTGCCTTGCCCGTCTCGATCAACGCCGGGTCCAACGGAGCGCACACCCCGAGTAGCCTCGGTTGGCCCTGCGCTCGCTCGGCGCGGGCCTATCCCTTCCAAACGAAGTGTGAACCTGGATTATTCACCAGGATCTCGTAGATGCCACGCGGATAGGCATTTCTGCGTTTTACCCGCTTCACCTCTTGGGTGAAGCCCCGAATCGGCTAAGATGCCGTCGAGACAGGCACTTGGGCAGATCTGGTGAATAACCCAGGGTGAAGGTATCGCCGCAGCGCATGGTAGTCATGGCAGCCTCAGGCTCTGTCGGGCGGCGCACAGTGACTCCAGCTGAAGGGCAGCTCACCACACAGTGTGGCGAAGCGGCAACGGCTGTTGCTTGGACGGCACTCTGCCGGGACCTTGAGGCGCGTGGTTGGCCAGGCGCGTCGTTGGGGACGCGAGGCCGGAATGGGGTCAACTCACCACTCGCTACGAGGAATTGCGTTGCCGAGCGACGGTGGCTGGTTCATGTCTTGCTACCCGGCGGCCGAGATACAAATGCCGCTGCCCAGCGATCCCGTCCCCCCGAGCCTCACTCGCACCGCCGACCCGCGCCGGCGCGAATACGAAGAACGTTGTCCCCCAATGCCGGGGCCGAAGGACGGCATCGACTTACTTAGCAGGGATGAATACTGTGGTCACAAACCGGGAGAGGGCGTCCGCCGAGCTCTCGCTGCAGTCGAGCGAGATGCAGCTTCTGCTCTGCGTGGCGCGGCCGCAGCTCACCCCGCCGGACGTAGCTCATCTCCAGGCACTCATCGCGGACGATCTGGACTGGGACGGTCTGCTCCGAGCCGCCCTCCGGCACAAGCTGCTGCCACTGCTGGCGCATCATCTTCGCGCCCATTCCAGTCAGTTGCCAGCCGCGATCCGGGATCGGCTGAGAGTATGGAGCCTTCAGAGCACCTGGGCGGCTCTAGCCCTCTCGGGTGAGCTCGTCGGGCTCGTTGCCGGTCTGGAGGAGCGAGGTGTGCTCGCCGTGCCTTACAAAGGGCCTGCGCTGGCGACTCAGCTATACGGAAGCCCCGCCCTGCGGCCCGCGGGCGATCTGGATCTCGTCATCCGTCGCCGCGACATCGCGCAAGCCCGGGATTTCCTGCTCACCCGCGGGTACCGTCCACGCCATACCCTGGGACGTGGGGGCGAGGTGTTCATGGTGCGGAGCCGTTACAGCGAGGGGTTCACTCACGACGAATTCGCGACAGTCGAGCTCCACTGGGCGTTCACGAATGGAGACATCGCGTTCCCGCTGGATCTGGAGGTACTCGCGCCGCGACTCGAAACGATGGCGTTCGGTGGCCGTCAGATCCCCGCGTTCGCGTGGGAAGACCTGTTGATCATTCTGAGCGTACACGGCGCCAAGCATCGCTGGGACCGCCTGGAGTGGATCTGCGGGGTCGCGGAAATCGTTCGCAGGACACCCGACCTGGAGCGTGTTCTCTCCCGGTCGCGGACACTGGGCGTTCGCCGGATGCTGCTCCTCGGGTTGCTGACCGCGCACGAGCTCTTGGCCGCACCGGTGCCCGGCTCCGTGCTTCACTCCGCTCGTCAAGACGCCGCTGTTCGGCATGCGGCGTCGAGAGTACCAGGCTTTCTTGTCAGGGAGTCGCTGGATGGTGCGGAGGGCGACAGCCTCCCTACCGACCTCTTCCGATACAGGCTGCGTGAGCGTTGGCGCGACCGGGTGCGGTACGTCCTGTACCGTGTCACCACCCCGAGTCAGCCGGAGCGCTGGGCCGCCGTCACGCTGGGGGCCCGCGTCATCCCGCTGCACGTGTTCGTACGTCCCTTCCGCCTGCTCTCGCGGCTGGCCTGGCTGATTCGCGGCCGCCTGCGTCCCGCCGACTGAGTGCTCTCTCCCGCTTTCCTCGCTGATCCGATGCTCGAGCTTGCCAGGCAGCTCTGGAGTCTGTTCAACCGCCGCGAGCGCTTGCAGCTTGCCGCCCTCGCACTGTTGCTCGTCCTGCGCGCGGGCGTAGAGATGGTGGGCGTGGTGTCCATCATGCCGTTCATGAAGGTGGTGGCGGACCCGGGCATCGTGCAGCAGAACGCCTATCTGTCCCGTCTCTACGCAGCGCTCGGCTTCAGCTCGGTTCCGTCGTTCCTCACGGCGCTGGGTGTGATGGTGGTGATCCTGCTCGCGGTGACGAACACGGTCAGCGCGGTCGCCGTCTACAGCATGCTGCGCTTCTCCTGGGGAATGAACCACCGGCTCTGTCTGCGACTGCTGAAGGGCTACCTCTCGCAATCATACGGTTTCTTCACCCAGCGCAACAGCGCCTCGCTCAACAAGACCCTGCTGAACGAGGTGCAAACCGTCATCACCAGCGTGCTGAAGCCGTTCCTGGACGTCTTCGCGCGCTTCCTGACGATCTGCGCGCTGATCGGCCTGCTGGTGGTCATGGATCCAGTCCTCGCGCTCGCGGTCGCGGCGGTCCTCGGCGGCGCGTACGGGGGAATCTACATGGTGATCCGCAAGAAACAGCGCCGGCTGGGCCTGCTGCGCGTGCGCGCCAACCAGGAGCGCTTCAAGGTCACGGGCGAAGCGTTCGGCGGCATCAAGGACGTCAAGGTGCTGCAGCGGGAGCGGGCGTTCGTCGAGCGCTTCCGACCGGCGTCCTGGCAGTACTCCATGACCACGGCCTCCAACACGGTCATGTCGCAGTTGCCGCGCTACCTCATCGAGACGATCGCGTTCGGCGGCATCGTGCTCATCGTCCTGTACTACCTGCAGAGGGAGCAGGGCGTGACGCAGATCCTGCCCGCGATCAGCATGTATGCGTTCGCCGGCTACCGCCTGCTGCCGGAGCTGCAGAACCTGTTCGCGGACGTAGCCACCATCCGCTTCAACCGGGCCGCACTGGATGACCTCCTCCAAGACTACCAGCCCTACGCCGGCGCCGCGCCGGCCGCGGCCCGCGAACCGCTTCCGTTCGCGCGGGGCATCACCTTCCAGGAGGTGACGTTCCGCTATCCAAACGCAACGGGGCCTGCTCTCGCGGCGGTGTCTCTCCACGTGCGGCGCAACCAGACCGTGGGCCTAGTCGGCGCGAGCGGCTCGGGGAAGACGACGCTCGTCGATCTCCTGCTCGGGCTCTACCTGCCGGAAGCCGGTCGCATCCTGATCGACGACGTAGCCCTCGACGAGCGTACCCTCAGCGCCTGGCGCCGCCAGGTCGGCTACGTGCCGCAGCACATCTTCCTGACCGACGATTCCATCGCGGCCAACATCGCGTTCGGGGTGCCCGAGGGCGAGATCGACGCGGCGGAAGTGGAGCGCGCCGCACGCATCGCGAACCTGCACGAGTTCATCCTGACGCTGCCTGCCGGCTACGAGACCGTCGTGGGCGAGCGCGGCGTGCGGCTCAGCGGCGGACAGCGCCAGCGCATCGGGATCGCCCGTGCCCTCTACCACGACCCGGCCGTGCTGGTGATGGACGAAGCCACCAGCGCGCTGGACGGCGCCACCGAGACGGCCGTGATGGAGGCGATTCACGAACTCGCCGGTCAGAAGACGATCGTTCTGATTGCCCACCGCCTCAGCACGGTGGAAGACGCCGACCTCATCTACCTGCTCGAGCGCGGGCGGATCAAGGACGTGGGGACGTACCGCGAGCTGGTGGCGGGCAGCCGGGCGTTCCGGGCGATGGCGGGGCTGGACAGCGCGGCGTCCCTGTGAGCCGCGGACATCGGGGGAGCGCCATGTCAGAGCGAGTGCTGCAACTGGAGAGCGGCCGCTGCCTCGTCATCGGCGAGGTGGCCCAGGCGCACGACGGCAGCCTGGGCACTGCCCACGCCTTCATCGACGCCATCGCGCGCGCCGGCGCCGACGCGGTCAAGTTCCAGACCCACATCGCCGCGGCCGAGAGCACGCCCGCCGAGCCCTGGCGCGTCAAGTTCAGCCCCCAGGACGTGACGCGCTACGACTACTGGAAGCGGATGGAGTTCAGCGAAGAGCAGTGGCACGGCCTCAAGCGGCACGCAGACGAGGTGGGGCTGCTGTTCTTGAGCTCGCCATTCTCGCACGAGGCCGCGGGGCTGCTCGGCCGGGTGGGGGTCGCAGCGTGGAAGCTCGCCTCGGGCGAGGTCACCAACGGGCCGCTCTTCGACCAGATCCTCGCCACCGGGCTGCCGGTGCTGCTTTCCAGCGGCATGAGCACCTGGGCGGAGATCGACCGGGCGGTCGCGCGCGTGCAGGCCGCCGGCCTGCCGCTGGCCCTGCTGCAGTGCACTTCGATGTATCCGACGCCGCCGGAGAAGGTCGGGCTCAACCTGCTGGGTGCGTTCCGGGAGCGGTATGGCTGCGCCGTGGGGCTGTCGGATCACTCCGGCCAGATCTACCCCGGGCTGGCCGCGGCGACGCTGGGAGCCGAGGTGCTGGAGGTGCACGTGACGCTCAGCCGCGAGGCGTTCGGCCCCGACGTCGTCGCCTCTGTCACGACCGCCGAGCTGCGGCAGTTGACGGAGGGGATCCGCTTCATCGAGGCCATGCGCCGCCACCCGGTGGACAAGGAGGCGCTCGCCACCGAGCTGCACTCCGTGCGGGGGCTGTTCACCAAGAGCCTCGTCTTCACCACCGATCTTCCCGCCGGGACGACCCTGAAGGAGGCCCACCTGGCCGGAAAAAAGCCCGGTACCGGTCTGCCGGTCACGTTGCTGCCAGCCTGCGTCGGCCGGACGCTGCGGCGCGACGTGCAGCGGGACGACTTCGTCCTCGAATCCGACCTGTCCTCATGACCGAGCAGAAGCGCAAGGTGTGCGTGGTCGTCACAGCCCGACCCAGCTACAGCCGCGTCAAGACCGCGCTGCAGGCCATCCAGGCGCACCCCAACCTGGAGCTGCAGCTGGTGGTGGCCGCCTCCGCGCTGCTGGACCGCTACGGCACCGCCATCAACTACATCGAGCGCGACGGGTTCCGCATCGACGCCCGCGTCTACATGGTGCTCGAGGGGGAGAACCTGGCCTCGATGGCCAAGACCACCGGCCTCGGGCTGATGGAGCTGGCGACCGTCTTCGACAACCTCCGGCCCGACGTGGTGGTGACCATCGCCGACCGCTTCGAGACGATGGCCACGGCCGTGGCGGCCGCCTACATGAACATCCCGGTCGCGCACATCCAGGGCGGTGAGATCACCGGCTCCATCGACGAGAAGGTGCGCCACGCCGTCACCAAGCTGGCCGACCTGCACCTGGTGTCCACACGGCGGGCGGCCGAGCGGGTGATTCGCATGGGCGAGGACCCCGCGCACGTGTACGTGACCGGCTGCCCCTCGATCGATCTGGCCGAGGAGGTGGCGCGCAACCCGGGGCTGGACTTCGACCCCGTCGGCCGCTACGGCGGCGTCGGCGAGGGCATCGACCTGGAGGCGGGCTATCTGGTGGTGATGCAGCACCCCGTCACCACCGAGTACCAGCAGGCGCGCGACCAGACCTACGAGACGCTGCATGCGAGCCGAGACCTCGGCCTGCCGGTCTTCTGGTTCTGGCCCAACGTGGACGCGGGCTCGGATGGGACCTCCAACGCCATCCGCAGCTTCCGCGAGCGCGAGCGGCCGGCCAACATGCACTTCTTCAAGAACATGGCACCGACGGACTTCCTGCGGCTGGTCTACAACAGCAAGTGCCTGATCGGCAACTCCAGCGTGGGCATCCGCGAGAGCTCGTACCTGGGCATCCCGGTAGTGAACATCGGGACGCGGCAGGCCGGCCGCGAGCGCGGGGAGAACGTCATCGACGTCGGCTACGACCGCAGCGAGATCACTGCGGCGGTGCGGCACCATCTGGGCAACGGGCGCTACGCTCGCAACCCGCTCTACGGCGAGGGCAACGCCGGCGAGCGCATCGCCGCCGTGCTGGCCGACGCGCCGCTGCAGATCGAGAAACGTCTGGCCTATTGACCCGGCGGGCACAGGCGTGAACAGTCCACGACCATGACCGAGCCGAACCAGGAACTGCTGGCGATCATCCCGGCGCGCGCCGGCTCCAAGGGCATCCCGGGCAAGAACCGGGCGCTCATCGCGGGGGTTCCGCTCCTCGAGTACACGGTGCGGGCGCTGCGCGCGGCGGAGTCGGTGAGCGGGATTCTCCTGACGACCGACGATCCGGAGATCCTCGCCGATTACCGCGGCTGTGATGACATCTTCGTGGTGGAGCGTCCCGCGCAGCTCGCCCGGGACGACTCGAAGACGAGCGATGCGGTCGCCCATGCGCTCGACGCCTGGGCCAGCGCCGGCCGGCCCCTGCCCGGTGCGCTGCTGCTCGCGCAGCCGACCACGCCGCTGCGGACCGCGGCCGACATCGACGCCGCCTTCGCCCTGTTCCAGCGTTGCGGGCGCGAGCCGCTGGTGAGCGCCTGCCGCGTCGAGGGCATCCGCCACCCACGGGGCATGTACCACGTCGACGAGGCGGAGCAGCGCGGCCGGCTGTTCATCGAGGACCCGACGGACGACCTGCAGCGACACGCGTACGAGGTGCTCTATCAGCGCAACGGGGCCATCTACCTGGTGACGACCGAGTACTTCCAGCGCACCGGCCGGCTGCGCAGCGTGACGCCCTACCTCTACGCAATGCCGTGGGAGCGCTCGGTCAACATCGACGTGCCCGGTGACTTGCTCATCGCGCGCGCCCTGATCGAGAGCGGACTCGTTTCCACCTGAGCCGGATCCGATGCACACCGTCGTCCTGGAACCCGACGTCATGGCGCCCGAAGTCCGGGAGCAGCTCACCGCGCTGGGGTCGGTCGCCTTCGGCCCCTTCGACGAGGGCGCGCTCGCGCACGAGCTGGCCGGCGCGGACACCTTGCTGGTCCGCCTGGGGCGCTACATCGACGGCGCCCTGCTCGACCGGGCTCCGCACCTGCGCTTCCTCGTCACCGCCACCACGGGCCTCGACCACATCGACCTCGCCGCCGCGCGCGCGCGCGGCATCCGCGTCGTTTCGCTGCGCGACTGCCCCGAACTGATCCGCGACGTCTCGGCCACCGCCGAGCATACCTGGGGGTTGCTGCTGGCCCTGGTGCGGCGGACGCCGGCAGCCGCAGAGCACGTCGTCCGGGGCGGATGGGACCGGACCCTCTTCTGGGGCGCACAACTGCGGGGCAAGCGGCTGGGGATCGTCGGCTACGGGAGGATCGGCGCGCTCGTCGCACAGTACGGCGCGGCGTTCGGCATGGAGGTGGTGGCGCACGACCGCGACGCAAGCCGGGTGACGCCGCCCGCGCGCACGGTGCCGCTGGAAGAGCTCGTCCGCACCGCCGACGTCGTCTCCGTCCACGCGACCGCCGATCCCGAGAACCGGCACCTGCTCGACCGGCGGCGGATCGCGGCGATGAAGCCGGGCGGCATCCTGCTCAACACCGCGCGCGGCAGCCTCGTCGACGCCGAGGCGCTGGCGGAGGCCATCCGGGCGGGCCGGCTCTACGGCGCGGCGGTCGACGTGCTGGAGGGTGAGGAGCGCGGCGCCATCGAATGCGATCCGCTGCTGGCCTGCGCGCGCGCCGGGCACAACGTCCTCATCACGCCGCACATCGGCGGCGCCACCCGCGAGGCGATCCGCCGCACGGAGGGCGCGGTCGTGGCGATCCTGACCGAGCTGGCGACGCGCGCCCACTGCACCCCGTGCGCAAACCATCATGCCTAAGCGCCGCATCCTCTACCTTCCCGTCGAAACCAAGGCGCGCGAGCTCCTGGGCAAGACGTTCCTCGCCGCCCGAGCCGCCGAGCGCGGGTGGATCACCGTGCTCGGGCATCAGAACGAGGTGTTCCGGGCCGAAGAGGTCGGCCCGGGCGGAGCCTGCGTGGAGAACAGCATCCCGGACTACAAGGCCCCCCGGCTGAAGGCGTTCCGGAGCCGCGGTCACCGCATCGTGAGCCTGTGCGAGGAGAACATCGTCTACACCGACGGGTGGGACTACTGCAACCGGAAGATCGGGCCCGCCGCCGTCGAGCAGGCGGACCTGGTCTGCACCGCCGGCAACTGGAACGCGGCGCACCTGCGCGAGTTCCGGCCGAGCAGCGGCCCGAAGGTTCGCCTGACGGGCAACCCGCGCTTCGACACGCTGATGCCGGAGTACCGGGAGGTGTACGCCGAGCCCGCCCAGCGCATCCGCGAGGAGTTCGGGCGGATCCTGCTGGTGAACACCAACTTCGGCATCTCGAACCCGTTCAAGCGCGGGGAAGACCGGATCGCCCGCATCGCCAGCCGGGGCAAGGTCGCGGATGCGAACCACGCGGCGTTCATGGCGCGGTGGCGCTCCTACAAGGCCGACCACATGGAGCGCCTGAAGGCGCTACTGGCCGAGGTCGCCGCGTCGGGCGCCTTCGACCGCGTGGTCATCCGCCCGCACCCGGTGGAGAACCACGAGGTCTGGCGCGAGTGGGCCGAGCCGCTGGGGATGGAGGTCCGCTACGACGGCACCGCGAGCGTGTGGATCCTGGCGGCCGACGCCGTCCTGCACACCGGCTGCACCACCGGGATCGAGGGGATCCTCCTCGACCGCCCCGTCGCGAGCTTCGTCTTCGATGCCGGGAGCGAGTTCCTCAACTGCACCGATGCGGTGAGCGTGCAGGTCTCCAGTGCCGGAGAGCTGCTGGCGCGGGTGGCGGAGTGGCGGGCGGTGGCGCGCGCCGACGTGCGCGCGTATCTGGCGCCGCAGCGGGCCCTGATCCAGAGCTACATCGAGAACGTCGAACGCCCCCTGGCGGCGGACCGGATCCTCGATGCGCTGGACGAGCTGGACCTGCCGGAGCACAGCCTCGCGGCCGCGTCGGCGCCCTGGGGAGTGCAGTGGAAGGCGCGGGAGCTGATGGCCGAGGCGCGCGAGGCTTTGCGCCGGGTGCGCTACGGCCGGCGGCGCGACGCGCAGAAGTTCCCCAGCCTCGCCCTCCGCGACATGACGGAGCCCATCGGGCGCTGGGTCGCCACCGGGGCGCTGGGGCAGATGCCCTCCTTCACGCGCGTCGCCCGACGGGTCTGGCTGGTCGCGTGACGGCGTGCGCGGGGAAGCGAGGGCACCGGTGATCGTCGAGCTCGTCGGCTTGGTCGGGGCGGGGAAGTCGTCCGTGGCGCGGGAGATTCGAGAGCAGTATCCCCACGTGCGGCAGGGCTGGAGCCTGCTGCGCCCGGCCTACCTCCCGGCCGTGAGCTGGTCGGCGCTGCGCTGCGTGGGCGCGGCTCGCTGGTACCGGGCCTCCGGCCTGGAACGCCCCTGGTACCTGCTGAAGCTGCTCTGGCATCTCGATGCCCAACTGGACGTGCTCGCCAGAGCGAAACCCCGGATGCCGGGGGCGGTCATCTTCGAGGAGGGCCCGATCTTCAAGTTGTGCTGGATCAGCGTCTGCGCCCGCGAGGCGAAGATCGCTGGGCCCGCCTTCGACCGCTGGTTCCGGCACGCGCGGCGGAAGTGTGGCGAGGTGATCGACCGGGTCGTCTGGCTGGACGCCCCGGACGAGGTGCTCCTGGAGCGGGTCCGCGCCCGGCCGCACCTGACGGGCTACGGCCTCAAGCACAAGCCCGAGCGGGAAGCGCAGCGCCTGCTGAGCCTTTACCGGGCCACGTACCAGGGTATCCTGGCGTCCCTGGAGGCGGAGTACCGCGTGGAAGTGACTTCGTATGGCACCGCGGACCAGTCTCCGCGGGCGATCTCGGCAGCGCTGCGGGAGCGCTACGGGTTGTGAAGTTCGCCGGTGAGCCGGGCTCTCCGCTGCTCACGCACTCCAGAGAACGAGCTGATGCAAGTCGACATCCAAGAGCCGACAGCGGCGCGGGCGGTGCCGCGAGCGCACGCTCCCCCGGCTGGGCCCGTGACCATCTTCTTGCCGACGCTGCGCGGCGGGGGGACGGAACGGGTGATGGTCACGCTGGCCAATCAGCTCGCCAGACGGTCGGTGGAGTTGGAGCTGCTCCTGCTGAGCGGCGAGGGCGTGTTCTTCGACGAGCTGGATCCCGACGTCGCCGTCCACTTGCTGGACGTGAGACCGAGCTATTCCAGCGTGCTCGGCATCCGTGGCTACTGGCGCTACCTGCGGCGTAGCAAGCCACGGCTCGTGGTGATCTCGGGGCACTCGGCGTTCCTGGTGGGGTTCCTGGTCAGCTTGTGGGTCCCGCACAAGATCATCGTGGTGGTCCACAACACGGTCAGCCGGGAAAGGCGGCTCTCCAGCCTGATCGCGAAGTTCCTCTACCGCTTCGCACACCGGATCGTGGCCGTCTCGCACGGGGTGGCGAAGGATCTGAGCGCGTATAGCTGCATCGAACTGGAGCGGATCCAGGTCATTTACAACGCCGTCGATCTCACCCGGATCGACCGGGCGCTGCAGGCCCCGCCCGCGCATCCCTGGCTCGAAGACCCCGCTGTGCCGGTGGTGGTCTCCGTGGGGCGGCTTATTCCCCAGAAGCGCGTGGACCTGCTGCTGCGAGCGATCGCACGCGTCCGGGCGAAGCGGCCGGTCCGGCTCATTCAGCTCGGGGACGGCCCTCTGCGCCACGAGTTGGAGGCCCTCGCCCAGGAGCTGGGGATCGCGGAGGACGTGTGCTTCGCCGGGTTCGTGAAGAACCCTTATGCGTACCTGCGCGACGCGTCGGTGTTCGCCCTGGCGTCGGACTTCGAGGGCTTCGCGGTGGTCGTGATCGAGGCGCTGGCCTGCGGCTGCCCGGTGGTCTCCACGAGCTGCCCCTCGGGTCCGGACGAGATCCTGGAGGGCGGCCGCTGGGGGACGCTGGTCCCCACGGGCGACGTGGAGGCGCTCGCGAGCGCGCTCGACCAGACGCTGACGGCCCCGCCGCCCCGCAGGCACGCGCGCGGCCGGGCCGAGGACTTCTCCGCGGAGGGCTACGCGCGGAGGTACCTGGAGCTGATCGATGCGCACCGATAGGGCGTGGGCGGAGGGCGGCGCGGGAGCTGCCGCGGCGCTGGCCAGCCCGAGGGAACCGGCCGCCGGGGCCGGAGCGCGCGAGCGACAGGCGCCAGGGGGCGGGGTGGTGGCGCTGCTGTTGCGCGACTTCGCGGGCGGCGGGGCCGAGCGCGCGCTGATCAACCTGGCCAACGGCCTGGCGGAACTCGGCGTTGCGGCCGACCTGGTCGTGCTGAACGACGCCGGCCCGTTCCGGCGCTACGTCGGGCCCGGCGTCCGGGTCGTCGCGCTGCAATCGGTTCAGAAGGGGCCGCTGACCGGCCTCGCGGCGGCCAAGCTGGTGACCTACCTGCGGCACCGGAAGCCCGCTCGCCTGATCAGCACGCTGGAGGCGTTGACGCTGGCGGCGTTCGTCGCGCACCTGCTCGTAGGCCGCCGGCGCGACCTGGTGATTCGCGTCGCCACCACCTTCGACCGCGAGCCCCGGCCGTGGCTGCGCAGGCTCCTCGTGCCGCTGGTGTATCGCTGGCACCCGGGGGTCTTTGTCGCCAACTCGGCCGCGTCGGCGGCCAACCTGCGCCAGCACGTCCCCCTTGACGCCGAGCGCTTGCATGTCATCTACAACGCCGTGGACTTCGAGGCCACCCAGCGCCTGAGCACGGGCGAGCCGGAGCACGGGGTGCCGTTCGGCGGAGAGGGCCGCTTCATCCTCTTCGCCGGCCGCCTCACGCCCGCGAAGCGGCTCGATAACCTGCTGCGCGCGTTCGCGTGCCTCGATGCGCCCGACGTCAAGCTGGTGATCCTGGGGGAGGGGCCGCTGAGGCAACAGTTGCTCCAGTTGATCGACGAGCTGGGCTTGCAGGAGCGGGTGTGGCTGCCCGGCTTCACGGTCAACCCGTATGCGTACATGAGCCGGGCGGCGGCGTTCGTTCTGACGTCCGACTACGAGGGCCTGCCCACGGTCCTGATCGAAGCGCTGGCCTGCGGGTGCCCCGTCGTCTCCACGGATTGTGTCTCGGGCCCACGCGAGGTCCTCGAGGGCGGGCGTTGGGGCGAGCTCGTTCCGGTCGGCGATGTGGGCGCGCTGGCCGCTGCCATCCGGCAGACGCTGGCCAGCCCGCTGCCTGCGGACGTACTGAGAGAGCGCGCCCGGCGGTTCTCGGTGCAGGCGGCCGCTGAATCGTACTACCGGCTCTGCTTTCCGTCCCCCGGCGCGTAGCACCGGAGAGAGAGCCCGTTCCCGATGCGCGTCTCGACGAGCGCCAGGTAGTGAGCTGTACCGACATTCACCCGAGGAGTAGAGCCGTGACCGAGACGAATGCCGCCTATATTGGCCAGAGGGTAGCTGTCTACGATCAGAAGCGGCACCGGCAGACCGAATGGCAGCGGGAGAACGCGATCGTGCGGCAGTGGTGCAGTACGGTGCCGACCGGGTCGCGGGTGCTGGACATTCCGTGCGGCACCGGGCGCCTGTTCCCGTTCTTCTTCGCGCGTGGCCTGCGCGTGGTCGGCGCCGACCTCTCGGAGGAAATGATGGCGATGATCCCCGACGCCCTGCGTACCTCGCCGCTGCTGGAAGGGCTGGAGCGTTGTGACGCCGCCGACCTGCCCTATCCCGACGGCCACTTCGACTACGTGGTCTGCCTCCGGCTCTTCCACCTCGGCGGGCTGCCCAAGGAAGTGCAGGACAGAATCCTGGTGGAACTGATGCGCGTGGCGGCGAAGGGGATGGTGCTCCACGTCTGCCTCGAGGGGAGCCTGGTCTCCCGGGCGATGGACTGGACGTGGCGCGTCTGGCGGGAGGGACCGGCCGCCGCACTGCGGGTGGCGGCGAAGAAGCTGCGCCGCCGCGCGCTGGCCGGCCGCGCGAGCCGCCTGGACGTTCCGCCCGCCGCCGGAGCGAAGCGGCGCCCGACCTCGGTCGTCTGGAATCGGGAGGAGCTCGGCCGCGCCTTCGCAGCGGGCGGCTTCCAGGTGGTACAGGAATACGGAGCCATCAGCCCGTTCAGCTCGAAGAAGATCCTGGTGACGACTCGGACGTCGGGCCTCCCCTCGGCGGCGGCCGCTTGACGAGCCGGCAGAACCCGGATGATTGGCCGCCCCGGTGTCCGCGCTGAGACTGAACGGCCTAGGCCGCTCGGATGAAGGTTTTGTACCCATCGAAGAGAGAGGCAGTTGTGTCGTCTGCGCTCCATCAGCAGGTGGCGCCCGCAGTGCGCGCGGCGATGCGCCTGCCTTACGCAGCCGCGTACCGCGCTGCGGTATCGCTGCGCGCCCCGCTCCGGACTCAGGTGCGCCTGCTCCCCATGCCGGACCCGCTGCCGCTGCGATGGATCGACCCGGCGAACATCCCCCTGTGGTCGAACTCGCGACGTTGGACCTCGCCGCGCAGCGCGCGCTTTTGCTACGGGGGCGACTGGGACCTCCGGCAGGTGCACCCGCGCAAGTCGATCTTCGAACCCGAGACGGCGGCCCAGCGCTACGACGTGCACGAGACCATTCGCGCCATCTTCCTGCAGCAGCGCCCCTACGAGACGACTCCCCAGTACGAGCGGATGATGCAACTGCTCGCCGAGCGGCCGGGCGCGAACACCTGGGGCTGCCGATCGGCTCAGGAGGTGGACGCATACTTCCAGCGCATGATGCAGGCGTTCGAGTCGATGCGCACCCGCGGCTATCGCACGCAGCGCGAGCTCGGCAACCGGCGGAACCCGCTGGACGAGGAGATGCGGCTCTACGTGACGCGCGACGGCCGGCTGTGCCAGGGCAGCGGGGCCAACCATCGCATCCGCATGGCGGAGATCCTGGGAATCCGCTGGGTGCCGTTCGTCCTGCGCGGAGCGCATCCGCAGTGGGTGATGAAGCTGAGCCGGGAGCTTGGGTTGCCGCCCCACGAGGCCGTCGCAGCATGGATCGAGACGAACGAGTTGTTTCGCGCTTCGCGGCCGGATCGTCCATCCACTGCCTGGCAGACAGACAGTGTGGTCCAGCGTGTCGCCCTGTCATCCCGTGTGGATGACGTGTTATGAGTCGTCAGACATCGCAGCAACCCAGCGTTCGTATGGCAGACCTGCGACGCACGAGGGTTCTCCCGGCGCAGTGGAGGGGCCGATGACGGCAGACATGATGGGCCTGCTGTTCGTCGGGACACTGATCTTTACCGCTGTCTGTATCATCGCCAGCAGCCGGCTACCGCTGCAGACAAAGCGAATCCTGATCGCCGCCGTGCTGCTTCGTGTGGTCACTTCGGTACTCTACTACAGGATCGTTCTCCGGCCAGGTGGCGCCATCGGCGCGGACGCAGGTATTTATTACCGCCAGGGCCTCGTCTACGCCGAGTTCTTCTCACGCTTCGACTTCTCGCCAATCACCAATCCAGACCTCTGGGATCACAACCGGTGGTGGGGGACTCAGTTCGTCTACTATCCCACCGGCCTGGTGATGAGTATCGTAGGGAGCAACCCTCTCGCGCTCTTCCTCGTCTTCTCGTTCTTCGGGCTAGTCGGGGTGGCATGCTTCGGCTTGGTGTTTCACCGGGCCTATCCACATGTGAGCACCTCGCGCTATCTGGGCTGGCTCCTGCTCTTCCCCTCCGTGGCGTTCTGGACGTCAGCCATTGGGAAGGAGGCGCTCATGATGCTCGGCTTCGGGATGGCATCGCTCGGATTGCTCGCCCGTAAGGGCTCGCCGAACTGGATTCTGGCTGTGAGTGGTCTGTCGCTAGTCTTCTGTATCCGTCCGCAAGTCGCTGCTGTGGTTGTGCTGGCGCTGATCCTCGCCGAAACGTTCTCGAAGCATTACCGCTGGACGCTGTTCGGCCTGATTCGCCTGGTGATCGTGATAGGCGCGGGCGTCTTGACCATCAACCTGGCAATGCAGCAGATCGGAGCGGAAGGGGCCGATGACCTCGGTGGAGTCCAGGGTTACCTCGAAAGCGAGGCTACTACCGCGGTGGAAGGTGGTAGCACGGTTGGCGAACGAGCGCCTGGGATCACCGGCGCTCCTGTGGGCCTCTTCAACATCCTCTTTCGCCCGTTCGTCTGGGAGGTCCGGAGTGCAACCCAATTGGTGGCCGCTTTGGAGGTTGTCGGATTGTGGCTTCTGGTCATTCGCCGGCGCCGCTGGTTTTGGAGCTCACTCAAGGGATGGCGATCCGACACATCGATCGCCTTCGCCGTGGTATTCGCTACCGTTTATGCCACCACGTTCGGTATGGTGGTCCTCAACCTCGGCGTGCTGGTGCGCCAGCGTATCTACATCTTCCCCTGCATTCTGCTGATGCTGTTTGCGGAGCCGGGGGCCAGACGGGCCATACGGGAATTCGCTGGGGCGCCGAGGCGCTTGCCCCGCCCTACAGTCGCGATCCAAGGGTACGGTGAGCACGGGCTGCGCCATCGGGGCGCATCCACAGAGCGGAGCTAGCGGGATGACGGTTTTTCACATCACGACGGTGCCTACGTCCCTTGTATTCCTGCACGGGCAGGTGGGATACATGAAGGCTCACGGGTTCCGGATCCACGCCCTGTCCTCGCCGGGCAAAGAGCTGGACGCCTTCGCCAAGCGTGAAGCGGTGGAAGTCAGCGCAGTGGAGATGCCACGGCGCATTACACCGCTGCGCGACCTGCGGGCCGTAGCTGCCATCTTCCGGGAGATGCGCCGAGTCCGGCCGGCGATCGTACACGCGCACACGCCCAAAGGCGGTCTGCTGGGCATGATCGCAGGCGCGGTCGCTGGTGCGCCAGTGCGGGTCTACCACATGCGCGGTCTCCCCCTCTTGGCTGCATCGGGGTTCCGGCGCCGGCTGCTGTGGGTGACGGAGTGGGTTGCCTGCCGGCTCGCGCACCGAGTAATCTGTGTGAGCCACTCGATTCTGCGCGAAGCTGTGGCTGCTAGAATCTGTCCGTCGTCAAAGATCAAGGTCCTATTGGGTGGCAGTGGCAACGGCGTGGATGCGGCGGGTCGGTTCGGCCTTGAAGCCCAGCGCGCTGACGTGCGGGCCGAAACGCGCTCTCGCTTCGGTATTCCCGAGGATGCGCTGGTGATAGGCTACGTCGGCCGTATTGTACGCGACAAAGGCATTGAGGAGTTGGCGACCGCTTGGCATCAACTTCGAGACGCCTTCCCCCACCTGCATCTGCTGCTCGTCGGGCCCTTCGAGCCACAGGACCCAATACGAGCGAAAACGGAGCGGCTGCTGCGTGAGGACCCGCGGATCCACCTCGCCGGAATGGACTGGAACACGCCGCCGCTATACACGGCTATGGACATCGTCGTGCTACCGACCTACCGGGAGGGTTTCCCCAACGTGCCGCTCGAGGCGGCAGCGATGCGGCTACCGGTGGTCGCCACGCGCGTGCCCGGTTGCATTGACGCAGTCGCTGAGGGTGAGACTGGCCTGCTGGTGCCGCCGCGCGACGCGACTGCGCTCGCTGCTGCGCTGCGCCAGTACCTAGAGCACTCCGAGCTGCGCCTACTCCATGGAGCTGCCGGGCGAGCGCGCGTGCTGCGCGAGTTCCAACCCGAGGCAATCTGGAAGGCCTGCTTTGAGGAGTATCAGCAGTTGTTGGAAAGGCAGTCGCGGAATAGAGAGTGTCCCGCACAGGTGGAGGTCGCCTCATGAGCTATGCAGGGAAACGGGCGTTCGACGTGATCGTTACACTCTTCGGCCTCTTAGTCTTGGCGCCGGTGATAGGTGTTACGGCCCTTGCGATTCGGCTCGGAATTGGGAGGCCCGTCTTGTTCCGTCAGCAACGTCCGGGGTTACACGGACGCCCCTTCACCATCCTCAAGTTCCGCACGATGCGGGACGCGGCCGATGCCATGGGGAACCCGCTACCCGATGCGATGCGGCTGACTTGGTTGGGACGCTTTCTCCGGAGCACCAGCCTCGATGAGTTGCCCGAGTTGTGGAACGTACTCCATGGGGAGATGAGCCTGGTTGGGCCGAGGCCGCTGCTCATGGAATACCTGCCGCTCTACACCCCCGAGCAAGCCCGCCGTCATGAGGTTCGCCCTGGGGTCACTGGCTGGGCGCAGGTGAATGGCCGCAATGCGATTGGGTGGGAAGAAAAATTCCTGGCCGATGTCTGGTATGTTGACAACCAGTCACTCTGGTTGGACCTCAGGATTCTCCTGCTCACGATGAAGAAGGTGATTGTGCGGGAAGGGATCAGCCAGCCAGGTCAAGCTACGATGGAACGTTTCACCGGTACCCTTCAGGAGGTTTCGCAATGAGGCCAATCGTGATTTTTGGCGCCGGCGGTTTCGCGCGCGAAGTTCTCGCCCTCCTCCGTGACATCAACCAGGGGTCTGCGAACTGGGACATCCTGGGCTTTCTTGATGACCATGACAGCTCCTGGGGCAAACAACTTGATGACCTCCCGGTACTCGGCGGACGTGGCTGGCTCAAACAACAAGCCCAGACGGTCTATGTGGCGATGGGAGTCGGAAGCCCAGTAGTCAAGCGCAAGCTCGCGCTGGAATTGCGGGCTGACGTAGCAGGGTTTCCTCCGCTGCTCCACCCGACGGTGGTTCGGACGAAATACCTAGACATCGGAGACGGTGCCGTCATCACGGCAGGTAACATTCTAACGAGCCAGATCCACATCGGGTCGTTCGCTATGCTGAATCTCATGTGTACGGTTGGTCACGATGCGTTCATCGGGGATTATTCGACCGTCGCTCCAGGCTGCAACGTATCGGGAAACGTGAGAATCGGCGAAGGCTGTGACATCGGCACTGGTTCCAAGATCATACAGGGCGTATCCATCGGAGAATGGAGCGTCGTGGGTGCTGGAGCGGTGGTCTCCCGGGACGTGCCGGCAAACTGCACGGCGGTCGGGGTTCCTGCTAAGCCAATCAAGGAACGCCCGCCTGGCTGGCATGTGCAGTAATCTGAGCCGGCTCCAGGCGAGGGCTGGTGCGGCGCCCCGAATACACCCCGTTCGGTGAAAAGCGAGCACAAGACCCCTGGGGGCATATGCGCCCTCCGGCTCTTGACCCACTTGTGAACTGGACGTACATGCCCTAGCTTTGCTGCAGCAGGCGTAGGGAGTGGGGCCTCTAATAACCAGGTCAAGATTAGGGTCGCTGATCGGGCGAGGCGCCAGGCTAAAGTTTCTGGAGCGCGTGACGATACTCCGGGATGAGAGGTGGAGCTCGCGTAGCCTCGCTTGAGAGGAATGTTGCTGTAACCTAACAACTGCTGCTCAGAGCAAACCCGTCGAAAGGTGGGGACGCAGAGCTACGGGGCTACCGCGACTCGTTCGCCACGCCCGCCGGGCCGCCAGCGAATGCTTGACCTGTTCGGTCGAGACGCTGGCGGCTCTTCGTTTGTCGTTCACCCTCAACACGACAGGAGGTGATCATGCGCTGATCTTGGAAGCTGCGGGTAGGTTGTCATGCTGAAGGACGCTCTCGCTGTAATGGATGTACAGCCCTGTACGAAGAGTTGCCACGCTGACCGGAGAGGTGTGCGGACATGAGTTGGCTCGTTTGCCGCTCCGGGTGATGACCTGCTGTTCGGAGATCTCGTCGTCTTGGGCTCGTCCTGGCAATCCGCCAGGCACTTCGAAACGGCAAACCCGTCGAAAGGCGGGGACGCAAAGCTACGAGGCTACCGCGGCCATCGCCGCCACGCCAGTCGAGCCGCCGAAAAAGGATTTTTATCATGTTTCGGTCGTTTTCGTTGCGGGACTCGTCTCGGGCGGGTCGAACCTCGCTGAGTAACCGCAGTCTCATGGGTCTTCCCGCCTTTGTCCTGGCCGCTGTGTTGTCAGCCTGTGACTCCGCCCCTCTCACTCCGGCTGAGGCGGCTGGGCTGGAGGCGCCGGGCCAGGGGCCCTCGCTGAGCGTTGCGTCCAACACGCAACTGGTCCTGAGCGCCACGAGCGTGCAGTTGGACCGGGGCGATACCGTCCGGGTCTTCGCGTCCCTGGTCGAGGGTGGGAAGATCGTGGCCTCCACCGAGCCGGGTCACCCCAAGCCCATCAAGCCCTATTGGCGGCAGTCGGATGGCCGCGTCGTCAGCATGATCTATCGGGGCGTGATCTATGGTAAGAGTGCGGGAGAGATCGTCATCGACGTCTCCCTGGGGAACCTCGTGGTACGGCTCCCGGTCAGGGTAAACGACGGGGCGCGGCTGGCGGTCGGTCGCGTGTCCATCACGCCTGCAGCCGCAGCGGCGGTGTCCTCTGGCGGGACGACCCAGCTCAGCGCTGTCGTCTACGCCAAGAACGGCTCGGCCATCGAGCGCGCCGTCACCTGGCAGTCTCACGACCCCACCATCGCTCAGGTTGATGGTACTGGCAAGGTGCGCAGCCTCGCCGAGGGGAAAGCGCGCATCTCTGCGGTATCCAGTGGCGTCGCGGACACGATCATCGTGAGCGTGGGCGCCCCGGCCCAAGTGAGCCCTCCAGTCAACCCTGGGAACCAAGGGCCGCAGTCGCAGTACGTGGTCCCCGCCTCTATTTCCTCTAACTGCTCGGTGGACGTCACCCAAGCGCTCCTCAAATGGATCGCCGCGGTTCCGGACAAATCCACGCTGGTGTTCGCGAAGGGGGGCTGCTACAGCATCAACGGCGGCCTGAACTTCATCAAGCGCCACGGGCTGACGATAGAGGGGAATGGCGCCACGTTCCGTATTGCTCCGAGCGGGGCCCCGAAGCTCAGCCACTGGAACTTCCGCGAGAGCTCCAACATCACGATCCGCAACATGACGCTGATTGGCGGTAACTCCAATGGTGGCGTCGCTGGGCCCTACATCGGTTCCATCCAGTCGCAGCACGGTCTCGAGTTCCGCCTGAGTGAGAAGCTGCTGATCGAGAACGTCCACATCTCGCAGGTCTGGAGCGACTGCGTGTATGTCGGCGGCGGCGAGAACGTTGCCCAGGCGACGCGCGATGTGGTGATCCGCGGGTTGCGTTGCGAGCGCACCGGTCGGCACGCCGTGGGCCTCACTAACTCCGAGCGGGTGCTGATCGAGAACAGCTACATGGGCAACATCCGCTGGTCCGCGATCGACATCGAGCCGGGCGGCGATATGCTGCTCGGGCGCGACATCACCATCCGGGGCAATCGCTTCGGGAAGGTGCGTCACGCGCTCGTCGGCAACAAGGGCAAAGGGGCCTGGCCGAACGTCGGTCGGATCACCTTCACCAAGAACGAGCAGGTCGAGCCTGGGTACGGGTGCACCGAACCCATCTACTTCGTCTACTCGGTGGCGGGCAAGTACCGCGGCGAGTATACCATTACTGACAACCAATTCCGACCAGCCTGCCTGTCGGTGGTGAAGCTGGCGCAGGTGCGGGACGTCACCATCACGGGTAACCGCGTGGATATCAGCGACCCGCGCGGGAGAAGTGCTGTGGTGAACCTGCGAGACGCGCACAACGTGAAGCTGACGGACAACGCGCGCGGATCACGGCCGCTGGTAGCAGTGGTGGACAAGCTCTCCACTGGCGTCACCCAAGACAAGTAGTGCGAGCGCCTCCCGCGCCCTGAGCGCGCGGGCGCGGGAGCGCAGCATGGTGGGCGTGGGGTGGGGTCGAGCACTGGCGTAAATTGGCATGTCGGCTCCCGACGGACGACTGACGGAGCCGGCATGCCGCTTGCCGCTGTCACGGCGCTGGACGAACTCGGAGCGCGGCTGTCGCGCAACCGAGGCGTTCAGCGCCGTCCCTGGTCTGTGGCACTTTCCCCTCCTGTCCTTTCCCCTGCAGATTCCCCGCGCTACGTTCCGTTCTCGTGTGCAGGCAGTGTGCAGTGCCTACCATCCCTGACCGCCGAGGATCTCCCACCGAGCGAACGATGACCAACCCCAACGGAAACCGCATCTATCTCTCCTCCCCGCACATGGGGGGGATGGAGCAGGAGTTCGTCGCCGACGCCTTCGCCACCAACTGGGTCGCGCCACTCGGCCCGCACGTGGACGCGTTCGAGCGCGAGTTCGCCGAGATGGTGGGCGCACGGCACGCGGCGGCGCTCTCCTCCGGCACCGCCGCGCTGCACCTGGCGCTGCAACTGGCGGGGGTGGGGCCGGGCGACGAGGTGCTGGTCTCGACGCTGACCTTCTCCGCCAGCGTCAACCCGATCCTCTACCTGGGCGCGACGCCGGTCTTCATCGACAGCGAGCGCGAGTCCTGGAATCTGGACCCCGCGCTGCTGGAGGAGGCGCTGGCCGCGCGCGCGGCGCGTGGGCGACTGCCGCGCGCGGTGGTGGTCGTCCACCTCTACGGCCAGAGCGCCAACCTGGGGCCGATCCTGGCCGCCTGCGAGCGCTACGGCGTGCCAGTGGTGGAAGACGCCGCCGAGGCGCTGGGCGCCACTTACCACGGCCGCGCGCCCGGCACGCTGGGGCGCGCCGGGATCTACTCGTTCAACGGCAACAAGATCATCACCACCTCGGGCGGCGGGATGCTGGTCTCGGATGACGCGGCGCTCATCGCGCACGCACGCAAGCTGGCCACCCAGGCGCGCGACCCCGCCCCGCACTACGAGCACTCGGAGATCGGCTACAACTACCGCCTGAGCAACGTGCTCGCAGCGATCGGGCGCGGGCAGTTGCGCGTGCTGGAGGAGCGGGTGCAGGCGCGCCGGCGCAACTTCGACTTCTACGTGGCGGCGCTCGGCGACCTGCCCGGCCTGGAGTTCATGCCCGAGGCGCCCTGGGGGCGCCACACCCGCTGGCTGACCTGCGTGACGCTCGACCCGGAACACCCGGGCGCGGACCGCGAGGCGGTGCGCCTGGCGCTCGAGGCCGAGCAGATCGAGGCGCGGCCGGTCTGGAAGCCGATGCACCTGCAGCCGGTGTTCGCGCGCTACGAGCGCGTGGGCGGCGCGGTGGCGGAGGACCTCTTCCGTCGGGGTCTGTGCCTGCCCTCAGGCTCCAACCTGGGCGAGGCAGAGCTCGCGCGGGTCGTCTCCGCGGTCCGCGCGGCGGTGCGCGCGGGGCGGCCCCGACCGGCTGCGGCGGCGCTGCCTCAGAGGTGAGGTGAAGGTGCCACAGGTGGCGGTGCGGCGCAACGTCACCACCAGGCATGCTGTGGCTCAGTACGGGTGGATCCTGCTGGATCCGCCGTGTAGGCAACAGGTTATGCGCGGGGTGGATACGGTACCCGTCTTGCACGTTACACGGCCGTTACCGCCGGTTCCCCGGGTTGCGGGTTGTCTCCCCTGAATCGTTCTACCCGCATCCCCCCGCGGCACCTGCTGCTTACCCCCAGCACCTCCTGCGTGCTCGTGCGCCCGAGGCGGGCCCCTATGCCTGCGCCGCCATGACTCCCACCTTGAAGCCCCCCGAGCCGGTGCCCACGGCACGCGTGTACGGCACCCAGTCGTCCAGCCGGCATGGACCGGAGATCCCCGGCTTCCTGCTGCGGCACCGGCGGAAGCTGGTCTTCGCCATCCAGTTGGGCCTGGTTCCCTTCGCCTACCTGCTGGCGTTCGGGCTGCGCTTCGACTTCGTGGTGCCGGAGAACTACCTGCTCGGGTTCCTGGTGACACTGCCGATCCTGATCGGCCTGCGGCTGGCGACCTTCCGCTTCTTCGGGGTGCACGACGGGTGGTGGCGCCACGTGGGCATGCTGGACCTGGTCGCGCTCATCAAAGCGGTCAGCGTCGGCACCATCTTTTTCGGCGCGCTCATCTTCGTGCTGCGCCTGGAGGCGCTGGTCCCGCGTTCGGTGCTGCTGCTGGAATGGGGCGCGGCGATCCTGTGCTTCGGCGGCGTTCGCTTCGGGGTGCGCTGGATCCGGGAGCGCGAGATCCCGAACGCCTGCTCGCGCGGCGGGAAGCGCACGCTGGTCGTCGGCGCGGGCAGCGCCGGGGCGCGGCTGATCCGGGAGATCCACCTGGAGGTGGCCAGCGGCATTCACCCCGTGGGCTTCGTGGACGACAACGCGGTGAAGCAGGGCTGGCGGATCCACGGGATCCCCATTCTGGGGACGACGGCGGAGATGGGCACGCTGGTGAAGCGGCACCGCATCGAGCTGGTGATCGTGGCGATCCCCTCCGCCCGGCGGGAGCAGATGCGCCGCATCGTGGAGCGCTGCACCAGCCTGGGAGTGGAGTGCAAGATCGTGCCGCCGCTGGGCGAGCTGCTGGACGGGCGCGCGCGCCTCAGCCAGTTGCGCACCGTGCGGGTGGAGGATCTGCTGGGCCGCATGCCCGTGCGGCTGGACCTGAAGCTGGTGCATGCCGACCTGCGCGGCCGCACGGTGCTGATCACCGGCGGCGCCGGTTCCATCGGCTCGGAGCTGGCGCGCCAGGTGGCCGCGTACGAGCCCGCGCACCTGGTGCTGGTGGAGCAGGCGGAGAGCGCGCTCTACTTCGTCCACCACGAGCTGGTGCGCACCCACGCGCTGCTCGACGTGGTGCCCGTCATCGCGGACGTGGCCCACCCCGAGCGCATGGAGTCCGTCTTCGCCGAGCACCGGCCGGACTACGTGCTGCACGCGGCGGCGTACAAGCACGTGCCGATGATGGAGAACAACGTGCCCGAGGCGGCGCGCAACAACATCCTGGGCACGCTGTGCGTCGCCAACTGCGCCGCGCGGCACGGCGCGCGCAAGTTCGTGCTGATCTCCACCGACAAGGCGGTCAACCCGTCCAGCGTGATGGGCGCCACCAAGCGCATCGCGGAGCGCATCATCCTCGGCATCCCGGAGCTGCGCCAGTCCAGCACCGACTTCCGTGCCGTGCGCTTCGGCAACGTGCTGGGTTCAGACGGCAGCGTGGTGCCGCTGTTCCGCCGGCAGATCGAGGCGGGCGGGCCGGTGACCGTCACCGACCCGGAGGTGACGCGCTTCTTCATGACCATCCCCGAGGCGGTGCAACTGGTGCTGCAGGCGGCGGCGGCGCCCGAGGCGTCGCAGCGCATCGCCATGCTGGAGATGGGCGAGCCGGTGAAGATCCTCACCCTGGCCGAGAACATGATCCGCCTCTCGGGCCTGGAGCCCTACACGGAGATGCCGATCATCTTCACCGGGCTGCGGCAGGGCGAGAAGCTGTACGAGGAGCTGATGTCCGAGGTGGAGAAGACGGTGCCGACCTCGATCGAGAAGGTGCACATCGTCCAGACCGACGAGGGCTGCGAGCTGGCGCTGCAGGCCGGGCTGAAGCGCCTGACGACGAGCCTGAACGAGGCGGACGTCTCCGGGCTGCTGGAAGCGATCTGTGCGCTGGTGCCGGAATGCGTGGCGCCGCTGCGCGAGCGCGTGAGCCTCGGGAGTCGGCACCAGCGCGAGGTCGAGCGGGCGCCGCGTCCGCACGCCCTCGGGCCGATCGCGGTCTCTGCTCGCTGAGGCGGGGGCCGTCTCGACGCCCAGGGAACCGGCCCCCTCCTGCCGCAGGACGGTGTCACCCCGAGCGCCGCAGGGATCCGTCGTCCGGCGAAGCTGCAGGCCCCTGCGTCGTTCGGGCGGGCAGAGCCTGCAGACCGGCTTTGACACGGTGCTGGCGCTGCGTGCAGCCGGTGGAGTGAATGCGATTGCGCAGACCGCTCCCGGTCAGACGCAGTCGCTTCGGCTTCTTTGCAACGCCCCCGTTCGTGATGCTCTTCGGCACGCGAGCGGGGAATCGACCTACTGATGCAGATGCCTGACTTGCCGAGTATCGATCGCGTGGTGCCTGACGGGTACGCCGTGATGGGGCCGGACCGGAGCTGGTCCGCCGACGCGACGCAGCCGAATAGCGGCGGAGGGCTCAGCCTCGCCGACGCGTTGGGCGTGCTGCGTCGGCACGTGCTGCTCATCCTGACCGTGTCCGCGGCCACGCTCGCCGGGACCGCGTTCCTGCTTTCACGAGAGGTTGCGCACTACCAGGCGGGTGCGCTCGTGCGCCTGCGCGACCATGCCGCGGCGCTCGCCGGCGCGCTCGCGACCACCAAGCAGCCGACGGGTGGCGGCGGGCCGCGCTCCGACCCGCTTGCCGCGGAGATCATGGTTCTGCAGGGGCCGGGTGTGGCGGCGAAGGTCGTGGACCGCGCGGGACTGCGGCTGTTCTCGCCCGCGGAGGGGCGGGTGCCCGCGGGCGTGCGGGACGTCGAGGTCTCGCTGGCGGCCGACGCGTCGCTGCCGATCGCGCTGCGCTTCACGCCCGGCGGAGTGGTCGCACGCGCGGCAGGGCACGAAGTGCGCGCGCTGTACGGTTCGCCGGTGGTGCTGGCGGGGGTACGCTTCACGGTGGCGGAGCGCCCCGCGGTGGACGAGGCGAGCTGGCAGGTGCTCCCGCGCGAGAGCATGGTGGGCCTGGTTCGCGCAGGCCTGCAAGCGCAGCCACGCGAGGGCTTGGCCGTCATGGACGTCTTCTACAGCTCGCCCGATCCCGAGTTGGCTACGCGGGTCGTCAACCTGGCGGTGGAGGCGTACCAGGAGGTCAACGCCGAGACCGCGCGCGAGCAGGCCGCCCGCCGGCGGCAGTTCCTCGCCGAGCAGTTGCGGGAGAACGACTCGCTCTTCATGGTGGCGCAGGCGGCGCTGAGCGAGTTCCGCAGCCGCGCGAAGGCCTACAGCACGCGCGAGAAGTTCGCGGCGCAGCAGCAGAAGCTGCTCGAGGTGGAGGCGAGGCGCCAGGAGCTCGACTCGGAACGGCGCCTCTACCAGGCGATGCTCGGGCAGGCGGGCGGCCGCCGTGGCGCCGGGATGGACAGCTCGCTGCTGGCCGTGGCGGCGCTGCCCGGCGTCGGAGCAGACGGGATGGTGGCCCGGCGTTACCAGCAGCTCGTCGGCTACACCGCTCTGCGCGACTCGCTGCTCACCATCTACACCGCCCGCAACACGGAGGTGCAGCGAGTCGACACCCTCGTCGCCGCTACTGAAGTGGCGCTGCAGGAGGCGGTGCGCAGCTACCTCTCCTCGTTGAACACCCGCATCGCGGCGCTGGACGAGCTGCGCAACCGCAACGCGGGCACACTGGAGGGCCTCTTCGCCACCGAGTCGGGCGAGACGCGCCTGGTGCAGCAGGTGGAGATCCTGCGCTCCGTCGGCGACCAGTTGCGTGGGGAGTATCAGCGCGCGCGCATCGCGGAGGCGGTGGAGACGGGGCAGGTGGAGATCGTGTCCCGAGCGCCGGGCGCGATCCCGGTGGAGAGCAACCGCGCGCAGAAGTACATGCTCGGGCTGCTGCTCGGGCTGATGCTGGGCAGCGGCGGCGCCTTCCTGCTGGAGGCCCGCAACACCTCCATCCGCCGCCGGGACGACCTGCGCCAGGTGCTGCACGTTCCGCAGCTCGCCATCATTCCCCCCATGACGGAGAGGCCGCGGGGCTTGCTGAAGCGGCGGAGCGGCCACGCGGAGCCCGCGGGCGGCGCTGCGGTTGCCACCGTGCTGGACGCGGTGACGGCGGAGTTCGCCAACTCGCCGGGCGCGGAGGCCTACCGCACGCTGCGCAACAACCTCCTCTGCGCGGACGTGTCCGGGACGCTGAAGACCCTCGTCGTCACCAGCGCCACCGCGCAGGAGGGGAAGACGACCACCGTCGCCCGGCTGGGCACGGTGCTGGCCCAGCAGGGCAAGCGCGTGCTGCTGGTGAGCTGCGACTTCCGGCGGCCGGGCCTGGAAGCACTGCTCAAGGTGCCGCGCGAGCCGGGGCTCACCGACGTGCTGCTGCAGCGGACCTCACCGATGGAAGCCATCCGCGACACGGGCGTGGAGGGGGTGAGCATCCTGCCGTGCGGCTCGCCGCTGCACCTGTCGTTCGAGCTGCTGAGCGGTCAGCGGCTCACGACCGCGCTGGAGTGGCTCGCGGAGAGCTACGACCTAATCATCATCGACTCGCCGCCGCTGCTGGGCGCCTCCGAGGCCGCGATCCTCGCCGCGCGCGCCGACGCGGTGCTGCTGGTGGTGCGCGCCGGTCAGACGCCGCGCGAAGCGCTGCAGTTGGCCGCCGAGCAGTTGAACCTCGTCGGCGCGCGCGTCATCGGCTCCGTGCTCAACGACCCGGACGCCGAGCTGGGCGGCGTCAAGAAGTACTACGGCTACTACGCCGCGTACACGGCCCAGAGCTGAAGCTGCCGGCTGCCGGCTGCCGGCGAACTGCGCCCTCACCCCCGGCTCGCTCGTGCCTCGCTCGCCACCCCCTCTCTCCCAAGCCCGGGAGAGGGGGAACCGCGCCAGCGTCCTGCCGTTCTCCCCCTCTGCCTGCATCGGGCTATGCATTCCCCCCATATCAGAGGAGCGGGGGGCTCCGCACCGGGCGGCTACAGCCGCGGCTACGACGACACGAAGCCGCCCTTCGGCGGCTGGGCGGTACCCGGAGCCGTTCAGCCCGCGCAGGCGGGCTTCGTGCAGTTCCAGCCGCGGCTTTAGCCGCCTGGAGGAGCCCGGCGTTCCGGTTGGGCCCGATGCGGGCAATGCATAGCAGAGTTGGGAGAGGGGGCCGGGGGGTGAGGGCGCCGTTCACTCCGCACTCCCTCACGCCGCCCCGCTGCGCGGGAGGATGGCCCGTAATCTGCGGCCGATGCTGCACTTGCGCGGGTGCGCTCACAGCCTGGCACCCGGTCCCGCGCCCGTGCAGTTCGCGTCTCCGATCCGGAGCTGGTCCATGCTGCGCAGCCGCCCCAGCCCATCCGACGGCTCCGACCTCGACCCGCGCTACCGACGGGTCTCCGTCGTGCTCGCGCTCGTCGTCGTCCTGCTGGTGCTGGGCGTGCTCATCTGGTTCGTGGCGCGCAACACGGCGACCGACCAGTCCACCAGACCGCGCGTGATCGGAGCGGCCCCGACGCCCACGGCGGACGGGGGTGGAACTGCGACGTGAGCGCAGCACCTGGCGCGCGGGCGCAACGCCGAGCTGCGTGCTCGCTCTGCGCCGGGGTTCCAATTTCTGCTGTCAGGTCAAGGCATTGGCGGCGAGCCCGGTGCGAAGTCTGTGTGGGAACGCGGCTTGCCCGGCTGCGCAGCGCACGCCGCGCCCGCATCGTCAGGCCGGGCGCCCAGATCGTTTCCCGTCGAGAGGGAGGAGCAGCATGTCGAAGCCGCGCGAGCGCCGCACGGGCAAGGTCACGGTGGCGATGGGAGCCGGGGTTCCCCGCCTGTTCAAGAACGTGGGCGTCGAGGTCGACTACCAGCACGGCCTCGTCGAGGTCTGGGATGTGGACGCCCCGGAGCGTCACCTCGCCACCGCGCCGCTCGGCGCCACGCTGATCGAGTGGGAGACCGCCGCGCCCGTGCACTACCAGATCCGCGTCTCTCCCAGCCCCGCCGAGCGCCCCATCGTCAGCGCCTGAGATAGAAGCAGGGGCCAGGAGTCGGGGGTCGGGGAACGGCACCCGCGTCTCCTGCGCCAGGGAAGCACGCCTGCTACTGCTGCGGCTCACCCGCCCGGCCGCACCGCCCGCTCCACCGCCCCCAGCGCGAGGTCGGTCAGGAGCGCGAGCAGTGCGGCCGGCAGCGCGCCGGAGAGGATCTGGCGCGTGTCGGCGAGCGCGAGGCCGGCGACGATCGGCTCGCCCAGCCCGCCCGCGCCGATGAACGCCGCCAGCGTCGCCGTGCCGACGGCGATCACCGCCGCCGTGCGGATGCCCGCCATGATGAACGGCGCGGCCAGCGGCAGCCGCACGTAGCGCAGCACCTGGCCGGGCGTCATCCCCAGCGCGTGGGCGGCCTGCACCGCGTTGACGTCGGCGTCGCGTACGCCGGTGTAGGTGTTGCGCAGGATGGGGTAGAGCGCGTAGAGGAAAAGCGCCGCCAGCGCCGGCATCACGCCGATGCCGAGCAGCGGGATCATGAACGCGAGCAGCGCGATGCCGGGGATCGTCTGCAGTACGCCGGTATAGCGGATCACGGCCTCCGCCCCGCGCCGCCAGCGCTCCAGCGCCAGCCCCAGCGGCAGCGCCACCAGCACCGCCGCGGCCAGCGACACCCCCACCAGCAGCAGGTGCCGCAGCGTCAGCGCGAACAGCAGGCCGCGCCTCTCCCAGAGATAGCCGAGGAACGAGGGCTCCCCGCCGGTGCGCCGCGCCGTCGCCGCCGTGCCGCCGCAGCCGAGCCCCAGCTCGCGTAGCGCGTCCGCCGCGACGGCGGCGACGGCCTCGTGCCCCGCCTCGCCCGCGCCCTCCACGCGCTCGTTCCAGCGGCGCATGCGCGCCTCGTCCAGCAGCCCGGCCAGCTCGCCGAGCGCCGATACCGCCGCCGGCCGCGCCGCCAGCCGGGCGCTGACGAGCGGCGCCGCCTCGTAGGCGGGGAAGAAGCCGCGGTCGTCCTGCAGCACCACTAGGCCCCAGCGCGCCAACGCGCCGTCGGTCGAGTAGCCGTCGACCACGTCGACCGCGCCCTCGGCGAGCGCGCGGTACTTCACGGCCTGCAGCAGCGCGCGCGTCTGGCGGAAGCGGAAGGCGCCGTAGACGCGCTGCAGACCCGGCAGCCCATCGTCGCGGCCGAGGAAGTCCGGCGAGAAGCCGGCGGTGAGCGCGGGCGCCGCGCGCGCCAGGTCGCTGAGCGTACGCAGCCCGTGGCGCTCCGCCGTCTCGCGCCGTACGGCGATGGCGTAGGTGTTCTGGAAGCCCAGCGGCGGCAGCCAGCGCACGCCCCAGCGCGCGCGGAACTCGCCGGCGACACGGGCGAAGACGCGGCGCGGGTCCGCGTCCGGCGGCTCGCCCAGGATCGCGACCAACCCGGTGCCGGTGTACTCCGGATAGACGTCGACGGCGCCGGCGCGCAGCGCGCCGAACGCGACCTCCGTGGCGCCCAGCCCCGGCCGCCGCTCCACCGGCAGCCCGCGCGCCTCCAGCAGTTGCGCGAACATCTCCGCCAGCAGGTAGCTCTCCGCGAACGGCTTGGAGGCAACCACGAGCGGGCGGGCCTCGGCACTGCCCGCCGCCTCCGGCGCCTGCGCGGCCAGTCGGCCGGCGGACGACAGGGCCGGAACGCAGGCCAGCGCTGCGAACACCAGCCACACGCAGCGGCCCTCACCGCCCGGCCCCCTCTCCCGCACGCGGGAGAGGGGGTGGCGCGCAGCGCCGGGGGTGAGGGCGGGGGTGGGGCTGCGGGGTGGGTCCGCAGCGCCGGGGGTGAGGGCGCCGTTCGCCGACAGCCGACGACCGACAGCCGACAGCCTCATCCCACCCCCGCCTGCCGCAGCAACTGCGCGACGTACTCGGTGGCCGGCGCGCGGCGCAGCGCCTCGGCGTCGGCGAGCTGTTCGATGCGGCCCTGGCGCATCACCGCGATGCGGTCTGCCAGGCGGACGGCCTCGTGCAGGTCGTGCGTCACCAGCAGGGCGGTGAGGTGCAGCTCGCGGCGCAGGGTGAGGAAGGCGTCCTGCAGCTCGCCGCGCGTGATGGCGTCGAGCGCGCCGAACGGCTCGTCGAGCAGGATGATGCGCGGCTCGGCGGCGAGCGCGCGGGCGATCGCCACGCGCTGGCGCTGCCCGCCCGAGAGCTGGTGCGGCCAGCGCCGGCCGTAGCTCGCGGGCGGCAGGCCCACGCGCTCCAGCGCCGCGGCGGCGCGCGCCTCCGCCTGCGGCTCGCGCTTCAGCCAGGGCACCAGCGCGACGTTGCGCAGTACCCGCCAGTGCGGCAACAGCCCGCCCTCCTGCGGCACGTAGCCGACGTGGCGACGCAGCCCGACGGCATCGGTCGTGCGCACGTCGCGGCCGTCCACGCGCACCTCGCCGGCGTCCGGCTCCACCAGGCGATTGAAGAGGCGCAGCAGCGTGGACTTGCCGGAGCCACTCTCGCCGACCAGCGCCACGCACTCGCCGCGCCGCACCTGCAGCGAGACGCCGCCCAGCGCGACGGTGGCGCCGTAGCGCTTGTGGACGGTGCCGGCCGAGAGCGCGGCGTCGCTCGTGCTCGCCGTCGCGGGCATGCGCCTCCGGGGCAGGGGGTGAGAATGTGCGGCACGGCTGCGGCCGTACGCAGGACCCATGCGCAGCGCTCAAAGCCCTGCCCTTGACCCGCCTGCCGGTCGCGAGAACGAACCTTGCTCCACCCGGTGCCTCACGGCAGATTGCGGGAGGCGCAGCCGCACGGCGGCTCCCTCCCCGCTGCCCTTCCTCCACCCGCCCGCCGATGCCCCAACCGACGCCCCTGCAGAGCGCGCTCGCGGAGCCCGCGACCGAAGCGCTGCGCGCGCACTTCGTCGAGCAGCTCACCGAGGCGCGCGCCCGCACGCTGCTGCTCGTCGCGTCGGTCTCCGAGGCGGACCTGCGCACGCAGCACAACCCGCTCATGGGCCCGATCCTCTGGGACCTGGGCCACATCGCGCACTTCGAGGAGCTGTGGCTGCTGCGCCAGCTCGAAGGCGAGGTGCGCTTCGGCGAGATGCCCGGTCTCTACAACCCGTTCGAGCACCCGCGGCGCGTGCGCGGCGAGCTGGCGCTGCCCGGCCTCGCCGAGACGCTCGCGCTGCTGGCCGAGGTGCGGCGCGACGTGCTCGCCGCGCTGCAGCGGGTGGAGTTCCAGGACGAGAGCGCGCTGCTGCGCGACGGCTACGTCTACCGCATGGTGCTGCAGCACGAGCACCAGCACGGCGAGACGATCCTGCAGGCGCTGAAGCTGAAGACCGGCGAGCCGTACCGCGCGCCGCGTGCCGTGCTGCCGCCGCCCGGCCAGCCGGTGCGCGGCACGCGCGACGGCATGGTGCGCTTCCCCGGCGGCGAGGTGGAGATCGGCAGCGACGACCGCGGCGGCGCCTACGACAACGAGCGCCCGGCGCACCGCGTGCACCTGCGCCCGTTCTGGATCGACGCGGCGCCCGTCAGCAACGCCGACTACCGGGAGTTCATGGCCGACGGCGGCTACGCCAAGCGCGAGCTGTGGACCGACGCCGGCTGGGCGTGGCTGCACGAGGCGGGCGTCGAGGCGCCACTCTTCTGGGAGCACGACGGCGACGGCGGCTGGCGGCTGCGCGAGTACGACCGCGTGCTGCCCGTGCCGGCCGATCACCCCGTCTGCCACGTCTGCTGCCACGAGGCCGAGGCGTACGCGCGCTGGGCGGGCAAGCGCCTGCCAACCGAGGCCGAGTGGGAGGCCGCCTGCCGCTGGGACCCGGACGCCGGCGAGGCGCGCGCCTGGCCCTGGGGCGAGGAGCCGCCGACCGTTGCGCACGCCAACCTGGACCAGCTCGCCTTCGGCACCGCGCCCGTCGGCGCGTACGCGCAGAACCGCTCGCCCGTCGGCTGCTACGGCATGATCGGCGACGTCTGGGAGTGGACGGCCACCGACTTCCACGGCTACCCCGGCTTCCGGGCGTTCCCCTATCCCGAGTATTCCGAGGTCTTCTTCGGCGACGAGTACCGGGTGCTGCGCGGCGGCTCCTGGGCGACGCGCCCGGCCGTGGCGCGCTCCACGTTCCGCAACTGGGACTACCCGATCCGCCGCCAGCTCTTCAGCGGCTTCCGCTGCGCGCGCAATGTCTGAGCCGACCACCGCCCTCGTGCCGCCCGCGAGCGCCGCGACCTCCGCCATGCTGGAGGAGGTCCGCGCCGGGCTGGCGCGCCCGCAGAAGGAGCTGCCGCCGAAGTACTTCTACGACGCGCGCGGCTCCGAGCTGTTCGAGCGCATCACCACGCTGCCGGAGTACTACCTCACCCGCGCCGAGCGCGCGCTGCTGGAGCGCTGGATCCCTGGCTGGATCGCGGAGCTGCGCCCGCGCACGCTGCTGGAGCTGGGCGCCGGCAGCGCCAGCAAGACGCGGCTGATCCTGGACGCGATGCGCGCCGCCGGCAGCGCCGCCTGCTACGCGCCGGTCGACGTCAGCGCCGAGTTCCTGGCCGTGACCGCCGAGCGGCTGCGGCTCGACTATCCCATGCTGGAGGTGCGGCCGATCGTCGCCGACATCGCCGTCGACTTCGCGCTGCCCGACGCGCTGCCGCGCCCCACGCTCTATGCCTTCCTCGGCAGCACGCTCGGCAACTTCGAGCGTGCTGCGGCCGTGCACCTGCTCGGCGCCGTACGCGCGGCGATGCACGCGGGCGACCGCTTCCTGCTCGGCGTCGACCTGCGCAAGAACCCGGCCCGGCTGGAGGCGGCGTATGACGACGCGGCCGGCGTCACCGCCGAGTTCAACCGCAACGTGCTGCGCATGCTGAACCGCGAGCTGGGCGCGGACTTCGAGGTCGACGCCTTCCGGCACCATGCGTTCTACAACCCGGCGGCCTGCCGCATCGAGATGCACCTGGTCGCCGAGCGGCCGCTGTGGGTGCGCATCCCCGGCGTCGGCGTCATCGCCTTCCGCGCGGGCGAGTCGGTGCGCACGGAGGTCTCCTGCAAGTACGACCGCGCGGCGGTGGAAGCGCTCTTCGACGCCGCCGGGCTGCGGCTGGAGCGCTGGCAGCCGGACGACGCCGGCGACTACGCGCTCGCGCTGGCGGCGCGGCTGCCATGAGCCTGGCCGGCGCGGCGCTCAGCCGCGGCGCGCTCGCCGCGGACCTGCGCGAGCACTTCTTCCGTCCCGCCCCCACGCTGCACACCCGCCCCGCCATCGGCGCCGAGGCGGAGCTGCTCGCGCTCTCGGCCGCCACGCGGCGCCCCTGCCCCATCGAGCCCGCGCCCGGCGAGCTGGCCACGCTGCCGGTGCTGCGGCGGCTCGCGGCGCGCGGCGGCTGGCACGAGGAGCAGACCGCGCACGGGGCGCCGAAGTTCCGCCTGCCGGACGGCAGCCTGCTCTCCTACGAACCGGGCGGGCAGCTCGAGCTGAGCAGCGCGCCGGCGACCTCCGTCGGCGCACTGGTCGCCGCGCTGCACGCCGGGGTGCTGCCGCTGCGCGCCGCCATGCGCGAGGCCGGCATCGAGCTGCTGAGCGTGGGTATCGACCCGTTCAACGCGCTGGAGGCCACGCCGCTGCGGCTGACGGGCGAACGCTACGCGCGCATGGCCGCGTACTTCGCGCGCCGCGGGGCGGCGGGCGCGCGGATGATGCGCCAGACGGCGGCGTTCCAGGTGAACCTGGACTGGGCGGCTGACGCCGGCGAGCGCGCGCTGCAGTGGCAGGTGCTGAACGCCGCCGCGCCCTATCTCACCGCGATCTTCGCCGGCTCGCCGCGGTATGCGGACCGTCCGAGCGGCTACGCCAGCTATCGCGCGCAGTGCTGGCGCGAGCTGGACCCGCTGCGCACCGGCGCCCTGCCCGCTGCCGGCGACGGCGCGGACGAATACCTGGAGTTCGCGCTGCGCGCCCCCTGGATGCTGCACCCGACCGCCGCCGGCGAGCACCTGCCGCTCGCCGAGTGGCTGCGCCGCGACGACCTCTCCTTCGCGGCCTGGCGCCTGCACCTGACCACGCTCTTCCCCGAGGTGCGCCCCAAGGGCTACCTGGAGGTGCGCGGCCTGGACGCGCTGGAGCCCGCCTGGTACGCCGCGCCGCTGGTGCTGCTCAGCGGCCTCGTCTATGCGCCCGCCGCGTTGCGTGCCGCCGCCGCGCTGCTCGGCCGGCCGGACGACGCCGCGCTGCTGGCGCGCGCCGCGCGCTGCGGCCTGGCCGACCCCGAGATCCGCCGCGGCGCGCTGGCGCTCTGGGAGATCGGGCTGTGGGGCGCGGCCGAACTGGGGCCCGCGTTCGTGGAGCCGCCGCTGCTCGAACGCGCGCGCGAGTTCGCCGGGCTCTACACCCGCGCCGGGCGCGCGCCCGGCCACGACGTGCTGGCGTGGTGTGGCGAGTGCAGTCGGCCGCGGCTCTGACCAGAAGCAGGGGTCGGGGGTCAGGGGTCGGGGGTCGGGGGCGCACTCCGGTGCATGCCGCAGCGATGCAGCGCCAGCCGCTCCGCGGTCCCGGTGCACGCGCAGCGTGCAGCGGCACTCGCTGCGCCCAGACAAAGCGGAGTCCTCGGAGGTACCCACTCGCTCACTACTCACCCGGACCCGGTATCAATCGTCGGGCACCGTCACCTTGAACTCGCTGTATCCCTGGTGACCCGCTGCAGTCACCCGGATACGGTACGTGCCCGGCTCCAGCCCGGGCAGAACTGCGCTGAACGGTTGCCAGGCACTCCATATCGCCGGGCAGATGACCGTTCCCTTTTCGGGAAAGATCTTCACCTGGACATCCCGGCTGGAGCGCCACGCCTTCGCCTGGATTCTGCTGCAGGTGGCGTCGACGTAGCCCCGGATGGTGACTGGTGCTCCACCTGATACCGAAGGGGTGAACGGCCAGGCGCGCTGTTCGGGCTCGGTGCGCAGAGCCACGCGCTCAACCCGTATCTGCTCTGCGGCGCTATCCGGATCCGTAGCAGAATGGCAACTCGCAAGGAGCAAGACCGGGAGGAGCACGCCGGCGGAGCGGAGGAGCAGCAGATCGAGCGACATGGCACGTGCAGGGTTGTGGAGGTCAATCGTGGGTTCTCCGAGCGGAAACGCACGAGAGCCATGTTCCGTGACAGAGCACCACGACCGGGCCTCCACGCGCGCCGAGGCAGGGTGCAGATCGGCCAGCGCGAGCACCCACGCCGCAAGAGTAGACGAATGGGGCGCCACCTCCCGGCGGGCGTGGCGCCGCGGCGTGGGTGCCGGATGCCTGAGAGCTCGGGTCCCGATGCGGACGACTGATCCAACCCTCTCCGCGCCGGCCGACGCCGACGCGGCCCCGCCGCCGCTGGCGCGCTCCGTCGTCTGGCTCTTCGCCGCGATGGCCGGGCTCGCCGTCGCCAACCTGTACTACCACCAGCCGCTGCTCGGCGAGATCGCGCGCGGCTTCGGCACCTCCGAGCGGCAGGCCGGGCAGATCTCCACGGTGACGCAGGTCGGGTACGCCGCAGGCCTGCTGCTTTTCGTGCCGCTCGCCGACGTGCGCGAGCGGCGCGCGCTCGTCGTCTGGCTGCTGTTGGGCGTGGCGCTGGCGCTGACGGGCGCGGCGCTCGCCCCGTCGCTGGGCTGGCTGGCGGCGGCGAGCCTGCTGATCGGGCTGACGACGGTGGTGCCGCAGGTGATCGTTCCCTTTGCCGCGGGGCTGGCCGCGCCGGCGCAGCGCGGGCGGGTGATCGGGCAGGTGGTGGGCGGGCTGCTGGTGGGCATCCTGGGCGCGCGCGTGGTCAGCGGCGCGCTGGGCGAGGCGCTGGGCTGGCGGATGGTCTTCGCGCTCGCGGCGCTGCTGATGCTGGCGCTGGCGCTGCTGGCCCGGCGCGCGCTGCCGGCCGCACGGCCGGCCGCCCGCCTCGGCTATGCCGGGCTGCTGCGTTCGCTGCTGCCGCTGCTCGGGCGCGAACCGGTGCTGCGCGAGGCGGCGTGGATCGGCGCGGCCAGCTTCGGCGCGTTCAGCGCCTTCTGGACGACGCTCGCCTTCCGCCTGCAGACGCCGCCGCTCGACTACGGCCCGCGCGTCGCCGGGCTCTTCGGGCTGGTGGGCATCGTCGGCGCGCTGGCGGCGCCCGCGGTCGGGCGGCTGATCGACCGGGTGGCGCCGCACCTCACGCTCGGCGCCGGCCTCGTCACTTCGCTCGCCGGCTACCTGCTCTTCCTGCTCTTCGGCGGCTCGCTGCTCGGCCTCGCCGCCGGCGTGGTGGTGCTCGACGCCGGCGCCCAGTTGACGGGCATCTCCAACCAGGCGCGCATCTACGCGCTCTCTCCGGAGCTGCACGGGCGGCTGAACACCGTCTACATGGCCTCGTTCTTCGTGGGCGGCGCGGCCGGCTCGCTGCTGGGCACGCTGGCGTGGGGCGCCCGGGGCTGGGCCGGGGTGTGCGGCGTAGGGCTCGCGCTGCTGACGCTGGCGCTCGGCGGCTGGCTACGGTACGGCGGCGTGCGCCGCGCGGCGGCGGGTTCCGGAGGGTAAGCGATCGGGCGCCGCTCAGGCGCTTCAGGGCTCAAGCGCTCGCCGGGCCGTTGCGAGTGGGAGGTACAGGTGAAGGGGATCGTCCAGCAGCGCCTCGAAGCCGTACTTCTCGTAGAACGCCTTTGCCTGGTCCGTCTTGGCTCTCACTTCCAGGGCCATGATCCCCAGCTCGTCCGCCACGCGGAGAGATCGCTTCAGGGCGTCTACCAGCAGGGCCTCGCCCAGTCCCTGTCCGCGCACGGACCGGCAGGTGGCCAGGCGGCCGAGGTGTGCCACCGGGATCGGGTAGCGAGGCAGGCGCCGGCGGAGGTGATCCGGCAGCTCGGCAAAGGCGACACCCCCGGCCGAGAGCGTGTAGTAGCCGACGACGCGGTCCTCGCCTTCAGGCACGGCCACGTAGGTGCGTCCGAGGCCGCGCGCGTCGTTCTGGCGTGCGTACCGCGTCAGGTACTCGTTCAGCCCGGGCTCGCCGCAGTCGAACGCCTCGCGCGCGTGATCGCGCCGCAGAGACTCGATGATGAAGGCCACCACGCGTCTTACTCGGAGCGGGCGATCAGCTCGCGGTGACGCTGGGCCGCGAGGCGCAGCGCCTCGCGTGGGGCAGGCGGGTTGTCGAGCAGCTCCAGAAAGCGGTCTCGGTCGCGAGCGGAGAGCGCGACCACCTCGTGCTCCTCGACGACCCGCCGCGCTTCGCGCACCAGCGTCGAGACCGCGAAGCCGGTCAGCGACTCGCCCGAATAGGCTGCCGCCTTCTCGATCAGCGCCTTGTGTTCGTTCCCGAGCCGGAAGTCCATCCGCTCTTCGTTCGAGCGCTGCCGCGCCGCCGCGTGCCGTGCCATGGTTCTCACCTCTCAAGCGGGCGATGTACGGATAATCTCCGTACAAGATACCTACGGGGGCGAGCGCGAACAAGCTGCGCCGCCGGTACCGGCGCGAGGTCGATGGCGGCCGGTCTCGCTCTTCGGTGGCTCGCCGCTCGGCCTCGCCGCCGGCGTGGTGGTGCTCGACGCCGGCGCCCAGATGACGGGCATCTCCAACCAGGCGCGCATCGACGCGCTCTCTCCGGAGCTGCACGGGCGGCTGAACACCGTCTACATGGCTTCGTTCTTCGTGGGCGGCGCGGCGGGCTCGCTGCTGGGCACGCTGGCGTGGGGCGCCCGGGGCTGGGCCGGGGTGTGCGGCGTAGGGCTCGCGCTACTGATGTTGGCGCTCGGCGGCTGGCTGACGTACGGCGGCGTGCGGCGGGTGGGGGTGAGCCGGCAGGGAAGGGCAGATCCTCCCGCGTGAGAACGCCGTCCTCAACGGCGGAGCCGCGGGTGACGGGCGTGCGGGGCGGGCGCGCGCACGGGCTTGCACGATCTGAGCTTACGTATCCAGCAGAAGCGCCCGGTAGCCGGCCTGCCGGACGTGCTCATCCGCGCTCAGCGCCTCCATCAGCCCCCGCTCCTGCATCACCACGAAGGAGACGCAGTCCGTCAGGCCCCGCTCTTCGGGCCGCTCCCGGTACAGCCGCAGCGCTCGTGCATACCGCTCCTCTGACAGCGCCACGATCTCCACGGCTGGGTCCTGCTCCATCGCCTGCAACAACCGGACGGCTGCCGCTCGGTAACGCGGCTTCGCCAGGGCGTTGCCGATCTCCAGCATCACGGCGCGCGTGGTGAGGAAGCGTCGCTGCTGTGCTTCGATCTGCCGGGCGAGCGCCACGGCGCGCGCGTGGTACTGATCCGATGGGCAGGAGAGCGCGATCGCGTAGGAGGTGTCGAGGAACAGCTCAACCACTGCGGTTCGCCTCGCCGTACAGGTACTCCGCCAAGCGCGCCGACCAGTCGGCGGGCCCCTCGAGGCGGAGCGTCTGCGCGGTCTGGAGGAAGGACACCGCAGAGCCGCGGCTCTCTTCGGTGGTCTCGATGGTCAGGCACACGCGGGTATTCGGCGCCAGGGAGACCGGCTCCTCAGGCCGCAGCACCTCTCCATCGAAGGTGGCAAAGAGAGTCGTCGTCATCATCTACCTTCCGATCAAAGGGTGCACCGGAAGGTAATGCCGAGCCGCGCGAAGCGCAGCCGAAACCCCACGCGGGCATCGAACGCCGCCTTGACGGCCTGCAATCGCCGTGATTAGTCAAGGCAGTCGATCGAGGCTCAGACGCCGTGCCCCGCCTGGCGGTGCCGCTCCCGTGTATCCCATCCACCCGCCCCTACCCCACCGCCGGTGCCGCGGCTACATTCCCGGCCGTGTTTGGCTCAGCCCTGGAGGGAGGTTGCGGCGCCCGCTGCGCGCCCGGCAGCCGCGCGCCGTAGCCCGCTGATGCGCATCGCCTACTTCACCGAGAGCCTCTTCCCGCACGTTGACGGCGTCTCGCGCACGCTGAACCAGCTCTTCCGCACGCTGGAGGCGCGGGGCGTCGATTTTCGGGTCTTCGCGCCGTTCGTGCCGGACGCCGGCGTCTCGTGGAGCCGGCGCGTACGCCGGGTGCCGGCGGTCGCCTTCCCGCTCTATCCGGACTACAGGGTCAGCCTGCCGTTCGCCGGCGGGGTGGCGGCGGAGCTGGACGAGTACCGGCCGGAGCTGGTGCACGTCGTCAGCCCCACGCCGATGGCCGTCTGGGCGCAGCGCTATGCGCGGCGGCGCGGGCTGCCGGTGGTGGCGAGCTTCCACACGCACTTCGTCTCGTACTTCCGCTACTACCACGTGGCGCCGCTGGAGGAGCTGGGCTGGGCGCTGCTGCGCCGCTTCTACCGGCGCTGCGACGCGGTCTTCGCGCCGACGCGCGCCATCATCGCCGAGCTGGCCGGGCAGGGGATTGCCGGCGTGCGGCTCTGGTCGCGCGGCATCGAGCGGGACCGCTTCGGGCCGCAGCACCGCGACGAACGGCTGCGCGCCGAGCTGGGCGCTCGCGACGATGCCCCGTTGCTGCTGCTGGTCAGCCGCCTGGTGAAGGAGAAGGACCTGGCCGACCTGGTGGCGATGCACCGCCTGCTGCGCGCGCGCGGCAGCGCACACCGGCTGGCGCTCGTCGGCGACGGCCCCATGCGCGCCGAGCTGGAGGCCGTGCTGCCCGACGCGCACTTTGCCGGGCACCAGGCGGGGGAGGCGCTCTCGCGCTGGTACGCCTCGGCCGACGTCTTCGTCTTCCCCTCCACCACCGAGACGTTCGGCAACGTGGTGCTGGAGGCGCTGGCCTCCGGCGTGCCGGCGGTGGTCGTCGCGCGCGGCGGCCCGCCCGAGCTGATCGAGCCGGAGACGAACGGCCTCGTCGCGCGCCCCAACGACCCCGCCGACCTCGCCGCCTGCGTGGAGCGGCTGCTGCGCGATGCGGCGCTGCGTCGCGCCCTCGGCGAGCGCGCCCGGGCCGGCTCCGCCGCGTACGACTGGGACGCGATCAACGGCGGGCTCCTCGACGGCTACGCCGCGTTGATCGCCCGCTCCGGCCGCCGCCCGGCGCGGCCCGGCGCGGAGGTGTCGCCGTGAGGCCGCCCGCGCCGCCCGCGCCGCCCCGCGGCGGGCTGCAGCGCCTCTTCCGCACCTCGCTGGTGCTGATCCCCATCGGCGTGGCGGGCAACATCGCGCTCTCGCTGCTCACCACCGACCGCGCGCTGCTGGCCGCCATTGGCGAGTTCCCGCGCGGCTACCTGCTGCTCGCCGTGGCGCTGGGGCTGACGCCCTGGCTGACCAACACGCTGCGCATGGTGCTGTGGACGGACTTCCTCGGCCGGCGGCTCTCGCTGCGCGACAGCTTCCGCGTCACCCTGGCCGGCGACGTGGGCGCGGCGATCAGCCCCACGCTCGTCGGCGGCGCGTTCTTCAAGTGGGGCATGCTGGTGGAGCGCGGGCTCTCGCCCGGCGCGGCCGCGTCGCTCACCACCCTGGGCAACATCGAGGACGCCGTCTTCTTCTCCGTCGCGGTGCCGCTCTCGCTCTACCTGACGCACGCCTGGGAGCTGCCCGCGCTGCAGTCGCTGGGGCTGCGCTTCCAGACGAACACGCTGCCGGCGATCGCCGTCACCGGCGGGATCGCGGTGCTGAGCTGGGCGGCGGTGCGCCTGGTGCTGCGCGGGCACCTCGGCGCGAGCCCCCGCCAGCGCGGGCTGAAGCTGACCGCGCGGCTACGCCGCCGCGCGCGCACCACCTGGCGAGACGCCCGCGCGGTCTTCCAGCTCATCTGGGCGCGCGGCAAGACGCGCTTCGCGCTGGCGCTCAGCCTGACGGCGATCCACTGGATCGCGCGCTACTCGGTGGTCTCCGCGCTCATCGCCTTCCTCGGCGTGCCGGTGCGGCCGGTGCTCTTCTGGGCGCTGCAGTGGGTCGTCTTCACGCTCACCGCGCTGCTGCCCACGCCCGGCGGCACCGGCGGCGCCGAGGCCGCGTTCTTCCTCATCTACAGCGCGTTCGTACCCTCACACGTGCTGGGGCTCGCCACCGCCGGCTGGCGCTTCCTCACCTTCTACCTGCAGATCGGCCTGGGTGCGCTGCTCTTCGCCGCGCTGAACACGCGAGTGCGGAAGGGCGTGCAAACCCCTATAAACACATGAGGTTAGAATTGCATTAAGGTCGCCAAAAGCCTCGACAAACGCCGGGGTTCCAGGTATATTATCCGCCATGCATACGACGACTCTTCCCCGGGATCTCGCGAGGGTGCGGGCGGCGTCTCCGCTGGAGAATGCCCGGCCCTTCGCTGCGGCCACGCCGGCGCCGGACGTGCCCGTGGCCGATATGACGGACGAGCAGCTCTTCCAGCGCTACACCGACGGCGACGCGGAGGTTTTCCGCGTGCTGGTGGAGCGCTACGAGCCGCGCATCCAGGGTTTCCTGCGCAAGCGGCTCAACGACGAGGAGCGCGTGATGGACCTGACGCAGGACACCTTCCTGCGCATCCACCGCGCGCGCGACAGCTACGACCCCAGCCGGAAGTTCTCGACGTGGATCCACACGATCGCGAACAACCTGCTGAAGAACGAGTTCCGCAACCGCTCGCGCCGTCGGGAGACGACGTTCAGCGACCTGCGGCCGGACAACTCCGCGTCGGGCATGGCGTCGCGGCCGGTCGAGTTCGAGGCGCGCGGCGCGGACCCGGAGCAGCTCACCTACCACGGCGAGCTGCGCCAGGCGATCGACACCGCCATCGCGCGCATGGACGACCACCACCGCATCCCCTTCGTGATGCGCGAGGTGGAGGACCTCTCCTACGAGGAGATCGCCGAGGCGATCGGCATCCCCGTCGGTACGGTGAAGAGCCGGCTGAACCGCGCGCGCAACGCCTTCCGCGGGCTGCTGCCGGTGCCGGTCTAGGCGACCACCACAGCGTTTCCATGAGCGGGGTGCCTCACGCGAGGCGCCCCGCTTTCGTTGTGGGCGTGCGAGCCGGTGCCGATGGGCGGGAGGAACGGCGTGAACTGCTTTGGACAGGATGAACAGGATGGAACAGGATGAACGCAATGGACATGATCCCGGGATCTGCGGCAGCGGGTTGTGGAATCGAACTGAAATCGCCCTCGCCTCGATCGCACCCATCCGATTGCCGCGGTTGTCCTGCTCATCCTGTCTACCTGTCTTTTCGTGCGCATCTGGCCGGTAGCGCCGTGCGTAGGTAGAATCCCTGCCCGAACCGTCACCTCGGCTTCTCCACCGCCATGACGCCTGCCATCGTCGCCGTGCAGCGCGCGAGGGTGCCGCACGTGGTGCGCGAGTACGCGCACGACCCGGCCGCCGCCTCGTTCGGGATGGAGGTCGTCGCGAAGCTGGAATTGGACGCGGCGCGCGTCTTCAAGACGCTGATCGCCGAGCTGGACGGCGGGCGGCTGGTGATGGCGCTGGTGCCGGTGGCGCAGTTGCTGGACCTGAAGGCGCTCGCCGCCGCACTGGGCGCCAAGCGCGCCGCGATGGCCGACGGCGCCGCGGCCGAGCGCGCGACCGGCTACGTGGTGGGCGGCATCAGCCCGCTCGGCCAGCGCAGGCGGCTGCCAGCGGTGATCGACGCGAGCGCGCTGGGCTGGGAGACCGTCTACGTCAGCGGCGGGCGGCGCGGCCTGCAGTTGGAGCTGGCGCCGCAGGATCTGATGCGGCTGACGCGGGCGCGCACCGCGCGGATCGCGCGCTGAGCCGCGCCGTCTACCTTCAGCGGCGCAGCTCCAGCCGGCGGCGCGGGCGGCGCAGCAGCAAGTAGAGCAGCGGCCCGAGGAGCGGCGCCAGCAGGATCACCAGCACCCAGACGACTTTGGTGTTGCCTTCGCTGCTCTCGTAGAGCAGGCACTCGATCAGAGCCCAGAGCATGAGGCCGAACGGCACCAGGACGAAGGCGAGGAGGAACAGCTCGCCGGGACCGAGGAAGGGCATGGCAGGCATGCGCGTGGAGGAGTGGCACAGCGGTATCGGCGCCGGGGGAAACATACGGCCGGCAGGGGCAAGGTAGCGGGCGACCGGGACAACCGCAATATCACGAGAGCCACAGAACCGCAGCATGATCTCCAGCTTCACGGAACTGCAGGAGCGCGCCGCCGCGCGAGGTCCGGCGCGCGTCGCCGTCGTCGCCGCCGACAGCGGCAGCGCGCTGGAGGCGCTGGACGCCGCGGTGTGCCGCGGGCTGGCGGAGCCGCTTCTCGTCGGCGGTACAGAGCGGGCGCGCGCGCTCATCGCCGAGCGCGGGCTGAGCGCACTGGAGCGCGCCACCTTCGTCGAGGCCGACACGCCCGAGCAGGCGGCGCGCGCCGCGGCCGAGCTGGCGGCGAACGGCGAGGCGGCGGTGCTGCTCAAGGGCAGCCTGCGCACCGACCAGCTCCTGCGCGCCGTGCTCGACCGCGGCGCGGGCCTGCGCACCGGCCGGCTGCTGAGCGACGTGCTGCTCTACGAGGACACGCTCTCCGGCGAGCGGCGGCTGGTGGGTGTCACCGACGGCGGCATCAACGTGCGGCCCGACGCCGCGGCGCTGCGCCAGATCGTGGTCAACGCGGTAGGCGTCTTCCACGCGCTGGGCCGCGCGCGGCCGCGCGTGGCGCTGCTGAGCGCGACGGAGGCGGTGAGCGAGGCGGTGCCCAGCACGCTCGTCGCGCGGGAACTGGCCGACGCGGCCGCCGCCGGCGAGCTGGGCGCGTGCGAGGTGGCGGGTCCGCTGGCGCTGGACAACGCGCTGCTCCTCTCGGCGGCGCGGGCGAAGGGGATCGAGCACCCGGTGGCGGGGCGCGCGGACATCATGGTCGCGCCGGGCATCGAGGCGGGCAACCTCCTGGGCAAGGCGGTGAAGTACTTCGGCGGCTCCATCACCGCGCACGTGGTGGTGGGCGCGAAGGTACCACTGTTGATCGCCTCGCGCGTGGAGAGCGCCGAGGACAAGCTGAACTCGATTGCGCTGGGGGTGCTCGTCCATGCCGCGCGCTGAGCCGCAGGGCACCGCGCCGCCCGACGGCGCGCCGCAGGTGCTGGCGCTGAACCCCGGCTCGACCTCCACCAAGCTCGGGCTCTTCGCAGGCGAGCGCGCGCTCTTCACCGAGAGCGTGGCGCACGCCGACGAGGCGCTCGCCGTCTACCGCGGCCGGGCGATCCTGGAGCAGCAGGCGCTGCGCGCCTCGGCGGTGCGGCAGGCGCTGGCGGAGCGCGGCGTGGCGGCGACGGCGCTGGCGGCGGTCGTCGGGCGCGGCGGGCTGCTGCGCCCGCTGGCGAGCGGCACCTACCGCGTGGACGAAACGATGCTCGCCGACCTGCGCGCCGCGCGGCGCGGCGAGCACGCCTCCAACCTCGGCGCCTTCCTCGCGGCGCAGCTCGCGGAGCCGGCGGGCTGCCCGGCGTTCATCGTGGACCCGGTCAGCGTGGATGAGCTGGAGCCGGTCGCGCGCGTCTCCGGGCTGGCGGGCATCGAGCGCGAGAGCCTCTCGCACGCGCTGAACACCAAGGCCGTCGCCAAGCGCTACGCGCGCGAGCAGCGCCGGCGCTACGACGAGCTGCGGCTGGTGGTGGCGCACCTGGGCAGCGGCATCTCGGTCTCGGCGCACCGCGACGGCCGCATGGTGGACGTGAACAACTCGCGCGAGGAGGGGCCGTTCTCCACCGAGCGCAGCGGCAGCGTGCCGCTGCTGCAACTGGTGCGGCGCGTGCTGGACGCCGGCGGCTCGTTCGCCGAGGCCGAGCGGCTGGTCTTCCGCGAGGGCGGCCTCTACTCGTACCTGGGCACGCGCGAGCTGCGCGAGGTGCTCGCCCGCGTGGAGGCCGGCGACGAGCCGGCGTGGCTCGTCCTGCAGGCGATGCTCTACCAGGTGCGCAAGGAGGTCGGCGCGATGGCGGCGGTGCTGGCGGGCCGAGTGGACGCGGTGCTGCTGACCGGCGGCATGGCGCACGCCGGCGCCGTGGCGGCGCCGCTGGCCGAGGCGCTGGCCTGGATCGCGCCGGTGCACGTCTACCCCGGCGAGGACGAGCTGCAGGCGCTGGCGGAGGGCGCGCTGCGCGTGCTGCGTGGAGAGGAGGCGGCGCGCGAGTACGGCTGATCCCTGCCAGGCGCGTGAAGCCCGCGGTAGGCCTCACCCCCGCCGCAGCACGCGCGTCTCGCCGTGGCGCGGGATCCAGAGCCGCTCCTCGGGCAGGCGCGCGGCGGCCCAGGCGGCGCGCACCCGCCCCGGCGGCTCCAGCGGGTCCTCATCCGTGAGGCGGAAGGTGCCCCAGTGCATCGCGCCGAAGACGCCCGCGCCGCCCAGCTCCTGGTAGGCCTGCACGGCCTCCTCGGGGTTCATGTGCACCGGGCGCATGAACCAGCGCGGCTCGTAGGCGCCGACGGGCAGCAGCGCCAGGTCGAACGGGCCGGCGTGCCGGCCCAGCCGCGGGTACTCCGGGAACCAGCCGCTGTCGCCGCCGAAGTAGAGGCGCTGGCCGGTGGGCGTGGCGAGCGCCCAGGAGGCCCAGAGCTTCTGCTGCCGGTCCCAGGGCGTGCGGCTCGTCCAGTGCTGGGCCGGCAGCGCAACGACGCGCGTGGCCGCGCCGGGCTCGCCGAGCGTCGCCTCCTGCCACCAGTCCAGTTCCACCACACGGCGGGCGCCGCGTGCCGCGAACCAGCGGCGGTAGCCGAGCGGCGTCACCCAGAGCAGCCGCTCGCCGTGCGCGCGCTGCAGGCGGCGTACGCTGCCGTCGTCGAGGTGATCGTAGTGGTCGTGCGAGAGCAGCACCGCGTCGAGCGGCGGCAGCTCGGCGAGCGAGACGCCGGGCGGCGTGAAGCGCGCCGGCCCCAGGAAGCGCAGCGGTGAGGCGCGCCGCCCGAAGACCGGGTCGGTCAGCAGGTTCAGCCCACCCGCCTGGATGAGGAACGTCGCGTGGCCGACCCAGGTGACCCGGACCTCGCCGAACGGCGCGCGCGGGTGGGCGATCTCGCTGGCGGCGCGCGGCAATTGCGCGGGCACGGGGTCGGGCGGCAGCGTCTGGCCCAGCCGCTCGCGCTGCCAGCGCAGGAAGCCGCCCGGCTCGCGCGTCTCGGCCGTGGGCCACGGGTTGACGAAACCGCCCTCGGGGTTGTGGTGCGGCGGCAGCGCGCGCAGTGGCCGCTCGGGCTCCGGCTCGCGCGGCTGCGGCGCGCCGGCGGCCATGCCGGCGGCGACGCCGGCGCTGGTGCTGAGAAAGGCTCTGCGGTCCATCAGCTCTCCGGCACGGGCGGCAGGCAGAGCGGCCCCGGCGATGGCGATCCCCGCTCCTCGCGCGGGCCGCGCACGGGCCGTGTCCCACGCTGTACCCCGCCCAGGTGGGGCAGGATTCACGCCTCGCGCCGTCTGTACCACGCCAGCGTGGTGCGGATCGCCTCGCGGTGCGGGGTCGCGGCCTCCCCGAACGCGCGGGTGTAGCGGCTGCCGTCGAGGACGAACGGCTGCTCGAACTGGTACATCAGCTCGCCCAGCTCGCGTAGCTGCGCCGAGAAGAGCCCCACCAGCCGCAGCGCCGTGCGGCCGTTGCTGCCGAGCCGCGGCGGGCGGCCCAGTTCCGCGAAGACGAGCGAGAGGAACTCTCGGCCGGTCAGCGCGCCGGCGTCGGGCGCGTGCCACACCCGGCCCCATGCCTCCTCGCGCGCGCCGAGCGTGATCAGCACGCGCGCGAAGTCGTCGATGAAGGTGAGCGAGTGCGGCGCGTCGAGGCTGCCGAGCCACAGCGCGCGCTGGCCCGCCAGCGCGCGGGCGAAGACGCGCTCGCCGGCCATCGCGTTGAGCGCGCCGGGCCCGTAGAAGTCCGACGCGCGGCCGAGGGCGACGCGCACGCGGCCGGCGCGGTGTGCCTCTAGCAGCGTCTCCGCGATGCGGGCGCGCAGCGCGCCCTTGCGCGTGGCGGCGGTGGGCGGCGTGTCCTCGGTCAGCGGGCCCTGCACCGGGCCGTACGCGTAGAGGTTGTCGGCGTAGACGAGCCGCGCGCCAGCGGCGGCGGCGCCCTCGATCACCGCCGCCGTCATGCGCGGCAGCGCGTCCGCCCACTCGGCGTAGGGCGCGCCCGCGCAGTGGTAGACGACCGCCGCGCCGCGGCAGGCCTCGCGCATGCTGGCCGCGTCGGTCGCGTCGCCGCGCACCGCTTCCACCCCGGCGGGCAGCGTGCCGCGCCCGCGGTGGGTGACGGCACGCACCCGCGCGCCGCGCCGCACCAGCTCGCGCACCACGGCACCGCCTGCGCCGCCAGTCGCGCCGAGCACCACGCTGATCTCTTCGTTCTCGACCATCGTCCGTCGCTCATCGGGTTGCTCGACCGTTGGACGGCACGGAAGCGCCTCCGCCGGGCGCGAGGCGCTCTCGCGTGGTTCAAGGGTAGACCCTGCCGGCGAGCGCGTCCAGAGCTGGGGCGCGCTGGAACTCCCGCACGCTGAAGCCCCCTTCGTCGTCCACCATGCTGCGGTCGAGATCGAAGGACACCGTACGCGGGTAGCCGTAGCGCCGATCGTACTCGATGTGTAGCTGGTAGGGGTTGCGGGCGAGAAGCTCCTCGACGAGCGCGAACAGCTCTTCCACGGTGTCGTACCCGGCGAAGTGGCGAGGGTCGACCGCATCGCCGCCCGCGACGTAGCGCACGCTCACGGGCGTGCCGGCGCGGACCTGAACGCGAACCGGGCGGACCCAGGCGGGCAGGCATTCCCCGCAGGTGCGCCCCAGCGTGAAGTCGTAGTCGGCGAGGTCGCCGCGTGCCCAGCGCTGGCGCGCCTCGCGCGACTCGTCGCGCGGGCTGTCGGGGCCGAAGATGGGCTCGCAGGCACCGAGCAGGAGCGCGGCTGCGAGCAGGAGCGTGCGGAAGGGGTGAGAGCTGGGCATCATCCTCTGGGGGTTCCGGGGTGTGGTCCCGGAATAGAACGCATGATGCACCGCCACCATGACACGGAGGCAGGATGCCAGCACGGCGAGCGGGTTCGTGCGGGCCTTGACGCGCCCGTGCGGCGGCGGCGAAACTGCGGCAATTCGCACATCCACCGTGTCGCCGTGACGGCCTCGCCTAGCCGGCCATGCGTCCCGGCACGACGCACCCCTGGAGGAACGATGACGGAGCACACCCCGCCGGTGGTGACGATCACCGTGCGCCACAACGGCTCGTACCTGGTGGAAGGGCCGGTGCGGCTGCTCGACGCCGAGGGCCGGGAGTACGACCTGGGCGGCAAGACGCGCTTCTCGCTCTGCCGCTGCGGCGGCTCCACCAAGAAACCGTTCTGCGACGGCACGCACACCCAGATCGGGTTCCAGGCGGCGGAGCGCGCGGTGCGGGAGGCCGAGAGCGGAGGCGCACAGGGCGATTGACCGCCCCCGGGCAGCGCCTAGATTGCAGGCCGGATCCGGCGCGGCAGCGTGGGATCCGGCCCTTCCGTCTCCGCTGCCCGGGAGGCTGCCATGTTCCGCACCATCCTCGTCCCGCTGGACGGCACCGCGTTCGGCGAGCAGGCGCTGCCGCTCGCCATGCACCTGGCGGCGCGCGCGCAGGCGGAGCTGCACCTGGTGCACGTGCACGCGCCGACGCTGATCCCGGTGGGGCTGGAGGCGCCGCCCTACGCGGGCGCCGCGCGCAGCGACCTCGCGCGCGAGAGCGTGCGCTTCTACCTGGAGCGCATGGCGGCGAAGCTGGGGCAGACGGGGCTGGCGGTGAGCTCGGCGCTGCGGGACGGGCCGGTGGTGGCGACGATCGAGGAGCGGGTGCGCGCGGTCGGCGCGGAGCTGGTGGTGCTGAGCACGCACGGCCGTGGCGGGCTGAGCCTCGTCTGGCACCAGGGCGTGGCGGACCAGTTGCGGCGCCAGCTCGCGGTGCCGCTGCTGCTCGTGCCCGCCGCGGCCGAAGAGCTGCCCGACGGGCCGCGGGAGCGGCCGATCCAGCACGTGCTGGTGCCGCTCGACGGCAGCGCCTTCGCGGAGACCGTGCTGGAGTACGTCGGCCGCCTCTGCCGCATCACCGACGCGGCCTGTACGCTGCTGCACGTGCTGCCGAACGCTGCCGCGCCCAGCACCGTGTGGAGCGGCGCGGAGCCGGTGGACGAGCTGGCGCTGGAGCGGCGGCGCCAGCAGGCGGAACAGTACCTGCACCGGCTCGCCGAGCGGCTGCCGCTGGCGGCGGAGCGCGTCCGCACGCGGATCGCCGTCGCCAGCGAGCCCGCCGAAGCGATCCTGGAGGCGGCGGAGCGGGACGGCCCGGAGCTGCCGCGTGCCGACCTGCTCGCGCTGGAGTGCCACGTGCACGGGCGGCTGGCGCGGCTCTTCGGCTCGCATGTCGCCGAGACGGTGCTGCAGCATTCGCCGGTGCCGGTGCTGGTCCATCACCCGTCGCCAGCGCGGGGGCCGGAGCCGGTGGCCCGCGCGCTCGCCGTCGACGCCTGAGCGCGCCCGCGCGCGCTGGGCCGCCCCGGCCGGCTCCGGCGAGCCGGCCGGGGCTCCCGTTCCCGGCCCCGCGGCCGGCTCTCCGCAGACAGAAGGAAGGCGTGCATGACTGAACCCGACGCAGCGCGCACCATCGAGGCGCGCGGCTACGCACACCCCGAGGCGCTGGTCTCCACCGACTGGGTCGCGGCCCACCTGACCGACCCGGCGGTGCGCCTCGTCGAGGCCGACGAGGACGTGCTGCTCTACGACGTCGGTCACGTGCCCGGCGCGGTGAAGATCGATTGGCACACCGACCTGCAGCACCCCTTGCTGCGCGACTACCTGGAGCCCGAGGCGTTCGCCGCGCTGATGCGCCGCCACGGCATCGCGCCGGCGACGACGGTCGTCTTCTATGGCGACAAGCACAACTGGTGGGCGACGTACGCGCTCTGGGTCTTCCGCCTCTTCGGCCACCAGCGGGTGAAGGTGATGGACGGCGGGCGCCAGAAATGGGAGGACGAGGGCCGCGCGCTCAGCACCGAGATCCCCGGCTACCCGCCCGCCGAGTACCCGGTGCCGGCGCGCGACGACGCGGCGATCCGCGCCTTCCGTGAGGACGTGCTCGCGCACCTGCAGCGCAAGGGCGCGCTGATCGACGTGCGCAGCCCGGAGGAGTATCGCGGCGAGCGGCTGCACATGCCGGACTACCCGAACGAGGGCGCGCTGCGCGGCGGGCACATCCCCGGCGCCGCCAACGTGCCCTGGGCGCGGGCGGTGAACCCGGAGACCGGCGAGTTCCGCAGCGCCGACGAGCTGCGCCGGCTCTACGAGCAGGAAGCCGGCCTGGCGCCGGACGAGGACGTCGTCGCCTACTGCCGCATCGGCGAGCGCAGCAGCCACACCTGGTTCGTGCTCACCTACCTGCTCGGCTACCCGAGGGTGCGCAACTACGACGGGAGCTGGACGGAGTGGGGCAATTCGGTGCGCCTGCCGATCGAGCGCTGAGCCGCGAGGAGACGCAGGCGTGAGCCATCAGTTGGAGTCCCGCCACTTCTTCCGCGCGCGCGACGCCGTGCAGCGCCGCGACGGGCGCGAAGGCGAGGTCGTGGAAGCGTGGGCGCTCTACGCGCGCATCCGCTGGGAGGGCGGCGGCGAGGAGGAGGTCGACCAGTTCGACCCCCGCATCGTCGTGCTGCAGCGCTCCGCGCCGGAGTAACAGCGGATCGGGTGACAAGGGGACACGGTGACACCACCCCACCACCCCGCCGTCACTGCGGTAGGGAAGGGTGGGGTTCCTTGTCCCCTTGTCACCGTGTCACCCTGTCAGGCATGATCCATCCCGACCCGAGCTGGTGCGCGTGCCTGCGCGGGCAGCCGTCGGCGCCGCGCCCGGTGGACCGCGCGGACTTCGACCCGCGCTACGACCCCGACGCGCCGATCGTCTGCGAGCTGTGCGGCTTCGAGATGCACTACACCGGCTCGTGCAAGATCCGCTGCGGCAACTGCGGCTATCAGCGCGATTGCTCCGACCCGTAGGCTGCGGCTGAGCGGCGCAGTGCGCCCGCCCGGCGGCGTCGTCCGGGGTCGTCCATCGGCACGGTTTCGCCCGTTCCCCTCACCCCGAGGAGGTCCCATGTCGTATCGCGCTCTCCGGGCCGGCGTCGTCTTGCTGCTCGCCGGCTGCGGCCCGCGTAGCGCGCCCGAGCCGGCGCCGCGCACGCCCGACACCGAGCACGTGGAGGCGATGGCGCGCGAGCACGCGCACGACGATGCCGGCGCCAACGCCGCCGCCCAGCCTCCGGCGCAGGACGTGGTGACGCGCATGGTAAGTTACGCCAGCGTCGCCGGCCAGCCGATCAACGGCTACCTGGCGCGGCCGATGGAAACGGGCGGCCAGCCGCTGCCGGCGATCCTGGTGATCCACGAGTGGTGGGGGCTGAACGACAACGTGCGCATGATGACGCGGCGGCTCGCGGGCGAGGGCTACACCGCGCTGGCGGTGGACCTCTACGGCGGCCGCGCGGCCGAGGAGCCGCAGGCCGCGCGTGCGCTGATGATGGGCGTGACGCAGAACCCGGAGCCCGCCGTCGAGAACCTGCGGCAGGCCGCCGCCTGGCTGCGGCGCGAGGAGCGCGCGCCGAAGCTCGCGACGCTGGGCTGGTGCTTCGGCGGAGGGTGGAGCCTGCGCGCCGGCCTGGCACTGCCCGAGCAGGTGGACGCGGTGGTCATCTACTACGGCCAGCCGATCAGCGACCCCGAGCGGCTGCGCCCGCTCGACGCGCCGGTGCTCGGCCTCTTCGGCGCCGAGGACGCCGGCATCCCCGTCGCCGAGGTGCGCAGCATGGAGAGCGCGCTGGCGGCGCTCGGCAAGCCGGCAACGATCCAGGTCTACGAAGGGGCCGACCACGGCTTCGCCAACCCGTCGGGCCGCGCCTACAACGCCGCCGCCGCGGACGACGCCTGGCGCCGCACCACGGCGTTCCTCGCGCAGCACCTGAAGGGCGCCATGCCCTGAACGGCCGCTGCCAGCTTCCGGCTGCCCGCTGGACGTCCCCACGCACACGGTTGCATGAACACACCCACCCCGCCGCCCGACGCGCCCGCCATCCGCTGCCGTGGGCTCAGGAAGCGCTTCGGCCAGACGGAGGCCGTGCGCGGGCTGGACCTGGAGGTGCGCCGCGGCGAGTGCTTCGGGCTGCTGGGGCCGAACGGCGCGGGCAAGACGACGACGATCGAGATCCTGGAGGGCTTGACCGCGGCCGACGCCGGCGAGGTCGAGATCCTGGGCCTGCGCTGGGAGCGGCACGCGCACGCGCTGCGCGCGCGGCTCGGCATCCAGTTGCAGGAGAGCGAGCTGCCGGACAAGATGACGGTGGAGGAGGCGGTGCGGCTCTTCCGCTCCGTCTACCCGAGCGGCCCGAGCGTGGCGGAGTTGATCGCGCGGCTGGAGCTGGGCGAGAAGCGCCGCACGCAGGTGCGCCACCTCTCGGGCGGGCAGCGGCAGCGGCTCTCGCTCGCCTGCGCGCTGGCCGGCGACCCGGAGATCCTCTTCCTCGACGAGCCCACCACCGGGCTGGACCCGCAGTCGCGCCGCATGCTCTGGGAGCAGGTCGAGCGCTTCCGGGCCGCCGGCGGCACGGTGCTGCTGACCACGCACTTCATGGACGAGGCCGAGACGCTGGCGGACCGGGTGGCGATCCTGGACCACGGCCGCATCCTGGTGCAGGGCACACCGCGCGAGCTGATCCGCTCGCTCGGCGGCGAGCACGTCATCGAGTTCGGCACCAGCGTGCCCCTGCCGGCCGAGACACTGCTCGCGCTGCCCGGCGTCAGCGAGGTGGGCCGCGAAGACGGCGTGCGCCGCCTCACCGTGCGCGAGCCGCACCTGGTGGTGCCCGCACTGCTCGACCTGCTGCAGCAGCGCGGCGGCGGGCTCACCGCGCTGAACATGCACCACGCCACCCTCGACGACGTCTTCCTCGCCAAGACCGGCCGCCAACTGCGCGATGAGTAGCCCGTCGCCCCTGCGCGAGCTGATCCTCATGCGGCTGCGCACCTTCGTGCGCGAGCCGGAGGCGCTGTTCTGGACCTTTCTCTTCCCCATCCTGATGGCGATCGGGCTGGGGCTGGCGTTCCGCGAGCAGCCGGCGGAGGTCGCGCGCGTGGCGCTGGAGCGCGGCTCCGGGGCCGAGCGCTTCCTGGGCGCGCTGCGCGCGTCGCCCGAGCTGGAGGCGCGGGTGCTGGAGGCGGGCGCGGCCGCGGCGGCGCTGCGCCGCGGCGAGGTGGCGCTGGTGCTCGCCGGCCGCGACACGCTCGTCTACCGCTACGACCCGGCGCGCACCGAGAGCCACACCGCGCGTCTGCGCGTGGACGCCGTGGTACAGCGCGCGGCCGGCGCCGCCCGCCCCGTCGCCACCCGCGAGGACCGCGAGCGCCAGCGCGGCACGCGCTACGTCGACTGGGTGATCCCCGGCCTGATCGGGCTGAACCTGATGAGCACCGGCATGTGGGGCATCGGGTTCGGCATCGTCTACATGCGGCAGAAGAAGCAGCTCAAGCGCCTCGTCGCCACGCCGATGCGCAAGAGCGACTTCCTGCTGGCGCAGGTGCTCGCGCGCCTGGCGTTCGTGCTGCTGGAGGTGCCGCCGATCGTGCTCTTCGCCTGGCTCGCCTTCCGCGTGGAGGTGGCGGGCTCGCTGCTGGCCGTGGCGCTCGTGGCGCTGCTCGGCGCCATGGCGTTCGCCGGGCTGGGGCTGCTCTGCTCGGCGCGGCCGCGCACCATCGAGGGCATCAGCGGCATCCTCAACGTGGTGATGCTGCCGATGTTCGTGCTCTCCGGCGTCTTCTTCTCCGCCAGCCGCTACCCGCAGGCGCTACAGCCGTTCATCCAGGCGCTGCCGCTCACCGCGCTGAACGACGCGCTGCGCGCCGTCTACAACGAGGGCCTCCCGCTCGGCAGCACCCTGCCCGAGCTGGCGATCCTCGCCGGCTGGATGGTGCTCTCCTTCGGGCTGGCGCTGCGGCTCTTCCGCTGGCAGTAGCCGCCGCGCCGCGCGTGGTCGGCTCTACACCCGGGCCGCCCTGGCGCGGCGCGCGGCGCCGTCAACGTTCCGCCTCTCCGCCGCCATGCCTCTGAGGGCCCCCCGCCCACGGCAGACTGTTGCGGCCGGGGCGGCGCCGTGCTACATCTGTTGCCGCGGCCCGGGCCGGGAGGCCCGCGTGCGCTCGCGCGCCACTCCGCCGTCATCCCTCTCCGCCACCCGACGAGGTTCCCGTGCGACTCACCCTCTGGCTGAGCGCCATCGCCCTCGGCCTGGCCGTGACCGCGGCACCCGCTCAGGAGCCCCCGGCGCCCGCTGGGGGAGCCGTGGTGAGCGGCGCCGTCTTCGACAGCGTTGCCGGCGGCCCGCTGGCCGGCGTGCTCGTGCAGCTCGTCTCCGCCAGCGATCCCGGCGCGTACAGCGTCGCGGCGAACTCGGATGCCTCCGGGCGCTTCGTGTTCCGCGGCGTGCCCGCCGGGCGCTACCACGTCGGCTTCCACCATCCGAAGCTGGACTCGCTGGGGCTCGGTTCCATCGCGCGTGCGGTGAGCGTGGAGGGACAGCCGAGCATCGAGGTGGACCTCGCCATCCCGCCCCTGTCGCGCGTGCAGGCAGCCCTGTGCGAGGCGCCCGCGGTCGGGCAAGGCGGCGGGCTGATGCTGGGCATGGTGCGCGACGCGGGCAGCGACGCGCCGGTGGTCGGCGCCACGGTGGTGACCTGGTGGCGGGAGATCACGGTCGGGAAGCAGGGTGTCGAGAGCCGTGTCGCCCGCCGCGAAGTGACCACGCACGACAACGGCTGGTTCGTGCTGTGCGACGTTCCGAGCCCGGGAGCCCTGATCCTCCAGGCGAACCGCGGTGCCGACAGCACGGACATGGTCGAGACCGAGATGCCCGCGGCGGGGTTCCTGCGCCGCGACTTCATGGTGGGCGAAGCCACGGTCGTGCAGCTCGTCGACTCGGCCGGGAGGGCACGGGCCTCGCGGCGCACGGGCAGCGGACGCGTGAGCGGAATCGTCATCCAGGCCGAGGACGGCCAGCCGCTCGCGGGTGCCTGGGTGCGCGTGGTGAACGGCCCGGAGACGCGCGCGGACGCGCAGGGCGAGTGGGCGCTCGCCGGCGCGCCCTCCGGCACCCGCGTCCTGGAAGCCCGCGCGCCCGGCTTCCTCCCGATACGCCGCGCCGTGGACATCGGCGCCGGCGCCGCGCCCGTGCGGCTCACGCTCTCCCGCCTCACCGTGGTGCTCGACACCCTGCGCGCGGTCGCCAGCTCGCGGCGCTCGCTCCTGGGCCGCGACGGCTTCATGATGCGCCAGCGCACCACGGCCGGCCGGTTCTACACGGAGGCCGCCCTGGCGCGGCGCGCGGCGCCGTTCACCTCCCGGCTCTTCGCCAACATGCCCGGCATCGACGTCGAGCGCGATTCGACGGGGCAGACCTGGCTCTTCATGCGCAGCAGCTTCCACGGGGGGCGATGCATCCCCGCGATCGCCCTCAACAGCCACATCCTGCGCGACATCACCGCCGACGACCTCGACGGGCTGGTGGAGCCGGAGAAGATCGCCGCGCTCGAAGTGTATCGCGAGCAGCAGGTGCCGCCGCAGTTCCAGGTGGGCATGGGCGGCTGCGGCAGCATCGTGATCTGGACGAAGTGAGTGGTGATTGGTGAGTAGTGATTGGTAGTCGGGTGCAGGGGGATCGACCCTGTACCCAATCACCAATCACCAATCACTCCTCGTCGTACACCACCGCCCCGCCCACCAGCGTGGCGCGGACGCGGCCATCGTCGTGCAGCAGCACCAGGTCCGCATCGTAGCCCGGCGCGACGCGGCCCTTGCTCGCTTCCAGCCCCAGCACGCGCGCGGGCACGGCGCTGGCGCTGTCGATCGCGGCGGCCAGCGGTCCGCCCGTGTACTCGCGGTGGCGCAGCGCGATCTGCAGCAGGCCCAGCGCCGTGCCGATCAGCGTGCCGTCCAGGTAGCGCGCCACGCCGTCGCGGGACTCGAACTCGCGCTCGCCGAAGCGGTAGCGGCCATCGGGCAGCCCCACGGTGCGCATGCCGTCGGTGATCAGGCAGATGCGCTCCGCGCCGAAGACCTGCGTGGTGAAGCGCGCGGTGTGCCGGTTCACGTGCACATCGTCGCTGATGAGCTGCACCGCCAGCCCCGCCTCCTCGTAGAGCGCCACCAGCGGCCCGGGCTCGCGGTGGTGCAGGCCCGGCATCGCGTTGTAGAGGTGCGTCGCGTGGCGGATGCCCGCGGCCAGCCCCGCCTTCGTCTGCTCGTAGCTCGCGGCCGAGTGGCCGAAGGAGCAGACGACGCCCTCCGCCGTCAGCCGTTCGATCACCCGCAGGCTGCCCTCCAGCTCCGGCGCGATCGTCATCATGCGCAGCGCGCCGCCCGTCGCCTCCAGCACCTGCGCCAGCGCCGCGGGCGTCGGCGGGTAGAGCGTCTCGGCCGGGATGCCGCCGCGCTTCGCCGGGTTGAGGAACGGCCCCTCGACGTGCAGCCCCAGCAGCCGCGCGCCGCCGAGGTCCTGCCCGACGTACTCGGCGGCCACGCGCAGGTGCCGGTCGGCCAGGTCCGGCCGCATGAAGGTGGTGCCGAGGAAGCCGGTCACGCCCAGGCGGGCGAGCGTCTGCGCGAGGGTGCGCAGCGCCTCGGGCGTGGCGTCGAGCACGTCCGCGCCGCCGGCACCGTGGACGTGCACGTCGATCAGCCCCGGCGCCAGCAGGCAGCCGGCGGCGTCGAGGCGCGGCTCGCCCGGCTGAGGCGGCAGCGCCGCGCCCACCTCGGCGATGCGGCCGGCGTGCAGGCGCACGTCCACGCGGCCGGCATCGGGGGCGTCGTAGCGCCGGCAGTCGGTGATCAGGAGCATGAGAGGTCGTGAACGCGGTTGAGTTCTCGCAGGAGCACGGCTCACCCGCTATGCAGGAACCCGGATTCGCAGAGGAACCGGGCCAGCCGAGGGAGCCGAGCGTTGTCGCGGAGCGATACCAGGTAAGCAGCCGGGTCGAGCGGGTGGGCGCGAAGCGAAACGCGATGTGCCCGCGCCTCTTCGAGGATCTCGGCCGACCAGATCGGCTGGAAGAGGTCGAACTCCGCAGCGTGGAGCAAGAAGTTGCGGAGCTGGAACGGGTAGAGAACGTTGGCGTCCAGCACCACGAGCGGGCCCTCGGCCATCAGTAGCCGAGCCCGAGACGGTCTGTGTACTCGGCCATCTGCCGCAGCGCCGTGAGGCGCTCCTGGCGTCCGGGGCGATCTGGATGGGCATCCAGGCGTTCCTTCAGGCGCATGACCTCGACCACCGGGATCCGTCGATGCTTGCCCGGTCGCCTGTGGGGAATCTGGTAGGTGTCGAGCAACTCGATCAGCGTCGGACGCGAAACGCCCAGCAGGTCCGCAGCTTCCTGGGTCGTCATTTCCGCATCGGTGCTCGAGACGAGAACGCTCTGGCCGCTGGCAAAGGCGCGCAGGAGGTGCGCGATCACCGGCAGCAGGGTTCTGGGAACGAGGGCGGCGCCCTCGACGGGACCGGTGCTCATCAGGCAGACCGCGGGCGCCTGTGATACACGGGCAAGCTCCTCGAAGACAGCGGCGCTCCCCTGGGCGAGCGCCGAGTCCGCAGGGGTAGGCTCCAGCAGGAGCAGACCAGTAGTGGTGGGCATGGCACGCCTGGGTTCGAGTACACTCAAGGATAAGCAAAATTCGAAAAATTCGCAAGCCTCCCCACTGGGACACCCCCCGCCGGGCGAGAGGCCGTATGCCCCGCTGTGAGGAAGCGGGCAACCGGTATCGCGTCGAGCACGTCCGCGCCGCCGGCACCGTGGACGTGCACGTCGATCAGCCCCGGCGCCAGCAGGCAGCCGGCGGCGTCGAGGCGCGGCTCGCCCGGCTGAGGCGGCAGCGCCGCGCCCACCTCGGCGATGCGGCCGTCGCGCAGGCGCACGTTCACGCGCGCGCCGTCAGGCGCGTCATAGAGCCTGCGGTTGGTGAGCAGGAGCATGAGAGGACCAGCACTTGAAGCGTAAGGTTGTGATCACGATTCGCCTGGATGATGACGTGCTCGCCTGGTTCCGCGACCGGGTCGAGGCGACCGGGGGTGGCAATTACCAGACGTTGATCAATGCGGCACTACGCGAGCACATCGAGCAGCGCCGGGAGCCTCTGGAGGAGACGCTGCGGCGGGTGGTCCGGGAGGAACTGCGCCGCAGTGCTTGAACTCCGGCGCGGCGCGGAAGGCGAGCCTTGCATTCTGCTGCGTCCACAACATAAGTTGCCTGCCGAGCCGTGCTCAGCCCGTGCTGACGCGGGGGTAAGCCGAAGCCCGACACGCGGAATCCAGGCGGGCCCGACTTGCCGGATTTGTCACAGAACGTAGCATTCCCTGCAGCGCCGACAGCCCCGGTAGACCTGTGTGCCCGCTCTCGGGGTGCAAGGCCGCCGGGCGCGTCGGTTCGTTAGCCCCGGCGTATGGGTGCGCCGGGCGTCTCCCGGCCTGCCCGCCGCGGGAAGGCCTGCTGGCTTGCCACGAAGCGGTGTGCTCCGGCCTGCTCCGGCACACCGGTTGGATATCGGTTGAATGTCTGGTTGGCCTTGCAACGGCCCGGAAGTGCTTACGGCGGGAGGAGCGAGTCGGCGTACCGCTGCCGACTCGTTCGCCCGCGGTTGCGCACGTCTGGGCCTTGAATTCCTCTCACGCGTAGCCTCAACCCCTGGAAAGGAGGAGATCGCGGACGACACTCCGGGTGTCGGAGCAGGTATCCCTTTTGGACCCTAACGTGGCACGAGTTCCCGAGGAGAGTTGCTATGTCCCTTCGATTCCGTTGGAAGCCGGTCGCCCTGCTCGCGCTGGTGCTGGTGGGGCTGGGAGCGGTTTCCACCTCGTTGAGCGCGCAGGCGACGGCGATCGTCCACGGCCGCGTGGTCGAGGCCACCACGCAGCGCCCGCTGGCCGGCGCGCAGGTATTCGTGGCCGGCAGCAACGTGGGTGCCGTGACCGCCAGCAACGGCGAGTACCGTCTGGCCAACGTGCCGGCCGGCACGCAGCGCATCCGCGTGACGCTGGTCGGCTACACGCCCAGCGAGCGCAGCGTCACGGTGGCGGCCGGGCAGGCGCTGCAGTTGAACGTGGAGCTGGCGCAGTCCGCCGTGGCGCTGGACGCGCTCGTGGTCACGGCGCTTGGTCAGACCACCAAGGCGCGCGCCGTCGGCGCCGCGCAGCAGACGGTGCGCGGCGCCGACGTTGCCGATACCAAGCGCGAGAACTTCCTGAACGCGCTGCAGGGCCGCGTCGCCGGCGTGGAGGTCACCAGCACCTCCGGCGTGCCGGGCGCCTCGTCCTCCATCACCATCCGCGGCGTCAGCTCCATCAGCAGCAGCAACCAGCCGCTGTTCATCGTCGACGGCCTGCCGATGGACAACAAGACGCTCTCCACGCACTCGCTGGCGTCCGGAGGCACGCAGGCATCGTTCGAGAATCGAGGCATCGACTTCTCCAACCGCGCGGCCGACCTCAACCCGGAGGACATCGAGAGCATCGTCGTCCTCAAGGGCGCGGAGGCCTCGGCGCTCTACGGTATCGATGCCGCCAATGGCGCCATCGTCATCACCACCAAGCGCGGCAAGGCCGGCAGTGGCGGCCTGGAGTACAGCAACAGCTTCAAGCTCGCAAGCGTCAGCACTCGCCCCGAGATCCAGCGGGTTTATGAGCCGAATGGGGTGGGCAGCGCCACCTTCCTCTATTGGGGCGGGCCCTACGCCGATACGACGCGCTTCTACGACAACGTCGACGGCTTCTTCCGGACGGCGCTGACCCAGCAGCACAACCTCGCCTTCAGCGGCGCGACGGGCGACGCCCGCATCAGCTACCGCTTGTCCGGCGCCTACCTCGACCAGCAGGGCGTCATCCCAGGCACCGAACTGCAAAGGGTCAACCTGACGGGCTCCACGTCGGCTCAGGTCAAGGACTGGTTGAAGACCGACCTGGTGATGCAGTACATCAACACTGACAACTCGCAGGGGTTCAAGGGCGCGAACGGGCCGCTGATCGGCCTGCTCGTGTGGCCGCAGAATGACGACGCCAAGAACTATCTCACCCCGGCCGGTACCCGGCGGAAGATCACCAGCCTCTCAGAAGCCGCCGAGCTGGACAATCCGTACTTCAGCAGCGCGAAGAACACGAACAACTCCGAGAACAACCGCGTGATCACGAACCTCGGGCTGACCATCTCACCGTTCTCGTGGGGCAACCTGCGCACCAACCTCGGCGTGGACAACTACACGAACTCGCTCGAGATCGTGCGCCACCCGGACAGCGGCTGGGGCAGCGCTCTGAACGGAATCATCGACGTCAGCGAGGACAATGTCCGCAGCCTGAACGCGCAGACGCTTCTCAACTTCAACCGACACGAGCTTCCAACCGGCATCGGAATCAGCGGCCTGGTGGGGAACCGGGTGAACGACTACAAGTCGGTCAACAACTCGTCGTACGGCTGGGACTTCCTGGAGCCGGACTTCCGCTCCATCAACAACACGCTCTCCAAGAGCAGCAGGACGGTCACCCGGCAGCGCCGTCTGGTCAGTGCGTTCGGCCAGGTGCAGCTCGACTACAACGAGTACCTGTACGTAACCCTCAGCGGCACGAACGACTGGACCTCAACGATCCCGAAGGGCGCGAACTCGTTTTTCTATCCCTCCATCCAGTCCAGCTTCATCTTCTCGGACGCGTTCCCGGCGCTCGGCGAGTTCGCGACCGGCAAGTTGCGTGCGTCGTATGCCGAGGTCGGGCTGGACGCGGAGCCCTACGCCTATCGCGCGGCGCTACAGTACCAGCCGACGGCGTTCGGCGGCTACGGCTTCGGCTTCACCGGGCCGAACCCGCGGCTGAAGCCGGAATTCAAGAAGTCGTACGAGCTCGGTGCGGACCTGGCCTTCTTGGACGACCGCCTGGCGCTGGACGTGACCTACTACCGCAGCCGGCGCGACGACATGATCGTCAACGGTATTCGTGGCAGCTACGGCACGGGCTTCATCCTCTTCAACCTGAACGGCGGCTCGTCGCGGAACACGGGTGTGGAAGTCACCCTCAACGCCACCCCGGTGCTGCGCGACCAGTTCTCGTGGGACGTGATGGTCAATTTCGACCGGGCCCGCGGGAAGGTGCTCACCCTGCCGGCGGATCTGCCGGAGACCTACAACTCGGACACCTGGCTCTACGGCAACGTGCGCAACGGCACCGCGCCTGGGCGCTCCACCCTGGCCATCACCGGCGCCTTTTACCTGCGCAACAAGAACGGTGAGCTACTGATTGACCCCACCACGGGCTACCCGATTCGCTCTTCGACGTTCATCGACGGGGGCTACGACCGCCAGCCAGACTGGACGTCGGGCGTCCAGAACACCCTGAAGTATGGCCGGCACTCGTTCAGCTTCTTGGTCGACATCCGCAAGGGCGGCCACGTGCTCAACGCTACGGAGCACTACCTGACGGCTCGCGGCCTGACCAAGCGTACGCTGAACCGCGAGCAGCCGTTGGTGGTCAAAGGCGTTCTGCGTGACGGCAAGGAGAACACCGACAACCCGACGCGTAACAACATCGTCGTCGTCCCGGCGATTCACAGTGGCTACTACACGGGGATGAGCGAGGAGCTGTTCATCGAGGACGTCAACTGGGTGCGCCTGCGTGACGTGACGCTGCGCCTGGGCCTGCCCGCTCGCTTCGGGCGCAACGCCAGCGCCTTCGTCACCGCCACCGACCTCTTCCTGCTGACCAACTACTCGGGGCTGGACCCGGTCGTCAACGGCAACACCGCGGCGGTCGGCGGCTCTGGCGGCCGAGGCATCGACTTCGGCAACTTCCCCATGCCGCGTGGCATCAACTTCGGCATCAGGACGAGCTTCTAAGATGAGAAAGAGATACCTGGCACTACTCGTCGGCTCCCTGAGCCTGGTGGGGGGCTGTGACAATTTCCTCGATGTGAACACGAATCCGGACGCGCCGGAGACGGTGGCGGCGAACCTGTACCTGCCGCCGATGCTGCACTGGCTGGTGACGGCTCCTCAGCTCGACGGGCGCTTCGTCGCCCGCTACACGCAGCAGTTGGCGCTGTCGAACCTCACCGGCACCCTGCCGTCGACCTGGGACCGCATGGGCTACGACCCAGGGAGCGACAATGCCGGAGAGCAATGGCGTACCGTCTACTGGCTTTTCGGGCAGAACCTGGTCGACATGATGAATAAGGCCCAGGCCGAGCAGCGGTGGGACGTGCTCGGCGTCGGCTACGTCCTGAAGGCCTGGGGCTGGCAGGCGCTGACCAGCCTGCACGGCGACATCATCATCAAGCAGGCGATCGACCCGACGCGCTTCAGCTTCGACTACGATAGCCAGGAGTACGCCTACCAGGAGGTGCACCGTCTGCTGGACAGCGCCATCGTCTACCTGCAGCGCAGCGACGGCGCGGTCGACGCGAGCTTCCTCAGCCGCGGCGACAAGATCTACAACGGCGACCGAACCAAGTGGCTGAAGTTCGCATATGGCCTGAAGGCCATGAGCCTGAACCACTTCAGCAACAAGGCGTCGTACAAGCCGGCCGAAGTCGTCGCCCTGGTCGATCAATCCTTCACGAGCAACGCCGACGACGCGTTGCTGGCCTGGCCGGGCGTGAACGGGACCGTTGATCTCAACTTCCTCGGGCCCTCGCGCCAGAACTTCGGCAGCTACCGACAGACTCGCTTCATCCTCGGGCTGATGGACAGCACGCAGTTTGGCGCCGTGGACCCACGGCTGCCCCGGATGCTGGTGCCCTCGCGTGACGGAGTGATGCGCGGCACGGACCCCAACGTTCCCGGCGTCGGTACTGTGGCTGATTCGATGCGGCAGGTCCCCAACCCCTGGGGGTTCCTCTTCGCAAATACCCAGAGTACCCGCGGGGAGCGGTGGGGCCGCTACCTGTTCGACGACAAGGTGCGGATGCCGGCCATGACGTACGCCCAGTTGCAGTTCGTCAAGGCGGAGGCGGCGTACCGGATGGGTGACAAGGCGACGGCGCTCACAGCGTACAGGAACGGCATTTCGGCTCATATCGACTTCGTCAACGCCCGCAACGCCGAAGCCACTCAGGGGCCGTGGGCCGCTACGCAGATCACGGCGGCCGAGAAGGCCGCGTTCCTTGCCGACCCGCGCGTGGTGCCCACCTCGCCAGATCGGTTGACGCTGACGCATATCATGTCCCAGAAGTACATCGCGCAGTGGGCGTGGGCGCACAACGAGCTGTGGATGGACATGCGCCGCTACCACTATACGGACATCGACCCGGCCAGCGGCAAGCAGGTCTTCCCGGGGTTCGCGATTCCGACGAATCTCTACGCGGACAACGGCGGCAAGCCGGTTTACCGCCTGCGGCCGCGCTACAACTCGGAGTACGTGTGGAACGTGCCGGCACTGGAGAAGATCGGTGGCATGGCGGCGGACTACCACACCAAGCCGCTCTGGATCCTCGAACCCTGAACCGATCATGACCATCAAGAGATCCGCAGCGGCGCTGCTCTGTGCTTTCGTGCTGGCAGCGTGCGAGAAGAACGCGGTACAGGACATCACGGGTTCGGCCCCGATGGCTAGTATCCTGTTCTTCAACTTCGGCGTGGGCGCGCCGGGCGTGAACTTCTACGCCAACAACACCAAGATGACGGCGATCAACTCGTCTACGTGCCAGGTGATCACGGACGCCAACCGTGAGCAGTGCACCACGATCGGCGCCGAGTCCACGGTGGGTGTCAACTATGGCGGCGTGAGCTCCGGCGCCCGCTACAGCGCTCTCGACCCGGGGCAGTACACCTTCACGGGGCGCATCGCCGCCGCCACCGACAAGGATCTGCCGGTCGCGACCGCTCAGGCGGTGATTGCCGACGGCAAGGCGTACTCGTTCTACATGAGCGGGTTCTACGACGCCACGGCGAAGCGGGTGGACGCCTTCGTCGTCGAGGACAACTTTCCGGTTCAGATCCAGTGGGACAAGACCTGCATCCGCTACGTGAACGCGATCGGCAACTCGCAGCCAATGCGGCTCGTCATCAGCAACCCGAACGCGGGTGCCGCTCCAATCGGCGGGCTCGTGGCGTACAAGGGCGCGAGCGACTTCGTCTGCCTTGAGGGTGGTACCACCACGCTCGACATGTACGCGTACGTCGAGGGCAACCCCACACCCGTCCTTACGCGTACCGCCTTCACCTTCGGCTCGGGTCGCGTCTACACCGTCGCGGCCATCGGCGACATGACGGTCGGCGGCACCACGGCGGCCAACCGGGCGCGGCTGGACGTGACGGCCAACCGGTAGGTCCATCGGCCGGGCTCCGGCATCCGCCGGAGCCCGGAGCCGGTGGGGTGCAGCAACGCCTGCGGGCCCGGCCGAGACGGCCGGGCCCGCAGGCGCAGGTGGCGGTATGGAGGACGGCTGCCGTGAGTGGGCTGCGCAACCGGGCTGCCGCAGGGGCGTCATCCCGCGCGCCACGCGACTGCCGCGGGGCCGCTCTACCGGACGCCGTTGCCGTCGTTCGTCTCCTCCGGGCAGCGGAGCAGGCTGCCGGGACCGGATTGCTCGGTGAGCCGCCAGTGCCAGCAACCCGGGCCGAAGGGAATGCGCGTCTGGTAGCGAGCCGGTCCCGCGGCGCCGCCGCCGATCGACTCCGCTTGCAGGACGATCTCCTGCGAGGTGAACCGTACGGGCTTGCACTCCGTCCGGCCGGGCAGGACGTGCCAGCGGACGCCCTCGGTGGTGGCGGTGATGCTGCCGACCGCCGCTGCCGCGTTCTCGATACAGACCGTGGGGCTCGTCGGTGAATCGCTGACGTGGCGAGAGCGGGCACAGGCGGCCGTGGCCAGCGCAAGCCCGATCAGGGCAAGAGCACGCGTCATGTGCACTCTCCTTCCGTAGGTCGATAGGATTCGGCATTCTCTGCATCATTCGGTCCGGGAGCGCATAGCCCGGGCAGCGTGCCGCGCACAGCTCGAACGTGCGGTGCGCTGAACCGGGGTTCAGAGCGCCCCACGGCTGCCACGCGGCGCGGAGGGTGCTCCTGCTCCGTGAGTGGGGTGGGCAGCGTGCCGGACTCAAGCCGCGTGTGCTGTTCGTTAGCCGTGCTCGGGCTTGCCTCTGATTCGACCGTCAGGCATGTTGGGACCATGCCAACGGTCTTTCGCAGCGGCCCGTATCGGTTCTTCTTCTACGCGGGTGATCGTGCGGAGCCCCCGCACGTCCACGTCGAAGGGGAGGGTAACCGAGCGAAGTTCTGGCTCGATCCCGTTCGGCTTCAGGAGAGCGGCGGCTTCGATCGCCGAGAGATCAACCGCATTGCGGCCCTCGTTCAGACCCACCGCGATGCCCTGCTCCAAGCATGGGATGAGTTCTTCCACGATTGAGATCCGAGCGTCGGAAGCGCGGAACGTGGCGGTAACGGACGAGGCGCTGGTGGTCGACCTCTCCGATGGGCGCACGCTTTCCGTACCCCTCGCCTGGTTTCCCCGGCTCCTGCACGCGACGGCTGAGGAGCGCGGGAACTGGCGCCTCATCGGGCGCGGTGAAGGAATTCACTGGCCCGACCTCGACGAGGACATCAGCGTGCAGAACCTGCTCGCCGGGACCCCTTCCGGAGAGAGCCAACGCTCGCTGAAGCGTTGGATGGAAGCCCGCCAGCGACCTGCCTGATCGATGCTTGCAGGCAACGACGGGCTGCGGGGCCTTCGTCGATGTGACCGTGCCCTCCCGGTGCCGTATGCCCCACCGTGCGCTCGGTGGGGGCGGGGTGCTATCCGCTACCCGCCAATGCAGCAGGAACGGCTGCCGTACGGCGCGGAACGCCTTGGCCTCGCGCTCCTGCGAGACGAGCAGCGCGGGCAGCGTGCCGGCCGTCACAGCTACGGGATCTCGTACGCTTCCACCCGGCCGGCTTCGTCCACGAGGAGCACACGGTTGAGCATGTCCAGGGGCGGCGACGGCGCCTCGATGAAGTCGAGGGCGGCCTCGAAGAGGCGGAGCTGGTGCGCGCGCGGGACGTCTGGAAGCGAGATGGCGCCCGGATGGATCTCTTCGCGCTGGAGCATCGGCCGGAAGTCCCTCCAGTTGCCGGTCACCAGCGTCAGGTTCTCGTCCAGCATGCGGCGCAGGATCTCGTGGTCCTTGCGGCCCTTCCAGCCGAGGTACTGCACGTGGAGGGCGTTGTACCCCCGAGCGTTGGCCACGTCACGCAGCCGCGGCGTCACATCCTCGTCGATGAGGAACTGGATCACGCGACCACGTCGCCGCTGTGCTGTCCGCTTCGTGGACGGCCCCGCCGGGGGTAGAGCGCAGCGTAGGTGCGGGCCACCTCCAAGTCGTCCTCCTGCAGGTGCGGGTAGTCCTCACGGATCTCCTCCGCTGTGGAACCCAGCGCCAGCTTCCGGGCGATCGTGTACACCGGCGTGCGGGTGCCCTGAAATACCGGCTCGCCGCCATGCACGTCGGGCTCCGTCACCACCCGCTCATGGAGGCGGGAGAGCAGGCCGAGCCGAGCCTCGACCTCGCGGATCGCGGGCTCCAGGTCCACCACCACGTTCCCGACTTCGAAGCGCCGAGGCAGTTCGGGCAGGTCTCGTGCGCGCACCAACCGGTAGAGCTTCGGCCGGACCTCGGGCGCCAGCACATGCCGCACGTGCAGATACACGGCCTCCCCCACCCCGACGCCGCGCCCGGGGCGGTGGGGCGCACGCAGAAGCACACGGCTCTCGATGTCTTTCCGGTCGATCGCCTGGTTGACGACCTTCACGCTCACCCCGGCGGCGAACGCCACCTCGTGGACCGTGAAGACCGTCCTGGTGGCAGGCGCCCGGCCCCGCCTTTCGGTTCCCATAAATCCTCCTCTTCTGAGGAAGAATTTGCCTGGGCCCGGCGTTCCTGTCAACCTGCGGCGCCGGCTGGCAGGAGTTCACCCGTTTCTACTGCCCTGCCGGTGAGGTGGGGTGCTACTCGCCAGCCGCTCATGCGACTTCAACCCACCTCCTCGGGAATGCGGAGATCCGCGGCTCGGTCCCTCACCCCCGGCTCGCTCGTGCCTCGCTCGCCACCCCCTCTCCCAGCTTTGGGAGAGGGGGAAGCCAGCGTCCTGCAGTGCTCCCCCTCCCCCCTCTCCCGCCTGCGAGAGAGGGGGCCGGGGGTGAGGGCGCAGTTGCCGACCTCGCCGAACAGGGGAGTCGAAGGTGCACTAGTCACCGGTTTCTCCGGGCCCGGCCTGCTCCCGGCTTGTATCCCGATGCGGCCTGTGCTACCCTATTGATAGCAATCCGCTCGCCAAGGAGGGATCATGCCGACCAAGGAAGCGCAGATCAACGTACGATTGCCCAGCGACCTGGATGCATGGCTGGAGGCGCGCGCCGGTGGGAAGCGTGCGAAGCCGGCGCTGGTGCGCAAGATCCTGGAGCGCGAGCGGGCCCGGGAAGAGGAGCAGCAGTTGCGGGCGCTCTTCGACGCTGCGTGGGACTCGCTCTCTGCGGAGGAACAGAGCGGGTTACGCGCGGAACGCGAGGAGTGGATGGGTGGCTATGCGGGAGGATCGGGCTCGTGAGCGGGGTTGTCGCCCTGCGCGGTGAGATCTGGGAGATCGACCTGAATCCGAGAAAGGGCCGGGAGCAGAAGGGCACCCGGCCCTGTCTCGTCGTCTCGACGGACGGGTTGAACCGATCACGCTTCGGCACGGTGATCGTCTGCCCCATCACCACCACGGAACGGGAGCGCTTCGTCTGGCGTCCCCAACTGGTCCCCGGCGACCTTCGCGTGACGGACGCGTCGTGGACGCCGCTGCCGCACTGGGTGGAGACGGACCAGATCGTCACCGTGGACGTGAGTCAGCGGCTGATCCGACAGTTGGCGGTGGTAGTGAACGCCGAGCGGATGCGGGAAGTCGACCGGTGGCTGCGGAGGCTTCTCCTCCCGGAGGGGTGACGGTGACGTGAGTTGAGAGAACCCCACCCCTCCCCACGGCAGCGGCGGTGGAAGGGGGTGGGGTTGCCGTTCACTCTCAACTCCCAACTCTCAACTCGCAACTCGCCGTTCAGTACAGCAGGAACCCTTGCCGCGCCATGCGGAACGCTTCCGCCTCGCGCTCCCACTCCGTGAGCAGCGCGGGCAGGGTGCCGGCCTCCGCGGCCTGGCGCAGGCGCTCGGTGCCGGCGAGGCGGGTGAGGCTGCCGCTCCACTGGAACTGCTGCGGGTGGCGCCGGCGGATGGCGTCGATGAGCAGCAGGCTGGCGCGCAGCGGGCGGTAGGAGTTGCGGTCGGTGAGCACCAGGCGCACGCCGGGGATGGTCTGGCCCGGGAACTTGTTCGCCTTCTCCGCCACCGCGAAGCGGACGGGCTCGAAGCGCACGCCGGGCAGCTTCAGCGCGTTCATCTCGGCGGCGACGGCGCTCGCGTCCAGCCAGGGCGCGCCCGTCTGCTCGAACGGCATCTCGCTGCCGCGGCCCTCGGAGAGGTTGGTGCCCTCGAAGTAGACGGTGCCGGGGTAGTGGATGGCGGCCTCCAGCCGGCGCAGGTTGGGCGAGGGGTTGACCCAGGGCAGCCCGGTCTCGTCGAACCACTGCGCGCGCAGCCAGCCTTCGACGGGCACGACGGTGAGGTCCGCGCCGATGCCGAACCGCTGGTTGAAGAGGCGCGCCAGCTCGCCGACCGTCATGCCGTGGCGCGAGGGGATCGGGTACATGCCGACGAAGGAGGCGTGGGAGGGCTCCAGCAGCCCGCCCTCGATGATCTCGCCGGTGATGGGGTTGGGCCGGTCCAGCACCACGAAGGGGATCTTCTTCTCGGCCGCGGCCTGCATACCCAGCGCCATGGTGTAGACGTAGGTGTACTGCCGCGCGCCGACGTCCTGCATGTCGAAGACGAGCGCGTCGATGCCCTCGAGCATCGCGGGCGTGGGCTTGCGCGTGGCGCCGTAGAGCGAGTGGATCGGCAGGCCGGTCGTCTCGTCGCGTCCGCTGGCGACGTGCTCGCCCTCGGCGGCGACGCCGCGGATGCCGTGCTCGGGGCTGAACAGCGCGACGAGCTGCAGGCCCGGCGTGCCGGCGAGCACGTCGATGGTGCTGCGCCGCTCGCGGGTGATGCCGCTGTGGTTGGTCAGCAGCCCCACGCGCTTGCCCTGCAGCACGGCGGGCGGGCGCGCGGCGAAGACCTCCACGCCCGGCCGCACACCCGCCATGGCGGGCGCCGGCGCGATGGGCGCGGGGGCGGGCGCGCACGCCGCGAGCGCCGCGGCGGCGAGAAGGGTGCAACGGTACATGTCAGGCTCCGGAGAAGGAAATACTGCACCGGGGGCATGAAGCCCCCGGCAAGGCACTACCCGCCCTCGCGGGCGGGACCTCCGCCTTCATGGGGGCAGTGCCGTTCGCTCGTGAGGGCGAGGGGTTGCCCGCCGGGGGCTTCATGCCCCCGGTGCAGTGGTGGCCCGGCCCTTCACGGGCCCGGCAACCCTGCGGCGCACCACAATACAGCGCCGGCTGACAGCCGGCCACCCCACAGGGCATCGGGGTTTTCCTGCTTGACGCACCCGGAGGCGCGGGGTACGTTCACGGCCAACCTGCCGGAAACTGATAGTTCCCTTGATGCTACCAACCGAAGGCGAGACGATGATCCGTCGCTTGCTCCTCGGGCTGGGGCTGCTTGCGGCCTGTACGCCAGCCCCGCCGCTGCCGCGCGCCGCACCCGCGCCGCAGGCCCCGAGTCTTAGCCGGGAGCTCTCCGCCGCGCAGCGCGCGTGGGTGGAGCGCACGCTGGCGTCGCTGTCGCTGCGCGAGAAGGTCGGGCAGTTGATGATGCCGTGGGTCAGTGCCGACTACACCGCCGTCCACTCCGCGGACTTCGAGCGGCTGCGGCGCTGGGTGGTGGAGGATAAGGTCGGCGGCGTGGTGATGTCGGTGGGGATGCCGCACTCCTACGCGGCCAAGCTCAACGCACTGCAGCAGCTCGCCGAGCTGCCGCTGCTGGTGACCTCGGACATGGAGAACGGGCCGGGCATGCGCATGGCCGGCATCTACTCCTTCCCGCACCTGCTGGCGCAGGGCGGCGGCACCGCCTTCCCGCCGGTGATGGCGCTGGGCGCCACGCGCAGCGATTCGCTCGCCTACGCGCTCGGCCAGGTGCTCGGCCGCGAGGCGCGCGCGGTGGGCGTGCAGATGACGTTCGGGCCCGTGCTCGACGTCAACAGCAACCCGCTGAACCCGATCATCAACACGCGCTCCTTCGGCGAGGACCCGGAGCTGGTCGGGCGGCTGGCCACGGCCTACATCCGCGGCGCGCGCGACGCCGGGCTGATGACCACGGGCAAGCACTTCCCCGGCCACGGCGACACCGACGTCGACAGCCACCTGGACCTGCCGCGCATCTCCGCCAGCCGCCAGCGGCTGGACGCGGTGGAGCTGCGCCCCTTCCGCACCGCCATCGACGCCGGCGTGGACGCGATCATGACGGCGCACGTCGCCGTCGTCGGCATCGAGGGGCCGGACGCGCCGCCGGCCACCATGTCGCCGTTCTTCGGCACGCGGCTGCTGCGCGAGGAGCTGGGCTTCCGGGGGCTGCTCTTCACCGACGCGCTGGACATGGGCGGCGTCACCCGCCGCTACGGCCGCGCGGAGGCCGCGGTGCGCGCGCTGCAGGCCGGCGCCGACGTGCTGCTCATGCCGCCCGACCTGCGCGGCGCCATCGAGGCGGTGCTCGCCGCGCTGCAGGAGGGCCGCGTGGAGGAGGCGCGCATCGACGCCTCCGTGCGCCGCATCCTGGAGGCGAAGGCGCGCGCGGGCCTGCACGAGAGCCGGCTGGTCAGCCTGGAGGCGATCCCGCAGGTCGTCGCGACGCGCGAGCACAGCGAGATCGCGCGCACCGTCGCGGAGCGTGCGCTGGTGCTGGCGCGCGACCAGCAGCACGCCGTGCCGCTGGCCGCCGGCGCGCGGCGCGTGCTCAGCGTCACCTACGCCGACGCGGCGGACCCGATCGCCGGGCGCGCCTTCGAGCGCGAGCTGCAGGCGGCCGACACCGCGCGCAGCGTCGTCAGTGCGCGCGTCGACGAGCGCTCCACGCCCGAGGAGTACGCGGCGCTGCAGGCGCGCGTCGACTCGGCGGACGTGGTGCTCGTCGGCGTCTACGTGACGCCGCGCGAGTTCCGCGGCACGGTCGGCGCGGCGGGCGGCTTCACCGCCTGGCTGCGGCACCTGGCCGCCAGCGGCAAGCCGGTGGTGGTGACCTCGTTCGGCAACCCCTACCTGCTGAGCGGCTTCCCCGCCGTGCCGGCGTACCTGCTGGCCTGGGGCGGGCAGGAGGTGGCGCAGCAGGCGGCGGCGCGCGCGCTGCTCGGCCGCGCGCCGATCACCGGCACGCTGCCGATCTCGCTGCCGCCGCACCACCGCTTCGGCGAGGGCCTGCAGCGTGCAGCGGCGGGAGGTGGGCGATGAGTGGCTTCGGGCTGCCGGCTACCGGCTGCCAGCTACCGGCTACCGGCGAACTGCGCCCTCACCCCCTGGCCCCCTCTCCCGAAAGCGGGAGAGGGGGAACCCGCGCACAGCCCTCCTGCCGTCCAACCGTCTCCCAGACTTGGGAGAGGGTGGCGAGCCTGAGCGAGCCGGGTGAGGGCCGCCGGAAGCCGGAAGCCGGTAGCTGGAAGCTGGTAGCCGTAGCCGCCTTTCTGACCATGTCCGCCTGCGCGCCGCACACGCCGCCACCGACCGCACCCGCGCCCGCGGAGCCCGCGCGCCTGCGCACCGTCAGCGCGCTCATCGGGGCGCTGCCGGCCGAGGTGGCGCTGCACCCGGAACTGACCGCGCGGCTGGACTCGATCGTCGAGGCCGGCATCGCCAGCGGCGCGGCGCCCGGCGCGGCGCTGGCGGTGGGGCGCTGGGGGCGGCTGGTGCACCTCAAGGGCTACGGCAAGATCGACTGGGCCGAGGACGCGCCCGCCGTCACCGACAGCACCCTCTGGGATCTCGCCTCCGTCACCAAGGTGGTGGGCACCACCACGGCCGCGATGATCCTGGAGGAGGAGGGCCGGCTGAGCCTGGAGCGCAGCGTCGCCAGCTACCTGCCCGAGCTCGACGACCCGGCCAAGGCCGGCATCAGCGTGCGCATGCTGCTCACCCACCAGGGCGGGCTGGAGGCGTTCGCCCGGCTCTTCACCGAGTACCGCGGCCGCGAGCAATACCTGGAGCAGATCAACAAGCGCCCGCTCGCCTACGCGCCGGGCACGCGCACCCTCTACAGCGACTGGGACCTGATCCTGGCGCAGCTCGTCATCGAGCGCGTCACGCAGCAGCCGCTGGACCAGTTCCTGAGGGAGAAGGTCTTCCTGCCGCTGGGCATGTACGACACCGGCTTCAACCCGGACGCGGCGCTGAAGCCCGGGATCGCCGCCACCGAGCGCAACAACCAGGGCCGCGGCGGGCTGATCCACGGCGAGGTGCACGACCCCAACGCCTGGGCGATGGGCGGCGTCGCCGGCCACGCCGGGCTCTTCTCCAGCGCGCGCGACCTCGCCGTCTTCGCGCAGATGCTGCTGAATGGCGGCCAGTACGCCGGCCGGCAGATCCTCTTCCGGCCCGGCACCGTGGCGCGCTGGACGGCGCCGCAGGGGCCGAGCGCCAGCCGCGCGCTCGGCTGGGACACGCCCGGCCGCGGCTCCAGCTCCGGGCGCCACTTCGGCCCTAGATCCTTCGGCCACACCGGCTACACCGGCACCTCCATGTGGATGGACCCGGAGAAGGGGCTCTTCGTCATCCTGCTCACCAACCGGGTCAACCCGACCTCGGAGAACCTGAAACACGAACCCGTGCGCCGCGCCGTCGCCGATGCCGTTCAGCAGGCGATCCTGGACGCGCCGCTCATCGACTGGGAGGCGCGCCGATGAACCTGGCGCTCTGGGACTGGCTGATCGTCCTCGGCTACTTCGTCGTCTCCGCCGGCATCGGCCTGGCGTTCGCCAAGCGCGCCGGGAAGAACGTCTCCGAGTTCTTCCTCTCCGGCCGCAACGTGCCCTGGTGGCTGGCCGGCACCAGCATGGTGGCCACCACCTTCGCCGCCGACACGCCGCTGGCCGTGACCGGCATGGTCTACAGCAACGGCGTCGCCGGCAACTGGCTGTGGTGGAGCCTGGTGATGAGCGGCATCCTCACCGTCTTCTTCTACGCCCACCTCTGGCGCCGCGCCGAGGTGCTGACCGACGTGGAGTTCGCCGAGCTGCGCTACTCGGGCCCGCCGGCGGCCTTCCTGCGAGGCTTCCGCGCGCTCTACATGGCGCTGCCGATCAACCTGATCATCACCGGCTGGGTGAACCTGGCGATGGTGACGATCCTGGAGGTCACGCTGGGCGTCAACCCGTGGGTGGCGCTGGCCGGCATGTTCGTCATCACCTTCGCCTACTCCACGCTCTCCGGGCTGTGGGGCGTGCTGGTGACCGACTTCGTGCAGTTCGGCATCGCCATGGGCGGCTCCATCGCGCTGGCGGTCTTCGCGGTGCAGGCCGTCGGCGGGATGGACGAGCTGCTGGCGCGCCTGCCCGAGCACTTCGGCAGCACCGAGGCGGCGATCGCCATCCTGCCCTCCAGCGACGCGGCCTGGATGCCGGTCACCGCGTTCCTCGCCTACCTCACCGTGCAGTGGTGGGCGACCAGCTACCCCGGCGCCGAGCCGGGCGGCGGCGGCTACATCGCGCAGCGCATCTTCAGCGCGCGCACCGAGCGCGACGGCGTGCTCGCCACGCTCATCTTCAACGTGGCGCACTACGCACTGCGCCCCTGGCCGTGGATCATCACGGCGCTCTGCGTGACGGTGCTCTATCCCAACCTGGAGAACCCCGGCAGCGGCTACGTGCGCGCCGTGGTGGACCTGCTGCCCACCGGCTTCAAGGGGCTGATGATCGCCGCCTTCGCCGCGGCCTACATGAGCACCATCGCCACGCAGTTGAACTGGGGCGCCAGCTACTTCGTCAACGACCTCTACCTGCGCTTCCTCAACCCGAACGCGCCGGAGAAGAAGGTGGTGCTCGTCTCGCGGCTGGCCACGGTGCTGACCTTCCTGCTCTCCTCGGTGACGACCTACGTGCTCTACCGCGCCGGCTCCATCGAGGCGGCCTGGCGCATCATCATCGCCTTCGGCGCCGGCACCGGGCTGGTGTACATCCTGCGCTGGTACTGGTGGCGCATCAACGCCTGGAGCGAGATCAGCGCCATGGCCGCCGCGCTGGTGGGCTTCGGCCTCCTCACCGGCTTCGGCATCTTCAACCCGGTGGACCCGCTCTCCAGCACCTACCTGATGCTGGTCAACACGCTCTTCACCACCGTGGTCTGGGTGGCGGTGACGTTCCTGACCTCGCCCACGCCGCACGAGACGCTGGTGGCGTTCTACCGGCGGGTGCGCCCGGGCGGGCCCGGCTGGCGCAGGGTCGCGCACGCGGCCGGCTTCCCCGACGAGCCGATCGCCGGCGGCGCGCTCGCCTGGACGAACTGGATCGCCGGCGTCGTCAGCGTCTACTGCTCGCTCTTCGGCATCGGGCGGCTCATCTTCGGCGACTACCTGCAGGCCGTGGTCTTCCTGGTGGTTGCCGCGCTGTCCTTCGCCTGGATCGCGCGCTCGCTCGGCAAGGAGCGCGGCGTCTTCGCGCCGCTCGCCGAGCCGCAGCCCACTTCTCCCGCAGCCGCACCTGTGAGCTGACATGGCCACTATTCGTGAACGCGTTCCGGTCGTCATCCTGGAGAACGACCAGATCAACAAGCGCGTGGCGCAGCGCATCGCGGAGGTCATCCGCGCCAACGCGGCCACGGGCGACCCGACGGTGCTGGGCCTGGCCACCGGCAGCACGCCGATCGGCATCTACCGCGAGCTGATCCGCCTGCACCGCGACGAAGGGCTGGACTTCGGCCACGTCGTGACGTTCAACCTCGACGAGTACTACCCGATGGCGAAGGATAGCGTCCACAGCTATCACCGCTACATGTGGGAGAACCTCTTCGAGCACATCAACATCAAGCCCGAGAACGTGCACCTGCCGCGCGGCGACGTGCCGCGCGAGCAGGTGGAGCCGCACGTGCGCGAGTACGAGCAGGCGATCCGCGACGCCGGCGGCATCGACTTCCAGATCCTGGGCGTCGGGCAGACGGGGCACATCGGCTTCAACGAGCCGGGCAGCGGCATCGAGAGCCGCACGCGGCTCATCGCGCTGGACAGCATCACCCGGCGCAGCGCGGCGGCCGACTTCTACGGCGAGGAGAACGTGCCGACGGAGGCGATCACCATGGGCGTCGCCACCATCCTGGAGGCGCGAGAGATCGCGCTCATCGCCACCGGCGAGCACAAGGCGCGCATCGTCAAGCGCGCCGTCGAGGGTGAGCCCGACCCGGACGTCGCCGCCACCTACCTGCAGAAGCACCCCCACGCCGTCATCTACCTGGACCCCGCGGCCGCCGCCGAGCTGACCCGGATCAAGACGCCCTGGCTGGTGGGCGAGGTGCGCTGGACGCGCAAGAAGGAGCTCGACGCCGTCATCTGGCTCAGCGAGGTCACCGGCAAGAGCGTGCTCAAGCTGGACGCCCACGACTACCGCGAGCACCACCTCAGCGCGCTGCTGGCGCGCTGGGGCAGCGCCGGCGCGCTCAACGGCGAGGTCTTCAACGCGCTGATCTCCAAGATCCGCGGCAAGAGCAAGCTGCCCAGCGGCAAGCGCATCATCGTCTTCAGCCCGCATCCGGACGACGACGTCATCTCGATGGGCGGCATCCTGAACAAGCTGCACCAGAACGGCAACGAGATCCTGGTCGCCTACCAGACCTCGGGCAACATCGCGGTCTTCGACCACGAGGTGCGCCGCTACATCGACTTCGTGCGGCGCTTCGGGCGCGACTTCCAGATCGACAACGAGCCGGTGCGCGGGCTGCTCGACGAGGTCGAGCACTTCCTGAACACCAAGGAGCCCGGCAGCGTGGACATCGCGCCGGTGCAGCAGATCAAGAAGTCGATCCGCGAGGCCGAGGCGGTCAGCGGCATCGAGACCTTCGGGATGAAGCGCGAGCAGGCGCGCTTCCTCAACCTGCCGTTCTACCAGACGGGCAAGGTGAAGAAGGACCCGATCGGCGAGGCCGACATCCAGCTCACGCTCGATCTCTTCGAGGAGCACCGCCCCGAGCTGGTCTTCGTCGCCGGCGACCTCTCGGACCCGCACGGCACGCACCGCATGTGCATGGAGGCGGTGCACGGCGCGCTGGAGCGCTACCAGGGCGCGCAGCCGCAGATCTGGTACTACCGCGGCGCCTGGCAGGAGTGGCCGGTGGCCGAGGCCGACGTGCTGGTGCCGATCTCGGAGGAGGAGCTGAGGATCAAGATCCTGGCGATCTTCAAGCACCAGAGCCAGAAGGACCGCGCGCCGTTCCCCGGCATGGACGAGCGCGAGTTCTGGGAGCGGGTGGAGGACCGCAACACCGGCACCGCCCAGATCCTGGACCGGCTGGGCCTGCCGGAGTACTACGCGATGGAGGCCTACGTGGTGCGCCGCGCCGGCCAGCCGCTGGAGGCGGAGGTCGTCTCGACCAGCGAGCTGGGCGCCGCCCACCCGCGCCGCCGCGCCAGCGATTTCCCGGGGCAGTAGGAGCCGCCCCACTCCACCCAGCCACCTAGCTGTCGGCTGTCGGCTGTCGGCTGTCGGCTCCACCCCGCCCCTGCGGCGGGGCGGGGTTGACGTAGACCGACAGCCGACAGCCGACAGCCGACAGCCATCATGTCATTCACTCCACTCGACCTCGTCGTCCTCTTCGCCTACCTGATCGGCGTCACCGCCTGGGGCATCTGGCTCGGGCGGCGGCAGAAGGACGCGCGCGACTACTTCCTCGCCGACCGCGGCATCCCCTGGTGGGCGGTCTGCTTCTCGGTGGTCGCCACCGAGACCTCGGCGCTGACCTTCATCAGCGTGCCGGCCACGGCCTACACCAGCGACCTCTGGATGGTGCAGCTCACCGTCGGCTACCTGATCGGCCGCGTGCTGGTGGCGGTGGTGCTGCTGCCCGGCTACTTCCGCGGCGAGCTGGCCACCGCCTACGCGCTGCTGGAGAAGCGCTTCGGGCTGAACACGCGCCGCTTCACCAGCGTGATCTTCATGGTGACGCGCGCCTTCGCCGATAGTGTGCGCATCTTCGCCACCGCGATCCCGATCAAGCTGATCACCGGGCTGCCCTACTGGCAGGCGATCGCGCTGACCGGCCTGGTCACCGTGCTCTACACCTACTACGGCGGCCTGCGCGCCGTCGTCTGGGTGGACGTGATCCAGATGTTCTTGTACATCTTCGGCGGGCTCGCCGCGCTCTACGTGCTGCTGCAGGTGGTGCCCGGCGGCTGGGACGGCATCGTCGCCGCCGCCGCGCCGGACGACAAGCTGCGCATCCTGCACCTCGATGGCGGCTTCGGCGACACGCGCTGGTGGCTGACCGGCCTGGTCGGCGGTGCCTTCCTCTCCATGGCCAGCCACGGCGTGGACCACATCATCGTGCAGCGGCTGCTCGCCTCGCCCTCGCTGCGCGACGCGCGCAAGGCCGTCGTCACCAGCGGGCTGATCATCATCGGGCAGTTCGCGCTCTTCCTGGTGGTGGGCGTGGGGCTCTTCGCCTACTACCGCGAGCGGCAGTTCGCCGCGCCGGACGAGGTCTTCCCCGCCTTCATCATGGAGGCGCTGCCCACGGGCATCACCGGGCTGGTGATCGCCGCGATCCTGGCGGCGGCGATGTCGACGGTGGCCGGCTCGCTGAACTCGCTGGCCTCGGCCACCACGCTCGACCTCTACGGCCCGCTCTCCGGCCGCGCGCACGACCAGGAGCACCTGATGAAGATGGGCAAGCTCTTCACGCTGATGTGGGCGCTGATCCTGATCGGCGGCGCGATCCTCTTCCAGTTCGCGCAGCAGGGCACGCCGGTGGTGGTCATCGCGCTGCAGATCGCCAGCTTCACCTACGGCGGGCTGCTGGGCGGCTTCCTGCTGGGCGTGCTCAGCAAGCGCGCCGACCAGACGGACGCGATCCTGGCGATGAGCGTGGCGATCGTCGCGATGGCGCTGCTCTGGGCGCTGCAGCAGTTCCGCGTGATCCCGCACGTGGTGGACACGCTGTGGTTCGCGCTGATCGGCTCCAGCATCACGCTGGCGGTGGGCACGCTGAGCAGCCGCATCCGCGGCAGCAACGCGGCGGCCCTGGCGGCGGAGGAGGCGCGGGCGCGCTGATGCGCTACTACCTGGGCATCGACGGCGGCGGCACGCACACGCGCGTGGGCGTCGCCGACGAGCAGGGCCGCGAGCTGCTGCGGCACACCGGCGCGGCGGGGATCGTGGACCCGCGCGAACCCGCCGCCGCCGTGCGCGTGCTGGAGGCGCTGGTGCGCGAGGCGCTGCGGCAGGCGGGGCTGGCCGGCCCCGCCGCCGCGCTCTGCGCCGGGCTGGCCGGCGTGGGCGACCCGGCCTCGCGCGAGGCGGTGCGGGCCGCGCTGGCGGCGGCGGGCCTCGCCGCGCGGGTGCTCGTCGTCGGCGACGGCGAGACGGCGCTGGAGGGCGCGCACTCCGGCGGCGCGGGCCTGCTGATCATCGCGGGCACCGGCTCCATCGCCTACGGCCGCGACCGCGGGGGCAGCACGCTGCGCACCGGCGGCCGCGGCCTGATCGTCGGCGACGAGGGCAGCGGCTACTGGATCGGCCGTACGGCGCTGCAGCGCGCGCTGCAGGGCGAGGACGGGCGCGGCGAGCCCACCGCGCTGCTGCCCGAGCTGCTGCGCGTGCTGGAGCTGCCGGCGCCGAGCGCGATCCCGTCGTGGGCGGGCCGCGCCGCGAAGGGCGAGATCGCCGCGCTCGCGCCGCAGGTCGCGCGCGTGGCCGAGGCAGGCGACGGCGTGGCGCTCGGCGTGCTGCGCGACGCGGCGCACGAGCTGGCGCGCCACGCGCGCGCGCTGCTCGTGCGCCTGCACCTGCAGGACGAGGAAACGCCGGTCGTGCTGCTGGGCGGCGTCTTCAAGAACGCCACCTTCTACGAGCTGACCGGCCGCGCGCTCGCCGCCGTCTCGCCGCGCCTGCGCGTCAAGCAGCCCGACGCCGACGCCGTCGTCGGCGCCCTGCGGCTGGCGCGCCGAGCGGCCGCCGCGCCACCCTGAACGCGTGAAACGGCATGAGAACAGGATGGACAGGATGGACAGGATAACGGCCGAGAAGAGGAGTAGTGCTTCACGCTAGTGGGTCCGTTGACTTGCACGGTGGCCTTGCCTCGCCGCCGGGGGCGTAAAGCCCTGTCTTTCACCCATATCTGGATGAACCGGATGCCGCGCTGGCGCCGGGCGTATGACACGCCCGGCAGCACCCGGCGCGTCCTGCCGGACGCAGGGCCGTCCGGAGGACGGGCAGTGTCGTGCCGGGGGTTTCATGCCCCCGGTGCAGTTCGCTGCACGCTGCCCGCTTGTGCTGGCAGGGCGGGAACGGCCCGGCTGCCTTTCGATTTCATCTCCATCCTGTTCATCCCGTCCATCCTGTCCAAGCTCGACCCCGTCACCCCGACACCCCGACACCCTCTCCATGCGCCTGCCACTCGCCGCTCTGCTCTTCCTGCTGCTCGCGGGTTGTGCGACCCTGCGGTCGGCACCTCCGGAGCCCCCGCCCTACGACCTGCTGATCCGCGGCGGGCAGATCGTCGACGGCACGGGTAGCCCCTGGTTCCGCGGCGACGTGGCGCTGCGCGGGGAGCGCATCGCGGCGCTCGGGCTGCTGCCGGGCGCGCAGGCGCGCGACACCATCGACGCGACCGGGCTGGTGGTGGCGCCCGGCTTCATCGACATGCTCGGCCACTCGGAGTACCCGCTGCTGCGCGATGGGCGCGCGCTGAGCAAGATCACGCAGGGCATCACCAGCGAGGTCACGGGCGAGGTCACCAGCGTGGTGCCGGTCAACGAGAACACGCGGCGCGAGCTGGGCCGCGCCACGCGCGAGCGCGTCACCTGGACGGACCTCGACGGCTACTTCCGCGCGCTGGCGGCCGCGCGGCCGGCGATCAACCTGGGCACCTTCGTCACCGCCGGCTCCGTGCGGCGCTACGTCCTGGGCGACGCCGACCGCGCCGCCACGCCGGCCGAGATCGAGCGGATGCGGGAGCTGGTCGACGCGGCGATGCGGCAGGGCGCGCTGGGGCTCTCGGCCGGGCTGATCTACGCGCCGGCCTCGTTCGCCGGCACCGACGAGCTGGTGGCGCTCGCCGAGGTCGCGGCGCGCCACGGCGGCGGCTACGCCACGCACCTGCGCTCCGAGGGCGACCGGCTGCTGGAGGCGATCGCCGAGGCCATCGCGATCGGCGAGCGCGCCGGCACCTGGGTGCAGATCCACCACCTGAAGGCGTCCGGCCGGCCGAACTGGGGCAAGATGCCGCAGGCGGTGGCGGCGATCGCGGCCGCGCGCGCCCGCGGCGTCGACGTCTCCGCGGACCAGTACCCCTACCCCGCCTCCGGCACCGGGCTGGACGCGATCCTGCCGAACTGGGCGCACGCCGGCGGCACCGACTCGCTGCTGGCGCGGCTCGGGGACCCGGCCACCCGCGCGCGGCTGCGCGCCGAGCTGGGCGGCGCCGGCGAGGGCGGCAGCGACTGGCGCATCGGCGCCTCGGCCGGCGGGCCGCACGGCGTGATGATCGCCGGTGTCGGCGAGGACAGCCTGAAGAAGTACCAGGGCCTGCGGCTGGACGAGGTCGCGGCGGCGCGCGGGCAGGAGGTCGTCGACGCGCTCTTCGACCTGCTGCTCGCCGACCGCGCGAACACCGCCGCGATCTACTTCTCCATGGACGAGGCGGACCTCGCGTACGCGCTGCGGCAGCCGTGGGTGAGCGTGGGCATCGACGCCGGCGCGCGCGCCACCGACAGCACCGTGCAGGGCCTGCCGCACCCGCGCGCCTACGGCTCCTTCCCGCGCGTCCTCTGCCGCTACGTGCGCGAGCGGAAGGTGCTCACGCTGGAAGACGCGGTGCGCAAGTTCAGCGCGCTGCCCGCCGCGCGCGTCGGGCTCGCGCAGCGCGGCGTGCTCAAGGCCGGCCTCTACGCGGACCTCACGCTCTTCGACCCCGCCACCGTCTGCGACCGCGCCACCTTCGAGCGCCCCGTGCAGACGGCGGTCGGCATCCGGCACGTGCTGGTCAACGGCGTGCCGGTGCTGCGCGACGGCGTGCCCACCGATGCGCGGCCGGGGCGGGGCTTGCGGCGCGGCGGATGAACCCGTCGATTGGGGTATGGCCTCGACCGAGGTGTTCCCGTCCCTCCCCGGGAGGTCCGCATGCGTGCGGTGCTCTACTCCCTCGTGCTCGCGCTCACGCTGCTCGGCGCGGGCTGCGCGGCGTCCGGCCCGGGATGCGTCGCCCGGCGGTGGCCCGCGCCGCGAGACGGCGGTGCTCACCCGCGAGGAGATCCAGGCCGCCAACTACCGCGACACCTTCGAGATGCTGCAGGCGCTGCGACCGCAGTGGCTGCGCAAGCGCGGCACGCAGAGCATCATGAACGAGCAGGGCAACGAGATCAAAGTCTACGTCAACAACATGCAGCTCGGCGGGCTGGACGAGCTGCGCAACGTGGCGCCGAGCGATATCGAGCGCGCGGAGTTCCTGAGCGCCGCCGCCACGCAGCGCTGGGGCACCGGCCACACCAGCGGCGCGATCCTGCTCGTCACGCGTTCTGGCCGCTGACCGGCGCTGTTGCGTTCGCGCTACACTTGCTCCGGCCACCGGGCTGACGGCCGCCGGGCACGCTTCTGCAGGCGGTGAACGGCGTTCCCCGGCGCGAGGGTCGTGCTCTGGAGCCGTGCCGGCATGGTGGAATGCGTGGCTTGGTTGTTGCCACACCTGTAGAGCGGATGCGGGCATGCGGCTCTGCGGCCCCGTGCCCGGGTTCCGGTGCCCTTCCCTCACGCTCAGGGTATGATGCCCAGGATGCTCTTCGGGCTGGTCGCTGCGCTCCTGGTGACGCTCGCCTCTGCGACTGCGGCACAGGAGACGGATTCGCTGCGCGCACAGTACCGGCTGGAACGCCCCCCGACGCTGGAGGTCGTGCGGCCGAGCGGCATCTCGCCGGGGCTGACGATCGGCACGCCCAGCGCCTACGGCGCCGACTTCGGCGACCTCTACGCCGGCATCGCCTATCAGGACCGCACCCGCCGCTTCACCAGCCGCGACGCCGGCGTCTTCGCCGGCTTCGGCCTGGGCGACGCGCGCGATTGGGTCGGCCTGGAATCCACCGTCTCCATCTACGGGACGCGGCGCAGTTGCTGCCGCGGCGGGCTGAGCTTCAAGGCACATCGCCTGCTGCCGGGCCTCTCGGGGGTCGCGGTGGGCTGGGAGAACGCGGTGACCTGGAAGGGTGCGGACGAGAACGAGCCCGCCACCGACGCCGGCACCAGCCTCTACGCGGTGGGCAGCAAGATCTTCCTGCTGCGCACCGACCCGAGCGACCCGTTCGGCTCGCTGGGCGTCTCGGTGGGCGTGGGCAACGGCCGCTTCCGCCGCCTGGACGACATCCTGGCCGACCGTGAGACGGCCAACCTCTTCGGCAGCGCCAGCCTGCGGCTGCTGCCGCAGGCTGCGGCGCTCGTGGAGTGGACGGGCGAGTACGCCAACGCCGGGCTCTCCATCGTGCCGTTCCGCCGCATCCCGCTCTTCATCACACCGGCGCTCACCGATCTCGATGCCACCCCGCGTTTCGTGCTGGGAGTCGCTTATGGAACGGATTTCTCCACGCTCTTCTGAGCCCGCGGCGCCGGCCCCGCGCCGACGCGCCGTTGCGCCCGCCGTCCTGCTCGCCGGCGCCGTGCTGGCGCTGGCGTTGAGCCCGGCCTCTGCGCCCGCCCAGCGGGTGCAGCCGGGCGCGCAGATCGCGGCGATGACCGACATCTCCGGCACCATGCTCACCAGCAGCGACATGCTGGCGCAGAGCGGCTGGACGTCGCCCGGGCTGCGCAACTACACCTGCCCGGTCGCCTGGGGCGTACGCACCACGGCGGACACGCTGGTGCGCGTGCTGCGCGCCCGCGCGCTGGAGACGCCGCCCACCGTCGCCGGCCGCCCGCTCGCGCCCGAGGCGCAGCAGCGGGTGCTGGAGCTGATGATGACCGACGTCGGCGACGACTCGCCCACCGCCGAGGCGGTGCAGCGCCAGTTGACGCCGACCGGCAACCAGAGCCGCGCGGCGCAGCGCGCCGCCGACCGGCTCGTCGAGCAGTTGGCCGGCCTGCTCGCTGCCAGCACCGTGGTGGACCCGGAGCGGCCCGGCCGGCAGGGGCAGCGCTCGGCCACCAAGCTGGACGCGGCGGTCCGCGCCTTCAATCGCTTCGTCGAGGTCAGCTCGCCGGAGTTCCTGCGTGCCCCGTCGGACGACTTCCTGGCGGCGCAGGCGATCCTGGCGCGGCTGGTGGCGACGGCGCAGGAGAACGAGGGCCGCGAGGAGTTCGCCGTCGGCGGGCCGCTGGCCTGCGCGCCGCTGGCCATCGAGGAGCGGCCGTTCGAGCTCTGCCTGCTGCTGGACGACGAGCTGCGCGAGGTGCGCGGCCTCGTGCGGCCGGCCACGGGCGACACGCTGGTGGAGGTGAACGGGCAGCGCCGCCCGTTCCGTGAGGTCTACCCGACGACGACGCAGGGCTACGCCGCCGAGTCGCCCTGGTTCGCGGACGCCAGCGAGCTGCGCATCGCCGGCGTGCAGTACCTGCGCTTCGGGCTGCCGACGGTGGTGCGCCCGCAGGACGTGCGGCGCGTCGGCGAGCACCAGGGCGTGAGCCTGTTCGCGCGCATCGACGAGTCCTCCTCCACGCCCACGCTCTACCTGCCGACGCGGCCAGGCTGCGAGGTGCAGCCCTATCGCCCGGCGCCCGAGGTGCGCAGGGTACGCGGCTGAGAGGGGAAGGATTCGGGATTCAGGATTCGGGATTCAGGGAACTGCAACACAGCCCCGCCGCCGGCTCCAGTGCTGGCGACGGGGCTGTGTTGCAGTTCCCTGAATCCCGAATCCTGAATCCCGAATCCTGCTAGCGCGTCTCGCGGGTGGGGCGGCAGAGGGTGCCGGTGTAGCGGCTGACGATCTGGCCGCCGGCGGCGACCTCGCCGCGCGCCTGCAGGCGGCCGCGCAAGCCGCGGTAGGCGCCGGTGCCGCGCTGGGGGGTGAGCGTCTGCGCCATGGAGGCGAGCCGCTTGTTCACGGGGGTCAGCGTGCCCACGTCCAGCAGCACGAGCGTGTCGCCGGGCGCGCTGACGATGGTGTGCAGCGCGGTGTAGCGCAGTACCAGGTTCGCGCCGAGCTTCGCGTCGGTGCGCCGCGTCTGGACACGGCCGCGCAGGCCGCCGCTGATGGTGCCGTCGGCGGCCTTCGGCGTGCCGCGCGACTGCACGGTGCCGCGCACCTCCTGGCACTGCGCTGCGGCGCTGCGCGGCGCCAGCACGGCGCCGGCCAGCAGCAGGCCGCCGAGCAGCCAGCGGGCGGGAGGGACGAGAGCGTACACAGAGGGATGCGGGTGCTGCGGTGCCGGGCGACGGCTCAGGCGTCCACGCGCTGCAGGAAGTCGGTGCGCACCGTGCGCACGCCGTGCCCGCCGAAATCTACCTCCACGCGGCCGTTCTCGACAGCGAGCACGGTGCCGCGCCCGAAGGTGTCGTGGCGGACTTCCTCGCCCGAGCGCAGCGTGGGCGGCGCCGGCGCCGAGGGCGGGGCGGGGCCCGCCAGGATCGTCGCCGGCAGCGGAATGCCGACGGGCGCGGGGCCGCTGGCCGCCGCGCGCTGGTCGTTGTCGCAGTGGCCGCACGCGAACTCCTCCGGCGGCTGCTCGCCGAAGTACTCGCGGATCATACGCGTGCGGCAGCGCGCCGTGCGGCAGTAGCGCACCATCGTCTCCAGCTTGCGGCGATCGCGCTGGCGGCGCTCCTCGTAGTCGACCAGCTCCTGCCGCAGGTCCGCCTTCGTCACGTCCGGCGCGACGCGCTCCCAGACGCCGCCGCGGTGCTCGCGCACCAGTCCGTGGCGCTTCACCAGCGTCAGGACGATGCGCGCCTTGCGGCGCGGCACGCCGGCCATCTCGGCGATCTCGTCCAGCGGGCGGCGCTCCTCCAGCGGCATGGCGTTGACCACCAGCGCCACCTGCACCGCCTCGTCGATGTCCGGGTACTTGCCACCCAGGAAATAGCTCTGCACCTGGCGGTCTTCCTCGCGGTAGAGCAGGCTGCAGCGCGAGGGCCGCCCATCCCGGCCGGCGCGGCCGACCTCCTGGTAGTACGACTCCAGCGAGCCGGGGAAGTGGTAGTGGATGACGAAGCGGATGTCGGGCTTGTCGATGCCCAGCCCGAAGGCGTTGGTGGCGACCATCGCCTTCACCCGGTCGGCCATCCAGGCGTCCTGCGCCTCGGTGCGCTGCTTCGCCGGCAGCTTGCCGTGGTAGAGCGCCAGCGGCCACTTGCGGCTGAAGCGCTCGTACAGCGCCTCCGCCTCGCGCACGGTGGCGACGTAGACGATGCCGGTGCCCTCCTGCTCGGCGAGCAGCCGCTCCAGCGCCGCGTCCTTCTCGGCGTCGTTGACCGTGGGCAGCACTTCGAGGAAGAGGTTGGGCCGCACCAGCTCGCCGATGTGGCGGTAGGGCTCCTTCAGGCGCAACTGGCGGATGACGTCGTCCTGCACCTCCGGCGGGGCGGTGGCCGTCAGCGCCAGGATCGGCGGGCGGCCGAGCCGCTCGGCGATGCCGCCGAGCATCATGTAGTCCGGCCGGAAGTCGTGCCCCCAGTGGCTGACGCAGTGCGCCTCGTCGACGACGAAGAGCGCGACCTCGCGCGCGAGCAGCGCCTCGAAGAAGTCGCGGTCGCGGAAGCGCTCGGGCGTGCAGTACAGCAGCTCGCCCTGGCCTTCCTCCACGGCGGCCGTCTCCGCGCGCTGCTCGCGCGGCGTCAGCGTGGAGTTGATGGAGCGCGCATCGACGCCCAGCTCCTCCAGCGAGTCGACCTGGTCCTTCATCAGCGCGATCAGCGGGCTCACCACCACCGTCAGGCCCGGCAGCAGCAGCGCGGGCAACTGGTAGATCAGTGACTTGCCCGCGCCGGTCGGCATGACGACCAGCGCGTCGCGGCCGGCGAGCACGGCGCGGATGACGTCTTCCTGGCCGGGGCGGAAGTCGTCGAGCCCGAAGCGGGCCCGCAACGTTTCGAGGAGCACCTCGCGCGGCGGGCTGGCGGTTGTACTGAGCAAAGCAGTGGCGGGTGCGAGGGGTATCGTCCGGCCGGGCCGGCAAACAGGTGGGGGTGCAAGCTCCAGACCAGGCACGGCAGATGCGAGCCGCAACGCACGCGGGAGGGCGGCGGCGCGGGGAGGGGTCGAAGGGACCCGCTTTGGCTGAGCGAGCGCAGCGAGCGAGTTTAGCGGGTCCCGGAGCACCCCCTCCCCGCGCCGCCGCCGCCCAGCCGGTGTCGTTCACCATCGCGACCGACGCACCATGACCGAGCCCGATCCGAGGGTGCTGCTGGCGTACACGCGCACGCACCTGGCCAACGAGCGCACCTACGCCGCCTGGCTGCGCACCGGGCTGGCGGTGGCCGCGGTGGGTTTCGCGGCGGCCGAGTTCATCGTCGGGCACGGCGGTGGTGTGGGGCAGGGCATCAGCGTGGCGCTGGTGCTGGCGGGCGCGCTGATCGTGCTCTTCGGCGGCTACAGCTATCGCCGGGTCTGCCGGCAGCTCGGGCGCGAGGGCGCGCCGGCCGCCACGCTCTCGTCCTGGCTGGTGGGCGCGGCGTCGCTGGCGCTGGCGGCGCTGATCCTCTCCGCGCTCTTCCTCCTGTAGTGCCCGGGGCGGTGACGGCGTCGGCGTTCGCCGCGAGGCGCGCGGGCTACCTGGCCATCGTGGGCGCGGCCGTGCTCTGGGGCAGCCTGGGGCCGGCGGCGCGGCTGGCGCTGCGCGAGGGCGTCGGCGCGCTGGAGCTGAGCTTCTGGCGCGCGCTGCTGGCCGGCGCCGCGTACGCCGTGCACGCCGCGGCGCTCGGTCGCGTCCGTATCGCGCGGCGCGACCTGCCCGCCGTGCTGGGCTTCGCGCTGCTCGGCGTGACGCTCTTCTACGGCGCGTACTTCCAGGCGGTGCGCGTCGGCGGGGCCGCGCTGGCGGCGGTGCTGCTCTACACCGCGCCGGCGTGGGTGGCGCTGGCCGCGGCGCTCTGGCTGCACGAGCGGCTGACCGCGTCCGCGCTCGGCGCACTCGCGCTGACGCTGGCGGGGGTGGCGCTGGTGGCGTTCGGTGCGGGTGGCGAGGCGCGGCTGAACCCGGCGGCGCTCGGTTGGGGGCTGACTGCGGGCCTCGCCTACGCCAGCTACTACCTCTTCGGCAAGCGCTACTTCCCGCACTACGCCGCGCCCACGCTCTTCCTGTACGCGCTGCCGCTCGGTGCCGCCGCGCTCTGGCCGCTGGTGGAGTTCGCCGAGAAGAGCGCCGTCGCCTGGCTGACGATCGCCTTCATCGCGCTGGTGCCTACCTACGCGGCGTACCTGCTCTACAGCCACGGGCTGCGGCGCGTGCCGGCGACACGCGCCGCGACCGTCGCCACGCTGGAGC